>Ga0307423_1000290_pt1 | contig 34156 bp, 57 predicted proteins | sample SalMarWE160310MG_FD_202154 | JGI IMG/M metagenome (GOLD analysis project Ga0307423, IMG submission 202154) | Salt marsh sediment microbial communities from the Plum Island Ecosystem LTER, Massachusetts, United States - WE1603-10 | ecosystem: Environmental > Aquatic > Marine > Intertidal zone >... | reverse complement strand
TTCACCATTTGGAGATACGATTACCAAATTAATACATGGCCATCTGTTTTTATCATCATACCCATTAGGATCTCCATGGATTGCAACCACCAATGCAAAATGTTCACATCGATGCTCATCAATATAGATAACTACTCCACCAATATCCAATTTCCGTTCTTCCTGTTCCATATCCTATCACTTTCTGCAGCTCCATTGCCGCACAAAGCAAGCCATAATTCATAATAACACATTTTTATAATTTTCAACAAAAACTTACAAAATTTGGGAAGCGATGGAATCGAACCACATGCCTACTAGAGGGACAGATTTACAGTCTGCTGCCGGACCTCCCAGCCTTATTGACACTTCCCATAGAGTCCCAAATCCGATTTGAACGGATGTCTACAGATTTGCAATCTGTTGCTTGAACCAACTCAGCTATTGGGACATTTTACTGATCATAAAAAGCATTTTATGCAACACAAACACTTTTGTTGATATTATATGCAACACAAAAAAAAGGATGATACGGTTGCAATACCATTAAATATTCTCACAAAATTATTATACGAACTCGAGTTCGTATAAAATCATTTACTAATTATCTACTAATTCATGTAAAATTAGTAGTTAGAGGAAGGTATGGGACTCGAACCCATAACGCATCTCTCAATGCGCTACATGTTTTCAAGACATGCTCCTCATCCATCCGGATACCTTCCAAACTTCTGAGGCAGAGGGGATTGAACCCACGCACCTATATCTAGATGGCCAACGCTTTCCAAGCGAGCACATTACCACTCTGTCATACCTCAAATTATGGACTATTCACTTGTCAATGAACAAAACAATCATAGTGCAAGAGCACCATGAAAACAGTAATCCAACCGAAACTTACAGTTAGATTACTAACTCAAATATGAAAATGATAACGAAGATAAGAAGATACAGAAGAATACACCAACATTAATGTTGTTTTTATCAACCCTGTCTTTAGCAGGAATTATCATAATATCCTCCGGTCTTAAAATCGGGGCTGGATACCCAGCCCCTTTACAAAATGGCAATCAGGAGACATTTTCTCCATCGGTCATCATCTAATATAATTTACAAAATTAGACATGTCAACAAAATATTTAATTTTATCTTTATTCAAATTCCACAAGCAGAAAAGAAAGGAACTGATTTATCAGTCAATAAAACCTGACCATTCAATCTGTTATTATTTGAACTCGACCTTGATACTCCAGAAAGCAAATAATGACCATTACATCTCTGTTCAACATTTCCAACCAAGAAGTTTCTTTTTCTAATGGCTATCATCAAACCTTCAACTGCTTGAGTATGCATTTTTTCTAATCTAGATAGTTCATCTTTTAATGATGACAGTGTGTTATTAGTCAATACTCCAAAATCTTGCCTATTTGAAACAGGAACATTTGAATCATTATCCTTATATGAAGAAACAGCCAATGAACCATAACATACCCTTATTAATGGATTCCAAACATATTTCCAGTATTCACGTGTTGGAACAATTTCAATACCAATAACTTTACCATTCATCATTATAATTGCACCAACCTGATCATCAATCAATTCAAATTCAGCAACAAATAAATCCATCTGCTTCTTATAATCAACAATGAATCTAGCGAGATTTTTATCTGATTTTATACCGTGATTGTAATTAAACCTACCAATATCATCCCATAAATCAGAATATCCAATATTGTTACGTTTTGCCAACGCGACTCCACGCAACTCCAATGGAAGAATCAACATATCATACTTGCCCTTCTTAATAGTACCCCCCTGTGATGGTTGAATACATCTAGCAGTTTTGACATGCCTATGTTGCTTTGGACCTAGCAATTCACCACTTCCAATTGCATGATCTTGTGATGCCTGTTTTAATACCCATCCACTTCCAGGTGGTATAAAACTCATTCTATCAGAATTATTATCGATACTAACAGTACCATAATCAGTTGTTCCGATATCGATATCTCCTGGAGTATTATATTTTTCTTCATCAATAAGATCATCTCTATTTTCAGAAATTAATGGAATTATCTCCATGTTACCAACAGACTGTGCTCTTGATGCTCTTATTCCAAACAGAATGTCATTCATTGAAACACTTCTTGCCATGATATCACCTCTCAATTAATCCAAATAATGAGGATTGTCCCAAGAAAGCCATTTTCAATATTGCATTTAATCCCTGTCTTGGATCAGCCTCAATCATACCTCTCAACATACCAGAACCCATGGAAGTTGGACTCCTAACAGGCAATGTTGTCATTTTACTCACACCATCACACAATGCTCTAACTGATTTTGCTTCAGCCGCAAAAACTGGATTGCAATGAATAACCGGAACATCAATCCCAATCTCCCTAGCCTTTCTAAGAACATCCCCAAACCTACCAGCTGGAGAATTCTCATATCCATCGCTTATTACATAGATGGCATCAGGTTCATAAACAAATGAATCCAATAGTAACTGAGCCAAGGATGTCTCATGAGATGGTCTTATAATTTTCAATTCATTTTCAAAACCAGGTCTTACTGGCAAATCAGATGGTCTAACATATCCGTCATTACACTCAACAAATCCACCACAATACAACGTCCTAGATTCAGAAGATGCCTTTTGAAGCATATCCCTAATAGATAATGCTGTCGCCAACGGTCGCATAGGTTGTTCCTTGCTTCCCTCCATTGATTTTGATGCATCAACAATAATAGCAATTTTATCAAAAACAATTGGCAATAATTTAGCGGCGATTGAAGCCTTAGAATCAAGCGCTGCTAAAATTTCAGCGTTTGCACCAACCTCAAAAGCATATATATAGAGATCAACTGCATCATATTGCAATGGATCCATATCTACTTTTGCACCAACAGCCAGTGCTCGTTTTTGGACAACTTTCTTTTCATTTCTTGTTCTGATCTGTCCAGAATCAGCACGCATCCTCAATAATTCTGAAGCACTGATATCCTTATGATATGTACTCCTAATTCCTTCAATAACCTCAGATGGTAATCTCAAACCAGCAGACAAATCATATCTAGAATCAATAAAACTTCTAAGAAGTTTCATATGTGACCCAATATTATCTCTTTCACCGTATAAAAACGCAATACATGTACAAACTTTATCAAATCGATCTAATACAGATCCTTGTAAAGGCAAATTAATACTAGTACCCTTTATATATTTAAAAACATGTCTTCTCAAAATTGATTTTTCCTTGTCATTTCTTATTTTCTTTGAAGAAATGAAACCAATCGAAGAAGAAAGCCTTTGCCCCCAAGCATGAGTCAAAATACGTTTCAATTTTGACCGATATTTAATTACCCATAATTCAAATCGTGGACTATTCAAGATAGTTCTCAAAATCAATTTCTTAACTTTGGAACTATTTGACTTTCTCGCACCAAACTCATTCCCAACACCACGAAAAGAATCAAAAAGTTTCAACATCCTCTGTGGAGGAAGTTCGCTTATAAAATACTCGAGAATTTTCCTCTCTATTGTTTCATCCAAAAATAAATTACCACATCTCTGATTACCCAAGATAGCAGCTATACCAAGCTGCCTTGCCCTGTCCGTTGTCCCAGGAAGCGCCAAAAGAACCTGATATAGATCACGAGACGCCCTAAACAGATTGGCATGCACATCCTCTTCAGCCTTCAGCTGTTTCTCTCGTGTATTATAATGTGTCGCACGTCCAAGCGACGTTGTACTAACGTCCAAAAACTTACACACATCCTCACAAACATCCTCTGGACGTATATCAATTTTCATCCATACATCTTCAACTTTTTCAATACTACTCATCATCTATCTCCTGACATATGGTCTCAGAATAAAAAAACCGAGACAATTTGATAAACATACATGCAATCATATATGAAATCTGTAATGTCTAAATCAGCTCTCGGGATATATAAAATGAAAAAAATTGGGATAATTCAATAAATAGTGTTTTGAATGATAATAGGACTCGAACCTATAACATTCGGCTTTTCTGGCCGACGAGCTATCCATTGCTCAATATCTGAACTATCTATACAGCTCCCAATAAATTAAAACAATTTCGAGATATTTCAATAAACGATACTAACGTCGCTCTACCATTGAGCCATTTGCGTGAATATGGTACACAAAATAGGATTCGAACCTATAACCTACGGATTAAAAATCCAATAGCTGAAACGTCTATACAGCTCTCGAAATCATTTCTTTTCAAAGAAAACGACTGATGAGAGATAATTCAAAAAGTAGAAAATACTTAGAAAAAACAGGAGTTGAACCTGTTGCCTATAGATCCCATTTCTACCGCTCTACCAAATGAGCTATTTTTCTGCTGAACTACCTTAACAGTTCTCTCATCAGCAGTTGTTCTTATTATTACCATCCCTGGTTGTTTGTCAACCTAAAAAAATTACCACCTATTTTTTTTTTGCATCCTATTGAGATACATCAATCTTTCACGCTGCCAACTCCCTTGCCAATCAGCTTTTCTCCCATATTTTCGATGCAATCTGGACATATCATCTAAATTATCCAAACATATATTCAACCAGATATCATGCCAAACTACATCATACCGTTCCCCACGTGGGGATTTATATTCAAGAGCATCTACATTTCTAATCTCCAACCTATCCCCATATCTATCCAACAAATATGGTCCAACCAATTTTATTACGTCTTCACTCTTTTCAAGCACAATAACTTTTTCTACTGCAATATTTCCATCTGATGAAGTCTTTTTTAACATACCTTCAGTTATACAACCAAGACCCAATCCAGATATCAAACAAGTTCCACGAGCTTGCATATAAGCCTTTATATGATCACAAAGTTCATCAGGGGTATCACTCATCATTACTGAATCCCCAATATAAAGCCCAGTGTATTCTCCTTCCGGAACATATCTTCCCAGCGAGCTTGCGCTAAAAGCTGCCCTCATCCTACCAAAGTCAGCATCATCCTTTGACACTGAAAACTTTCTCACGCTCCACTTTCCGCTCTCACCCTCCGGAATAGATGATCGCATATTGCTAACAATTTTCGACATTATTTCTCCTTATTTTAGATACTTACATAATTATCTCTTGTAGCAAAAGAAGAAGGAACACCCCAGTTGGCTTTCCCACTTTGTGGATATTTAGACGCAACTTCAGACAACGAAACCAATATTTTTCTTGCCAGCGACTTTTCCCAATCCGGATGTTCACAACTTTGATACTCAAGACATTCTACCGCCATTCTAATTTCATCAGAATGCATTTCAACAAACAGGATATCATCTTCATTGATAATCGGAAAATCAGGATCAATATCATTGTTATGTGGATATCGATATAAAAAAGATCTGCAATTCTCACGATACAATACCCGACCGATATTGACTGCATCAGAACGAGTCAACGAACCACAACCCAGCTTAAAAAAGATGCTTCCAAGATACGAGAAAATTTCTTTTTCACAAACATATGAACTCATTGTACTTTCCCTTCTCAGAATCCCCTATGCCGCAACGGTTTTAGCGACTTTTTCGTTATTTTCAATCGCTACCATGAATTTTCTAGCTGCAATAGTAGTCACGGACTCATTATAAATAATGCACTCACTATCCATTGACTTTCCCTCTGAAATCATCTGAACTGCATGTACAAGATATGCTTTCACATGCTTGCACAGATAATTAGTTCCTGGCGTTTTTCTATTTGATGCATGTCCACGAAAAAAATAATCGTCGCACGAACAATACAGTATGCCATCAGCCCCAAGACGAATATCGTAGTACGAAGATCCATTCTTTCCCTCCCCACCGATCTCAACCCCATCAACAACGATTTTCTTACCCTTTCTCGTCCTTCTATACCGTCCAACAAGATTTGGATTACCATCTATATCTCTGATCTCAACTTGATCTCTTTTATTTATCTTGCATGACATTTTTCTGAATCCTTACTCTAACATCGCGTTAGAAATCATCCTTACTCAATTTATTACAACGTATACTCAGGTTTGTCAATAAAATTATTTTTTTAAAAATATACTACATGATATTTTTTCTGGACATATTTAACCGCAGAATCAAAAGGAGATTTTGATTCAACGATCTCACTCATCCATTTTGACGGTCGCCCCCCCTTAGACAATCTTCTATCAATCCGCTTGAATACTTTTCGAACCTTTCGATCCAATTCAACTGAAGACTCGATCCTCCGATATCGTTCCATCTTTTTCTGAAGACGTTCGGTGTTATCCCTCAGAGACGCATTGATGCCTTTTTTCGACAAAAATTCAACCATTTCTTTCCGTGACATTTTTACCTCCTTGTCGACATCTTGCCGACCATCTACAGGAATACTAACCCCACCCTTTCAGTTTGTCAACAACTTTGACCCTTTTTATTTCAAAAAAGTTTTTTTTAGCACGGGTGGAGGGATTCGAACCCCCAAGCTTTCGCGTCTGGGTAGAAACCAGATGCCTTTCCATTAGACTACACCCGTAATATAGGTTGGCGCCCAAAATGCCACTTTTAATACATAACTATCTGAAATTATTTATTTTTTGACGGCGCCCTCCACTAAAAAATATAATTCGAATACCAAGATTATTTTTTCTTGCAAAATCAATCATATGTGCCGTTCCAGTTGATATCCCGTCCCAAAAGGCAACAAGCGCATCGGCATATTTACCCATTTCTACATTCCTAATTAGACCTGCTTTTCTACCATGTTTTTTCCAATCTGCCCTAAATACCCTAACATTATATCCTTTTTCCTTGGCAAATTTTTCACCGAGAGAATCAGCTCCTTTTGCACCACCAGAAACTATCTCAACATCATTTCTTGTTTTATTTTTTAATAAAAATGTCAATTTATAATTTAACAACTCATAATCACAAAAACTCCTACTTCCAGCAACGATTAGTTTAAACAATAAATATCTCCAAAAACGAACTCGAGTTCGCCTATCACGAGTGGAGGGATTCGAACCCACAAATTAAAAGTTTAGGAAACTTTCGCCTTATCCATTTGGCTACACCCGTATAGTGGAACTGATCGGAATCGAACCGACAACAACCTGCGTGCAAGGCAGGTGCTCTCCCAATTGAGCTACAGCCCCACATCTTGAATTCATTTATTAAACTCAAGATTTTAAATAACTATGCCACTTTTTTATCTTTTACTAAATATAATTCTGAATCTTCCTTCCATTTTAGAATCATATCATCAGTAGCACCAAATCGTTTTGCTATACTGAATACCCTTTTGAAATCTGGATATTCATAACATTTTTCCTCCATAACCTCATATGGTATACCACGTAAGATTCCATATGCTAAAAGATTATGTCTAGTATGATCCCTAACCACTGTTGTCCGATGATTGTTTAAATTCCATTTTACCATACCAGAAACCTTTTTTGCTTCTTTTCGTATGGATTTCGATTCATTCACCAATGATTTAACTTTTATTTTTAAATGTATAGTACGCTCTTCCATGATCTTTCTCCTTTTTGTAAATCAATTTCATACAACATCAAAGAAAGATCATCGTGGTGGACTTCTAGCTTTTTTATATTCACGTAAACCAATTCATACTTTTATCCTAATCATCACTCATTTCATGTCAATATTTATTTGGGCATGGTGAGAGTCGAACTCACAACTTTGGGATTGAAAGCCCTAGCCTATCCACATAGACACACCCGATTATTCTTTAGAATGAAATAATTCATATCCCCATTTATTCATCAAACTATATGGATAACTGTTCATTTCAGATTCTAATACATATACATATCCAACATGAATATAATTAACATGACCATCATCACCACAATTATAAAAGATCTCAGCCGCTAGTATCCTTCTCAATTTATTAATCGGAACAGCTTTTCCATTGTTTTCATGAGTTATTTCGCTATAAGTCTTTATAGAAGATTTTTCTCCATTAAACCAATAATAAATATCAGTATAATAAGCCCTAGCAGTTTTTGGAACGCATACTTTAGGCTCTGAGATAACAACTTCAGTTTCTATAAAAAAATCTCTATATATTGTTGAACAATATTCAAAACTGAATACATCTCTACGAATTGGCTTGTTTATTTCTATTCTTTTTGTCATTAAATCAAATTCAATTTAAGTATTACTCTTTATATATACCAAACTTTTCACCAATTTCATTCACGATATTGGCCAACATCATTATCAATTGATCTTTCCATTCATGTGACTTATCTTTTAACACTCGTTTTTTTTCATCATCTCTCAACTCTTCAAAACAAACATTTTCATATTCACCGGTTTCTTCATTTTTTTGTCTAAAAAAAATTCCAGATAATTTCCTCATCTTTGTCACAATAACAACTCCTATCAAATAAACACAAAACAAAACCTTAAACAACAAAGCTATCTAGCCTTTTGAAGCTCGGATGGGATTCGAACCCACAATCACCTGATAGAAAGTCAGATGGCTTATCCATTTCGCCTACCGAGCCAAAGTATAGGTTTTCTGCATCTCATGGTCCAACTTTATGCATATGGATATTAAGCTCAATCGAGCACCTACAAACCACAATTGAGGATGGTGAGGGATTTGAACCCTCGAAGCTTTCGCAGGAGATTAAAAGTCTCCTCCCTTTTCCACTCGGGCAACCATCCATTTTATTAAAAAGTATAACAAGTTTTCATCCACTCCTCTTCTGTACTTTCATCATAAAATTGTGCACATGTCTCATCATTCCAAACTGGCATCAAAGCATTACTTGCATTTCTACCAATACCAGCCACCTCGGCACATAAACACGTTCCATACATGGTAGTCTCTATCTGTGTCAAAATATGAATATAATGACCAGATGGATGTTTATAATATTTTCCAATTTCGAATTTCATAGCCTTCATATTTTATTTCCTTTAAAACTATTGAAGCCATGGCGAGATTCGAACTCGCGAAGTTTTTAAACATCGGGGCCAAAACCCGATCCCTTTGACCGCTTGGGTACATGGCTATATATTTCTATTCAATAGACACACCCTCATTTTGCAAAACGCTTCTAACCGTCCAATTTATAATCGGATCTAAAGCACGTTTATAAATCGGCAACTCAAAAAAATCTACCAAACATGGATGTGTTTTCAACTCTCCATCTTTTACTGGACCATATTTCCAACCGGAATCAATCTTCTCCTTGTACCATCGCTTGTGCTCTTCTTCTGGATCGGATGAACTACCATTTATAACAGCCTTAACATTTTCAATAGAAGACTCTCTTTGCCAATCTTCTGCAAGTTCCCAACCAGGAACTTTTTCATCAGAAACACTCTCTATAAAATATTTGTATATTTCATGAGCTTTTATTGCCGCTTTTTCAATAATTTTCGGATCAATATTCATATCATCTCCTTCATATTTTTCTGGCTTTCTCGGATCTTTATATCCACCAATATCCCAATTACATAAACATTCTTCACATACCCAAGATACATCATATTCACAGTCAAACTCTTCACCATAATCCGGACTACTCGTCCGATACCCAAGACATGTTGGAATATCATTTGGTTTTTCATATTCAAATTGAATTACTTCATCATCAGGTGAATCTACAAAAATACATTCGTCATATTTAAAAACCAAACATTCTCCATCACATGATGTTTTTTCATTCTTCTTCATAAAATATCATCATCTCCTTAGTAGGCATCTTTGGATTTGAACCAAAAACCTAAGCCTTATCAAGACTCAGCTCTACCATTGAGCTAGATGCCTAAAAGGGTGGATACGAAAAAACTAAACTACTTATAACGCGTAATACATCGTTATAGTGAACAAAACCACTGTTCAATCTCTAGGTTTCTAGCCTAGTGTTCTTTTAAGATGGCAGTCTATTGGTTTTATTTTTCATATCCTTGAGAATCCTGCCAAATTCTCATCCCTAGCGGGACTGAAGGGATTCGAACCCTTACCGACCAGATCGACAATCTGGCATCCTAACCCTTAGACCACAGCCCCATATTGCCGCACAAATTATGATTGACCATGAGGTATTGGGTGCGGCTACCAAGTTACCTCCTATTCGCCATCAAGGATTTGAACCTTGCTCACACGCTTATAAGGCGTGCGCTCTAACCACTGAGCTAATGGCGATTAAAACTACCTATCAAATACACAGTATCTATCTTTTAGAAATTCTAAATCATCTTTATATTTATAAATTTCATCCTTTGTCAATTTTCTCATAATATGAGAAGGAACAACCTGACGATAAGACATTACATCTATTTTTCGTATAACAATATACTGATCTTCTCTCCAATGCTTATTGGCAACAATTCCGAAATAACCACCATCTGTATAATTATTCGACATCACAAAACATAAATCACCAGTATTAAATTTCAGCATATAAAACCCATAGAGCCGGAAGTCAGATTCGAACTGACGCGGGATTTCTCCACTCGCTTACAAGGCGAGTGCCATCAACCTCTAGGCAATTCCGGCAAATTGCGGAGAAGGGATTCGAACCCTTGACTGACCTGGCGTATGAAACCAGCGAGCTACCATTGCTCTACTCCGCATTAAACCATATATAAATTCTATTATTTATTCGTCTAAAGACGCCCTACTGGTATAGCACCAAATTTTGTATCCAAAGATATCACCTTCCTTTTTCTAGGCACAATACACTTACAACGACTTGTTTCAACAAGTCGAAGACCATCATTCCTAGTCCTATATTTTGCCTCTTCTTCTGCTGCTCTATCATCAGTGGACCAAAACAACTCGAACCTTTCGTATCCACTTTCATTTACATATTTTGAAAAATACCTTAGCATTTCCATTTTATTTTCCATTTCTTCTTCTAAACCCTTTTTCCCATGCTATTGCATATCCACGAACAGAAAGCTCTTCTTTCGTTCCATATACATTAGCACTTAAACCTCTATGATAAGCTATCCTTAATACATGTCTTTTTAACCTCCTATCTCGTATTTTATCAAATATTTTCATCTACTTATCTATCTCATAAATTATATCAGCTATTTCTTGCTGCACTTGTTTAAGCTTGTTCACCCATGAATCATATTGCCCAACAGCTTCCTTGAAATTATCAGTAATATAATAATCCCTACCATTTGGCGCTATATTCGAAATACCGTCCAATGCTATTCTAACTGCAGAATATGCTTCACAATATGCATTCAACAATGATTCCCTAGAAGTACCATTCAAATGAATATGTGGAATAACAACTTTATTTTTATTATCAATTTCCATTTTTAACCCCTTACTGATATCCCATCAGCAATCAATAATAAAATATTAACCCAATTAACTAAATTTGTCAACAACTATTCATATTTTTTATCGTCTATGCCCAAATCTCCGAATTTAAAACAATTTTTGATGGAATATATCTTACCTTTACCTCTTCTTTCATCCCATCCATCAAAAAAACAACATTATCAAGTTCTGATTTAAGCTTAGAAATTCTCTCTCTAGCATAATCACGAACATCATCGGAAATATCCCTATCCGTCAAACAAACTATATCTTTGATCTCTTTTTCTATACTAATTTTCTTTTTTTCTAAAAATTTCAACATAATTGTCACCATAAAAATATATATTACATATCAGTCAATCCATGTTTAACCAGTAATAACATTTAGAAAAAATTTGTCAATATTTTTTTACCATGCAGCATAATTCACCAACTAAAGGCTATATCCTATGAAAGCACCATGTCGGAATCGAACCGACATTTTCAGGGTGGAAACCTGACTCTCTACCGTTAAGTTAATGGTGCAAAAATGGGGGAGGAGGGGTTCGAACCCACAACCTTTGGTTTGTAGGACCAATCTTCTACCATTGAAATACTCCCCCAATCACTCGGTAAAGGACTCGAACCTTTATTACTGATTTCGTAGACCAGCGTTCTTCCAGTTAGACTAACCGAGTATATTTTAAGTATTATCAAATATTCAATTTTCAAAGATCGATAATTTAATTTCTATTAACATTCAAGCTCCCCAGGTAGGATTCGAACCTACAACACAGTGGTTAACAGCCACCTGCTCTACCATTAGAGCTACTGAGGAAAAATAGGCTACACAAACCTAATATTTCATGGTTCGTGTAGCCTCTACCCAATATCGTTTTTGACTATTCCTTGATCAGAGGCTATACGATACCATCTCTGTATCATATTTTCATTTTTTGTCCTTTCGAACATTCAAGCCTCCTGAAAATCATTTTTACTGTCACGAATTTGTTCTGTCAACAACAAAATAAAATTTATCACAACACTTATTAAACTCTTTAAAACAAAAATCCTATTTCAACATCATCAACTTCCTCAAAAACAGGAAGAGAGTCCATAAGATTTATCAATTTTTTCCATGACTCTGGATCAATATAATCGTATTTAATTTCATAATCGTATTCAATTTCTATACTTTTTTCCATTCCTTATCACCTACTAACTATATTTATACTACTCCTACTCCTGCTACTACTCCTGCTTCCACTCCTGATCCCACTCCAACTCCCAATCCTGTTCCAACTCCTGCTCCAACTCCTGCTTCTTCTACTCCAACTCCAACACCAACTACCGCTACTACTCCTGCTCCAACTCCTGCTTCTTCTACTCCAACTCCAACACCAACTACCGCTACTACAGTATCCAAATATTAAAGTATTCATCCCCTACTCCTACTCCAACTCCAACTCCAACTCCTGCTACAACTCCAACTCCTGCTACAACTACAACTACGACTACCACTTCTACTTCTACTTACGATCCAACTCCAACTCCTGCTACTACTCCAACTCCTGTTCCAACTCCTACTAAAACTACCACTATTACTACTACTCCTACTCCAACCACTACAATATCCTAGTGTTAAAGTATTCATCCCCTACTCCTGCTCCAACTACTGCTCCAACTACTGCTCCTGCTCCAACTACTACTCCTACTCCTACTCCTGCTCCTACTCATGCTCAAACTACTGCTCCAACTCCAATTACAACTCCCACTCCTATTCCTACTCCTACTCCTGCTTCTTCTACTCCAACTCCAACACCAACTACCGCTACTACAGTATCCCAATATTAAAGCATTCATTTCCTACTCCTACTTTTTCTACTCCTGCTCTTACTCCTACTCCTACTCCTGCTCCAACTCCAACTCCAACTACCACCTCTTTTACTCCTGCTCCTATTCCTGCTCCAACCCTTGATCCAACTACTCCTGCTAAAACTCCTGCTAAAACTACCGCTCCAACTCCTGCTCCTACTCCAACCACTACAGTATCCTAGTGTTAAAGTATTCATCCTCTACTCCTGCTCCAACTCCAACTCCAACTACTGCGACTACTCCAACTCCTGCTACAACTACAACTATAACTCCAACTCCAACTCCTGCTCCTGTTCCTACTACCGCTTCTACTCCAACCACTACAGTATCCCAATATTAAAGTATTCATTTCCTGCTCCTGCTCCAACTCCTGTTCCAACTCCTACTCCAACTACTGTTCCAACTACCGCTTTTACTTACGCTCCAACTACTACTCCAACTACCACTTCTGCTCCAACTTCTGCTAAAATTACCATTACTACTACCAAACCAACTATTACATTTACCTAATATTGCAGTATTCATATTCATCCCCTACTCCTACTCCAATTCCAACTCCAACTCCTGCTACTACTATTGCTCCAACTTCTGCTACTACTCCAAATCCTGCTACAACTACAACTACTCCTACTCCAATTCCAACTTCTACTTACGATCCAACTCCAACTCCTGCTACTACTCCAACTTCTTCTAAAACTCCTGCTAAAACTACCGCTTCTACTACTACTCCTATTCCAACCACTACAGTATCCCAATATTAAAGTATTCATTTCCTACTCCTGCTCATACTCCTGCTCCAACTACTGCTCCAACTACTACTCCAACTCCTGCTCCAACTCCTGCTCCTACTACTGCTCCTACTCCAACTCCAACTCCTGCTCCAACTCCTGCTCCAACTCCTGCTCCAACTCCTGCTCCAACTACTACAACTACTCCTGCTACAACCACTACAATGTACAAATACTAAAGTATTCATCCCATACTCCTACTCCAACTCCTGCTTTTTCTACTACTACTGCTCCTACTCCAACTTCTACTCCTGCTCCAACTCCAACTCCTAATCCTGCTACTACTCCAACTACTGCTCCAACTCCAACTCATGTTCCAACTCCTGCTAAAACTACTACTACGACTACCACTCCTACTTCTACTCCAACCACTACTATGTACAAACATTAAAGTATTCATCTGTATTATACCAAATATAACTAAGGCTCCATAAGCAATATATGCTACTGGAGCCTTAGCAGTTTAACATTTATTTCTGCTTACTCGATTTACTTTTGCTTATCCGGTAAAGGATGTCGCCATTCACAAATATCACTAACAGACCCCAGATTTACGGCAATCACCCCATCTTCTGGAAAAAGCTCCACCTCAGAAAGCTTACCCTCTCTGACAGCCTGGGTGAACCGACCACTGTCAGCACACCATACCGCATCAGACAAAATGGCAAACGTAACATTCCCAACTGTAACGATTTCTTCAAATCTCCCAATTTGATGATATGTAACAGTTCTAATCAGCAAGTTTGTACCTTTTTCAAATAGATTTTTCATTTTTTCTCCTTGGCTATATAGCCTTTGTTTTCCTTTCATATCAATTTCCGAATCAAACAATTACATTACAAAACCCATAATATACACTTTTTGAATATTAAGTCCTTCATCATTCGACCATGCCGACATGCCTTTACGATCATCCAACTTGTATTTACTCCATTTACAGTTGGACTGATCACTAGGATCTTCGCAATATTCTGGCTTTTTGGCCACAAAATCACAAACCCTTAATACATCACGCGTTTCAGAATCATTATTAACATACCTTCTATTAGCAGCATCAAGTATTCTAATATCATCATCTGATACGTCTGGTATAAAATATAGATCAGTACTATCTGGAATCATCTCAAAGATCAAAAAGACATTCACCAAATCACCTCATTTCATTTTTCAAAAATCAAAACACGAACACTTATTACCACCCATATTAAGATATGTCAACAATTATTTTTTATGACAATCTTTTAAATGCTCACACCTAGTACATATATCCTGATATTCGTCCGAACTGCAAAAACAATCGCATACATCTGGTATGTCATATATATCTCCCCATTCACGGATATCACAAACACACGATTCAGGTATTTCTATCGCTTCAAATTCACAATGTTCTGATTTAGGAAGACCACATTTTGAACAAACATCAATCAATTTTTTACCATTCAACATTTTTCACCCTTTAAAACGAACTCGAGTTCGTCTATTCATCTCAAAATACTTTTTTTAAGTAATCCAATATTTAATTTTCTTGGACCTATCTCAACATCACTTACAACTTCATCACCCCAAACATCCCAACCATCAGAAATTGGATTTCGAGCAAACATCTCTAAACGTGGAACATCCCCCATCAGTTCAATAATCCTTTTCCTGACCTCATCTGGTTTTCTAGAGTGTTCCCCTAAATGCTGGCACAACACAATAGAATGCACCCCTTTTGACATCCTAACAGGTTTCCCTCGAACTCCTAATAGTACTATTTCGGCATTCGCCCTAGTCCATGAACCCATTCCCCAATGCCATTTTATATAATCCAGAATATTAATAACAATTGGATTTAGCTTATAAAACCAATCCGATATTTGTTTGAAACTAAATTTAATAGATGGCACTTTCCCACGTGGCGTTTTTACCCATACAAAAGCAACAGTTTTGTATTTAAACCCCCATCCTGCCATAATCTTCAAAGCATCTGGTATAAATGGCATGGTGCACCAAAGAAACAATGCACAATCACTATCACAATAATCTGATACGTTCAGACCACGAATTTCAGGTATAGACATTGTATTATATTTATAAGAAACACCCCTTTCTCCTGCATGTGCTTTATCATCGTAGGTCCATGGCGGATCTGCATAAATAACCTTATATTTTTTCATCAATAAAAAACCCTCTCATAAGAAACCTATAATCCATATGAACATTTTCATAAATATGGATTCGAATCAAAAGAATCATATATCATCTTTTTTATTCTTTGTTTCCTGAGTTTATCGATTCTATAGAAATAAATCTTTTTAATTAATCTTATAATTATCTCTATTGTTATCGCAACCAATGAAAACAAAAACAATAATCCATATAATGACTGTCCAAGATCAAAAACATGTATTCCAGTCAAAATCATAAATAAAAACCAGAATCTCAAATCTAAATCATTTTTTTTAGACACTTATATACCTTTATTTACATGAACAAACTCTAGGAGATATCGATCTTTTCATGGAATTTATATCTCCATCACATGTAATAACTTTTATCTGATGCAACACATATTCGCTTGGATTGTGCTCATATACACAACCTGACGCGCCACTCTCCCACGCATAATCCCCAATTCCACATGAATCAAAGACTGCATAATTATAACCCTCATCACCCTCTAATCCCAATCCTTGAACTATAGAAATACAATTATCAGGATCTTCCTTAATAACTTCCTCAGTTTCTGAAGAATATTCAAGATCAAGGTTGCGACAAACATTCAAACAATCTGAATGTTCCCAATCTAATTTGGGTTGATAATACCAGCATATTCCAGATGACACTGGAAATTCATATCCACCCTCAAAGCATACCGAAGATGACGACCCATTATTACCAGTTCCAGTATCAATACTATCAGATGACGTATCGGCATCTGTATCGGAATCCACATCAGAATCAACATCTGAATCTGTATCAGCATCTGTTGTACTAACATCATATAGACAACAAATCTTATCTTCATCGCAAAACTTATCAATTTTCTTTCCATTTATAGGAGCCACTGGAATACAACTATCAACACAAATAGCTGGCAAATCGCAAACATCAGAAATTGTTTCACTATCTGTATCAAATTCAACATCATTAGTATATGAATCACTTTCACTATCCGAATCAAAATATACGCCTGAATCACTGTCAATGTCAGTATCACTGTCATTGTCAGCATCGACATCTGAATCACTGTCACTGTCAACATCATTGTCAGCATCTGAATCACTGTCACTATCAACATCAGCATCTGAATCATTATCGGCATCTGAATCACTATCACTGTCAACATCTGAATCACTGTCAGAATCAACATCAGCATCGCTGTCAGAATCTTTGTCGGAATTTTCAGTATCTTCGTATATATTTATCTTCTTTTTCAAGAAAAAACCAGAATCATCTGAATCCCCAGCATCATACTCAAAAAATGAAGGATCCTCAACACATGAAAAAGAAAACAAAAACACAAAAACAAACACTATTTTAATCATTATTTTACTCCTTTGTAAAAACCACATCGAATCTTTCGATGTATCCAACCCACATATATAGTATGTGAATTTAATTAGGAGTTGTCAACAAAATGTGGAAAAATATATATTAATTTTTATATTTTAATTAAAAAATCAAAAATTTCCGTTCACTTCTGAAACACAACCATCATTTTTCATGTTTCCGTTAATATCTCCCCTTCTTTCACGAAAAGTTTCCCATTGATCATGTTTGAACCATCTTGTTTTTTTTGATACCCCAAATGGCAATCTTAGTCTACCCATAATATCCGGACGATCATCAACCGATCCATCCTGTAAAAATCCATCTAAAATTATTTTTTTACTGGTACCCACCTGTAAAACATCATCTCCTATTTTTATATTAAATATATCAGAATAATATTGATCTAGTATATTTTGGCGTTTACCTTTCAATTCTTCATATTTATTATGAAGAATATACATTTCCCCATTAATCTCATCAAGTAAATCTCTTAATTCCATACTGCCTCCAAAATAATATTATACTCCGTTTTCCATTAAAAATTCCTGCTCATCTACATAATCAATTCCATGTATTATTTTATCTTTATCTTTATCAACAGCAATAATTACAATATTTGGCATATGTTTTTCTATTTCAGATAATACAGACAAACAAGTATCCAAATTACCAGAAATTATTTCCTCTATTTTTTTAAATATTAAATTATTATCCATGAAAAGAACCATTCTTTACTAAACCATGACAAAACAACGCCTCAAGAAAAGTCTTATCTGGATATCTACTACAAAGATCTTTAACCAATACAGAATAAAACAAAACTACGTAAACACCTTTTCCAAGATCAACATCATTTCCCATCTGAACCTCCTTATATTATAGGCATCATGCCTAATATCAAAATAAAATGTATCACGTTTAAAAAACAAAATCAAATTTTATCAGAAAAATCATCTCCATATATGCTCTTCAAATGATCACTAAGCTCTCTATTAATGCGAACCAACATACCAACTATATCCCTACTTTCAATTCGTCTTTTCAACAATACAATATTATCCATAAAATAATCGACATCATCTTTTGTTTTGTTTTTTAAAATATTAACAATAGATTCTAATACTACATTCAATCTTTCTAGCTCTGATACTATTCCAACATCATCCATAAATATCACCAATCACAAAAAAACAATACTAAAATAGTTTGTCAACACTATATATACATCATCTCCCCACATTCCCAATTAGAAGATAGATCGAAGTGAAAAGTATATAGCAACATACAAATAGCATTGTCAAGTGTTTATTTGAATATCATTGGTTTTTATCAAGAAAAACATCTTTAAAGAAGCTACACAAACCCCATGATGCTCCATCGATAACCTCTTCAACGTATCCTTCTTTACTAATTGACATTGAAAATCTAGTATATTGATCAGATAGTGACTCTCCCCTTAGATTAAAAATACCACTATCATCTGTTTTTATCCTAATAGTTTGATATGACAATTTCCACTTAAAAAATTCAAAGTAATCAATGCTCCACTTATTGCATTAACAGATTCAGAATCCATAACTTTTAATTTAATATTCATAATAAATCTTCCTTTCTTAGGATATCTAAAATCAATTCATATGAATCAATATTTTCATCAATTTGTATTTCATATGCTCTTTTCAGAATACTTCCAAATACTGGACCTGGTTTCATTCCAATATCAATCAAATGCCTTCCCTTCAATACAGGATCAATCGTTTTCTCTCCAAATTTATCAAACCATTCTAATGCTTTCCTACTTGGTTCATGTTCAGAATATACATCAAAATCATCATATTTACCTCCAAAATCAGAAAGACTAATATATGCCGCAATATCAAGACGAATATCATTATGCAATCTTTTCCATGCACCGATTTTCGATCTTTTGTCTCTAGTTATATTTCCAAGCCTCATGTGATTTATTACAATTGAAGAAACTTTTTCAATGAGTTTCTTGTCATTTGTAATTTGATTCATGAAATTTATTGCGATCTCCTCTCCTGCCTTATCATGTCCATGTGACTTCAATTCATCATCTGTCGTTGAAGGTTTTCCAACGTCATGCAAAAGAGCACCGAACATGAAAGCAAGTTTCCAGTCCTCTGGAATTCTATCTCTAAGTTTTGCCGCATTATCTATCACATTTAATGAATGTGTCCAAACATCTCCCTCTGGATGCCACTCAATATTTTGAGGACAACCAACCATATCATACAAAGCTTCAAACTTTTTTAGCCAACCACATTCCTCTAAAAAACGGAGACCAACGGATGGCTTATCAGCCTTAAGAAGCAGCTTTGAAAATTCCTCAAAAACCCTTTCCTTGGGAAGATAATCATATTCTCCGATCATTGATTTACACAATTCAACCGTGAATCGATCAACATATTTTCCTTTTCTTGGAAGCAACTGCATTATCCGCAAAACCCTCAAAGGATCTTCAACAAAAGTCATAGAATATATTGCCCTAATAATTCCTTCTTCTAAATCTGATTTTCCTCCAAAATAATCTATCAAACTCATGTCTTTTAGATTTATTGACATTGAATTTATCGTCAAATCTCTTCTTAATGCAGCATCTCTAATCGATATATCAGATGGAAATTCAACCATAAAAGATTTATGACCTTTTCCGATCTTATTTTCTTTTCTCGGTACTGATATATCTAAATCCAAACCCATATAATTTGTCTTTAAAACCCCAAACTTCTCCCCAGTTATTGACCAATTTAGTCCCATTTTTTCCAAAACATTCGAAATAATATCAAACGACATTCCAAAAATTTCAATATCCCAATCCTTTACTTCCCTTTCCTCGATAAGATCTATAACAGCTCCTCCAACAAGATACAAATCTGCAGAATCATCAGATTTTGATAGAAATTCTTCAACAAAATATCTTATTTTTTTAATATCGCTCATCTATATTTACCCTTCTCAACATCATGTTGAGCATCATCCACATATAGATGTAGTACTCAAAGTATGTTTTGTCAACTTGTTTTATAAACTGCTACAACCTATTCCCAAATTTTGCTATACCCATTATTTCCAAGTTGTGTGTATCTATATCTAACCAATATCCTCTCGAGTGTTCTATATATATCATCATCAGCCGTTTCCATATCAATAGAATTCATCCAGTGACCAATACAAGCATCAGGCTTATTAAAACCAGCTCCATCCTTTAGACGGGCTCCATCGCAAACACCGCACATGTAGCCAAGAGCACCACTCAGAAGCCTTTTTCGCTCATCAGTGAGTTCAGGCATATCAACATCAGAAACCCTCTCACATTCCCTACTGGACACCCTACGAATCTTCTCTTTGTAGTACTCTTGATTGGCAATATATTCGGCTTTCTTTATTCTAGCCCTAAGTTCATCATCTGTCTCATTTACAACTGAAACAAATTCATCTTTTTTCTTTTCAACATCTGTTTTACCGTCAAAAACATAATGATTATCAAGAGCCAAATAAGCCAACTTTATTTTATGTTCGATTATATTCTCAATATGAATATCGAGTGGATGAGAAGACGTTATTAATTTGATTGTAATATTTTTGGATTTTTGACCAATACGGCAAATTCGATCTTCTGCTTGAATATTCCAAGATGGATTCCAATCGCGATCAACAAATATTGCATGAGATGCTTTAGTTAACGTTAAACCAACTCCCCCAGCTTTAATAGTCAACCCAATACCCTTCAATCCCCCACTTTGGAATTTTTTAACAATTTCAATTCTCTTTTCAGGTTCAGTATCTCCAGTAATCACATCCCATCCATCACGCTTAGCCAATTCATAGATAGGCGCTCTATGGGCAGAAAAAACGACCACTGGCGTATCAGATTCTTCATATTCTTCAACTATACTCAACAATGAAGGAATTTTAGCTTTTGCCAAAATTGCTCTTACTTTAGTAAACGCATCAAAATCAGGAATACTATCTAAATCCAGCATGGATAAATCATCAGAGTTTATGCCTTGAGAATCTGCCAACATCTCTGCAAACTCTTTCAATTCCCTGTTTAAAGCTCTACTGGAACAATCAACTTCAATTTTTTGATATGTTTTTGGAGGAAGATCTTTCAAAACTTCAGATTTCAATCTCCTCAACATGACTCTTTTCATTCTTTCAACAACTTCTTGTGTCGGCATTCCAAATTTATACCCGCCATAACGACCACTGCTGTTTCCATTGAAGAGACTTACAAATTTATTAAATCCACCCAGGGGATACATATTAAAGGCACATAGAACACCCCAAAGATCAAACGGTCGATTCATCAGTGGAGTTCCTGTCAATACCCACACTTTAGAAACATTTTTTGTGAGCTGAGTTACCTTCTGTGTACGTTTTGCCTTATAATTTTTGACAAGATGACCCTCGTCAAAAATAACAATTGTTTCCTTCAATCCAGACAATTTTTCTGTTGGGATATCTGCCTCTAAAATAGGATCTCCTTTTCTATTTTTCTTTCCAGAATCCCTTGATGGAATCAACCACTTAGGAAGTATATCGTAATTAACGATCACAATTTCCCCATAATCAGCAATGATATTATCGTCCTTTTTACCCTTTATGATTCTAACAGAATAATCCGGTCTCCAAAGAGCTATTTCGTCTCTCCAATTATATTTTACAGCGGATGGACAAACTACGATAACCCTAGAATTATCTGGAATGGCCACTAATCCCTGAACGGTCTTTCCAAGACCCATGTCATCAGCCAATAGCGCTTGATCATGTAATGACAAAAATCTGACGCCATCCTTTTGAAAATCATATAATGGACTTCCATCTAATCTGACACGACTTGCTCTTTTTTCGGCCTCTTGGCTATCGGTCGTTCCAACAATGGCCCTATTCCTAAGGCTATCAGGAACATCCAATTTTAGCTGATCAGCTATTTCGATAACCCTTTCAAGATCTCCGGTCTTTGTACTAACAGACCAATACTTCTCATCAGGATTCCATCTTGCCCCAGGCATCGAATTAAGCAAAACGAGTGCTTTGGGGTCATACTCCATTATTACTTTTCCATCTTCGGTTAGCTTTCGAACATTGTCTCTGTTTTTATCAATATTCATGCCAACTTTTCTATGACATGCAGTGGAACTGCAAACAGTATGCCATGTTCCATTCTTTACAAATGCAAATCCTTTTCCAACCCCAACCTGAACTCCACATGATTCGCATCGTTTCGAAAATTTATTCTTTATAACCATAGTAGCTCCTTTTTCTCAACATCTTGTTGAGCATCATCTGTATATAGATATAGTACCCAAAATATGTTTTGTCAACTTGTTTCTAATTTTTTCTAAAAAAAACAAAAACTAACGAAATTATTATATTTTTTGTTGTTTCAGAATATATAACTAAAGAAGTTCGCCGTAAAGATAAACATCCGCTGTCAAAGCTGTACCAGCTCCGGTATCAGCTGTTGTGCAACGCACATAAATAGTGGCATTTGCGGCTATTTCTGCCTTTGCTCCAGTGAATGAAACAATGGTTGATTCTCCATCTGCATTCAAACCGGTAAGTGCAGTAGCAGTTAAGATCTGTGTTCCTGCAGATGATGTCCCAATGGTGATCTCCGCATCCCCATTTGCAGCTCCAGTAATCGCTTTGATTTTAACAATCGCAAATGTTGGATGCCAAACTCCACTCGCAGATCCACCCAGGGCGATTGATACCTCATCGTTCAACGTTTGAAGCTCGAGATCCTCCGCAACAGCTCTCAATCTTACCCCTACAGTAGTATAGAGATTATTCAATGCATCTCCAACCGCATCACCAGCATAATTTGAATCATTTGGGATTTGAGACGCATATGGTATCGCGCTATCCACTCGTAATTGTTTTCCTGTTGGTGCTGACATTTTGTCCTCCTTCTAGCAACTATTATTTAGTCACTTTGTTTCAAATTTTAGATATTCATTTTATTTCAAATGCAATATCTTTTATTTCTTTAGACATTTTTTTATATTTGCTTACATTTCCTGAAGAATCTAATAATCTCAATTCTTCTCCAACATAAGAAGCCTTTATTAACAAATCATAAATAAGTCTTTTTAGATTTTCAGGATTGAATTCTCTCATGGAATTATACTTAGATACTGTCTTAGAAACTTCAGATAGAATACCCTTAACATTTGAAGTTGAATATTCTGTATTACTTCCCTCTTCTAATTTGGAAAGAATATCACTCATTTTAACCATGAATTCACCTATTATTAGATATTGGCCCAATCTGGCAATTTAGATCCACGTCCATATACTTTCTTAGCAACACTAAATATCGCTTTCATGTATCCTTTATTTTCGTTATCTACAGATTGAACATTTTTCCATATACTAGTAATATTCTTACGAAGACTCTGTTCTTGCGCCGTAAGTCCAGATGCAACTTCCAATTCAGCAGCAGCCTTCCACATATGCCCTATGGCTTGCCCAACTGCAATATCACCTTTTTTAAGATTCAATTCTGGATCAAAACCCTTCATTGATTCTTCTATACTTTGTAATATTTCACTCATTTTAACCATTGATTTATCTCCCATTGAATATTAGTAAAATTATTTTGTTGCTTTATTTATTTTATAAGCAAACGATGGAAACTTACTTCCCCTTCCCCATACTTTTTGAGATATACTATATACAGCATCCATGTATCCAGGTCGATCATTATTAACCATATCTATATCTTTACCAATTTTATTTATAATATCATGTAATATCTGTTCATATTTACTCATACCACCTGCAGCACCTAATTCATCAGAAGCTTTCCATAGGTGACCAACAGCTTGCCCAACTGCAATATCACCTTTTTTAAGATTCAAACCAGGATTAAAACCCTGCATTGCCTCTTCTATATTTGTTAATATTTCACTCATCTTCATAGGTGAAACACTCTCATACATTGCGCTAAGCTTCTTCTTGGCCAACTCGAGTTTTTTCTTGTCTTCATCACTCAAGTTGTCACCAGCCCGATTGATATAAAAATTCAAACGTCCCATCGCAGTCTTGAGATCATCCGATGCTGCCTTCAATCCGGAAGCAATTTTATCAGCACTCTGTGTAAAAAAATCTTCCGGAGGCGTCCATTTGGTCTTCACATCCGCAGACCATTTTTCCTCAAAAATATCCATTGCTTCCACTCCTTTTGTTTCACATGAAACAATTATTTACTTTTCTTTCCACCCTTTTTTTTCTTCTTACATCCCATAATTACCTCCATATGTTACGAACTCGAGTTCGTTTTATGATGTCACCATCTTTACAATGACTGGATTCGTAGGACTTGTTGTTCCAGCTGTACCAGCTGATATAACAACCGCAAATGATAAATAGTTAAATGGGAGACCATCAGGAATAACAATTCCACTACTCTGATTTACTGGCATTTTAACAATATAATCAGGAGATGTCGTTCCCACTACTGGTGAGGCATTGTCATATATTTTTAGATATGCAGCATTATCACTATTTGCGGAATTATCAATATGTATATGATATATGACACCAGATGCCCCAGTAACAGCATTATTTGATGTGGCACCAGCAGTTGTTTCAACGATTAATTTGCTTCCAACTGGTGGTACTTGATCACTAACAGATAACGTCATTTATTTCCTCCAAAAAATTTATCCTTCAGATCTCCATATTTTAACCATGTAAGTGCCATTGGTGATGTCTTCATTTGACGTCCCTTGTATTCAATAATAATAGATTTCTTATTAACCTTTTTTATTTCAGCATAATTACCAAACATTACTGAAAATACAGTGTCACCAACTTTCAACTGAGAAGTGTCTTTTATCCTGTTTTCCTTCTCTGCCTTTTTAAATGCTTCCTCTTTTACATCCTCATCTTCTCTATATCTACCAAGTTTAACAGCCTGTTTTGCATCAGGGTGAACATCCGGAGAATTCAAATCAAATGATCCATTTTTATATGCCCTATAAACTAAAGATGCCCATTCTTTTTTAGCATCGCTAGCTTTTGACCATTCATCATTTCTTTTTTTATCATATGCGGCTTTTTGATTCTTTCCCATCCTAGCATATTGATACGGAGAAATTTCTGCAATCCATGGCTCCTTTATTTTATTTAAACTTAGCCACATTGACGCATTAATTGTCCATGGCTTTTTAAGTAAATCATTCTCTATTTTTTCCAATAATGTCTTCATAGAAAATCACCTACTTTCAACATTATATTTATTTATTTCTACGATATCTTTCAAAACATCTTTGGCAAACTCTATCATCATCATTGCATTTGAGCCACTATCTTCAACACCAGCTATTGTATCTTTTCTACCAGGATATCTTCTCTGACGATCCATACTTTTTCTTATTATTTTTACCTGATTCTCTATTCTATCTAAATTTTCATATACAGATGATACTTTTTTATCAGCACTTTTTGCCTTAGAAAACCAATTAGACTCAATCTTCTCCAATATTTTATCCATATCCATGTAATACTCCTATTTATTTTTATTTTTCAAATTAACAATAACATCAGTTCTAAATGGAACCCAAATCTCAGTTCTCCCAGATGGCCACTTTCTTCTGGTTGGATCAATAACTGGATTCATATACTGGATAGATTTCAACATTACATCTGATATAGTATATACATCTCTATTTTCCCAACCAGCAAAAAGATATAAAAACGTATCCTTACTTTTTAGATACTTCAAAACCATATTGTTAATAAACCTTGATTTTACTTTAGTAAAATCTAAAAAAGCCTTACTAACACTTTTAATGGTATATTTATCAATACCAAGCATATTAAATAATTGATTCGATGCTGTTGCATCTATTGTAAAGCCAGATCCACCTCCCCTACCAGGTGAAAATGATAAAGTTGCATTATATATAATTCCATCAGCACTTTCTTTTGTTTTCTCATTGGTAATAATTGGAGGATTAAGATAACCAAATCTAAAATTTAATGGTTTACCCCACTTAGAACCATCTGGTAATTTACCATTTTTGAAAAAATTAATTGCATGTTTATATTTATCATCCTTACTATTCTTAGCCTCTAAAATAGCCGAATTAGATATATCATTAATACATTCTGCTAATTTTTTCAAAATCATTTATTACCTCTCAAAAAATATATTCTCCGAGATTAGTCCATCCAGTTATATTATAATATTTCTTAATATAGTCAATCAATCTTTGTCCAGCTTCATATATTGGATCCACATCTGATATACCTGTTTTATTATATTTTTTATTATCAATTATTGGTTTAATATTTTTACCCCAAGTATTATAAAGATTTTTTCCAACTCTTTTAAAATCTTCTTTTTTTGAAATATCAATTTCATTTTTATCCATCCATGACTTCAATTCAGAAAAAGATAATCTCATTGCACTGTTTAATTTTTTAACTAGTTCTGACATAGTTTTCTTAGAAATACTATCCAATGGTTCATTAAGCTTCCAACCATAATAACTACTAGGTAAAGGATCCATACCCTCTAATAGTTCTATTCGATTTAAAACCATTGACATTTCATGTTTTGACTTTGGGGTACATTCGTGCTTACTACACATATTTTTATAGATCGTCATAACAATCGCATAAAATCTACTTGAATCACTATTCTTTAGTCCTGGATATTGCTTTTGTGCAGTGGCTACAGCCCTATTCCAAATGCTTTCACCCTCTGGACCTTTAACAGCACGTGCTGGCATACTATCCTCCAATAAAGGTTATACAACAATCAACTATTTATAGCAGGCAACTAAGATGATTATAGTCAAACTTGACCGAGGATTCCAGAAATAATTGCTTTAATAATGACACCAAGGTCATTTCCTAGCTGATTAAAGAAATCTTTGACTTTTTTCTTATCATCAGCTTCTATATTTTGTATTGCAGCTAAGTAATCCGATCTATCTCGCAATGAAGCAAACGATAGATCTGGTTCATCACCCATGAGTATATCGTCAACAATATTACCCAACATATTTATACCATCAATACCATGTTTTGATATTAGATCTCCAGCCATATTAAGCAACGCTCGCTGCCATGGTTTTGAAGCACTACTTCCAAGCCTTGCAATAATTTTCTCCAACTCCTCAACACCAGCAACACCGATTGTTTTTGTTATACTTTTTACCAAATCTGACCACTTATCCATCACATACCTCCATCTTTATTATCAATACTGGGACACAATGTATTCGATACCGGAATGTCAGGAGGATTCTTAGGTGGACGGTTATCAATCAACCCACCATTGAACCTCATCATATCAGTATGATAATTTACTCTAGCCTCCAACACTAGAAGTGTATCAGCAAAATCTTTGCACTCCTTAGTTGTGAAACTAATATTTCCAGAAACATTTGAACATTTACAATTTAAAGCAATAACCTTTTTCCCTCTTTCTACAACCTCCTCTGAAGCTGCATCAAAAAAATTCAACTCCTCATTATACACCTTGGCATCTCTTACTGATGTCTTGTTACATCCACTGCAAAACACAGCCATTGACAACAAGGTACACAAATACAATACAAAAAACCTCATCAAATCCTCCTGTGACGAACTCGAGTTCGTCTGTTAATGAAAACAGGCATCCACTTCATCACAATTAGATGCCTTTGAAATACATTCTGGTTCTATGGAGAAATCCCCTTCACTCATGACATGCTCACAAACATCCTCACATGGCAAATCATCCTCATTACCATATTGCTCATCCGGACCTGGAGATCCCTCTGCGCCATCACATCCCATTAGTCTTATATTCTCACATGCCATCTCACATGGTGTTTTATAACCACCTGACGTTGATGTATCGCTACCTGTGATGTCACTATCTGTATCATAACCAGAATCAGAAGAAGTATCTTTTGATGGTTCTGGACCTACTGGACCAGGTCCACACCTGTAAAATGTAAAAACACAAAAAAACATCAAAAAAACTCTCATTTCAGTCTCTCCCATCCTCTTATAATTGTAAAATCTCTACTGTTACTCCATGCAATATAGTCCTCATCAAACCAACAATAACCGTTATCTCTCCAATATTTTCCCCAGCTATTCATAACTCTAAATTGCAATCTATCGGTAGATGATTTTCTATACCCAATAATTACCATTGCATGACCACCGACAACATTCTCAGAATAAGATGGACATGTTATGATATCCGGTCCTATTGCTGGCATAAAAGAATCAACAACATTTGTTCCAAAAACAACTGGGTATCCTTCACACAAAGCTGACATTATCGCTTTTAATCTAGAATTCTTTTCAACCTCGAAAATGGCTAAATATTCTCCATTTCTTCTTGGATCTGCAACCATCCATGTATTAAAAATTGGCTTCTTGTTGACATTACCTTTTTTGAATTTCCATACAACCTCATTTGGGACACCGTATTTACTGAGAGCTTTGCAACACGCTCTAACATATGTTCCATTATCCCTAAATGGTTCGGTTTCATGCTGTGATCTAGAAATCCAATATAGAAACAATCTAGAAGGATAACCATATTCTGTGGAACCACTTTTTCTATTTTCAAGTATCCTTATTGCACCTGCAACAGCATTCCCAACACATGATCCAGTATTCAATTGATCTACAATTTCAGAATACTTCTCTAATGAGAAAAAATCAGGATAAACACCATCATCATCATTGTATTTATATAAATAATCTCTTTCATCAATTGGATTTGGCTTCATACCAAGACCACGTTTTGTCCAAAATCTTCTAGCAATACTTCTTTTGATACTAATTATACTCATGATATAACTCCAGTTCCAGAACCTGTATCAACTTGAACAACAGTATTCTCTATTAAATAGTCAATAATTGCTTTCGCTTCTCCATCTAGTGTCTTGTCTTTTGATGGATCATAATCAGGATACTTTTTCTTTCTAGCCTTTGCTATTTCACCTGCAAGTCCAGTACCTTTTATAGCATTTCCACCTTCAAGCGTCATCTTTACTCCTTATTTCTTCTTCCATCCGTTCTATAGCTACTGATAAAACAGCAGCGGTTTCCATATCAAGAATATCCGCAAGTTTCTTAACTTTTTCCCATGTATCATATGGAAACAAAACCATAACCAACCCATCATTCATTTCATGAATATCATCATCACAATTGTTTTTATCTGATTTTATACCCAATGATTTTGCTCTAATTACCATTATTATCGTACCTTTGATGGATCTATTCCATTAATATGTCTTCCTGCATTTTTGTTCAAATCTTCGCTAGTTGACATCGAATATTTAGATGGAGCATCTTTAAAACCTTTAAATAATATACCATTAGATGTTTGAACTATCTGCCTTAACGTCAGTGCAACTGTAGCTCGTCTAGGATTTCCATCCCGAAATAACAACGTATACGTAACATCGCATCCTGTCATTATACAAAATATGGAATCACCACCAGATTCATTTAATCCTAGATTTGGAACACTCAATATCAATACTGGAGGTGGCAATGCAATTTTTACTCCAGAAATACTTTTATAAGTAGGATAACAAAATCCCCTTAAAAATTTAATCTGCTCCTTTATATCTACATTATATGGTCTATTATCAGTTGGATAATCAGAACCAGGTTTAGATAAAAAAGCTAGATATTTCTCCTTTGCTGTTCTTGTATCAGTTGGCATCATAAATCTTGATAATTGAACAGTAAAACTTATAGTCCTTCCGTTATTCGAAGACCATTGCGCCAAAGCATGTGATGCCCCTCCAACGTCTTTTAGGGACCAACCAATATCTATAGTATCCTGTATGGATTCTGGCCAATACTGAAGTGCTCTCTCACTAAAATCAAAATCGTCTCCAGGATCAATACCTGGTTGGTATATTTTTGATGGATTATTTGGGTCAACACCAGCAATTGTTAAAGAAGCATATGATCCACCCTCTGGACCATTCATAATAGCATCTACAATACTGGTCATTAATCCTGCAACCATATCCTATTCCTCTCTAGTAACTTTAAATATCCATCTAACATCGCCATATGTTGATGCAGAACCAGCTATAGCTCTAATATATACATCAAATGGTACTATCGGAGGTCCAGCATCATACGGGTCACTAGGAAGTGTTATTTCCTCTTCCGTAACAACATCAACCCATATATCATTGCTACCAGCTGGAGTTGTTGGATTCCATCCCAATAGTTCCCATACAGTTCCAGTATCCTCACTCGTAACCCTAAAATCCAAATCAGTATTTGCTGTCGAAGAATTGCTATCTCCACGATATTGAATAGATAATAAAACAGTCGTATTATCTATAAATTGTTCACCACCAAGAGAATGCTGAACCACAGATCCATTTTGAACGCCATAAAATTCATCTTTAAATCTCCTGGTAATTTCATACTCTATTATTCTCGCATGTATTGGAACAAGCTCCAGAAGTTTTGTTTTCAATCTCGTAATCGCATAATCTATTTTTTCATAGGTATCATAAAAATTATACGCCTCTTCTATCACATCAATTCTAGATCTCATATTACTAGATCTGCAATAGCAACAATCCATAGTATCAGATAATGGTAAATATCTTACAGCAACATCATCATTCACCTGAAGTGGAGATGAAACTCCAGTTCCAAATCTTATATTAATTGTCCAAATTCCAATATCTTCTTTAGGATCAGATGTTGGAGAAGAACTCAACGTCCATGATGATTCCTCTTTATCTATATAATAATACGTATCATCTAATGATGGAGGAGTTCCCCACTGTGGACCAGCAACATTGTAATCATAAACTGATATTGCAAATAATTCTGGAACCTGTATCCCATTAGAGTCTAAAATCATATTAAATGCTTCATACTGACATCTTAACAATTGTATTTCATATCTATATCCATTCTCCCATCTTCTATCTTCAAGTTCGTCATGTGTTAATTGTGTTACAGTTTGAATCTGTGCTGGTCCCCTAAGGTTTGAATTAACAGGAGATATTGGTGCAAAATATCCCTGAGTAACATCAATAGCATACGCTTGACCAATAGTCATACCATCCCATCTAGATGAATCTTCAGCAATTAGCATATTATCAACCAATGTAACCCATTCAGGTGTTCCTGGAACATCAGGAGGCCATGCAAAATTAGCATCATAAAGAAACTCATCTGCAGATATATGATCATAACGTATAAATATCGGCCTAACATCGGTATAAAATGTTGGACCAGATCCTATTTCGTATACTCTATCTTGGGGAATCCTAGCGGCCAATTCTGCACTACATAGTTTATATAAACCCTGCATATAAACATTAAATAAACTAATCTCACCTCTTATTCTATATGAATCCTGAGTAGACTTTATCCCCCAAAATTTGGTTACATTTGCAACAGATGATCTCTGGACATCCTCAGGATCGTTCTCATCATTATTAAATCCAAAATCCTGTGCCAAATAATTAATATTCGGAGGAGCATTAAATTTCATATAGTATCCCTGTACTATATATTTTGCTTTTATACTATATATTGTACGAGATGAAAATTCAGATAAAACTGATAAATCAAAACTTATTTTACCAGATAGATAATTTACTGTACCTACAGAACTTCCACCAATAATACCACCACTCTCAGCATGAAGTGTACCTTCATTGGCATTTATCGGTAAATCGTATAGAACCCTGTAACCACCACCTTCTAATGGTATTCTTATTTGTAACGTTGCTGATTCTATCAAAGTTGATGGTGGTACCAAATCAGACCATCTACTTACCAATCTAACTGGAAAAATAGGAAGCTCCACATATGGACGTTGAGAACCATCTGTATTTCCTATTTCAACTGTACCTTGGATTGGGTCATCATCAATATCCCTATCCCATAACCTATTATTTAAATAATCAAATAATAAAGTTAGATCTCCACCTTTTACCCAGATTTCATTACCTAATGATGAATTTGAATTATAAATATTAGCTTGATCAATATTTCTGGATCTAACATTAACAACTTCGTATTTTACACCATTCCATAATAACTTCCAATATCTTCCAACATCTTTCAATGGTTCATAAGGGTACCATGGAAACTGTTCAGCTAATATATCTTCATCGGTACTTGGAGGTGATGTTAAATCATATCCAGGAAGCCTATCCGGGTTTTTTTCACCTATTAGCCTAACTACATTTCCCTTATCATCATCACTATATTTAAATGCATCTGTTATATAAAACCATCTTGTCCATGTATTAATTGTTCTTACATCATATGGATCTCTCTGCTTAGGAAGTTCAAATATTTGAACTAATAATTCTTCTCCAAGATCTCCCCATGTATTAAGTAACATTTGTAAATAATCATATTGATCAAGGTTTCTCCATTGGGATGGAACATTTAGCCAAAAAGTCTTTCTTCCCCAATATCCTTTACCAAAGAATCCAGTTCCACTAGCATCATTTAATGGTGTAGCCATATTAAAATCCAATTAATAAAGTGCAATATGATATCCAGCAACGACCTCGTCACCTAAATCGCTACTCGGAATATAATAAGCAACTTTTGTTCCTATCGATGTTGGAACATTACCAGGACCAACTGTTTCTACTATACAAGATGTATAATTTGAAGCTCCACTTAATTGATATACTTCCTTAACCATCCATGCTTTATTGGTTCCATCACCCCTTAAACAAATATATGCTCCAGGATCTATACCTAAATTCCAACCTGTTAAAGCAATTGTATTAGTCGAAAGAGCATAAATTGATGGTCCCTCAAGTGTTGATAGCAAATCTATGGCTCCACTTACCGATGCTCCCCACCCTGTAGGACCACTAACATTAACTACTGCATCAAGACCATAATTCTTACTAACCACAAAATCACCAACTGATGGATTAACAGTTCTTTCTCCCCTGTAATTAAGAATTTCACCTCTTGATACTCCAGTCCATACAGCACTAGATCCCATAGACCTAATCAAATCATTCGATAAAACAACCTTTAAATCAATATCCCATTCTTCTCTTATTGGACCATATAGTTTAACAGCTGTAAAATCATTACCATATGCAAATCTCCAATTCACAGACCATTGTGCATTAGTCCAACCAGTTGTCCAATTTGAATCAGTCCGATCCTTATTATATATAGTAAAACCACTCCTACTAAAACTATACAAAACGCTATTATAACTTTGAGTACCAACTCTTCTCCATAAACTAGCAGAATCATCCCAATAACAGCCACAAGCTATTTCAATTGATGCTGAATAAGTTGGATTTGTATAATAAACACGTATATGATCAACCAACCTTAAAATTTCTAATCTAAATTCCCTTCCACCCTCATCAGGAACAGCATCCATCATCACTGTTCCCCATTCTACGAAATTAAATATTCTTTGAACATCATCTGTTCCAAATTCAACGCTTCCCGCTTCCCATTTATCCCAACTATCCCAATAGATTCCATTATACATATCGACAGATGTTGGTGCTGATGTAAAATTCTTTGTCATTTTATATATTGCACCATCATCAATAAAAACTACTGTTGTTTCTCCGGTTTCATTAATATAGAAACCTGATATTCCGCTTACATATCCACCT
>Ga0307423_1000289_pt1 | contig 34218 bp, 29 predicted proteins | sample SalMarWE160310MG_FD_202154 | JGI IMG/M metagenome (GOLD analysis project Ga0307423, IMG submission 202154) | Salt marsh sediment microbial communities from the Plum Island Ecosystem LTER, Massachusetts, United States - WE1603-10 | ecosystem: Environmental > Aquatic > Marine > Intertidal zone >... | reverse complement strand
AGCATGCCAGTGGCAATCGAACGCACCTTCAGCGGGTAGGGTGAGGTCAACGTGGAGCGTTCCAGATCCAGTGCCCTTGCCATTCCTGAAGTTGACGTTGGCGGCGTTGGTTCCTCCCGAGATGAGCGCATAGCCCTCCAGCTCACCGGTCACGAAGAACCCATTGGTGCCATTCCCGGAGTGATACGACATGCTCGGTGTGAAGTGCTCATCCCATGGCGAGCACTGGTCACATTCAAAATCCGCCATGAATTGGACCACGTATTGTGTTCGCCCGGCGTTGGCGGCCGCCATCATGAGGTCCATTTCCGGTTCCATGGGCGGCGCGATCGGCGTACCGTCCGCACAGGCGGACACCAGAGCGAGAAACGAAAGAAGCAAGAGCTTGCGCATGGTGCACCTCCCTCGGTCCCCCGAGGATCTTCGCCGGTCCGGGGGGAGGTGGCACGGCGTGTGCGCACCGAAGGGCGCCGAGGGCAGGTTCGGTCCGGGCGCGCGCCCACCTGGGGGGTCGGGCCGCTCACGTCCGCGTGGACCAGCTGCGTTCGGTCCGGCTGAGCAGGGGGTCGAGACCGGCACCGGACGAGTCCGATCTCGCGGACAGGCACTGCAGCATAGGTGCGGACCGGGGTAGGCGCAACGAAGACCCAACTCGGATCGCCCCCCTCTTGGCGGCGATCGACGGCGACTTCCGTTCGATGAAGTGGAGACGCTGCCGTGGACCGAAGTCGGAGGCCGCCATGCACGCACGTTCCTCGTTCCGTCCCTGGTGCTCGGACTGCTGTTCGTTCCCCTTGGTCGAGTCCTATGGTGTGGAGGCCGGTCGCCTGCAGGTCGAGGGTCTCGGCGAGACGAAGCCCACCGACGACAACGACACGCCGGAAGGACGGCAGAACAACCGGCGGGTCGAGCTGGTGAAGCTGGGAGGCTAGCTCTGGCGGAAACCCTCGGACCCGCCCCATCGTAGGGGCCGCCATGATCAATATCCTCAAGCGCATCGTGCGCCTCGTCCTGAGCTGGATCCTCGGGAAGATCTGACGGAAGGGCCGCGGAAAGACCCGGGCGGCCACCGGATCTCCCCGCGGATGCGGGTCGGGCCTACCCGCCTGTCGCCAGCGCCCGGCACGCCTCTTCCGTCGCGGCCGCGACCAGACGCTCCGTGTCCGCCAACGCCTCCTCGAGCGTCATCGGCCCATCGACCGCGCTGAACACGGCGTAGATGCCGTACCGGTGCACCTCCTCGTAGCCGGGGCCCAACGACCCGCACACGGCCACCACCGGAATGCCCCTCTGCCGAGCCCGCTTCGCGACTGCGACGGGCGCCTTGTCGAACACGGTGGAGCGGTCCATGCGACCCTCGCCCACGATGACGAGGTCGGCACCCTCGAGCTTCCCCTCCAGGTCGAGGGCCTCCAGGACGATGTCTGCTCCGGAGCGGAGCTCGGCGCCGGCGAAGGCGAGTAGCCCGGCCCCGAGTCCCCCGGCCGCCCCGGCACCCGGCACGCCGGCCACGTCCCGTCCGGTGTCGCGGCGCACGATGTCGCCGAAGTGCGCCAGCGCGGCATCCAGGCGGCGGACCATCTCCTGCGTGGCGCCCTTCTGGGGCCCGTAGACCGCCGCGGCGCCGTGCTCGCCCGTGAGGGGATTGGTGACGTCGCAGGCGACCTCGACCGTGGCTTCGAGCACGTCGGGGTCCAGGGCCGACAGGTCGATGCGGGCCAGATCGGCGAGCGCGGCGCCGCCGCGGCCGATCTCCCGTCCCCTGGAATCCAACAGCCTCGCCCCGAGCGCCTGCGCCATTCCGGCACCCCCGTCGTTGGTGGCGCTCCCGCCGATGCCCACGATCAGCCTGCGATGGCCGGCACGCAGGGCCGCGCGCACGAGCTCTCCGACGCCGTAGGTCGTGGTCATCAGGGGGTTTCGCTCGCTGTCCCGCAGGAGCGCCAGGCCCGCGGCGCGCGCCATCTCGATGACGGCGGTCTCCCCGTCGCCCAGCGCGCCCCACAGTGCGTCGACGGGTCGGCCCAGCGGATCCGTCACCCGTTCCGTGCGCACGTCTCCCCCCGAGGCGTCGACCAGGGCCTGGAGCGTTCCGTCACCCCCGTCCGCGACGGGGACGAGGACCGTGTCCGCGTCGGGCCACACGCGGCGAACGCCGGCCTCCATCGCCCGGGCGATCTCCATCCCGGTGAGGCTTCCCTTGAAGCCCTGCGGGGCAACGAGAACCCTCCTCACGGTCGCACCTCCTCCTCCAGGAGTCGCTCCACCGCCCGCCGCCATCCCACCGGCCCGACACCCTCCACGCGCTCGAGGCCGTCCACGTCCAGAGGAGCCCATCCTCCCCCGCGCCGCTCCACCAGGAACGCGCGATCCACGGCCCGGAGCATGGGCGCGTCGTTGGCCGCGTCCCCGATGGCGGCCGTCCGCGGCCGTAGCCCGTCACCCCCGCCGGATCGCCGGTAGAGCTCCGCGACCAGCTTCACCGCTTTCCCCTTGTCCGCACCCGCTCCGACGATCGAGCCGCTCGGGCCGTCTCCGAAGCAGCGCAGGCCGCGCTCTTCGAGCGCCGCCATGAGCCGGCGCCACGCGGTCGGACCGCCCTGCACGGTCACGGTCTCGCTGAACTCCCGCTCCCGTGCCCGTCGGGCCGCGGCCTCGGGCAGCCCCGTCGATTCCACGAGCTCGTCGAGCGTCATGTCGGCGTAGCCGCGGAAGACGACGCCCTCGGCTTCCCGCACCTGGCGCAAGGCCGCCCGTACCACGTCGACCCGCACCCCCAACGTCACCACGTCGTACCCGTCGCCGCGTCGTAGGCGTTCCGCGTCCACGAGCGCGGCGAGCGTCGCGCTCAGGGGTCCGTGGGGGACGACGACGCCCGAGCCGTTCTCGATGATCATCGGATCCCGGATCCCGAGCTCCTCCTGGTGGATCCGCTGCTCGGCATGGGTCTTGGACGAGCAGAAGACGACGGGGACCGCGCGGCGGAGCAGCGTGCGCACCGCGCCCTCGGCCGGCGCCCAGGTGTATCCGCGGTAGTCCAGCAGGGTACCGTCGAGATCGGTGAAGAGGAGGATTCGTGGCGAAAGACGCGGGTCCTGGGGCGGTAGACTCATCTCCGCGTTTCCCCCCCGGCGGCCACCGGCCGGGGAGGACTGGACGGGGCGGCCCCAGCCCCCGATGTTCGGCAGGGGGGACGTTTCCAGACGCCTGCCGGCCGGCGAGGGGTTTCGGAGGTAGTCGCAGCGCGCGAGGAGGCTCCATGCGCATCGAGCTTCCCCGGAAGAGCGAGCGATTCGGGGCCAATGTCTTCTATGGCCCGGTGCCCGTCTACGAGCTCGACGGCGGGCTTCGCAACCAGCGCGACGACGAGCCGGGCGCGATCGTCGCTTTGCCCTACGAACGGCTCCACGAGGTGCAGCGCCAGATGGCGATCGTGGTGCCCGTGAAGGGGGAGCGGATCCGCCTCGTCGAGGGAATCCTCTTCGCCGTTCCCAACCAGTGCCTGACCATCGTCGTCTCCAACAGTCCGCGTGAGCCCGTGGACCGGTTCCGGGTGGAGCAGCAGGCGCTGTGCACCTTCGCGCGACTGGCCCGCAAGCGACTGATCCTCGTCCATCAGAAGGATCCCCTGCTGGCTCGGGCCTTCCTCGAGGCGGGGTACCCCGAGCTGGTCGACACCGACGGGCGGATCCGCGACGGCAAGGCCGAAGGCATGGTGATCGCGACGGTGATCGCGCACCTGGCGGGGAAGCGGTACGTCGGGTTCGTCGACGCCGACAACTTCTCGCCAGGCGCGGCCCACGAGTACATCTGCGAGTATGCTGCCGGCTTTGCCCTCGCGGAGTGCCAGTACGCGATGGTCCGCATCCTGTGGCAGAGCAAGCCCAAGTACGTAGACGGGGAGGTGTACTTCGCGAAGTGGGGCCGGACGTCGCGGGTCACGAACCACTATCTGAACCAGCTCATCAGCCGCTACACCGGGTTCGAGACCGACGTGATGGGCACGGGCAACGCCGGGGAGCACGCGCTCACCCTGGAGCTGGCTCTGCGCCTGGACTACGCGACCGGCTACGGCGTCGAGCCCCAACACATCATCTCGCTGCTGGAACGCTTCGGGGGTGAGCGCGAGAGCCCCTTCCCGGACGTGATGCGCTCCGGAGTCGAGGTGTTCCAGATCGAGTCGAGGAACCCCCACTTCCACAAGGCCAGCGAGGAGAGCCACATCCGGGACATGACCCGCGTAGCGCTCAGCACGATCCACGGGTCCTTCCTCTGCCCGGATACGCTCCGGCGCTCGATCGAGGAGGAGCTCCAGCGGGGCGGGTGCCTGCAGCCCGGCGAGTCTCTGGAGCCGGTGCGCCGATATCCGGCGCTCCTCGACATGGATTTCGATTCCTTCCGGGACACCGTCGAGCACCGGATTCAGGCCACCTCCTTCGAGCCGGTCCTCCCGGCGCGCGGAGCGCTCCGCCGCAGGCACGCCCCGCAACGTCCGCGATGGTCCGACCGGTACCGACCCACGAGTGGGCAACCGCCCACCGACACGGATGAGGCGGTCGACACCGACCTCTGAGTCCACCGGGGCGGTGGGGCGGGCGCGCCCGATGTGGCGCAACCCCGTGGTTGTGCTCAGTTCGCCGCGAGGGGGGTCCGCTCGCGGAGGTGTGCCTGCTTCAGGTAGCGGACGATGGTGGCGTGGCGGTACCGGCGCGCGAAGCCGTAGCCGCGCAAGGCCACGTTCACAGAGTAGTTGAGCACCCGCGCCGTCCACAGCTTGAACAGCAGGTCCTCCCAATCCGCATCCTCCCGTTCGTAGCTCTGCAGCAGGGTCAGGTACGTCTCGGCCCACTCGTCCTCTCCCATGAACTGGAAGTTCGGGTGCTTCCGGTTCTCCAGCAGTCCGTCGCGGATCGGTCGCGGGAAGTGGTTGAGCAGCTCCTCCTGGCGATGCGTCCACCCCTCCAGGAGCAGTCCCACCGTTCCCTGGATGTCGAAACCCACGTTTTCGATGATGGGAAGCGGGACCTGGAACTGCGGCTCTACGCGGTGGACGATGCCGCCAGGCACGTGGGGGTCGGAGCCTTCCCATCCGTGGTTCTCCGGGGAGTTGGAGAGCTCCTGGACCACGGAGAAGCACTCCACGAGCATCGTGCGCAGGTCCGCCAGCTTTCCGTAGAGCGTGTGCGCCTTCCCCTCGGGCCGATACGTCTCGTACATGGAGAATCCGTCCCGCACGTTGAAGAACGTGTAGACGGTGTCGATTCCCCAGTCGCTCTGTGCCTGCACGACGGGATTGGCGGTGAGCTTCTCCGCCACGCCGCGGGAGAAGAGCAGCTCGCCGCCCAGCGGCTGCTGGATCCAGGGAAGCTCGGAGGTCGGCCACCGGAGCGCGAAGCCGGTGCGCGTGATGAGGAACGTGATCATCCCGTCGGTGCTCGTCCGGGGGAAGTAGTGCCGCACGACGTCGAAGCCCAGGTCGGCCGCCTCCTCCGCATGGGTGATCCAGTCCCTCGTGAAGCTGGTGATGTCTGCGTCGTAGAAGTGGATGCGCCTCAGCTGCGTCTCGTCCAGGAACCAGCGCAGCGCCGTGTTCATCGCGTCCCCCTTGCCGGGGCGCTTGGTCCCGATCCGGTCCTGGAGGATGACCTCAAGCGTCGCGCCGTTCTCGCGCTGGAGCTCTTCGCGACGGGCGTGGAGGGCCCGGAAGGTCTCGTCCTCATCTGCGCCTACGGCCAGGACCGTCTTCACGCGGGGATGCGCCGCCGAGGCCTCGACGATGCGGAGGACCGTCTCGGGGGTTTCGTTCTTGAAGGGGATCGCGACGAGGCTCACGACACGCCTCCTTGAGTCCCCGCCCTCGCTCGATTGGGATCGGTCTGCCGATGCCCTACGGTACATGCTCCGTCGCGGCTGCGCTACGGCATTCGACCCGCCAGGAGGCCGAAGCCTCGGGGGCACGAGCCTGGCCGGGAAGGCCACGACGGACCTTTACCTCTCGTTAGCTTTCCGGGACGCCGGATTCGCGAGGTCCGGTGCCCACGAACCTGGAGCGCACGCCTGAAGGCGATGAGACCTTTCCACACTGCCACCCTGCCGTCGGCGCTCCTCCTGCTCACGCTCGCGGCTGGCGCACCGCCGACGATGCCGCAGAGCCTCCCGCTCGTCGAGGTCCCCTCGCCCGCGGACGGCACCCTGCTCGCCTTCCTGATCTCGGGCGACGGGAACTGGGCGGGTGCGGACAAGGACATGGCCGCGGAGCTGGCGGCGCACGGCATCTCCGTCGTCGGCCTGAAGGCCCGCGACTACCTCAAGTCGCGCCACGCCACGCCCGAGGGGACGGCCGCGGACGCGGAGCAGGTGCTGCGGACCTACCTCGAGCGCTGGAACCGCAGCGAGATCGTCCTGGTGGGCTACTCGCGCGGGGCGGAGATGATGCCGTTCGTCGCGAACGGCCTTGCGGAGGATCTCCGGGACAGGGTACGGCTGATCGCGCTGCTCGGCCCCACAGATCATGCCAGCTTCCACTTCCACACGATCGACCTCGTCAAGGACGTCCACCGGGCCACCGACCTCCCCGTCCTCCCCGAGGTGGAGCGCCTGGGGTGGACGCGGGTCCTGTGCGTGTACGGAGACAACGAGAAGGACTCGCTCTGTCGGCTCGACCTTCCGGGCTTCGTGGGCGTGGTGGAGCGGGACGGTGGTCACCGGATCAAGGACGGGAAGGAGGTCGCGGCCGCGATCCTGGACGCGGTGGGCGCCGGCGGCGGCTGACCGGCGTCGCCGCCTACAGGTCCCTGCGCCGGTACACCAACCAGGAGCCCAGGAGGAACAGGGCGATCCAGCAGAACGCGAGCGCGAGAAGGAGCCCTGTGTCGTGGAAGACCGGAGCCTCCTTGCCCGTCTCGAGGGCCCGGTCGATGGACGCCTGTCGGGCCGCCGGATCGAACTGCCTCGGGTCGAACAGGCGATCGAACACGCCACGGGGCAGGTAGGCCGCGGCGGCTGCGAAGGCGCCTCCGACCTTCGACAGCACCGCACCGGCGATCTGCTCGAGGAAAGCTACGTATAGGAAGAAGAGGCCCATGGCGGCGCCCGAAGAGCGCGCGAGGAAAGCGGCGAAGAACGCGATGCTCGTGTAGCCGAGCACGGTCGTCGCGACGCCGCCCATCAGCGCGAGGTCGGTGCCCCGGACGAGGGGTACGTCCGCGGCGCCAGGCTCCGTGCCCGCGCCGGCGAAGACGGCGATGATCGCGAGCAGGAGGGCGAGGAACGTCGCGCCGACCACCGGATACAGCAGCACCTTGCCCGCGAAGAACTCGTTCTTGGACAGTCCGTCGATGACGTTCTGGCGGGCGGTCTTCCACGAGAACTCGCCGGTGACGAGCAGGATGAGCGCAACGGCGCCGAAGATCGCAGGCAACGGGCCGATGTCGGACAGGATCGTGCTCCAGGCGTCCGGCAGCGCGAACACCTTGTCGGCGTGGCTGCGCGCGCTTGCCCAGTTCTCGCCGTTGATGATGCTGGCGATGCCCCCGAACGAGAGGAGCGTCACCCAGAAGGCGAAGCGGCGAGTCGTCTTGAGCGTCTCGTTCCTCACGAGCACCCCGGGCCTCATGCTGCGCCCTCCGCTGCCGGAGCGGCCAGCTCGTGCATGGTGGCGGACGGGCCGGTGAGCTCCATGAACGCATCCTCCAGGCTGCGGCGGCGGCGAGCCAGTTGGGACACCCAGATCCCCCTGGCCGCGAGAAAGCGATTGAGGGAGGCGAGGTCGTCATCCCGCAGCTCGGCCACCACCTCGTGGCCGTCGGCGCGCACCGCCTCGGTCGCGGGGTATTCGCGAACGGCGCGGGCCAGCGCGTCCGGATCCGGAGCGGTGAGCCCCACCACCACGCCCCCGCCCACCAGGTCGTGCACGCTCGCCTGCCGCACGATGCGGCCCCTCTGGATGACCGCGACGTGCGTGCAGGTGCGCTCGACCTCCCACAGGAGGTGGCTCGACAGGAAGATCGTCTTCCCCTGCTCCGCGAGGCGGCCGATGATCTCGCGGATCTCGCGCATCCCCTCCGGGTCGAGCCCGTTGGCCGGCTCGTCCAGGATCACCAGCTCCGGGTTGCCGATCATGGTGGCCGCGATGGCCAGGCGCTGCTTCATCCCGAGGGAGTAGGCACCGAAGCGGTCCTTGCGGCGTGAGGCGAGGCCCACCAGCTCCAGCACCTCGTCGATTCGCCGGTGGGGCACGCCCTTCACGTTGGCTACGATGCGCAGGTTGTCCCGCCCGCTCATGTACGGGTAGAAGTTGGGTGTCTCCAGCGTGGCCCCGATCCGCCGGCGTGCCACGTGCAGCTCGCCGCGCCCGTAGCGCTCGAACAGGCGCACGTCGCCGCCGGTGGGAGAGATGATGCCGAGGAGCATGCCGATCGTCGTGGTCTTCCCGCTGCCGTTGGGCCCGAGGAAGCCGAACACCTGTCCTTCCTCCACGTCGAAGGAGATCGCGTCCACCGCGAGCTGCTTGCGGTAGCGCTTGGTGAGCCCGTGGGTCTCGACGACGTTCATCCGGGGGTCTCCACAAAAGTGTGCCGACATGGGCAAAGACGGACGGGTGCGCGCGGAAGTTTCCCCACGGGGGAAACTCTACGGCGTTCTCGGGCGTCCCATAGGTTTGAGGGACAACTAGAGGTCGACCGATCCGGAGGTGGATGATGGGTGGATTGTCGCGTGCGATCGGACTCTCCCTGCGTGCGCTCCTGCGGAGCCCCGGCTTCACGATTCCGGCGCTGCTGATCCTGGCGATCGGGATGACTGCGGCCACGGCGATCTTCACCGTCGTGGACTCGATCGCCTTCAGGCCGCTCGATCTGCCGGACTCGGGTCGCCTGGTGATCATTTGCGAGGACCATCCGCGGCTCCGTGGGCTCTGCATCGGGTCGCCGGGGAACGTAGAGGACCTCCGTCTCGGTTCCCACGAGCTGTCCGACGTGGGCATCGGCCGCACGTGGCCCTACGCGCTGTCCGACGCCGCCGGCGCCGAAGGCATCACCGGTGGAATGGCGAGCGCGGGTTTCCTGCGTGCGCTCGGCGTACGGCCCATCCTGGGACGGCTGTACGGGGAGGACGAGCACGGGCCGGATCGGGACAAGGTCGTGGTACTGAGCCACGCCTTCTGGACCACCCGCTACGGCGCGGACCCCTCCGTGGTCGGCTCGACGATCCACCTCGACGAAGAGCCCTACGAGATCATCGGCGTGCTCCCCGAGGGCTTCCGCGCGCCCTTCGACATGGCGGACGTCCCGATGTGGAGGCCGCCCTACTTCGACCCCCTCGACCCCGAGGTACGCAGCTGGAGGGGATTCCGGGTCATCGGCCACCTTGCCCCCGGTGCGACGCGGGCGTCGGCTACCGAGGAGCTGCGCGGGCTGTACGCCCGTATCGGGACCCAGCACGAGGAGGTGAACGACGAGTGGCGGTTGCGCGTCACCTCGCTCCTCGACGTCGTGGTGGGCGACACGCGCCCCGTGCTCATGGCGTTCCTCGGCGCGTCGGTGCTGCTCCTGCTCATCGTGTGCGCGAACGTCGCGAACCTCCTGCTCGCCCGCGGCCTGGGCCGCAGGCAGGAGCTCGCCGTGCGCGCGGCACTGGGCGCCAGGCGTCGGCGGCTGGTGGGGGGCATTCTCGTCGAGAGCTTCGTGCTGACGGGCCTCGCCACCGTCCTCGCGGTCGTGCTGGCGAACGGCGCCACGGGGCTGCTCCTCCGGCTGGCGCCGCCCATGCCGCGTATGGACGAGGTCGCCATGGACGGTCGGGTCTTCGCGTTCGCGGCGATCCTCTCGGTGCTCGCCACGGCAGCTTTCGCGGTGCTGCCGGCGCTGCGCGTGACGGCGTGGAATCTCGCGCAGACCGTGAAGGCCGGCGCGCGCGAGGCGGAGACGCGCGGCTCGAGCCGGCTGCGCAGCACGCTCGTGGTCGCGGAGCTCGCCCTGTCGCTCGTCCTCCTGGCCGGTGCCGGGCTGCTGTCGCGGAGCTTCTCGCGCTACCTGTCGTGGGACCCGGGCTTCGAGCGTTCGGGGCTGATGGCGATGAGCGCCTTCGCGAACTCGGGGAAATACCAGTCGCGCGAGCAGCTCTTCGCCACGTGGCGGCAGGCGGAGGAGCGCGTGGCCGCGGTGCCGGGTGTGACGTCGGTGGCGACCGCCTCGGCCGGGCCGCTCTTCGGGGGCGGCGACGGAGCCCAGCCCTACCTGGTGGACGGCGCCGACCCCAACGGCCAGCTCCCCTCGGCGTGGTGGTACGACGTCGGACCCCGCTACTTCGCCACGTTGGGGCTCCCGGTCCTGGAGGGCCGGGAGATCACCGAGGCCGACGGCCTGGGTGTCGAGCCGGTGGCCGTCGTGAACCAGACGATGGCCCGCAACGCATGGCCCGGCGAGAGCGCCGTGGGGAAGACCGTCACGCTCCCGGAACTGGAGAACAGGGTGTTCCGCGTCGTCGGAGTGGTCGCCGACGTGCAGCCCCTCACGCCGGGCGATTCGCCGCTCCCCGAGATCTACTGGTCGAACAGGCAGCTCGGCCGGGGGGCCACGTTCTTCCTGATGCGCACGGCCGGCGAGCCGACGGCGCTGGTGCAGTCCGTCGAGGACGCCTTGCTGGAGGCGGACCCGGACCTGTCGCTGGGGACGGCCCGTCCCCTCGTGGCCACGGAGGATCGCATGCTCGTGCGGCCGCGCTTCGAGGCGCTCGTCATCCTCGTGTTCGCGCTGGCCGCGCTGGCCCTCTCCGCGGTGGGTGTGTACGCGGTCGTGTCCTATTCGGTGGCGCGCAGGGTGCGCGAGATGGGCATCCGCATGGCCCTCGGCGCCGCGGCCGGCGACGTGGTCTCGATGATCGTCCGCTCCAGCATGGGCGTCGCCCTGATCGGCATCGCGCTGGGAATGCTCGGCGCGGTGGCCGCGGGGCGGGTGGCGCGCGGGCTGATCCACGGCGTCAGTCCCACGGACCCGGTGAGCCTCGGAGGGGCCGCGCTCGTCCTCACCGCCGCGGCGGCGTTCGCGGCGTGGTTGCCGGCAAGGCGCGTCACACGCGCCGACCCGCTGCGCGCCATCCGCTCGGACTAGCTCGAGCGCTCCTTCTCGTCCTTCAGGACACCGCCGAGCAGCATTGTGACGAGGGAGATCACGATGCTGCCCAGCACCGCGGACCAGAGCCCCGATACGGCCAACCGCTCGGTGAGGCCGGCGGTGACCCACAGCATGACGCCATTCACCACGAACGCGAACAGGCCGAGCGTCAGGATCACGAAGGGGAGGGAGAGGAGGAAGACGATGGGCTTGAGGAGCGCGTTCACGAGCCCGAAGACCAGGGCGACGACCATCACGTCCCAGAACCCTCCGGACAGCCGGATGCCCGGCACGAGCCAGGCGGCGGCGGAGAGCGCGAGGGCGTTCACGACGATTCGGATCAGGAAATTGCGCATGGTGTGGTACGGGGACGTTGGGGGAACGGATGACACGAGCTGCCTGACGACTCTACGCACCCTCGGCCGTGCGGGGTTCGCCACGCCACGACGGTCGCCGCGCGGCCACCCGGCCAGCCTGTCGGGACAACCTGTCCGATTCGGCCATCCTGTCGGGTCACCACGAGGCCCCACAGCGACCTAAGAATCGCCCTAACACGTTGTGATGGAGTCGGTTATAGGATGCGGACCGTTCTGGCACTCGCCTTGCTTCTATCAGGGGCGACAGAGACGATGGGGCTGCGGGGCCCGCGCTCTTCTCACCGGTGACGGTGGGTAGACGCTGAGCCAGAACTGCACGGCGAATCCCCCCCAGGGCCGGGTCCCCGCAGTCCCGCCAAATGCAGGAAGAGGGTGCCACGCCCCCCCAGGCAGGGTGGCCCCTCGGCCCTGCGGGCTCGCCCGCAGGGCCAAACTTTTTCCCCCCCATGGCTTGCGGGGCGCGGCCGGGACTGTAGCCTAGCTACATGTCCGAGCCCACCGAGCCGATCATCTCCGTCCTCGTCGCCGACGACGACGAGGACCAGCGGGTCCTGATCGAGGCCATCCTGCGGCGTGGCGAAAGTGCCCGTCACCTGGTCACGACGGTTCCCGACGGCAACTCCGCGCTGTCGGCGCTACGCGAGAGGGTGTTCGACGTCGCCCTCCTCGACCTGAGCATGCCGGGCCTCGACGGGCTCGAGGTGCTGGAGGGCATCGCGGGCGATCCCGCCCGGCCGCAGGTGATCTTCGTCTCGGGGCGCGGTACCGTGGCGACGGCGACGCGCGCGATGAAGCTGGGCGCCTACGACTTCGTGGAGAAGCCCGTCGAGCGCGACCGCCTCCTCGCGCTGGTGTGGAAGGCGGCCGAAGCGCGTCGGATGCAGGCCAGGACGGAGCGGCTGTCGGCGATGGCGAGCCGCGACGCCGGCGGCGTGCGCATCGTCACGGGCGACGACCGCATGCGCAGGGCGCTCGAGCTGGTGGAGCGCGTGGCGCCCTCGAACGTGTCCGTGCTCGTGACCGGGGAGTCGGGCACGGGGAAGGAGCTGATCGCGCGCGAGGTACACCGCCGCTCGGGACGGCATCGGGAGCCACTGGTGGCGCTGAACTGCGCGGCGGTTTCCGAGGCCCTCGCCGAGTCCGAGCTGTTCGGGCACGAGAAGGGGTCGTTCACGGGGGCGGCGGCCCGGAAGATCGGCCTCATCGAGCTGGCCGACGGAGGGACGCTCTTCCTCGACGAGATCGGCGACCTGGGCAAGCCGCTCCAGGCCAAGCTCCTGCGCGCGCTGGAGACCCGCACGCTACGCCGGGTCGGTGGGGTGAAGGAGATCCCCACGAACTTCCGGCTCGTGTCGGCGACCAACCAGCCGCTGTCCGAGCTGGTGGAGCGGGGGGCCTTCCGAGGCGACCTCTACTACCGCATCAACGCGATCGTCCTCGACCTTCCCCCCCTCCGGGAGCGGCCGGGCGACATCCTCCTGCTCGCCCGCCACTTCCTCGACGAGGTCAACCCGGCGGACGCGGGGCGCTGGACGATCGCCTCCGGGGCGATCGTGGCCATGAAGGCCTACGCCTGGCCGGGCAACGTCCGCGAGCTGCGCAACGTGATCGAGCGGGCCGCCCTCCTGAGCCAGGACCGGGAGATCCGGTCGGTGGATCTCGGGGCCGCGGTGGCGGCGGGCCAGGCCGTGGGCAACGGCCACGGAGGCTCGGGCCCCACGCTGCCGTCACTGCGCCTGGAGGAGCTGGAGCGGCTCGCGGTCGAGGAGGCGTTGGACCGGACCGGATGGCACCAGGGGCAGGCCGCCGAGCTCCTCGGGATCTCCGACCGCACGCTGCACCGCAAGATCCGCGGGTACGGGCTCTCCCGACCGGGCTGAGGCGCCTCCGGCGGGGGTCCGGATCAGCGGAGGCGTGCGGAGTAGACCGTCCGGTAGGCCGCGAGGCCCCGGAGCATGCACGGATCGAGCTCCTCGCCCGCCGGACACGACAGCGTCGAGGCGGGGGCCGTCTCCACGAACAGCTGCACCCCGCCGTCGCGGAGCACGACCAGGCGCATGAAGCCCGGCTGCGCGGCCGCCCACTCGAGGTCGGGGCCGTCGGACACGTCCGTGAGCTTGCTTCCCGCGCCGCTGACCAGCGTCCAAGCGGGCTGTCCCGGGCCGGCGGTGTGGATGACCTGCAGCGAGTGGTCGTGGCCCGCCGTGTAGACCAGCGGGCGGTCCGCTTCCCTGAACGCGCGCGTCAGCGCCTCTGTCAGCTCCCGGTACGGCGCCGAGTTGACGTCCTGGACCAGCGCGCCGGCGCGGCCGAGCAGGCTGCCCAGGCCGGCTCCCCTCCGGGCGCCGTGCGGCCCCAGGGACTCGATGGGATGATGCGCGGCGACGACGACAGGACGTCCACCCGCGGCCAGGAGCGCGCCTTCCAGCTCTTCGATCACCCCCTCCTTCGCCACCGAGTCGTCCGCCTGGAGCCACCACTCGGTGTCCAGGAGGATGACGGTGGCGGGGCCGGCCTGCACCACGACGGGGCCGGGTGAGCCCGCCGCAGGCCGAAGCGAAACGTACCGCCCGGCCGACGCCCAGCCGGCGAGCACCGCCTCCTCGTTGCGCAGGCGCTCCTCCCCGGCCAGCCCCGCCATGTTGCCCCAGTCGTGGTTGCCGGCGAGGAAGATCGCGCGCGTCGCGTGGCGCAGCGCCTCGGGGCCGTCGACGGTCCACGCCTGCGCGCCCAGGTGGGCCGTGTCGCGGGCGAAGTCGTCGCTGCCGGGATCGTGGACGCCGGCGGGGTAGACGTTGTCCCCCAGGAAGAGGACCGTGACGGCCGAGTCCGTGGCGAGGGCCGCGCTCCACCGCTCGACGTCGCGACGCAGGCGGTGGAAGAGCGGGGATCCGTCGATGCTCGCGTCGCCGGCGTCTCCGACCAGGAAGAGCACCGACGCCACGTCGTCCGGCTCCGGCTCGTCGATCGTCTGCGGCTCTCCGGAGGCATAGGGCGCGCGGGCACAGCCGGCGGCGAGGAACGCGAGGAGCAAGACGTTCCGCTTCATGGTGCGAACGGGATCGAGAGGGTGATGGCGGGAACGGCGATCGTGTCGCCGTCGTCACCGACGTTGCGCAGCGCACCCCAGAGGCTCCCCGCCAGGAGCCCGGTGCCGCTGCCCAGGATTGCGCCCGACCAGACGTTCTCCGGGCCGTCGCCGATCAGGGCGGCGAGGACCGATCCCACCGCGGCGCCGGCCGCGAACCCCGCCAGACCGTAGGCCACGGCGTCGCCCAGCCGGTCGGTGTCGTGGTAGCCCAGCGTGCCGCCGGCGACGGCCGCGACCGGAATCGGCACGAGCTGCCAGAGGGCCTGCCGGGGCGTGAAGACGAAGTGCCCAGCGTGCGCCGCGGCGGTGGCGAGCGCCAGCGTCAGGGCCGCGGCGGCGCCGGCCTGGGCGGAGGCGCGCGCGGGGCACAGCGCGGCACCCAGGGCGAGGCTCCAGAGAATCCGGCGGGGGGCTGCACAGATCATGTCAAACCATCGCGCCCTCCGCGCTTCTTGACCAGCGCAGTTCGGCTTCGGGGGGCGGGCGTCCTTGCGGGGGCAGCCGGTCGGGGCGTCTTATGGGTCCGCACAGTCGTCTCGTTCACGGGGGGATCATGACATCTCGGCGGCCCTGGCTGGTGGCGGCCCTCGTCCTGGGGGTGCCGGCGTCGCTCGCCGCACAGACCTACGACGTCGTGCTGCGGGGCGGTCGCGTCATGGATCCCGAGTCCGGGCTGGACGCGGTGCGCAACGTGGGCATCCGCGACGGGCGGGTGGCGGCGATCACCGAGGATCCGCTGGAGGGCCGGGAGGACGTCGACGCCAGCGGCCTGGTCGTCGCCCCCGGCTTCATCGACCTGCACGCCCACGGGCAGGACCCCTTCAGCGCGGATCTACAGGTGCGCGACGGGGTCACCACCGCCCTGGAGCTGGAGGGCGGGGTCTTCCCGGTGGGCGACTGGTACGCCGAGCGGTCGGACGGCTGGCGCATCAACTACGGCGCGACCGTGTCGCAGGGGGCGGTCCGCTTCGAGGCCATGGGCCGCGACCGGGAGGCGGCCGTCTACCAGGAGGCCACGCCGGAGCAGGTGGTGCGCATGCAGCAGCTCGTCGAGGACGGGCTGTCGGCGGGCGCGCTCGGCATCGGCATGGGGATCCAGTACACTCCCGGCGCGTCCCGCTCCGAGATCTTCCGCCTCTTCCAGACTTCGGCGAAGTGGGGCGTCACGAACTTCGTGCACATCCGCTACGCGGGCCTGGTCGAGCCGGAGAGCAGCGTCGCTGCCGTGCAGGAGATGATCGCCGACGCGGCCGGCTCGGGAGGCTCCGTGCACATCGTGCACATCGGCTCCAGCGGCCTGGAGCAGGTCCCGCTCCTCCTGGACATGATCGCCCGCGCCCAGGACGCCGGCATCGACGTGACCACGGAGATCTATCCCTACACGGCGGCCTCCACCGACATCCGGGCGGCCATCTTCGATCCGGGGTGGCAGGAGCGGCTCGGCGGCGACTACGGCGACATCGAGTGGGTGGCCACCGGCGAGCGGCTCGACTCGGCCTCCTTCGCCGCGCGGCGCGCCGAAGGCGGGCCGATCATCGCGCACATCATCCCCCGCGAGGACATGGAGTACGCCGTGGGCGATCCGATCGTCATGATCGCGTCGGACGGGACGCCCTTCGTCGGCGGGCGGGCGCACCCCCGCGGCGCGGGGACGTTCGCGCGCGTCCTCGGCCGCTACGTCCGGGAGCAGGGTACGCTCACCCTCATGGACGCGCTGCGGAAGATGACGCTCATGCCGGCACGCCGCCTCGAGGCCGCGCTCCCCGAGATGCGGCGCAAGGGGCGCGTGGCCGTGGGCGGGGATGCGGACCTCACGCTCTTCGACGCCGCCACCGTGATGGACCGCGCCACCTTCGCCGAGCCCGCGCAGCCGTCGGCCGGCATCCCGTACGTACTGGTCGGAGGAGTGTTCGTGGTCCGGAACGGCGAGGTCGTGGGGTCGGCGCGTCCCGGGAAGGCCGTGCGCAGAAGGCCGGTGAGCTGACGTGGACGTCGTCGAGCTGGGGGCGATGATCGTCGTGGGCCTCGAGGTGCGCGCCTCGTTTCGGGGTTTGTGGCGCGAGGTGCCCAGGGCGTGGGAGGCGCTGTTCGTGCGCGCCGCGGAGATCGCGCACCGGTCCGGGCCGACCTTCGTGGACGTCTCGGTCGACGTCGAGGACGGCATCCACCGCCAGGTGGTCGGGGCGCAGGTCGCCAGTGCCGGGGAGGTGCCGGACGGGATGACCGCGCTCGAGATCCCGGCGCGCCGCTACCTGCACCACCGCCACCGCGGCCCCCTGACCGGCATCGCCGCCTCCTTCGCCAAGATGCATTTGTGGGCGCAGGCGAAGGGTCTGAGCACCGGAGACTTCAAGTTGGACGTCGGCTACACGAGGGGCTTCACCGAGAAGGCCCACGACCTCTACCTCGCCATCGGGGGATGAGGTGCGCGACGGCGGCCGCGCCCAAGTCCATGGAGGACATCGAGCGGATCATGGGCGGGCGCTGCTGAGGATTCCTGAATCCCGTCCCGTGCCGCCGACGTACGGACGGACGGAAGGCACGCGCCACCGGTACGAGGAGTCCCCGTGAACGGCTTCGAAGTCCTGGTCCCCATCTTCGGCATCCTCCTCGTGCTCGTCCCGGTCACGGGGCTCACGCTGATCCTCACCGCGCGCTTCGCGCTCAAGCCGATGACCGAGACCATCGCCAAGGCCCTGCGTGAATCGGGCTTCGCCGCGGGCTCCGGGGGCGTGGACCGGCTACAGGAACTCACCGAGCAGGTGCAACTCCTGACCGACGAGGTGGCGCGCCTCAGGGAGGCGCAGGAGTTCGATCGCACGCTCATCGGCGGGCGCGGAGAGGGGCGCGACTAGCCGGCGCAGCGGGAGCGGCGGCCGGGACCCGGAGCGCCCCGCACCCGGCGAGCCTGCGGCCCACGATACGTGGAGCCCGGGCCGTTGCACACGCTCTGCGCTGCTGCGAGCGTACCACCATGCACAGTGAGTCGGCTCCCCCGGGGGTCACGTCCTTCGATCACACGGCGGACGTGGGGCTGGAGGTGACGGCGTCGAGCCTCCCGCAGCTCTTCGTGCGCGCCGCCCTCGGAGCCGCATGGCTCATGCGCGGGGAGGGACGCGACCCGGACGAGGCGGCGGAGCCCGAGCGGACCGCGAGGAGCCTCCGCCTCTCGGCCGACGACGTGGCGGCCCTCCTCCGGGCCTGGCTGCGCGAGCTGCTCTACTGGCAGGAGACGGAGCGGCTGTCCTTCCGCGCCGCCCGCTTCGAGGTGCTCGACGGGCAGTCCCTCGAGGCTTCGGTCACCGTTGCTCCGGAGGTGGGCGAGCCCGTGCGCGAGATCAAGGGCGTGACGCTCCACGGCCTCTCGGCCGAGCGGCTGGGTGGGGAGTGGACGGCCCGGGTCATCTTCGACGTGTGACGCCGGGCGTGGCCTCGGCGTCCCGGGGAGGAGGATCGCACCATGAGCAAGACACAGCCCGGCCTGGAGATCCGACGGCTCGACCAGCACCGCTGGCTGATCCCGCGCCGGGGCAGGATGCGCGTCGAGGGGCTGATCTTCGCCGACGAGCGTCTCATGCGCGACATCCGCGGCGACCAGGCGGTCCAGCAGGTGGCCAACGTCGCCATGCTCCCGGGGATCGTCGGGCGGTCGATCGGGATGCCCGACATCCACTGGGGCTACGGCTTCGCCATCGGCGGCGTGGCGGCGTTCGATCCCGAAGCCGGTGGCGTGGTCTCGCCAGGTGGGGTGGGCTACGACATCAACTGCGGCGTGCGCGTGCTCCGCAGCGACCTCGTTGCGGACGACCTACGTGGTCGTCTCCCCGGGCTTATGGACGAGCTGTTCCGCTCGATCCCGGCGGGGGTGGGGAGGGGGTACGACAAGTTCGTGCTGCGTCCCGGGGACGTGCGCGAGGTGCTGACGCACGGCGCGCGCTGGGCGGTCGAGGCGGGGCTGGGCCGCGGCGAGGACCTGGAGCGCATCGAGAGCGGCGGCGTGCTCGAGGGCGCGGACCCGGACGAGGTGAGCGACCGGGCGATCCAGCGTGGCCGCGACCAGGTGGGCACGGTGGGCAGCGGCAACCATTTCATCGAGGTCGGGTGGGTGGACGAGGTGTACGACGAATCGGCCGCGCACGTGCTCGGCCTCGATCCCGGCACGGTGACCGTCTTCATCCACTCGGGGTCGCGCGGGCTCGGCTACCAGGTGTGCGACGACTACCTGGACCTCATGCTGTCCACGGCCCGCCGTCACGGGATCGACCTCCCCGACCGCCAACTGGCCTGCGCCCCCCTCGACACGCCGGAAGCGAAGCGCTACCTCGGCGCGATGCGCGCCGCCGCCAACTTCGCCTTCGCCAACCGGCAGGTGATGGCGCACCGGGTGCGCGCCGCCTTCGAGAAGACATTCGGCCGCTCGGAGGAGGCGCTGGGGATGGAGCTCGTCTACGACGTTTCGCACAACAACGCCAAGTTCGAGCGTCACGTCGTCGAGGGGCGCGAGCGGGAGCTGTGCGTGCACCGCAAGGGCGCGACGCGGGCTTTTCCTCCGGGCCATCCCGATCTGGGCGAGCGCTTCCGCGATCTCGGCCAGCCCGTGCTCATCCCCGGCGACATGGGCCGTTACTCCTACGTGCTTCTCGGCACCCACGGCGCCTACCAGGAGACGTTCGGGTCCACCTGCCACGGGGCCGGGCGCCGGATGAGCCGCAGCCAGGCGAAGCGCCAGACGCGCGGCCGCGACCTGCGGCGGGAGTTCCAGGAGCAGGGCATCGAGGTGCGGGCGTCTTCCGGTGCCACCGTGGCCGAGGAGGTGCCCGAGGCCTACAAGGACGTGGCCGACGTGGTCGACGTCGTGCACCGCGCCGGCATCGGCCGCAAGGTGGCGCGTCTGCGGCCGCTGGGCGTCCTGAAGGGGTGAGCGGCGGGACGCGTTCAAACCCCCGGCCCCCGGGCGGCGTCCAAAGTCGCGACGCTCCCCTCCGCCCTGCCACGGACCGCCCATGGAACGCCTGCCCCTCCTACGCGCCAGCGCGAAGAGCCTCGTTCGCCGTCCGGGATACTCACTGCTCGTCACGGCCACGCTGGCGGTGGGGATCGGGGGCGCGACCTCGATCTTCTCGCTGGTGGACGGGGTGCTGCTGCGCGCGCTCCCCTTCGGCGACGGCGACCGGATCGTCGCGATCGAGGCGACGGACGCGGACACGGGCTACGGGATCTCCCTCTCGATTCCGAACTACCGGGACTGGGCGGAGCGCAACCGGGCGTTCGATCGTTTCGGCGCCTCCGCGGGGTGGGGGTTCGTGCGCGCGACGCCGGAGGGCGCCGAGCGCGTGGACGCGCGCACCGTGCTCGGGGACTTCTTCGGGACGCTCGGGGTGGAGGCGGAGCTCGGACGTCTGATCCCGCCGGACGACACCGGCCCCGGCGCCACACCGGTCGCGGTCCTCGGCCACGGATTCTGGGAACGGGCGTACGGAGCCGATCCGACCGTCCTCGGCCGATCGCTGGTGCTGGACGACCGACCGTACGCGATCGTGGGCGTGCTTCCCGCCGGCGTGGGCTATCCGCGCCCGGACGTGGAAGTGTACGTGCCGATGGGGGTCCTGGCCGCCGATCTCCCGTGGGACGTGCGCGACAGCTCGTTCGGCTCGACCGCGTTGGCGCGCCTTGCGCCCGGCTCCACGATCGAGGCGGCCCAGCGGGACATGAACCGCGTGACCGCCGAGGTGGACGCGCTGGAGGGCAAGCCCGTCGTCACCGCCGAGGTGCTTCCCCTGAGGGACCGGCTGCTGGGTGGCGTGGAGCGAGGCCTTTGGCTCCTGATGGGTGCGGTCGGCTTCCTCCTTCTGGTGGCGGGCGCGAACGTGGCGAACCTGGCGCTGGCGCGGGGGGAGGCGCGGGGATCGGAGCTCGCCGTGCGCCGCGCGCTGGGGGCGGGCTCGGGTGATCTGGTCCTGCTGCTCCTGGCCGAAAGCGCGTGGCTCTCCGCCGCGGGGGGTGGCGCCGGGGTGGCTCTCGCCGTGGCGGGGGCGGACGTGCTCCCACGGCTGCTGCCGCTGCGGATCCCGTCCCTGATGGCGGCCGGGATCGGCGTCCACGCTCCCGTGCTGGCCTTCGCGCTGGCGCTGACCGTGCTTTCCGGCGCCCTCTTCGCGCTCGTCCCGGCGCTGCGGGCGTCGCGCTCGGTGGGAGACCTGCGCCACGGGCGCCGGACCACTGGGGGGCGGGAGGGGCGCCGGATGCGCGACGCTTTGGTGGTCGTGCAGGTCGCGCTCTCCCTGGTGCTGCTGGTGGGCTCGGGCCTCCTGCTGCGCAGCCTCCACAACATGGCATCGGTGGACAAGGGCTTCGTCGACGAAGGGGTCGTGGCGGCGCGTCTGTCCCAGCCGAGAAGCGCGTTCGCGTCCACGGCGGATTGGCTGAGCTTCTACGACGAGCTGGTCGGCCGCCTCGACGCCTCGCCCGAGGTGGAGCGCACCGCGCTCTCCCTCCTCGTGCCGCTGTCCGACCGCTCGTGGGAGCGCCGGGTCATTCCCGAGGACGCGCCGTTCGACCCGGACGCGGCGCCTTCGGTGCTGTTCAACGTCGTGTCGCGCGACTACTTCGACGTGATGGGCATCCCGCTCGAGCGGGGACGCGCGTTCACGATCGCGGACGACGCGCACGCGCCGCCGGCGGTGGTGATCGACGAGACGATGGCGGCGCGCTTCTGGCCGGACCAGGACCCCATCGGCAGGCGCATCACGCTCATGGAGCCCGTCGGGGACGAGGACGCCCCCGACGCGCCCGGCGAGGTGGTGTGGCGGACGGTAGTGGGCGTCGTGCCGAACGTCCGCCACTACGAGCTGACCAGCGTGTCGCGGGTCCAGGCGTACGTGCCGATGCGCCAGGCGTTCCGGACGTCCGGCGTCTCCCTCACCGTGCTGGCAAGGGCGCGGGACGGGACGGGGACGCTGCCCGGGCTCGTGCGCAGGACGGTGGCGGACCTGCGGCCGGACATCCCGATCGCGGACCTCGGACCCCTCTCCGGATACGTGGACGACAAGCTCGGCCCGAGCCGGGCGCTGGGCGCCACCACCTCGCTGTTCGCCGTCGTCGCCCTCCTGCTCGCGGCGCTCGGCATCTTCGGCGTGCTGTCCCTGGCGGTGGCGCGCCGGGCGCCCGAGATCGGCGTGCGCATGGCGGTGGGAGCCTCGCCGGGCGACGTCCTCGGCATGGTCGTGGCCCGCGGAGTCGCGCTCACCGCGGCGGGCATCGGGGTCGGGATGGTCGGCGCGGCCCTCGCAGGCCGGACCCTCGAGGCGTTCCTCTACGACGTGGGCGCCTGGGACGGGCGCGTGTACGGTGCGGTCGCGGCGATCCTGTCGGCCGTGGCCGTGCTGGCCGCGATGGCCCCCGCGCTGCGTGCGGCGCGCACGTCCCCGGTCGAGGTGCTTCGGGAGGAATGACGCCGGTGGCGGGGGTTCCGTCACCGGGCGGTGGGGCAGGGCGCTGACCGCCCCGGCGGCGTAGCGCTATATTCCGGCACCCCGCACGGATCGAGCGCCCGCTCCCGCCACGCGACCCAGCCCGCAAGCCGTTCGGTGGCCCACGTTCCACGTCCGGAGGGTGGTGTCATGAGCGTGCTGGACACAGGTATGCGCTGGATCTGGCGGAACGGCACCTTCGTGCGATGGGAGGATGCCAATGTGCACGTGATGAGCCACGTCGTGCACTACGGGTCCTCCGTCTTCGAGGGAATGCGCTCCTACGAAACGCCGCGGGGCCCGGCGATCTTCCGCTTGCGGGACCACCTGAAGCGCCTCGTCGACTCGGCCCGCATCTATCGCATGTGCGTGCCGTACCCCCGGGACGAGCTGGCCGAGGGCTGCCGCGAGCTGCTGCGGCGCAACGGCCTGAGGGAGGGCTATCTGAGGCCGCTGGTCATGCGTGGAGTCGGAGCCCTCGGGCTGAACCCGACGTCCAGCGCGATCGAGACCTTCCTGATCTGCTGGCCGTGGGGGCGCTACCTGGGGGCGGACGCCCTCGAGCGGGGCGTCGACGCCTGCGTCTCCTCCTGGTTCCGACCGGCTCCCAACACCTTCCCGGCGCTGGCCAAGGCGGGCGGGAACTACTTGAACAGCCAACTCATGAAGCTGGAGGCCGTGGCGGACGGGTACGACGAGGGCATCGCCGTGGGGCCGGCCGGCCTCGTGAGCGAGGGCAGCGGCCAGAACGTCTTCCTCGTGCGGAACGGGGTGGTGCACACACCCGCGCTGGACGGGACGCTGCTCGGCGGCATCACCCGCGACACCGTGCTCCAGATGTGCCGCGATCTGGGGATCGAGGCGCTCGAGGGACCCGTGCCCAGGGAGATGCTCTACACGGCCGACGAGGTGTTCTTCACCGGCACGGCCGCGGAGATCACGCCCGTGCGCAGCGTGGACCGGATCCCCGTGGGCGACGGGCACCCCGGGCCGGTGACCAAGCGCCTCCAGAAGGTCTACCTGGACCTCGTCCACGGGCACGGCGACGACCCGTGGGGGTGGCTGGACCCGGTTCTCTGGCCCAGCGCGGCCGAGGCGGTGTGACCCCGGCGGAGCGAACGGGCGCGCTCAGGACGGCCAGAGCCAGCCGAAGGTCCCCGCCGTGAGCAGGGCGTAGATCAGCCCGTCGAAGACGTTCTTGAGCGTCGTGCTCCACGGCTGCTTGTACCAGATCGAGCGCTGGAGGAGCGCGAGCGCGTAGGCCGCGAACGCGGTGGTGCCGGCGAAGCGGAACACCTGGAGGTAGTCGGTCGCGGGGCCGACCGCGCGGCTCGTCAGGTACCCGGCGAAGACGCTCACCAGGACGCAGTACAGGAACCACTGCGTCATCTGCGCGCCCATCGCGAACGGATCACCCGAGGGGAACACGGTGAGGACCCCGACCGGGCCCTTCCTCGCCCTCTCCCGGAACTCCTCGGACTTCAGGACGTTCGGGTCTCCGCCGGCGTTGGGGAACATGTAGTCGCCCGGTGGAATCGAGAACCCGCGGAGCGCGTCCAGCACGCGGTCCTCGTCCGGGATCTTGCCGAAGTCGTTGCGGTGGTACGGGAGGAACATGTGGATGATCGAGCTCGCGACGAACACGAGGACCGAGGCGAGCAGGATCGGGAGCCAGAGGGACGCGAGACCGACCATGGGGGCAGCTCCTGTGGAGGGTGCGACGTCGGGAACCGCGGATCGCGCTACGGATCACGCCCAAGGAATGTCGGCATGCCGGTCCGGGCGCCAGCGTCTTGTTCCGGCGAGTCCTTCCCGACCGGCTAGCGCCACACCTCGCCGAAGAGCCGCATCCAGTTCGCACCGAGCACCTTCTCGATCGTGCGCGCGCCGTGCCCTCGTCCGGCCATCAGGTCGGCGATCATCTCCATGCGGCGCGCGTCGTTGAGCTGGGGCACGAAGGGTGCGGTGTCCTCGCGCGGGGCGCTGATCCCCATCGCCTTGCGGCGGTTCACCTCGGCCTCCATGCGGCGGTAGTACTCGGGCGAGTCGTCCACCGGCGTGATCGACTGGTCGCTGCCGATCCCGACGTGGTCCTCGCCGCACACCTGCAGCGCGTGGTCGAGGTGCGCCATGACGTCGTCGGCGGTCGGCGGCCCCGACGCGTTGAGGTACGGCATGAGGTAGACGCCCACCACGCCACCCCGGTCCGCGCACGCGCGCAACTCCTCGTCGCGCTTGTTGCGCGGGTGCATGAACACCGCCTGGCACCCCGTGTGCGTGATCGCCACGGGAACCGAGGACGTCTGGATGCCCTCCGCCGTCGTACGCTGTCCACAGTGCGACAGGTCCACCAGGACGCCCAGGTGGTTCATCCGCTCCACGAGCTGCCTGCCGAACGTCGACAGCCCGGCGTTCCCGGGCTCGAGGCTGCCGTCGCCCACCCGGTTGCGCACGTTGTAGGTGAGCTGGACGATGCGCAGGCCGAGCGCGCGGAAGGTGTCGAGGCGCTCCAGGTCGGCGCCGAGCGCCACGGTGTCCTGGAAGCCGTAGATCAGCCCCACCTGGCCGCCCTCCTTGGCGCGGCGCAGGTCGTCCACGGTGCGCACGCGGGCGAAGACGTCCGGGTGCCGGTCGATCTCCCGCTCCCACCGGGCCAGGTCCGCGACGGTCTGCTCGAAGGGCTCGGAGACGTCGCCCACCACCCCGACCGTCACGTTCACGCCGGTGATGCCGGAGCGGCGGGCCGCATCGAGTGCCGTCGGGCCCAGGCCGCCGCCCTCGTCCTCGGGGATGTTGAACGCGCCGGGGCTCGCGAGGCAGTCGACGACCATCGCCTCGGCGTACCCGGGCCACAGGCGCGCCGCGGCCCACGCCCTGCGTGGCCGGCTCCCCAGGAGGGAGCCGGGGGCCACGACGGCCGTGCCGGCGAGCTTGACGAAGGTCCTGCGGTCCACGCTCATGGCGTCTCCTTCCGGAAGAGAGGGAAGACGCCGTCGACCACGCCGGAGCGCACCCGGTCGAGGATCGCGCGGGCGTCCGGGTCGCGCGGTGTCGTGCCCACGGTGTTGGACACCGCCACCACGCCGACGCCCGCCGCCGGATCCAGCACGAAGAAGGACAGGAAGCCCCGCTGCGTCCCCGTGTGGCCCACCAGGTGGTGGGTGCCGTCGTCGTAGAGGAAGAAGCACAACCCCATGCTCTCCCGGCCGATGTCGGTGTCGCCGATGGGCACCACCGTCTTCCACATCTCCTCGAGGCTGGAGCGCTTCAGGATCCGGTCGCCGTCCACGCCGTCGGGAGGCGCGCCCAGGAGGAAGCCGAACCAGCGGGCCATGTCGGGGACGGGGGCGTTGAGTCCACCGTTGGACACCGTGATCCCGGTGTTGAAGTCCAGGCCCCCCTCTTCACGCCTTCCGTCGCGCAGGAAGTAGTGGTTCGAGCGGTAGGGGAGGAGGCCCCACGGGGTCACGTCGAAGTAGGCGCGCCGCATGCCGAGCGGGCGGAAGATGTTCTTGTCGACGTAGGCCTCGAAGACGTCGCCCGTCACCTTCTCGATGACGCGGCCCAGGAAGATGATGCCGGGGTTGGAGTAGCTGAACTTCGAGCCCGGTCGGAAGAGGATGCGCGTGTAGGGCATCATCGCGACGAGCTGGCTCCACTCCGTGGGTTCGTACGGCTCCCACGCTTCGCCGCGGCTCCAGGGCCACGTGGCGTTGCGGAACCCGGCCGAGTGGGACAGCAGCTGCCGGATCGTGACGACCTCCATGGAGCCGAAGGGGTTGTAGACCTCCCTCAGCTCGGGGACGTACTTCACGATCGGGTCGTCCAGCGAGATCAGCCCCCGGTCGCGGAGCTGCATGATCGACACCGCGGTGAACGTCTTCGTGATCGACGCCCAGTGATAGATCGTGGCGTCGTCGACGGCGCGGTTCGTCGCGACGTCGGCCAGCCCGCGCGTGTCCAGGCGCACGACGTCGTCGCCGCGCAGGAACGCCAAAGTCCCGCCCACGATCCCGGCCTTCGCCGACGCCGCGTCCCACGACGCGACCACGGCGTCCCAGGCGGGGCCGAACCCGGGAGGTGTCTGGGCGGAGAGCGCGACGGGGAGGAGGGCGAGCAGGCCGACAGCGACGGCGGAGGGTGTCCTGCGCATGGGTGCCTCTTCGGATCGGGGGACGGCGGCCAATGTGGCCGGAGGGCGGGCCGGAGCGAAAGTCCCGCCCCGGGGCGCGTCGCTGGGCACGGCTTGCCGCTGGTGGGGCGCCTTCGCGATTGTTCCCCCTTCGTTTCGCCGACCCTCCGAAGGATCGACCGCAGCCATGACACGCGCCGCCCTCCTCCTGCTCGCCGCCGTCCTCCTGCCCGCGCCGATGCGGGCGCAGGAGGATCCCGACATGGCGAAGGCCCTCCGGGTCCTGAGCCGTACGCCCCTCATCGACGGTCACAACGACCTGCCGTGGGCGATCCGCGAGAGCGAGACGGCGCCCCGCGACGTGGCGTCTCCCCGGAACGACCTGCGTGGAGATCCGTCGTTCATGACCGACATCGCACGCCTGCGGAAGGGGAGGGTCGGCGGGCAGTTCTGGTCCGTATACATCCCGTACGAGTCGGTGGACTCGGGGGCGGCCAGGGTGCAGCTCGAGCAGATCGACATCGTGAAGCAGATGATCGCACGTTATCCGGACGTCTTCGAGGAGGCGGACGACGCATCGGACGTGGAGCGGATCTTCGGGGAAGGGAAGATCGCCTCGATGATCGGCATGGAGGGGGGCCACGCCATCGAGAACTCGCTGGGTGCGCTGCGCGCCTTCTACGACATGGGCGCGCGCTACATGACGCTCACGCACAACGGCACCCTCGACTGGGCGGACGCGGCCAACGACGAGCACCGCCACGGCGGGCTCACGCCCTTCGGGATGGAGGTCGTGCGCGAGATGAACCGGCTGGGCATGCTCGTCGATCTGTCGCATACGTCCCCGGAGACCATGAACGACGCCCTCGACGTGTCCGAGGCACCGGTCATCTGGTCGCACGCCGACGCGAAGGCGCTGCACGACGTACCGCGCAACGTGCCGGACGACGTGTTGCGCCGCCTCCCGGAGAACGGCGGCGTGGTCATGGTCACGTTCGTTCCGTCGTTCCTCACCGATCGCGACCAGGCGACGGTGGCCGACGTGGCCGACCACATCGAGCACATCGTGCAGGTCGCCGGCGTCGACCACGTCGGGATCGGGTCGGACTTCGACGGCATCACGGAGACGCCCGTCGGGCTGGAGGACGTGTCGACGTTCCCCAAGGTCTTCGCGGAGCTGAGCCACCGGGGGTGGAGCGAGGAGGACCTGGCCAAGCTCGCGGGCGAGAACGTGCTGCGCGTGATGCGCGAGGCCGAGGCGGTGGCGCGCAGGCTGCAGCGTGAGCGCGGGCCGTCGATGGCGACCATCGAGGAGCTCGACCGGGGAGTGTCCCACTGATGCGGCGGCCGGAGGCGACGGAATACGACGCGTATTACGGCCGCTACGTGGATCTCGTCCCCGAGGGCGACATCCTCGACATCCTCGGGCGCGAGATGGTGACGACGCAGGCGCTGCTGGCGTCCGTGCCGCCCGACCTGGAGGAGTACCGCTACGCCCCGGGGAAGTGGAGCGTGCGCGAGGTCGTGGGGCACCTGATCGACACCGAGCGGGCGTTCGCCTTCCGGTGCGTGTGGGTGGCGCGGGCCGCCGAGGGCGCGCAGCCCGCCTTCGAGCAGGACGCGTGGGCGCGCGCTTCGAACGCCGGCCGGCGCCGCCTGGTGGACCTCGCCGAAGAGTGGATCGCGCTGCGTCGCGACGACATCCTCCTCTTCCGCAGCCTCGACGAGGACGCGGCGGCCCGCGTGGGAATCGCGAGCGGCAAGCCCTTCACCGCGCGCTCGTTCCCGTGGATCATCGCCGGCCACGAGCTCTACCACCGTGCGTTGTTGGAGCGTGACTACCTGGGGGGCGCGCGGTGAGCGCGTCGGCGTCGGAAGATCCGCGCTCGGCGCTCCGGAGGCGGGACCGCGGCAAGGACGAACAGTGGATACGCGGGCTGCTGCGCGCGTCGGGGATGGGCTTCCTGGCGACCGTGGACGACGAGGGCCAGCCGTTCCTCAATTCGAACCTCTTCGTCTTCGACGAGGAGCGGCACTGCCTGTACCTGCACACCCACCGCACCGGCCGCACGCGCGACAACGTCGCCTCCCACGACCGGGTCGCGTTCTCGGTGGCTGCGATGGGGCGTCTCCTTCCCGCGCCGGAGGCGCTGGAGTTCAGCGTGGAGTACGCCGGTGCCGTGGTCTTCGGGAAGGGCACGATCGTGGAGGACCCCGAGGAGTGCAGGCACGGCCTCAGGATCCTCCTCGAGAAATACGCGCCGCACCTGCGCTACGGCGTCGACTACCGGGCCACCACGGACGACGAGCTCAAGCGGACGGCGGTGTACCGGATCGACATCGAGGCATGGAGCGGCAAGCAGAAGGAGGTCGCCGAGGACTTCCCGGGCGCCTTCGATTTCCCGTCGGTGCCCGTCCCCTTCCCGGAGCGCGCCCCGGAGGCGTGAAGGGGCGTCCGGCGGGTCCGCAGCGACCTGCCGGGACTCAGTAGCCGGCGAGCCAGTCCCGGGCTTCGGATTTCATCTGGAAGGCGCGCGACTCCAGCCCGGAGTCCGCCGCGGCACCCACGATGGCGGCGGCGATGTCCGGTGCGGCGAGCACCGCGAGCCGGGCCGTCGGCGCCCTCGGGCCGGCGAAGAACGACGCGATCGGCTCGAGCGCCGCGGTGCCCGCGCTGGCAGGCACGGCGGCGCCGGACAGGTCGAGGAGGACGAAGGCCGGCAGTACGAGGTCGGGGGATTCCAGAGCCTTTCCCCCGACCCGCACGACCTCGGCGGCCGTGAAGTCCCCGTCCACGGTCACGAGGAGGAGGCCCCCCTCGACGCTATGGAACACCGGCATGTCTTCGGCCTCCCCTCAGCCGGACACCCTGTCCCGAACGGCGCGCCATTCTCCGCTCAGGGTCTCGAGCATGCCCGCCAGGAAGGCCTTCTGTGAAGCCTGGTCGGCGGAGAGCGGGCCCACCCAGTCTTCCGCCCCGCCGCGCAGGCGGGTCAGGCGGGACACGAGCTCCTCGAACTCCCTGTCCAGGTCCTTGACCTTGGCGGTCACGTCGGCGAGGGGCGTGGCCTGGCCCTCTTCGATGCGGCGCGCCGCGTCGCGCACCTCGCGCGCCTCCCGTTGCGCCGCCATCAGCGTCGCCGTGATCTCGCGGAGGTCCGTGGTCCACTGAGCGCGCACCGAGGGATCGACGTGGAAGCGGGGGTCCTCCTCCACGCGCACCACCCGTTCCTGCGTGCTCCCCCCCGCAGTGAGGCGCACGGTGTAGAGTCCCGGAACGACAAGCGGTCCCTGGAGCGGCCCGCCGAACCCGAAGCCTTCGCGACCCTGCGCGGGCTGGGCCGTGCCGTCGAGGGCGTAGCGCAGGTTCCACTGGGCGCGGTTCACGCCGCGCTCGTGGGGCGCGCGCACCTCGGCCACGCGCTCGCCGGCCGCGTCGAACACCGCGATCGACACCTCGGTCCCCTGGTCCCGCAGCCAGTAGTCGACGAGCGCAGCGGCGGGCGGGTTCTCTCCCTCGAAGATCATGTTGCCCGTGTGAGCGCGCTCGCCCCGGTAGCGGGTCTCCTCGGCCGGATCGATGGCGAAGAGATAGGCTGGCCGCGCGGCGATGTCGGGCGTCAGCTCCTGCAGCGCGGTCACCTGGTCGAGGATCCATACCCCGCGCCCGTGCGTGGCGAGGACGAGGTCGTTGTCGCGGGGATGGACGAGGAGGTCGTTGACCGGCACGGTCGGCAGCCCCGAACGGAGCTCGACCCAGCTTGTCCCGCCGTTCCACGACCAGAAGACGCCGAACTCCGTGCCGAGATAGAGGACGTCCGGGTTCCGGAGGTCCTCGAAGATCGCGCGTGTGACCCGCTGGGTAGGGAGGTCGCCCAGGATCGACGTCCAGGTGCGTCCGTGGTCGTCGGAGCGCCACAGGTAGTTGGCGTAGTCGTCGTTGCGGTAGTTGTTCGCCACCAGGTAGACCCGTCCGTCCACCGACGTGGAGGCGTGCAGGTCGTTGATCCACGCCATGCGCGGCAGACCCGGCACGCTCGCGGTGACGTTGGTCCAGGTGTCACCGCCGTCCATGGACACCTGGACCTGGCCGTCGTCGGTGCCCACGTAGAGCTCGCCGGGCGTGTGCTCGGACTCGGCGATCGCGCTGATGGTGGGCCAGTAGGGGATGCCGTCGTCCAGCGAGAGGGTGAAGGAGTCGGGCCGCTCACCCATGATCTCGAGCGTGCGCCGGTCCGTCCCGGTCGTCGGCGACCCGATGGGCTCCCAGGTGTCGCCCCGATCGGTGCTGCGGAAGAGCCGGTCGAGCCCGGCGTAGAGCGTGTTCGGATCGTGCGGGCTGATGATGAACGGACCGTCCCAGTTGCCGGGCGCCATCGCGTTGCCCAGGCGCTGCGCCGGGTCGCTCAGATCCGGCCACGTCGTCCAGTTCCGCCGGTCGGCGATGAAGCCCTCCGGCTGGTCGGGACGGATGTCGCGGCCCTCTCCCGTGACGAGGTCGTTGCGCGTCAGCCCGAGGTATTGGCTCTCGGAATAGAGGATCCTGTTGTTCGTCGTGTCCACGAGCGACAGGAAGCCGTCGCCGCCACCCCAGCGCACCCAGTCCTCGTTGAGGATCCCCTCGGCGCGGTACACCTGGTTGGGGCCCGCCCAGCTCCCGTTGTCCTGCAGACCGCCGTAAACGTTGTAGGGCCGCGCCATGTCGACGGCCACGTGATACCACTGCGACAGCGGCAGGCTGGTCACGAAGAGGAAGTGGTCGCCGCGGTCGTAGCTGATGCCAAGACCCCCGTCGTCGGCCTTCATGACATGGTTCGAGTCCTTCGGGTCGACCCACACGAAACGGTCGTCGCCGTGCGTCCGGTGGCCGCGGGGCACCGTGAACGTCTTGCCTCCATCGTCCGAGTAGCTGTACGCGTTCAGCATGTAGAGCCGCTGGTCGTCGTTGGGATCGACCGTCGGCTGGCTGGCGTACATCGGACGGGGGTTCCAGTCGCTCTGGAACGTCCAGCTCGCGCCACCGTCCTCCGAGCGGTAGATGCCCGCCTCGGGCTTCTGGTACTGGGTCGACGCGTTGTAGCGCTCACCCTGCTCGACGCTCACGTACAGGATGCGCGGGTCCCGGCGGTAGATGGCGATCCCGATGCGGCCGATCACCCCGGTGGGCAACCCGTTGTCCAGCCCGGCGTTCGTGAGCTTCGTCCACGTCTCGCCGCCGTCCGTCGACTTGTACAGCCCGCTGCCCGGTCCGCCGCCGTGGAAGCCCCACGGCCGCCGCCGCCGCTGGTACATGGCGGCGTAGACGATCCGTGGGTTGGACGGGTCGAGGGCTACGTCCACCGCGCCGGTCTCCTCGTCGACGTAGAGGACCTTCCGCCACGACTCGCCGCCGTCCGTCGACTTGTAGAGGCCGCGCTCCTCGTTGGGCCCCCACAGGTGACCCATGGCCGCGACGTAGACCGTGTTCGGGTCGTCGGGGCCGAGCACGATGCGCCCGATGGACTTGCTGTCGTTCAGCCCCATGTTGCGCCAGGTGGTGCCGCCGTCCGTCGACTTGTAGACGCCGTCGCCCCACGAGTTGCTCTGACGGCTGGCCCGCTCGCCGGTGCCGACCCAGACGATGCTCGTGTCCACCTGGCTCACGGCGATGTCGCCCACCGAGTGCGTGGCCTCTCGGTAGAAGACGGGGGTGAACCGTACGCCGTTGTCCGTCGTCTTCCACACGCCCCCGGTGGCGGAGGCCACGTAGAACACCCGCGTGTCCTTCTCCACCACCGCGATGTCCACGATGCGGCCGCTCACGACGGCCGGCCCGATCTCCCGCGGCCGCAGGGCGGAAAGGGCGTCCGACCCCAGGCCCTGGGCGCTTCCCAGGGCGGGGGTGAGAGAGCAGAGCAGGATCGCCGTCGCGACGGCGCGGGGCGAGGCGTATGCGTGCATCGAGGTCGTACTCCGGGGAGGGTCTCGTGAAGCCGAGCGTCCGGATCGCCAAGATGTCCGGACCCACGAGAGGGAGCAAGCGGCGGCCCCGCGTGGTATATCTTCCGCCGCCGGAGACATCTCCTCATCAAGGGACTGCCCGATGCTCCTGAGACGCTTCTACGACGACAAGCTCGCGCAGGCGAGCTACATCGTCGGCTGTCAGGCCACCGGCGAGGCGCTGGTGGTCGACCCCAACCGCGACACCGAGTCGTATCTCGCCGCGGCGGCGGACGAGGGGATGGACATCCGCTACGTCTCGGAGACGCACATCCACGCGGACTTCCTGTCGGGGTCGCGGGAGCTGGCCGCCCGCAGCGGCGGGACGCTGCTCCTCTCGGGGGACGCTCCGCCGGAGTGGCGCTACCGCTTCGCAGATTCGGACAATGCGCGCCTGGTCCGAGACGGAGACGTCGTGACCCTCGGCAACGTGCGGATCGGCATCCTCCACACGCCGGGCCACACGCCCGAGCACATCTCGTTCATGATCACCGACGGGGCGGCTTCCGACGCACCCATGGGCCTGCTCACCGGCGACTTCGTTTTCGTCGGCGACGTGGGTCGCCCCGACCTCCTCGAGAAGGCGGCGGGCGTGAAGGACACCATGGAGGAGGGCGCGCGCACGCTCTATCGCTCCCTCGTGCGGTTCCGTGACCTGCCCGCCTGGCTCCAGGTGCTCCCCGGCCACGGGGCGGGCTCCGCGTGCGGCAAGGCGCTCGGCTCGGTGCCCAGCTCTACGCTGGGCTACGAGCAGATGGTGAACTGGGCGTTCCGTTGCCGTACCGAGGACGAGTTCGTGGCCAAGGTGCTGCAGGACCAGCCCGAGCCGCCCCGGTACTTCGCCGAGATGAAGCGCATGAACCGTGACGGGCCCGCGCTTCTCGGCGGCCTTCCCCGGCCTCCGCGGCTTTCGGCGGGCTCCCTCGAGCCCGTCCTCCGCGACGGCGGCATCGTGGTGGACGCCCGCGCCCGCGACGCGTTCGCGGAGGGACACGTGCCGGGGACCATCAACATCCCCCTCGGCAGGTCGTTCCCGAACTGGTGCGGGTGGTACCTGCCGTACGATCGTCCCATCCACCTGATCGTCGACGGGGCGGGGCAGGCGCGCGAGGCGGTGCGGGACCTCGTGCTGATCGGGCTCGACTCCGTTGCCGGATGGTTCGACGGAGAGGCCGTCGAGGCATGGCGGACGGGACACGGGAAGCTCGAGTCCTACCCCGTCGTGGATTGGCTGGGAGCGGAGCGGGCGGTGCGGGACGACGGTGCCCTCCTCGTGGACGTGCGCAACCGGACCGAGTGGAACGAGGGACACGTTCCGGGGGCGCACCACATCCATCTCGGATACCTGCGCGGCCGCATCGACGAACTCCCCCGCGACCGGCCCCTCCTGCTCTATTGCCGGTCGGGAAACCGCTCGGGAATCGGCGTGAGCGTGCTTCGGGCCGAGGGCTTCCGTGACGTCGCCAACGTCGAAGGGGGGATCGAGGAGCGGCGCAGTGCGGGATTGCCCGTGGATTGAGCGGAGCGTCTCTCGCGTCCGCGGGGGGCGGGCGCCTACATTGGAAAGCCTCCCGATCCGGCCAACGCCACCCTCTGCGGAGAACCATGGAATCGTCGGACCCCAGGAAGCTCACCGGCATGGCCCGCATGGTCGACGCGCTCTTCTCTGAGCCGCCGCCGGCTTCGGCCGTGAGCGAAGTGATGGTGTGGGAAGCGGTGGAGGACGAGTCGCCCGCCGGCCCCCAGGCCTCGGCGGCCGACCCGGAGGCGCTCCGCTCCGCCGTGACCGCCTTCCTCGAATCCGATCGGCTGCAGCGGAGGGGGAAGGGACGCGCGGTGCGAACGGAGGCGGCGGCCCTGCGCGAGGCCAACGCGCTCGACGTGCTCGCGGAGTCCGTGGAGCGCCTCGCGCGCGAGGCGGGAGACCCGCCGGACGAGGCCGCCGTCGCCATGGCCCGAGCGCTCCTCACCCCCGGAGTCGGAGAGCGCCTGGCGGCGCGGCTGGGAGAAGATCGTGACGAGGCGCGGCGTGCGGATCTCCTGACGATCGCCCGGCGTC
>Ga0307423_1000288_pt1 | contig 34275 bp, 30 predicted proteins | sample SalMarWE160310MG_FD_202154 | JGI IMG/M metagenome (GOLD analysis project Ga0307423, IMG submission 202154) | Salt marsh sediment microbial communities from the Plum Island Ecosystem LTER, Massachusetts, United States - WE1603-10 | ecosystem: Environmental > Aquatic > Marine > Intertidal zone >... | reverse complement strand
TCGACGACCTGGAACGCATCCAGCTGGCGCTGCAGGCAGCCGCCAGGGCCGTGCGTCCCTTCACCTCGGGTGACGTGGCGGTCGAGATCAAGGCGGGGCGGGGCGACCCGGTGACCGCGGCGGACCACGCCGCCGATGCGGTCCTCCGCGAGATCCTCCTCCAGCGCGGAGAGGGGTGGCTCAGCGAGGAGTCGGCGGACGACCGGGTGCGGCTGTCGTGCCGACGCGTCTGGGTCGTGGACCCCATCGACGGGACGCGCGAGTTCGTGGCGGGCATCCCGGAGTGGTGCATCTCGATCGGCCTGGTGGAGTCGGGCGTGCCGGTGGCCGGGGGTATCTTCAACCCGGCCACGCGCGAGCTCATCCTGGGCTCCCTGGACACGGGGGTGACGTACAACGGGAAGCGGGCGGAGGCCCGGGACCGGGGAACGCTGGACGGCGCGGAGGTGCTGGCGAGCCGCTCCGAGGTGGAGCGCGGCGAATGGCGCGGCTTCGAGGGAAGGTCGTTCACGATCAAGCCCTGCGGCTCGGTCGCCTACAAGATGGCGCGGGTGGCCGCGGGGAAGTCCGACGCCACCTGGACGCTGGTCCCGAAGAGCGAGTGGGACGTGGCGGGCGGCACCGCCCTGGTGCGCGCGGCGGGGGGGCGGGTCACGATGGCGAACGGCTCGGAGCCGCCGTTCAACCAGCCGGAGCCCGATCTCCCGAACCTGGTGGCCGCCGGACCGGGCACCGCCGACGCCATCCTCGGGCTCTGGGGGGCGTCGAGCGGCCGGTGAAGGGGGTCATCCTGGCCGGTGGGCTCGGCTCTCGACTCCTCCCCATGACCCGGGTGACGAACAAGCACCTCCTGCCGGTCTACGATCGGCCCATGATCTACTACCCGCTGCAACAGCTCGTGCACGCGGGCATCGGTGACATCCTGGTCGTCACCGGAGGCAACCACGCGGGCGACTTCCTCCGCCTCCTCCGGAACGGCCAGGAGTTCGGCCTGAAGCATCTCCACTACGCCTACCAGGACGGAGAAGGGGGCATCGCGGAGGCGCTCGGCCTGGCGCGCGATTTCGCGGACGAGGGGCCGGTCGTGGTGATCCTCGGTGACAACGTCTTCCAGCGACCGATCGCCGACGCGGTCCGGGATTTCGGAGCGGATCCCACGGGCGCGATGATCCTGCTCAAGGAGGTGGTGGATCCGGAGCGCTTCGGCGTCGCCCGCGTCGAGGGGGACCGGGTGGTGGAGATCGTGGAGAAGCCGGTCCGACCGGCGAGCCGATTGGCCGTGACCGGCTGCTACTTCTACGACACGCGCGTCTTCGACATGATCGGCGAGCTCGAGCCGTCCGCGAGGGGCGAGTTGGAGATCACGGACGTGAACAACCGTTACGTGTCCCTCGGCGTGATGCGCCACCGGGTGCTCGACGGCTGGTGGACCGACGCAGGTACCGTGACGTCTCTCCATCGTGCCTCGGATCTGGTGGCGGCCGAGCGGGACAACCCCTTGCTGTCCGGCTTCGCGGAGGCGGCCGTCCTCACCCATCATCGGGATCCCCACCGGGGCGCGGCCTCTTGAGGTACGTGGTCACCGGCGGAGCGGGGTTCATCGGCTCCAACCTCGTGCGTCACATCCTCGCGTCGGACGCCGCCGCCGAGGTGCTGAACCTCGACGCATTGACCTACGCGGGGAACCTGGACGGCCTGGACGATCTGGAATCGGAACCGCGGTACCACTTCGTCCGCGCCGACGTCTGCGATCCCGCGGCGGTCCTGGCCGCCATGGACGGTGCGGACGTGATCCTGCATCTTGCCGCGGAGAGCCACGTCGATCGCTCGATCGTGGCGGACGCGCCCTTCGTGCGCACGAACGTCGTGGGCACGCAGACGCTCCTGGCGGCGGCCCTGGCCCGGGGCGTGCGCCGCTTCGTGCAGGTCTCCACCGACGAGGTGTACGGAGAGCTGCCGTGGCGGGATCCAGCCAGGGACGAGGCGGATGCCCCGAAGTTCACCGAGGAGACGCCTGTCGCGCCGAGATCACCGTACTCCGCCACGAAGGCGGCCGCGGACCATCTCGCGTTGGCCTATCACGTCACCCACGGTCTGGACGTGGTCGTCACGCGGTGCTCCAACAACTACGGGCCACGCCAGTTCCCCGAGAAGCTGATCCCGTTGACGATCACGCACGTCCTGGAGGATCGGCCGGTGCCCGTGTACGGCGACGGACTGTACGTGCGCGACTGGGTGCACGTGGAAGACCACTGTCGCGGGATCCTGGCTGCGGCGGAGCGGGGGGGCGCGGGGAGGGTGTACAACTTCGGTGGCGCCGCCGAGCGCACCAACCTCGCCGTGGTGCATGCGATCCTGGGTGCGATGAACAAGCGGGGCCATCGCATCGAGCACGTGGAGGACCGGCCAGGCCACGACCGGCGGTACGCCGTGGACTTCTCCCGGGCCGAGCATGAGCTCGGGTGGCGCCCCCGCCACCGCTTCGATGAGGCGCTTCCCGCCACCGTGGTCTGGTACCTCGAGAACGAGGCGTGGTGGCGCCGCATCCTCATCGGCGAGTACGCGGAGGGACGCGAAGCGTGAGCCCGGTCTTCCTCGGGGGCGTGGTGGCCGCTCTGGCGCTGACGCTGACCGCGCTCTTCACCCCCATGGTGCGTGGCGCCGCCATCGCTGGTGGAATGGTGCGCCAGGTGCAGGCGGACCGGTGGCACAAGCGCCCGACCCCCGCCATCGGGGGCGTGGCGATCTTCCTGGGCTTCGGTCTGGCCGTCGGTGTCGCGTACCTCCTCGACCCCAATGCGACGCAGGGCCTCGCGGCGCGCCCGCCGCAGGCGGTGCTCTCCATCGGCACGTGGGAAGGGCTGGTGCTCGGCTCTTCGTTGGCGTTCCTCGTGGGGCTCGTCGACGACTTCGTGCACCTGCGCCCGCTCGCCAAGGTCCTCGGCCAGATGATCGCCGCCTCCGTGCTCCTCCTGAGCGGACTGGGCGTCTGGCTCACGGGCGTGTACGCGGTGGATGCGACCGTGTCGATGCTATGGTTCGTCGGGCTCACCAACGCCGTCAACCTGCTCGACAACATGGATGGGCTGGCCGCCGGCGTCGCAGCGATCGCGGGAGCCTACCTCACGCTCCTCTTCGTGCTGGAAGGCTCTTCCGGCCTGGCGATCCTCTCCCTCGGCTTCGTCGCCGCCCTCCTGGGGTTTCTGGCGCACAACTACCCGCCCGCGCGCATCTTCATGGGCGATTCGGGGTCGCACTTCCTCGGCCTCTTCCTGGCCGGGCTCGCCCTCGCCCCTGGCTCCGGGCTCTCCCGAAGCCTGGCGGCCGTCGTCGCCGCACCGGCCCTGATCCTCGGCGTGCCGATCCTCGATACGACGCTGGTCACCATCGGCCGGGTGCTCGAGGGCCGACCCGTGAGCCAGGGCGGCCAGGATCACACCTCGCATCGCTTCGTGGCCCTCGGAATCCCCGAGAAGCGCACGCTCTGGCTGCTCTGGAGCATGGCGGCCGCTGGCGGAGCGATCGGCGTTCTGCTGCGCTCGGCGGAGCGCGGCACCGCGCTCCTCCTCGGCGGCATGCTCGTATGCATGCTCGTGCTGGTAGGGGCCTACCTCCTCGCCGTGCGATTCCGCTCGCTGGACGACGATGGCGCCCAGGGGTTGAGCCTGTACCGGTTCCTGGTGACGAGTCAGGAACGCTACCCGGTGCTGGCGCTGTTCATGGACGGCATCTGGATCGTGCTCGCGTACTACGCGGCCTACCTCATACGATGGGAGTCGGGCGAGCTGCCCGCCGAGCTGCCGTACTTCCAGCGCACGGTGTTGATCTGGGTGGGCGCGAAGCTCGTGGCGTACGTGCTCAGCGGCGTGTACAGCACACCATGGCGCTCCTTCGGTCTCCACGAGGTCCTCAGGATCCTGCGGGCCAACTTGATGGGGACCTTCCTCGCGGCCGCCACACTGCTGGTGATCCAGCGAGTCGGCCTGTCGCGGGGCGTCGTCGCCATCGACCTGATGGTGTGCGCGCTCCTCACCGTGGGTTCGCGCCTTTCCTTCCGGCTCATCGAGGGCACGACACGCCGGTGGCGGGAGGACGGCACGCCGGTGGTGGTCGTGGCCGAGGTCGACTACGCCGAGCTGGCGGTCCGCCAGCTCGAGCGCCTCGCCGAACCGCGGCTCAAAGTGGTCGCGGTGGCGGCCCCTCTCAGCCATGCCGGTCGTGCCACCCTGGGCGGCCGCATGCTCTTCGGTGGTCAGGCGGCGATTCGCCACGCCCTCACCGAGAGTGGGGCCGAAACGGTCGTACTCGTCGAGCGCCCGGGCAGGAGCGACGCGTGCCGGCGCGCGCTTCGTCGCCATCTCGAGGGCGACGCCGCCGTGGACGCCTACGAGATGGAGGTACGCCTGGTGCCCCTGGCGGCGGTGGCCGAGGGCGCCTGAGCCGGCGCCGGACACGGGTGGGGGCGCTGGTACGGGCGCTGGTACGGGTCTGGCGCGCGTTTTAGCTTCCTTCGCAGCTTCGGATCTCCCGGCTCCTCCCTTTGGATGGTTCGATATGAGCAAAGCCTCCGTGGAGCATTTCCGTACCGACGACGTGACGCTCGGCATCGTGGGCCTCGGCTACGTGGGCGTTCCGCTCGCCGTGGAGGCGGCCAAGGCCGGGATTCCGGTGCTGGGGTTCGACGTGAAGGCGCACGTGGTGGAAGGACTCAACGCCGGCCACTCGCACATCCAGGACGTCCCCTCGGCAGTGCTGAAGCCGCTCGTGGACGACGGGCTCCTCGAGGCCACCACGGACATGGCGCGCATGAGCGAGTGCGACGCGATCTCGATCTGCGTGCCGACGCCGTTGTCGAAGACGCGCGACCCCGACGTCAGCTTCATCCTCGCGTCCACGGAGGCGGTGGCGGCGACGCTCAGACCCGGACAGCTCATCGCCCTGGAGTCCACGACGTATCCGGGGACCACCCGGGAGATCCTGCTGCCCGCCCTGCAGCGCAGCGGGCTGGAGGTCGGCAAGGACTTCTTCCTCTGTTTCAGCCCCGAGCGCGTGGACCCGGCCAACCCGGTCTGGCAGACGAAGAACACGCCGAAGGTCATCGGCGGGATCACACCCGCGTGCACCGAGGCCGGTGTGGCGCTCTATGAGCGCTTCATCGACACGATGGTGCCGGTCTCCTCGGCCGAGGCCGCCGAGATGACGAAGATCCTGGAGAACACGTTCCGGGCGGTGAACATCGGTCTGGTCAACGAGACCGCGATCATCGCCGACCGGTTGGGCGTGGACGTGTACGAGGTCATCGACGCGGCCGCCACGAAGCCCTTCGGCTTCATGAAGTTCACGCCGGGGCCGGGGCTGGGTGGACACTGCATCCCCGTGGATCCGCACTACCTGTCGTGGAAGATGCGGACGCTCAACTACAAGACGCGCTTCATCGAGCTCGCCTCGGAGATCAACGCCGAGATGCCGCTGTTCGTGGTGGGCAAGGTGCGCGAGGCGCTCAACAGCATCCGCAAGGCGGTGAACGGGTCACGGGTCCTGCTCCTGGGCGTGGCCTACAAGAGGGACATCGACGACCTGCGCGAATCGCCCGCCCTGGACATCATCGGGCTGCTCCAGGCCGATGGGGCCGACGTGTCCTACCACGATCCCTACGTACCCGTGATCCACGCCGACGAGGACGGACACCCCGAGATGGCCTCGGTCGAGCTCACCGACGAGGCGCTGAGCGGGCCCGACGCGGTGGTGATCCTCACGGACCATTCGAGCTTCGACTACGCGCGCATCGTCGCGAAGTCCCGGGTGCTGGTGGACGCGCGCAACGCGACGCGTGGCGTGAAGGGGGTCGAGGTTACGCCCGGCACGCCCCGCTGGGTCGTCAAGAAGGGATAGCCGCGCCTCTGCGGCGGCGGCCGCGCCCAGCGGCCCGACCAGGACGGAGGAGACGCCCGGCCACGCCGGCTCGGGGTGATCTTCCGGGCGGGTTCCGAGTATAATACGCCTGCCCGAAATCCGGGACCTTCGCTTCTTCCATTGCTGGTCCATGCTGAAATCCGCCCTGAAGACGCTTCTGGGCTCGCGGCACAAGCGCGAAGCCAAGAAGCTCCAGCCCCTGATCGACGAGATCAACGAGCTCGCCGAGAGCTTCACCTCCCTCTCCGACGAAGAGCTCCAGGCCAAGACCCCCGAATTCAAGCAGCGCATCGCCGACGCCACGGCGGAGTTGCGTGACCAGATTGCCGGGCTCCGGGAAGAGAAGCGCCACTCCGAGGACGCCTCGGAGCGGGAGCGGCTGTCGATGGAGATCTCCGGCCTCGAAAAGGAGCTGCTCGAGGTCATCGAGGACACGCTCGAGGACATCCTCCCCGAAGCCTTCGCGGTCATCAAGGACGCCTGTCGGAGGCTGATGGGGAAGGAGATCGTGGTCACCGGCCAGAAGATGACCTGGGACATGATCCCCTACGACGTGCAGCTCATCGGCGGGATCGCCCTCCACCGCGGGAAGGCCGCCGAGATGGCCACCGGCGAGGGAAAGACCCTCGTGGCCACGATGCCGCTGTACCTGAACGCCCTCGCGGAGCGGGGCGCGCACCTGGTCACCGTCAACTCCTACCTGGCGCAGCGCGACGCCGAGTGGATGGGGACCGTCTACGGCTTCCTGGGCCTGAAGGTGGACGTCATCGACCTGTACGAGCCCGGAAGCCCGGAGCGGCAGGCGGCCTACGGTGCGGACATCACGTACGGCACGAACAACGAGTTCGGCTTCGACTACCTGCGCGACAACATGGTGCACTCGCTCGCGCAGCGGGTGCAGCGTGGGCACGCGTACACGATCATCGATGAGGTCGACTCGATCCTCATCGACGAGGCGCGCACGCCGCTCATCATCTCCGGGCCCGTCGGCAAGGACACGTCGACACCCTTCAAGCAGTACAACCCGTTGGTGGCTGGTCTGTACAAGAAGCAGATGCGCATCACCAACGAGCTGGTGTCCGAGGCGCAGAAGCACCTGGCGACCGAGGAGAGCGCCGAGGCCGGCGAGAAGCTGCTCGCCGTGAAGCGCGGGATGCCGAAGCACAAGCAGCTCATGAAGATGTTCGCCGAGGAGCCGTCGCTGCAGACGCTCGTGAACAAGGCCGAGGCCGACTTCATGCGCGACAAGCGGCTTCACGAGGTGGACGAGCTGCTCTACTTCGCCATGGACGAGAAGGGGCACAACGTGCACCTGTCGGATCGCGGGCTCGACGAGCTCAGCCCCGGCGATCCCGACGCCTTCATCGTCCCGGACCTGTCGGCCGAGATGGGCGAGATCGAGAAGTCCGAGACGCTCTCCGTGGACGAGAAGCGGGAGCGCGTCCAGGCGATCGAGGCCGAGTATGCTGCCAAGAGCCAGAAGATCCACGTCATCCACCAGCTCCTGAAGGCTTACACGCTCTTCCAGAAGGACGAGAAGTACATCATCGCCGACGACGGCAGCGTCGTCATCGTCGACGAGTTCACCGGCCGTCAGATGGCGGGTCGTCGGTGGAGCGACGGGCTGCACCAGGCCGTCGAGGCGAAGGAGGGGGTGGAGGTCCGCGGCGAGACGCAGACGCTGGCCACCATCACTATCCAGAACTACTTCCGGATGTACGACAAGCTGGCCGGCATGACCGGGACCGCGGAAACCGAGGAGAACGAGTTCCACCAGATCTACAACCTGGACGTGCTCGTCATCCCCACGAACCGCCCCGTGGTGCGCGACGACCGCAACGACCTGATCTTCCGCACCAAGCGCGAGAAGTTCAACGCGATCATGGACGAGATCGAGCGGCTCCACAAGATGGAGCTGCCCGTGCTGGTCGGTACCACGAACGTGGACGTGTCGGAGACGCTCAGCCGCATGCTCAAGCGGCGAGGGGTCGTGCATCAGGTCCTCAACGCCAAGCACCACAAGAGCGAGAGCGAGATCGTGCGGGACGCCGGCCAGCCAGGGGCCGTGACGATCGCCACGAACATGGCCGGGCGCGGCACCGACATCAAACTCGGTGCGGGCGTGACGGAGGCGCGGACCGTGGCGTGGGCGAAGGCCAGGGGGTTGGACCCCGAGGAGTTCCTCCCCGTCGACCCCGTGCGGGCCGAGAGGATGGATCCGTCCGACGACGACGAGCTGCTGGAGGACGGCGGGCTGCACATCGTGGGGTCGGAGCGGCACGAGTCGCGGCGCATCGACCGCCAGCTGCGCGGTCGGGCGGGCCGCCAGGGAGACCCCGGCGCGACCCAGTTCTTCCTCAGCCTGGAAGACGACCTCATGCGGCTGTTCGGGTCCGAGCGGATCGCGAATGTCATGGACCGCATGGGTGCCCAGGAGGGCGAGGTCATCACCCACGGCCTGGTCACGAAGTCCATCGAGCGCGCCCAGAAGCGCGTGGAGATGAACAACTTCGAGGCCCGCAAACGGCTGCTGGACTACGACGACGTCATGAACCAGCAGCGCGAGGTCATTTACGACCTCCGCCTCTTTGCCCTGGAGGGCGGCGAGGACCTCAAGGGCGAGATCTGGGAGATGATCGAGCACTCGGCGGAGGACGCGATCGCCGAGTACCTCCCGCCCGGAGCGCCCCAGGAGCGCTGGGACCTGGCGGGGCTGAGGCGTCGGATTCTGTTGGACCAGTTCGTGGTCATCGGCGAGCTGCCCGAGGAGAACGACACCGACCGCGACTACGACCGCGACGAGGTGGAGCAGTGGGTCGTCGAGGGGCTCAGGAGCTCCTTCCACAAGAAGCTCGACAGCCTGGACGAGCACGCCGAGCCCGTGATGAGCTTCATCATGCTCAGCGTGATCGACGACAAGTGGAAGGACCACCTGTACGACCTCGATCACCTCAAGGCCTCGATCAGCTTCCGGGGATGGGGGCAGAAGGATCCGCTGGTCGAGTACAAGCAGGAGGCCTACGAGATGTTCGTGGACCTCATGACCGATCTGCGCAAGAGCGTGGCGCAGTTCTTCTACAGGGCGCAGTTCGGCCCGCCGCAGCCGCAGCGACGCCCGCCGCCGCCGCTCAGCTACTCCGGCCCCGAGGACCAGCCGGGAGCGGAGCTGGCCCAGCGAGCGGCACGTCTGCAGCCGCTGAGGCGCCAGCAGCCGATCCACGCCGCACGGGCCGCTGCCCAGGGTGGGGTGGACGAGTACGGGATGGCCAGGAGCGCGCGGTCCGACCTTCCGGGATCGGCGGCCGCCATGGCGGGGCTGCCGGCGGCGGCGGGTCTGGATCCGCGTGCCCTGCAGACCAACCGCGGCGAGGACGGCGAGCGCAAGCACCAGCCCGTCACCGCCACGAAGGAGCCCGGGCGGAACGACCCCTGTCCGTGCGGGAGCGGCAAGAAGTACAAGAAGTGCCACGGACGGTAGGAGTGTCCGCGGCCGGGAGGTGACCGGAGCGTCGACGGGGGGGCGCTCGGACCGCCGGGGACCCGGATCCGGCGTCCAGGGGTATGAACCTCTCGCCCTAACCGGGCCTGCCTCCTTAGGTTAGCGGTGCCATGGCGACGGCCACGAAGACTCCCGGCCCGACGCCCACCATCCGCGGTCTCCCTCGCCCCCTCGCGCGCGCGCTGGAGGCGTACGCGGATCGGCTGGACGTCGACAAGATCCGCGAGGCATACGACCTCGCGGCGGACGCGCACGCCGGACAGAAGCGTGCGTCGGGGGAGGACTACGTCACCCACACGGTCGAGGTGGCCACGATCCTGGCCCAGCTCCGCCTCGACACGGCGTCGATCGTCACCGGGCTCATCCACGACACCGTGGAGGACACGGCCCTCTCGCTGGCGGACGTGGAGACGCGCTTCGGCGAGGAGGTGGCCACCATCGTCGACGGCGTCACCAAGCTGGGCCGGGTCCAGTTCAGCTCGGCCACCGAGCAGCAGGTGGAGAACTACCGCAAGATGCTGCTCAGCATGGCCGAAGACGCGCGGGTGATCCTGGTCAAGCTGGCCGATCGCCTCCACAACATGCGCACGCTCGAGCACCTCCCGTCCTCGAAGCAGCGGCGCATCGCGCTGGAGACCCGGGAGATCTACGCGCCGCTGGCGCACCGCCTCGGGATGGCGGCCATCCGGTGGGAGCTGGAGGATCTGTCCTTCAAGTTCCTGGAGCCGGAGGCCTACGAGGAGCTGCGCAGGAAGGTGAAGCAGCGCCGCAGGGAACGGGAGCGGCAGATCCTCGAGCTGCAGCGGCCCCTCGAGGAGGCGCTGACGGAGGCCGACATCCCCGCCGAGGTCAGCGGTCGCCCCAAGCACCTCTGGTCGATCCACCGGAAGATGGTGCACCGCAACCGGCCCTACGAGGAGATCTACGACCTCATGGCCATGCGGGTCACCACGGACTCGGTACAGAACTGCTACGCTGCCCTGGGCGTGATCCACAGCCGATGGACGCCGATTCCCGAGCGTTTCCACGACTACATCGCCACGCCCAAGTCCAACATGTACCGCTCGCTGCACACCACGGTCTTCGGGCCGGGGGGGCGGCGCTACGAGATCCAGATCCGGACCGAGGAGATGCACCGCACGGCGGAGTACGGGATCGCGGCGCACTGGCGATACAAGGAGGGACTGGAGGGGCAGGGTGGTGGGGCCGGCCGCGAGGAGAGCGAGGTCGACGACGCGCTGACCTGGTTCCGCCAGGTGCTCGAGTGGCAGCAGGACACCCGCGAGCCGGAGGAGTTCATGGAGTTCCTCCGGATGGACCTCTTCCAGGGCGAGATCTTCGTCTTCACGCCCAAGGGCGAGGTGAAGGCGGTCCCGCAGGGCTCCACGCCCATCGACTTCGCCTTCAGCGTGCACACGGAGGTCGGGCTACACTGCGCCGGCGCGAAGGTCAACGGGCGCATCGCGCCGCTGTCGCGTGAGCTGCGTAACGGCGACACCATCGAGATCATCACCAACCCGCGCCAGCGACCCAACCGCGACTGGCTCGCGTTCGTGAAGACGTCGCGGGCGCGTCAGCGCATCCGCCAGTGGATCCGCAAGGAGGAGTTCGACTCGGCGCTCAAGCTCGGCCGCGAGTTCCTCGACCGCGAGCTGAGGAAGGCCAAGCGTACCCTGCCGACGGATCCGCACGATCTGCTGGGGGCGGCCCGGGGGCTCGGGTACCCCGACTTCGAGCACGTGCACGCCGCGCTCGGGCGGGGTGACGTGGGTCCGACCGCCGTGATCAAGCAGCTCTTCCCGGACCACGATCCGGCCGAGGCCGCGCAGCGCCCGCCGACGGCCCTGGAGAAGCTCGCGGAGCGGCTGCGCATATCCGGGCGGGGCGTCCGGATCCAGGGGATGGACAACCTGATGGTCCGCTATTCCCGCTGCTGCCAGCCCGTGCCGGGCGACGCGGTGGTCGGGTACATCACGCGGGGCAGGGGGGTGAGCATCCATCGCCAGGATTGCCCGAACGTGCTCGCGCTGTCGCGCGACCCGGAGCGTCGCGTCGAGATCGAGTGGGCCGCCGAGAAGGGAGACCGCTTCTTCGTGCGCCTCTACATGCGGGGCACGGACCGGAGGGGGCTCCTCTCCGACGTGGCCAAGGCGATCAGCGACACCGGCACCGACATCCAGCACGCCGACATGCGCACCGGGGACGGCGGCATGACCGCCGAGTTCGTGGTGGAGGTACAGGACCTCACGCACCTGGAGAAGGTCCGCCGCGCGATCGGGCGCGTGAAGGGCGTGCTGGCGGTCGAGCGCCGCGAGCACTTCGACGACGAGGACCTGGGCTGGGCGTAGATTTGGCGGACTTCGAACTCGTCTCCCCGCACCGACCCTCCGGCGACCAGCCCCGCGCCATCGAGGAGCTGACCGAAGCCCTCGCGCGCGGCGACCGCAGCCAGGTGCTCCTCGGAGCCACGGGCACGGGCAAGACGTTCACGATGGCCCACGTCATCGCGCGCCACGGTCGTCCGACCCTCGTGATGAGCCACAACAAGACGCTCGCCGCGCAACTGTACGGTGAGCTCAAGGCGCTCTTCCCCCACAACGCGGTCGAGTACTTCATCTCGTACTACGACTACTACCAGCCCGAGGCGTACGTGCCCGCCACCGACACGTACATCGAGAAGGACGCCTCCATCAACGAGGACATCGAGCGCCTGAGGCTCCGGGCCACCTCCTCGCTGGTGGAGCGGGAGGACGTGATCGTGGTGGCCAGCGTGTCGAGCATCTACGGCCTGGGCAACCCCGCCGACTACCGCGCGTTGATGCTCCACCTCACCGTTGGCGAGGAGAAGCCCCGCAAGGAGATCCTCCGCAACCTGGTCGACATCCAGTACAAGCGGAACGACTATCTCTTCGAGCGGGGCGCGTTCCGGGTGCGTGGCGACACGGTGGAGATCTTCCCGGCTTACGAGGAACAGGCCATCCGTGTCGAGCTGTGGGGGGACGAGGTCGAGCGCATCAGCCGCTTCGACCCGCTCACGGGCGAGATCATCACCACGCTCGACCGCACGGCGATCTACCCGGCGAGCCACTACGTGACCCGGCGGCGCACGATCGAGCAGATGGTGCCGCTCATCCGCCGGGAGCTGGCCGAGCAGCTCGCGCGCTTCCGCAACGACGGGAAGCTTCTCGAGGCGCAGCGTCTGGAGCAGCGCACGAACTTCGACCTGGAGATGATGCTGGAGATCGGCACCTGTCCGGGCATCGAGAACTACTCGCTGTACACGAGCCACCGGCGGCCGGGCGAGCGGCCCGCCTGCCTCATCGACTACTTTCCCGAGGGATTCCTGGCGATCGTCGACGAGAGTCACGCGTCGATCCCGCAGATCAACGGGATGTACAACGGGGACCGGTCACGCAAGCTCACGCTCATCGAGCACGGCTTCCGGCTCCCCAGCGCCCTCGACAACCGCCCGCTCAAGTTCGGCGAGTGGGAGGCCATGCTCGACCGCGTCGTCTACGTGTCCGCCACGCCCGGCGACTGGGAGCTCGAGCAGGCGGGCGGCGTCGTCGTCGAGCAGATCATCCGACCTACGGGCCTCGTCGATCCCGGGATCGAGGTGAGACCCGTCAAGGGTCAGGTCGACGACCTCCTCGCGGAGATCCGCGAACGCGAGAAGAGGAACGAGCGGGTGCTGGTGACCACCCTCACCAAGCGCATGGCCGAGGATCTCTCGGAGTACCTCCAGAGCGTCGGCGTACGCGTGCGCTACATGCACTCCGAGGTGGACACCATCGAGCGCATGTCGATCATCCGGTCGCTTCGCCTCGGCAAGATCGACGTGCTGGTCGGCATCAACCTCCTGCGCGAGGGTCTCGACCTTCCGGAGGTCTCGTTGGTGGCGATCCTGGACGCCGACAAGGAGGGGTTCCTGAGGGACGCCCGATCGCTGATCCAGACGATCGGCCGCGCGGCCCGCAACGTCGGCAGCATGGCCATCATGTACGCCGACCGGATGACGGACTCGATGCGGCGATGCCTCGACGAGACCAACCGGCGCCGTGACATCCAGATCGCCCACAACCGCGAGCACGGCATCACGCCCGAGACGATCCGGAAGAGCGTCGAGGAGATCGAGTTCAGCACGCGCGTGGCCGACGCCCGCCTGAGGCTGGCTCGGGTCTCCGAGGCGCCTGCCACGTACGCGGACGAGGTGAACCGCGAGGAGTACGTGAAGATCCTGGAGCAGGAGATGGCGGAGGCGGCCGAAGCGCTGGACTTCGAGCGGGCCGCTCTTCTGCGCGACCAGCTGTTCGAGCTGAAGGTGGGCAAGTAGGCGGAAGTGTCGCCTGGGCAACCAGAAGTGGCCCGCTCCAGCCCCGTTGCGTAGCGTATCCGAACCCTGATGACACCCTTCGGCTCCGAGGCGCGGGATGCAGGACGAGCGACCGATGCGCTACGGCGACTTCCCGCGACTCTTCGAGGGCTTCCCACCCGACGAGGAAGTGGATCTCTGGGACACACGGACCATCCTGCGCCTGATGGCGCTGGCCCGGGATGTGGAGGCGAGAGCGGCGACCGAGCCCTCTGGGGATGCGGCGGCGGATCCGGCGCCGCTCGCAATCCAGGGGTAGCCGATTCCCGAAGCCTCCCGCTGTGGCGCTTCCGTAGCGATCTTCGGGGCTCGATCCACCGCGCCACCATGAACGCGAGCCCCGGAACGTGAGCCAGTCCGTCCCCCTCCTCGACCTCGTCGCGCAGTACCGCTCCCTGAAGGCCGACCTGGACGCCGCCGTGCTCGGCGTCGTGGAAAGCCAGCGCTTCGTTCTCGGGCCGGAGGTCGAGGCCCTGGAGGCCGAGCTGGCGGCGTACCTCGGCGTGAAGCATGCCGTGGGGTGCGCCAGCGGCACCGACGCCCTCCTCCTGACGCTCAGGGCGCTGGACGCTGAGGATGGCTCGGACGTGATCGTACCGGGCTTCACCTTCTTCGCAACCGCCGGCGCGGTGTGGAACGCGGGCCTCCGTCCCGTCTTCTGCGACGTCGACCCGCATACCTTCAACGTCACGGCCGAGAGCCTCGAGGCCGCCTGGACCGAGCGGACGGTAGCGGTGGTACCGGTCCACCTGTTCGGCCAGATGGCGCCGATGGCGGAGATCCGCACGGTCGCCGCGCTCCGGGGCGCCTTCGTACTCGAGGACGCAGCCCAGGCCATCGGAGCGAAGTCGTCCGCCGGCGTAGCGGGTGCCGCGGGCGACGCCGGAGCGTTCAGCTTCTTCCCCACCAAGAACCTGGGGGGCTTCGGCGACGGGGGACTCGTCACGACGGACGACGAGGCGCTGGCGGAGCGGATCGCCAAGCTGCGCGTGCACGGCGGACGCCAGATGTACCACCACGAGATGGTGGGCACCAACTCCCGCCTCGACGCGCTGCAGGCCGCGGTCCTGCGCGTGAAGCTCCGCCACCTGGACGCGTGGACCGCCGCACGACGCGAGAACGCCTGCCGCTACGAGGGGATGCTGTCCGACGTGGAGGAGGTTCGCCCGCCCACCGTCGGGGAGGGCAACGTCCACGTCTACAACCAGTACACGATCCGTGCGGAGCGCCGCGACGCATTGAGGGCTTTCCTGACGGAGCGCGGGATCGGATCGGGCGTCTACTACCCGGTGCCGCTGCACCTGCAGCAGTGCTTCGCCTCGCTGGGATACGGCCCCGGAGACCTTCCCGTCACCGAATCTCTTTGCGGTGAGGTGCTGAGCCTTCCGATCTTTCCGGAGTTGGGTGAAGACCAGGTGGCCCGGGTCGCAGACGCCATCCGCGCGTTCTATCTCTGATCTCCAGCCTGAAGAGGGCATCAAGTGAAGGTCGCCGTCATAGGATCCGGATACGTCGGGCTCGTCCTCGGGGCCTGCCTGGCCGAGTCGGGCAACGACGTGGTCTCCGCCGACATCGACGAGGGGAAGGTCGCCCGCCTGAGCCGCGGCGAGGTGCCGATCTACGAGCCCGGCCTGGAGGATCTGATCCAGAACAACCTGGAGGCCGGACGCCTCCGCTACACGACGGACGTCGCGGAGGCAGTGCGCGCCTCGGACGTCGTGTTCATCGCCGTGGGGACGCCTCCCGGCGAAGACGGCTCGGCCGACCTTCAGCACGTCCTCGCCGTGGCGCGCGCCATCGGCCAGAGCATGGACCGCGAGAAGGTCGTCATCACCAAGAGCACGGTGCCTGTGGGGACCGCGAAGCTCGTGCGGGCGGAGATCGAGGCGCACACCGATCTGCCCGTGCACGTCTGCTCCAACCCCGAGTTCCTGAAGGAGGGGGCGGCCGTGGACGACTTCATGAAGCCGGATCGGGTGGTCCTGGGCGTGGACTCGGAATACTCGGGCGAGATCCTGCGGAACCTCTACGCACCGTTCGTGCGCAGCGGCAACGAGATCTTGATCATGGACGTGCCTTCCGCCGAGATCACCAAGTACGCCGCGAACGCGATGCTGGCGACGCGCATCTCGTTCATGAACGCGATTGCCCAACTGTGCGAGAAGGCCGGTGCGAACGTGACCGCCGTGCGTAAGGGTGTGGGCTCGGACGGCAGGATCGGAACGGCGTTCCTCTACCCGGGCGTGGGGTACGGGGGCAGTTGCTTCCCCAAGGACGTGAAGGCGCTCATCCGCACCATGCGGGACCTGGGCGCCGACGCCTCGATCCTCGAGTCGGTGGAGGAGGTGAACGAGCGGCAGAAACATATCCTGCTCGATCGGCTCACGACGCGGCTGGGGGAGGACCTCACCGGTCGCACCGTGGCCGTATGGGGCCTGGCGTTCAAGCCCAACACGGACGACATGCGTGAGGCGCCGAGCCTGGTCACCATCGAGGGTCTGCTCCAGCGCAACGCGCGCGTGGCGGTCCACGACCCCGTCGCAATGGAGGAGGCGCGCCGCCATCTGGGGAAGCGGGTCACCTACGCGCCCACGAACTACGCGACCCTGGACGGCGCTGATGCTCTGGTCATCCACACCGAGTGGCACCCATACCGGCGTCCCGACTTCCCCCGGATGAAGGCCGCGATGAAAACTCCCCTGATCTTCGACGGCCGGAACCTGTGGGAACCAGAAGACATGGTGTCAAACGGCTTCGAGTACCACTGCATCGGACGCGCGGCCGCTCCTCTGGCTTCGTCGCGGGGCTCCTGACATGCGCGTCCTGATCACCGGTGCCGCCGGCTTTCTGGGCTCGCACCTGGCGGACCGGTTCCTGGACGACGGGCTCGAGGTCGTCGGGCTCGACAACTTCATCACCGGCTCCCGGGCCAATGCCGAACTGCTGGCAGCCAGGGGCGGCTTCGAGCTCGTCGAGCACGACATCTCGAAGCCGATCGTCATCGATGGGCCGCTGGACGGCGTGCTGCATTTCGCCTCGCCCGCGAGCCCCGTGGACTACCTGGAGCTTCCCATCCAGACGCTGAAGGTGGGGAGCCTGGGCACGCACAACGCCCTCGGGATCGCGCTCGCGAAGGGCGCGCGCTTCCTCCTCGCGTCCACCTCGGAGGTCTACGGCGACCCGCTGGTGCATCCCCAGGTGGAGACATACTGGGGCAACGTGAATCCCATCGGCCTACGGGGCGTCTACGACGAAGCCAAGCGCTTCGCGGAGGCGATGACGATGGCGTACCACCGCTACCACGGCGTGGACACGCGCATCGTGAGGATCTTCAACACGTACGGGCCCCGCATGAGACCGGCGGACGGGCGCGTGGTTTCCAACTTCGTCGTGCAGGCGCTCCGGGGTGAGCCGCTCTCGATCTACGGGGACGGCAGCCAGACCCGGTCGTTCTGCTACGTGTCCGACGAAGTCGACGGGATCTACCGCCTCTTCCAGTCCGACCATGTCGACCCGGTGAACATCGGCAATCCCGGGGAGTTCACGATTCGCGAGCTCGCCGAGATCGTCATCGAGGAGACGGAGAGCGGATCGCAGCTGCGCCGGCTCCCACTTCCGGCCGACGATCCGAAGGTGCGTCGACCGGACATCTCGGTGGCGCGTGCCAAGCTCGGGTGGGAGCCACGGGTGGGCCTCCACGAGGGGCTCCGCAAGACGATCTCCTACTTCCGGGAGTTGGTGGATCGGGGCGAGGCCACGGCCAGGACGCTGTAGACAACCCTTTCCCTTCGCGGCGGCAGGCCCGATTTTTGCGCATGGTTCACAATCCGCATCAGGCCCGGGAGGTGGTGGCGCGGGGGCTGAGCGCGTGGGAGCGCGAAGACTACGAGTCGGCGCTGTCCACGTTCCGCGAAGTCCTGAGCGACCATCCGTACTTCGCGGACGTGCACAACAAGGCGGGGCTGTGCCTGGCGATGCTGGGCCGGCCCGACGAAGCGCTCCAGCACTTCGAAAGGGCGCTGGAGCTCAACAGCTCCTACGCGGAAGCCCATCTCAACCGCGGCATCGTGCTCAACGACCTCGGTCGGCACGAGGAGGCGCACGCCGCCTTCAGCCGGGCGGGAGAGCTGGATCTGCGCGACTCGAGGGATTTCCCGTCGGAGGTCGGCAACCGCATCGCGGTGACGCACGCCCAGCTCGGCGACCTCTACCTCGTGGCCAACCACCCCGAGGAGGCGGCGGAGCACTACAGGTCGGCGCTGAAGATCCGACCGCGCTTCATGGACATCCGCAGCAAGTTCGCCGAGGCGCTCATCGAGCTGGGGGAGCTCGACGAGGCTCGCTCCGAGCTCGAGGAGATCCTGGACGCCCGACCCTCCTTCGTGGGGGCCCGCGTGCGGCTCGGGGTGGTCCTCCATCGTCTCGGTGACGACGAAGGCGCGATCCGCGAATGGATGCGATGCGCACAGGACGCTCCCGACGACATGCGTCCGAGGGCGTACCTCGTGTCGGTCGGCGTAAGCCATCCGCGGACCACCGGGGGGCCGAAGGGGAGCGACTGAGGAACCGGGGGGCCACCGAGCGACTATATTGCATGCCGCTCGCGCCACACGCGCCCGAGCCCCGGACCCCGACATCGATGCGATCGACTCCCCCCAGACCCCATTCCATCCTCGTCCTGCTCTGCCTCGCGTTGGCCGGTTGCTCCGCGGGGTCGACCGAGGAGAGCTCGCTGGCGCGCGGTGACCAGGCGTTCGCCCAGGGCAAGTACGACGAGGCGCTCGCGGAGTACCGCCTCGCCGTCCGCCAGGGCGCGGACGACGCCGAGACGTTGGCGCGCGTAGCCCACACGTATGCGATGATGGACCGCGTGGACGACGCCGGCACGTTCTACATGGAAGCGGCTCAGAAGGACTCGACGCTCGAGGACCAGGCGGTGACGGACCTGATGCGCATGGCCCTGGACGCACGTGCGCGCAAGGATCGCTTCGCCATGGCCTCCGCCGTGGAGTCGGCGCTGAAGATGCGCCCGGGCATCGGCGTGTCGGACATGTCCCTCGATCTGGCCCGGCACTACTTCCAGGCGGGCGAGTACGGGCGCGCGCTCCCGTTCTACACGCAGGCGTTGGCCGAGGCCGCCGACTCCGCCACCTCGGACGTCGTGTTCGAGGTGGGTCAGGCCTACGAGGAGATCGGCGACTGCGAGCACGCGTTGATCTTCTTCGAGCGGTTCCGGGAGATGGTGCGCCCCTGGCAGAGGGGCGAGGTGGACTGGTACATCGGGACGTGCTCCTTCAACCTCGCCCGCGAGACCCTCGCCGAGCGGGAGCAGACGGACGACGAGCTGGAGGGCGCCCTGGCGCGCGTGAACCGCACCATCGAGGTGGGTGCGCCGAGGAACATCCAGGGCCAGGCATGGTTCGAGAAAGCGGAGATCCTCTCGGAGCTGGGCGAATGTCAGGCCGCCATGGACGCTTACGCACGCGTGCGCACCGTGGACAACAGCGCCTCGCTGATCGATCGTGCACAGGCTCGCTTCGACGAGATCCGCTTCGGGCGGGGGCTCGAGTCCCTCCGAGGCGGCCGATGCCGCTGATGACACGCCCGGTTCCCCGGGTCACCCCCGCCAGAAACCCCCACGAACGGATCGGGTATTTGCAACGGATGTCGCCCATCGCACGACGGATCACGGTTCTGGCCCTGGCGACCGCCGCCCTGGGGGGCTGCGGCTCGGCCAACCCGTATCAGGGAATGTCGGATCAGCAGCTCTTCGCCCTCGCGCGCCAGAAGTACGAGTCCCACGACTGGGACGACGCGACCCGCGCGCTCGACCGGTTCTTCGTCTCCTTCGGGGGATCCGAGCTGGCCGCGGACGCCAGGCTCCTCCAGGCCGACACCTACTTCGGCAAGGGGGACTATCTCACGGCTCGCTCCGAGTACCAACGATTCCTCGACCGCTATCCGGGCAACGAGAAGGCGCCGGTGGCCGCCCTCGGGATGTGCAAGTCGCTGGCGGATCTGTCGCCCGTTCCGGAGCGGGACCAGCAATACACGAACGAAGCGATCACGGTGTGCCGCAATGTCGTGAACGACTACGCCGGCGCGCCCGAGTCGCGCGAGGCGGCCGTGATCGCCAACGACATGCGCGTGAAGCTCGCGGAGAAGGAGTTCCTCAACGCGGACTTCTATTTCCGGCGCAAGCTCTACGATTCGGCGATCAAGTACTACGAGTTCGTCGTCCAGCTCTATCCCGAGACCGAATACGCCTCGCGTGCGCTGCTCGGGATCTACCGGTCGAACAAGGCGATCGGCTACGACGACCTCGCGGAAGACGCCCGCAAGCAGCTCCTGGACAAGTACCCGGATTCGCCGGCGGCGGCGGAGGTCCGGGCCGATGGAAACGGGCACGCGGGGTAGGGACGTCCTGCGCGAGCTTGCCGGACCACCAGAAGCCGGTTCGCGTCGCATCGGCGTGTTCGGCGGCACCTTCGATCCGCCCCACGAGGGCCATGTCACGGTGGTGAAGGACGTCGCGGACGCGCTCGGGCTCGACCGCGTTCTCTGGGTCGTCGCACGCGTTCCGCCCCACAAGTCCGGGGAGACCGTCACCCACCCGGCGCTGCGCAGGGAGATGGTGGTCGAGGCCGTGGCCACCGACCCCCGCTTCGAGGTCTCGGACGTGGAGTTGGAACGACCCGGTCCTTCCTGGACCGTGGAGACCCTGCGCACGCTCCGCGCGCGTCATCCCGACGCAGAGCTCCTCCTGATCCTCGGCGCGGACCAGCTTCGCACGTTCGCGTCCGGGTGGCGGGACCCCGAGGCGATCCTGGCGCTCGCGACCCTGGCCGTCATGGATCGCGCCGGTGAGTCGGCGGCCGTGGTCGCCCCGGAGCTTCCGGGGATGGAGCGTACCGTGCATGTGCCGGTCACACGCATCGACGTGTCCTCCTCCGAAATACGCGCGCTCGTGCGGGCCCGTCGGGACGTGTCGCCGATGCTGCCTCCCGGGGTCCACGATATCATCATGCGCGAGGCGTTGTACGGGGGTTAGATTCTCCCCCCATGAGCTTCGAGAACAAGACCGTGCTGGTCACCGGGGGCGCCGGCTTCATCGGCTCCCACCTCGTCGCGCACCTTCTGGACGCGGGAGCATCCGTGCGGGTGTTGGACGACTTCTCCACCGGGCGGCGGGAGAATCTCCGCCCGCACCTGGCCCTCATCGATCTGCACGAGGCGTCGGTCACCGACCCCGATGCCTGCCAGACGGCCTGCGAAGGGGTGGACTACGTGCTCCATCAGGCGTCGCTCCCGTCCGTGCAACGATCCGTCGCGGATCCGCGACCCACGCACGAAGTCAGCACGACGGGCACGCTGAACATGCTGAGCGCGTCCTCGCGGGCGGGTGTGAGGCGCTTGGTGTACGCGGGCTCCTCGTCGGCCTACGGCGACACGCCGACGCTTCCCAAGCGCGAGGACATGGCCGCCTGCCCGCGGTCCCCCTACGCGGTCGCGAAGCTGGCCGGCGAGCATTACGCACAGGTCTATCCCACGCTTTTCGGCCTGGAGACCGTGGTCCTGCGCTACTTCAACGTTTTCGGGCCGCGACAGGACCCGGGATCACCCTATTCGGCGGCGATCCCCGTCTTCATCGACGCCGCGCTCGACGGGCGTGCGCCGACGATCCACGGGGATGGGGGGCAGACCCGGGACTTCACGTACGTGGACAACGTGGTGGACGCCAACATGCGGGCTTGTCTCGCCGACGGCGGCGATGTGGTGGGGGAGGTGTTCAACGTAGGCTGTGGCGAGCGCGTCAGCATCCGGAGCGTGTGGGAGGAGATACGCCGGATCCTCGGCGTGGAGGTCGAAGCCGAGTGCGGTCCGGCCCGCTCGGGGGAGGTGCGGGACTCCCTGGCGGACATCGCGAAGATCCGTGAGCGGCTGGGCTACGCCGTCAGCGTACCCCTTCCGGAAGGGCTGCGCAGGACCGTCGCGTGGCTCAGCCGGGAGCGCGACGCGGTGGAAACGCATCGGGCGGTGTCGTGAGGCTCGACGAGAGAAGCCTCGAGCGGTGGGGCGAGCGTATCGGCCACACCGTCGATACGCCGATCTTCCTGGGGCTCAAGGGCCCGCTGGGCGCGGGAAAGTCGGTGCTGGCGAGAGCCATCGGACAGGGTGCCGGAGTGGACCGCCCGATGCCGTCGCCCTCCTTCAACCTGCTGTTCCGCTACGCGGGCCGAACGGGCCTCAGCGTCGTGCACCTCGACCTCTACCGCATCGACGATCCGCAGGAGCTCCGGGAGCTGGGATGGGATGACCTCGGCCAGCCGGACGAGATCGTCCTCGTCGAATGGCCGGAGAACGCGGGCGTACTGCTTCCCGGTGACCGCTGGGAGATCGAGCTCACGCCGGTGCCGGGCCTCCCCCTCATGCGGGATGTGGGGGTGCGCCGGGTTGGCGCGCCGCCCGAGCTGGCCGGCTTCCCGATGCAGGTGAGCAGTCGGGGATGAGCGCGCTGGAGTTCTCGGACGATCGGTTCTACGTCGCCATGGACACGTCCGGCCCGGTTGGCCACGTGGCGGTATCACGTGGCGGCGAGGTCCTGGCGCGTCAAACGATGAAGCGGAGGCTGGAGCACGCCGCGGGCCTCGTGCCGGCGTTGAGCCGGGTGTTGAAGGAAGCGAGCGTCGACGTGGAGGAGGTCCGGGGCGTTGTGGTAGGAGAGGGGCCCGGTTCCTTCACCGGAGTTCGCGTCGCCGCGGCGACCGCGAAGGGCCTCGCCAGGGCACGCCGCATCCCGTTGTGGGCGGTGTCGAGCCTGGTGGCGGGTGCCTTGGCGGATCTCGGGCGAGATGCTCCCGCGGTGCGCTACGTCCTCTTCGACGCGCGGGCGGACCGCGTGTACGCAGCGTGCTATGGCTTGGGAAGCGTCGGGGTGGAGACGCTCGTTCCGCCTCATGCCACCGAGCTGAGGACCCTGCTCACGTCGGACGTTCCCCCGAGCGCCGCCTTCGCGGGGGACGGCGCCGGGCGCCACCGGCACGCGATCGAGGGGGCCGGCTACGCCGTGCTACCCGGCCCGGTGGGCGAGCCGACCGCGGACGCACTGGTCTACTACATGACCTTGCATCCGGGGACGGCCCCGGTGGCGGCCCTCGATACGTGGGAACCTCGATACGTGAAGGCTTCGAGCGCGGAGCGGGAATGGACCGCGTGACCGCACCTCCGCGGGTGGAGGCTCGCCGGATGTCGCCATCCGACGTCGAGCGCGTCGTCCGGATCGAGGCGGAGGCCTTCACCAGCCCGTGGAAGGCAGACACGTTCCACACGCTCCTCGAACGGCCCGGCGCCGAGTTGTGGGTCCTGGCCGAGCCTGAGGCCGGCGTGGTCGCCTACGCCGTCGTCTGGTGCATCCTGGACCAGGGCGAGCTCGCGAACATCGCGGTGGCGGAGCCGTATCGCGGGCAGGGGTACGGGAGCTATCTGCTCTCTCGGGTCGTGGACGTCGCGAAGGAGCGGGGGGTCGAGTCGCTCTACCTGGAGGTGAGGGTCTCCAACACGCGGGCCGCGGACCTCTACCGCGGCTTCGGGTTCAAGGAGATCGGCGTTCGCCGGGACTACTACGATCACCCGCGCGAGGACGCGCTCCTCATGGTGATGCGTTTGTAGGAGGTCGTCGCGGGACGGTGCACCCGTCCCTCCCCGCCATCCCGGCGGCTCACCCGTCCGCCGATCGTTGCACGTGTCTTCTTCATCTTCCGCCGATGCCCGGCTGCGCATCGATCGCCCCCGCGAGCGACTACGCTCCGTGGGCGCACGCCATCTGTCGGTTCGCGAGCTGCTCGCGCTCCTGGTCGGCAGCGGCACGGCGGGCGGGACGGCGGTCGAGGTCGCCGAACGTCTCTTGAGGCAAGGCGATGGTTCCCTCCGGCGCCTGGGGGCGATGGATCCACGCACGCTCGAGGAGATCGCCGGTGTGGGCGGCGCCACGGCGGCCCGCCTGCTGGCCGCGCTCGAGCTGGGGCGACGGGCCGCGGCGGAGACCTTCGAAGTGGACGAGCCCGTACGTGGGCCAGCGGACGTCTTCCGTCGGATGGGGCCGCGCCTCCGGGACCTGGAGCAGGAGGAGTTCCACGCGCTCCTTCTCAATGCGCGCCATCGGGTCATCCGTGAAGTCGCGGTCACGCGGGGGATCCTCGACGCGTCGCTCATCCATCCCCGTGAGGTGTTCCGCCTGGCGGTGGTGGAGGCCGCTGCCGGGGTGATCCTGGTGCACAACCATCCCTCGGGGGATCCTACGCCGTCCGCCGAGGATCGGGCCGTTACGCGCCAACTGGCCGAGGCCGGACGCGCGCTCGGGATCCCGGTCCTGGACCACGTCGTGGTGGGGGACGGCGCGTGGCGATCGGCCGCGGAATAGCAGGCAACCGCATCGGTGTCGGTAAACATTTGAATTCTATTCGAAAAAAACGCGTTGACCCGGGAAGTCGGGCCCCCCTATCTTCGAGCAGTGTTCACGGGGTCAAAAGGCCCGTACTACTTGCCGAAGGAGCCCAAATGGTGCGCTCGGCCTCGGCTCTGCTCGCCGTACTGATTCTGTCCGGTTTCGTCGTGATGCAGCAGGTGGCCACGCATACGGTGGTGCGTGGTGACACGCTGTGGGATCTCTCGCAGCACTACTACAACGACCCGTTCCAGTGGCGCCGGATCTGGGAAGCGAACCGGGACAAGATCGCAGATCCCAACCTGATCTACCCCGACCAGGTCTTTGCCATCCCCGGCCGGGAGGCGTCGGTCTCGGAGGTCGCGGTCGAGGCGGCGCCTGTCGAGGCTCCGGCGCAGGCCGCTCCGCACGCCGAGCCCGGCATGCAGCCCCCGGCGCCTCCGCCCGGTGGCTCGGCCGCGAATCGGCCCACCATCTTCCGATCAGACACTGCCGTCATGCGGGCGGGCGTTCTCCGCTCCGGGGAGGTCACGCGGGTGGCGGTGCCCGCCGGCCTGGTGCTATCGGCACCGTGGGTGGTGCGCCTCGGTCAGGGGCCAGAGTACCTCGGTGAGATCAAGGGCTTCGCGGGCGGAGCCATCAGGTCGCAGACGGCCCGGCAGTACAACCGCGTGGAGATCACCTTCGAGGGTACGCCACCCCCGGTGGGCACCCAACTCCAGGCGTTCCACCTCGAGAAGACCATCGAGACCGTGGGACAGGTCATGATTCCGACCGGGATCGTCACGGTGAGCGAGGTGGAAGGCAGCAATGCCGTTGCCGTGGTGAGCCGCGAGCTGGATAGACTCACCCTCGGTGACTACCTCCGCCCCCTGCCCGAGTACACCCCGCGGGCCGGACAGGAGGCCGAGCCGGTCTCGGGCGGCGGCGAGGCCATGATCATGGGCTTCGCCGGCTGGGCGACCCTGCACGGCATCGGGGCCATCGCGTTCCTCGACCAGGGCTCGGACGACGGCGTGAACATCGGCGACGAGTACGAGTACCTGAATCGCGACGCGGGTGCCGACGTGGTCGAGGGGCGCCTCCAGGTCGTCGGACTCTCGCCCGGGATGGCTGCCGCCCGGATCCTCTCGATGGATGACGCGGTGTTCGACCAGGGGGTTGTGGTCCGCCTGGCGCGGAAGATGCGGTAAGGCTCGGCGCGGGCGTGACGGGATCGCCTCGTCCGGCCCACGAAGCGTGTTCGCGTCCCCCGCCGGTCCCGATCCGGGGCCGGCGGGGGATGTGCATGCATGGACCTGAAACCTGACAGGCATGGAAAACCAAAAGCGCAGGGTGCTGGTGACCGGCGGTGCGGGCTTCATCGCCAGCCACGTGGCCGAGGCCTATCTGGCGGTCGGCGACGACGTCTGGGTAGTGGACGACCTGTCGTCGGGGAAGCGCACGAACGTCCCCGGGGGCGCGACCTTCGTGCACATGGACGTCGGTGACCCGGATCTGCGGAACCTCTTTCGCGAGGTGCGCTTCGATCTGGTCAACCACCACGCCGCACAGATCGACGTCCGCGCTTCGGTGGCCGACCCGACCCGGGATGCGCGCATCAACCTCCTCGGGCTGCTCAATGTGGCCGAGGGGGCCCTGGAGGTCGGGACGCGCCGCGTGGTCTTCGTGAGCAGCGGCGGGGTGGTCTACGGCGAGCCCGAGGACATCCCGACGCCCGAGACCGCGCCCAAGCTCCCGCTCTCCCCCTACGGCGTGACCAAGCTCGCGGGAGAGTTCTACCTGCACTACTACCGCAAGGTCAGGGGGCTGGAGTACGTGGCGCTGCGCTACTCGAACGTCTACGGGCCCCGCCAGGATCCCCATGGGGAGGCGGGTGTAGTAGCGATCTTCTGCAGCCGACTCTTGAGTGACGAGCCCCTCACGATCTACGGCGACGGCCAGCAGACCCGGGACTACGTCTTCGTGAAGGACGTGGTCTCGGCGAACATGAGGGTCTCGGATCTGGAGCTCGCGTCGGACGGTGGCCTCGACGCGTTCGCGTTCAACGTGGGGACCGGCGTGGGCACGAGCGTCAACGTGCTTGCCGACACCCTGGAACGGGCGGTCGGCCGCCATCCCGGGCGCGAGCATCACCCAGCGCGCCCGGGTGAGCTCCTGAAGAGCACCCTCGAGACGTCGAGGATACGATCGTACGGATGGACTCCGGGCCACACGCTGGAGGAGGGGCTTCGTCTGACCTACGAGCACATCGCAGCCCAGAGGGGAGACCATCCCGAATGACGCTGGCGTCTCTCGCGTTCCTCGTGCAGGCGCGGTCGCCCGAGACCGCCGTGGACATGATCGTCGGTGGCTCCCTTTCCACCAAGATCATCCTGACCTTCCTGGCCGTCTTCTCGCTCATGTCCTGGTGGCTGATCTTCCACAAATGGCGGCAATTCCGCCACGTACGCCGCCAGGGCGACCGCTTCCTGGAGCAGATGGAGCGGGCGCAGCGCCTCGAGGACGCGTACAAGGCGATCCTCGCCCTCCCCGAGTCACCGTACGGCCGCGTCTTCCGGCAGGGGGTGAACTTCTTCAGCGAGCTGCGGCCCGGTGCGCTGCGCCAGGGCGCCCCGCCGACGCAGGGCCTGTCGCTGACGCAGCTCGAGGCGCTCCGGCTGGTGCTGGAGAAGGAAGAGGCCGAGGAGCGTGACGAGCTCGCGCAGGGGCTCAGCTGGCTGGCCGTGATCGGCTCGGTGTCGCCGCTCATGGGCCTGCTCGGCACCGTGATCGGCATCATGAACGCGTTCCTCGGGATCACCGCGGCCGGATCCACCAACATCGGCGCGGTTGCGCCCGGCGTCGCGCAGGCGCTCATCACGACGGTGGCCGGCCTGTTCGTGGCGATCCCCGCCGTCATGGCCTACAACCACTTCGTGGCGCAGCTGAACCTCGTGACCGGCGAGCTCGAGGGATTCAGCAGCGAGTTCATCGGGACCCTTGCGCGCGAAGGGCGCGTATGATCGGACCATGAGAAGCCTCGGCAACGGCAGGAGGGGCGACCTTCCCCTCAACGCGGACATCAACGTGACCAGCCTGGTGGACGTCGCGTTCACGTTGCTGGTCATCTTCATCATCACCGCGCCGATCCTGCAGGGCGGGATCGAGGTGGCTGTGCCGAAGGCGGAGGTGCAGCCACTCACCGCGCGCGACAAGCCCTTCTACGTCACGATCGACCGGGGCGGGCAGGTCTACATCGAGGACAAGCCCACCACGGTTCGGGAGTTCGAGCAGAGCTTCTCGCAGCTCGCGCACGCCGGGAACCTGGAGCACGTGTATCTGCGTGCCGATTCCCTCGCCATGTACGGTCCGGTGCTCAAGGTCATCGCGACGCTCGCGCAAAGCGGCGTCAAGTGGTCGCTCGTCGGCGAGCCCTACGCGGAGCGCTGAGCCTCCATGAGGCGCCACGGGCGGTTCGACAGGAGGTCGATGCTCGGCTCCATCGCCGTGCACGCGGTGGTCCTGTCGCTCGTGTTGTGGAGCACCGTGCAAGCGCGGCCGCCCCTCGAGTTCGTGACGTACCAGATCGACCTGGTGTCGCCTCCGCCCTCGGTTCAGGCGCCCGAGCCCGAGGCGGCTGAGGAGAAGCTGGTGATCGAGCGGCCGGAGCCGGAGCCGACCCCGCCCGAACCGGAGAAGCCCGAGCCGGTCGTCGAGGAGAAGCCCAAGCCGAAGCCACCGGAGCCGCCGAAGCCGAAGGAGCCGCCGAGGGCGGAGCCCGCCAAGGAGGCGGAGGAGCGGAAGGCCGCCACGGTGGAGACCCCCGCGGAGGCGGCCAAGGAGAGCGGAGAGGACATCAACGTCCGCCTCGAGGGCGTTCGGCGTGACTACCCGGCGTACTATGACAACATCATCCGGCAGATCCAGCGATGCTTCCGGTGGACGGGCCAGGGGAGCTGGGAGACCACGGTGTACTTCGTCATTCGCCGCGACGGGACGGTGAGCGGCCTCGATTTCGTCAAGAAATCCGGCAACCCCCAGTTCGACTTCGAGGCTCTCGGGGCGGTGGACTGCGCGGGGAAGGGCCGCTTCGGCCCGCTTCCCGAGGAGCTCCCGTGGGATCAGCTTCCCATCCAGTTCAAGTTCAAGCCCAGCGGTGGGAGCGGCGGCGCTCCCCCAGCGCTGGGCGCACCCCCCAACAGCGAGACGACGACGATTCGATGAAAGCGAGCAGCCGGAAAACGGGCGGTGTGTGGTGGGGCGCGCTCCTCGCGATCGTGTGTCTCGCGGCGGGCACGGTGCCCGTCCTGGGTCAGGGTCGCGACTCGATCCCCGGTGTCACGCTGGGCCTGGTCTACGAGACCGCGTATTCGCCGGCGCTGGCGCTCAAGCCCTTCACCGGACGGTTCGGTGGTGCGGGAGTCGCGCCGCAGGTGGAGGCGATCATCGGCCGGGACCTGCACAACTCCGATCGCTTCGAGGTCATGGACTCGCTCCCCGCCTCGCTCCTCGGCGAGGGGGTGGACTACGCACTCTGGGACCGCCTGGGCGCCGTCTGGCTCGTCACGGGCCAGGTGGAGGGTGCGGGGGAGGGATACATGCTCCTCCTCGAGCTGCACGACGTCGTGTACGGCGAGGTCAAGGAGCGCGGCCGCTTCCGAGTGCCGGACCCGGCGGACGACGACTTCCGCATGGCGGTCCACCGGGCGTCCGACCAGATCGTGCAGTGGGCGACCGGTGAGCCGGGGATGGCCGCCACCCGGATCGCGTTCACGATGCGCACGACGGACGGCAACAAGGAGCTCTACCTGATCGACTCCGACGGGGAGAACCTCCACCGGGTCACGAACAACGGTGCCCTGAGCATGTCTCCGGCGTGGAACCCCGCCGGCACGGAGATCGCCTACACCTCCGACAAGAGCGGAGAGAACTGGCGCGTGTACGAGATCGATCTGGCGACGGGCACCGAGAAGATGCTCCCGGCCGCGGGCGACGGGATGTACCTCACGCCCGCCTGGGCCCCGGACGGCCACACGCTCGCCTTCGCGGTGAGCGGGGGGACGCGCACCGGGCTGTTCACGTACGACGTCGAGCGGAACTGCTGCCTGACCCATCTGTCGGGCGGGCCGGGGTGGGACGACCTCTCCCCGACCTATTCCCCCGACGGCATGCAGATCGCGTTCAACACCAACCGGTTCGGGACCGCGGTCCCCCAGATCATGGTGATGTCCGTCGACGGCGGAGATCCGGAGACGATCTCGCCCTACCAGTACGGGAGTGGAGGCTACTATTCGGCGCCCGACTGGTCCCCGACGAACGACCTGGTGGCCTTCCACGGCGCCGTCAGACGCGGCACGTACCACATCCTGGTGGCCGACCTGAAGGATCGGGGGCGGCGGGTGCGGCAGCTCACGTGGGAGGGTAACAACGAGGATCCGAGCTGGGCTCCCGACGGCCGCCACCTCGTGTTCGTGGGCGAGCGCCGGTGGGGAACGGGCCTCATGGTCGTGGACGTGGCGACGGGGAAGCTGAGGACGGTGCTCGGCAGCCGCGAGGTCGGCGTCCCGGCGTGGTCCCCGGCCCTCTCCCCGGGCCGTTGAGGGGGCCGCGTTCCGGGGGCGCCGGCGCGACGCCTCCGCCGTTGCGCGACAGGCGTTTTTTGCGTATATGCCTAGGGTCTTTCCCCGAGGCGAAAGCACGTTAGCTTCGTTGCGTCGCAACGGGCGACGTCGTCCGGCGTCGCTCCGCCACGCGAGATGCCCAACCTGGAGTAGCACGGATGATCCTCCGCCGTTTCGTCGCCCCCGTCCTGGCCGCTACGCTCGTCGTCGCGGCCTGCAAGAAGGAGCCGCCCCCGCCGCCGGCGCCGACCGGCCCCAGCGCGGAGGAGCTCGCCCGTCGCCGCGCCGACTCGATCGCCGAGGCACAGCGCATCGCCGACTCGATCGCCGCTGCCCGGGCGCAGCGGGAAGCAGCCGCTGCCCGCGAGCGTGCCGTCGCCGAGGCGCGGGCGACGCTGGTGGAAATGGTGCACTTCGACTACGACAAGTCCGACGTTCGCCCCGACGCGGCCGAGATTCTGCGCCGCAAGGTGGAGGTGCTTCGGGCGAGTCCGCAGGTGCAGCTCCGCATCGCGGGCCACGCGGACGAACGGGGCTCCACGGAGTACAACCTCGCCCTCGGCAACCGACGCGCCGAGTCGGTCCGGCAGTTCCTCACCGGGTTCGGTCTCGCCGAGAACCGCTTCACGATCATCTCGTACGGCGAGGAGCGGCCGTTGGTGAACCAGTCCAACGAGGCGGCCTGGGCACAGAACCGGCGCGCGGAGTTCGAGATCACCGCGGGTGCGAACGCGATCAACCCGCCCATGTGACGACGAATCGAGGCGGACATCTCTCCCGGACCCCGCGTGGTCCGGGAGTGACACCGTCGATGCGATGACACGAAGAGATCGGTACGCGGCGGCCCGCGTCTTCGGGACGGTGGCCGCCGCACTCGTGGTGGCCGGGTGCGCCACCAAAGGCGACATGCGCAGCGTGCGGCTCGAGCTGCAGGCACTGGCCGCGCGCCAGGACTCGTTCATCGCGGAGCTGCGCCGCGAGACGCGCTCGACGCAGGATACGGTGCGGCAGCAGGCGGACCAGCTTTTCGACTTCCGCGGCGAGCTCTTCCGTCAGCTGCGGGCGATGAACGAGGGCCTCGTGCGCCTTGAGGCGCTCACGGGCGAGAACCAGCGCGGGATCGCGAGCATGCGCGACCAGCTCGTGAATATGCGGCGGGGCTCTCTCGGAGCCGAGCCGTCCGGAGCGGGCGTGCAGCCGGGCGCCGCGGGTGCCGGAGGGGGTGACGACGCCCAGGAGATGTTCAACGCGGGTGTGGACCAGTTCAACCGGGGGTCGCTGACGGCCGCCAGCGCGGCGTTCCAGAGCTTCCTGCAGGCCTATCCGACGCAAGAGCTCGCCCCGGACGCCCGCTTCTACCTGGCGGACATCCTCTACCAGCAGAATCGCCTCCAGGACGCCCTGGACGCCTTCGGGGAGATCCCGGAGCTCTTTCCCACGGCGGCGAAGGTCCCCGAGGCGTTGTACCGCATGGGGCTCATCCAGAACGAGCAGGGCAACACCTCGGAGGCTCGGGCCACGCTCCAGCGGGTGGTGAACTCCTATCCGGACTCCGAAGCGGCGACGCTGGCGGCGGCAAAGCTCCGGGAGATCGGTCGGTAGAGGCCGGGGGCACGTGCGCTGTCCCGAGTGCGACGCCACGGACAACCGCGTCGTGGACACGCGCGCGAGCCGCGGCGGGCGTGCGGTGCGCCGCCGGCGGGAGTGCACCGTCTGCGGTGCGCGCTTTACGACGTACGAGTACGTCGAGGAGCGGCCGATCCAGGTGCTCAAGCGCTCCGGGGCGGTCGAGGACTTCGACCGCGTGAAGCTCCTCGCCAGCGTGAAGGTCGCCTGCGCCAAGCGCCCCGTCTCGGCGTCGGCCATGGAACGCGTGGCGGACGAGGTCGAGGACGCGCTGTCGCGCTACGCCGGCGTCGAGGTGCCGAGCGTCAAGCTCGGCGAGATGGTCATGGACCGCCTGCGCGGCCTCGATCGCGTGGCCTTCGTTCGCTACGCGTCCGTGTACCGGAACTTCCAGGACGCCGGTGAGTTCCAAGAGTTCGTGGACGAGATGAGGCAACGGCAGGAGCGCGAGGCGTTGCATCGCATCCAGGAGGAGTTGCCCTTCTGACCTTCCGGTGAGCCGCCGCACGTCGCCGTCCGACTCGTCCGCACGCACCTCCACGAAATCGTCCCGCCATCGATGACCCGCCACCGCAACGCCAGGGGTGAGATGCCGTTCCTCGACCATCTCGAGGAGCTGCGGTGGCGCATCTTCTGGTCCGTCCTCGCCATAGCGATCGGCGCGGTGGTCGCGTTCGGCATCGTCTACTACTTCAACGTGCTGGAGATCCTGATCACTCCGGTGCGCCACGCCCGCAACGACCCGAACTTCCGCCTGATCTACCTGTCACCGGCGGACCCCTTCATGATCAAGCTCAAGCTGGCGGTCGTGATGGGGGTCATCCTCGCCTTCCCGGTGGTGGTCTACCAGGTCTGGTCGTTCCTCTCCCCGGCGCTGGAGTCCCACGAGAAGCGCGCGATCGTTCCCGCGCTCTATCTCGGGCTGATCCTCTTCCTGGGCGGGGTGGCCATGGGCTACTTCCTGGCACTGCCCGGCATGCTCGAGTTCTTCGCCAAGTTCGAGGGCCAGGCGATGCAGAGCCAGCTCGAGATCAGCGCGACGCTCGGGATGATCACGAAGATGCTCCTGGCCTTCGGGGTGATCTTCGAGCTCCCCGTGGTCATCATGGTGCTTACCGCGCTCGGGCTGGTCACGCCCGAGTTCCTGCGCTCCAAGCGTCGCCACAACGCCGTGGCGATGACGGCACTCGCCAGCTTCATCACGCCGGGGGACGTCGTCACGCTCACGCTCATGATGATGGTTCCCCTGATCCTCCTCTACGAGCTGTCGATCTTCCTGTCCGCGGGTATCGTGCGGCGGCGCCGTGCACACGAGGCGGCCAATCGAGAGGTGGAGCCGACGATCGGGCCTCCGGAGAACACGGTCGAGGCGGGATGAGCCGGGGGCGGGCGGTGACGCGGGGCTGGGCTCTGGCGGCGTGGCTCGCCGCGCTGGCTGTCGCGATGCCCGCTTCCCGCCTGGCGGCCCAAGCGGAGCCTCCGCCCCAGCCTGCCGATTCGGCCGTCCAGCAGGTGGATTCGACCCGCCTGCGCGCATTGCAGCGCCTGGAGCGCCTGGGCCGACCGCTGGGCACCGACAGCCTCCTTTACCTGCAGGACTCGATCCGCCGCGCGGAAGCGCAGGAGAATCGTGGGCGTCCGACGAGCGGCGGTGCCGACTCCACGGTCTCGTCCCTCCTGAGCATGCGGGGCTACACGGTGACCGAGTACCAGGGCGGCCTCGCCGAGTTCGACGCGGCCGACCGGGTCCTCGTCCTCCAGGCGGGGAACGAGCAGAAGGCCCGCGTCAACCGCGACGGGATGGACGTCCAGGCCGACACGAGCATCACGTACAACGAGACCACCGGGCGGATCAGGACCGTGGGGGCGTCCACCTTCACGCCGCCCACCGGTGAGACGGTGGAATCCCAGGGGCTGGTCTACGACCTGCACGGTGGGATCGGCTCCGCGCTCGGGGCCAAGACGTCTTACCAGCAGTCGAGGTCCGCCTGGTACGTGACCGGCGACATGCCCCTTGCCGCCCAGGACTCCAGCTACATGTCGCACGCCCACTTCACGTCGTGCGACCTCACCGTCCCGCACTACCACTTCGAGACCGACGAGATCAAGATCGTCGGCGGCAAGATGCTGATCGCTCGTCCCGTGCGCCTCTACTTCGAGGACGTGCCCGTGGCGTGGCTTCCTTTCATCGCGCAGAGCCTGTCCCGGGAGCGCGCGAGCGGGATCCTGACCCCCGTCTTCAGCGTCAACGACATCGTCCGAAACTCCACCGGGTATCGTCGGCGGCTCAGCAACCTGGGGTTCTACTGGGCGATGAGCGACTACTCGGACGCGATCCTGGCGCTCGACTGGTTCAGCGGCAACTACACGGCGCTCACGAGCCAGGTCACGTACCGATGGAACCGTCAGTTCCTCAACGGCAACCTGGGGTATCGGCAGTACTGGCGCGCGGACGGCTCGAAGGAGCGCGCCCTCGACACGCGCCACAGCTGGGACGTCGACGAGCGCACCCAGCTGCGGGTGTCGGCGCGCTACGTCTCCAGCACGGACTTCCTCCAGCAGAATTCGTTCAACCCCGCGGAGGTCACGCAGTCGATCAACTCCGAGGGGGGGATCAACCGCCGCTTCGGCTGGGGAACCATGTCGGTTTCGGCGAACCAACAGAAGTACCTCTCCGACAACCGTCTAGCGCGGACGCTGCCTTCGGTGAACCTCAACCTGTCGACGATCACCCTCTTCCGGGCACCGCCGAACCGCAGCCGCTTCTGGAACAACATGACGTGGTCCGGTAGGGCGTCCGTCGATCGGAAGACCCTGT
>Ga0307423_1000287_pt1 | contig 34393 bp, 32 predicted proteins | sample SalMarWE160310MG_FD_202154 | JGI IMG/M metagenome (GOLD analysis project Ga0307423, IMG submission 202154) | Salt marsh sediment microbial communities from the Plum Island Ecosystem LTER, Massachusetts, United States - WE1603-10 | ecosystem: Environmental > Aquatic > Marine > Intertidal zone >... | reverse complement strand
GCGTCGTTTAGGCTATGTTGCTCTTCAGATGTCGGGTGGAATATGCACATCTTTTAATTAGTGGAATTTGCGTATAAACCTATGGAGATGAGGTTATGGTTTCATTTAGAGCTTTAGCTCCTTCATTAACGCGGATCACGGTTGCTGGTGCGGTAGGTGCTGCACTGCACATCGGACAAGGAAACTGTGACTTGGTTGACGCGAAAGCAGTGGAGTTTTCAAGGGCTGTTTTGGCTCAAACCGACATAGACGGAGAAGTTATCTGCTGTGAAGGTCCAAAAGATCATGCTCCAGCGTTTATGACCCGAGAAAAAGTGGGAACAAGGCGAGGACCAAAAGTGGAGTTTGTTGTTGATCCTGTGGATGGCACCACTGCGGTTTCGAAGGGACGGAAAGACGCGATTTCCGCTTTGGCTTGTGCTCCTGCAGGGCGTTTTCAGGTTCTTCCTGATGATGGTTACTACTTCAAGGTTGCCACTGATGCGCGTTGCCTTGGCAAGTTGTCTTTGGATATGTCTCTTGAGGAGATTGTGAGTACGGTTGCGCAGGAGAAGGGTTTGCCTCTTGCGAACTTGACTGTGATTATGCTGGAGCGTGAAAGACACATGGAAATTTTGAGGACGCTACGCAAAATTGGCGTGCGGATAATTCTTATTCCCGACGGTGACATTGCAGGGGCTGTTGTCTCGTGTATTCCTCAGTCTGGCGTTGACTTGCTTTTGGGTGCTGGTGCAGGTCCAGAAGCCACGATTGCAGCGACAGCCGTGAAATGCTTAGGCGGAACCATGCTTGTGAAGGTTTGGCGGGACAAAAAAGACGACGCTGAAAGAATGGACAGGCTGAAAATGACTGGGGTAGATGTGGAAAAAGAGTACACTGAAGACGAGCTGGCAAAGGGAAACGAACTGGTCTTTGCCGCTTCAGGCATAACAAAGGGCGAACTCCTAGACGGCGTGCGATTAATCTCAAACGGAGCAGTTGTGCAATCAATCTGCATGCGCTTGCCAAGCGGAACCGTGGAAAGCTCTGAAACAACCTTGCGATTCAAAGGACATCCAGTGTACAAACAATTCCTAAACGGAAAAAACCATCTCATGGACCAAGAATAAGCAAACACTGCTCGCACGCTGCAACCCTGACGAAGCAAAGCGTTTCTAGTCTGACGTGTGATTTTTTTCTATAGCCCCTTATTTGGGTGAGGTTGTGGATAATGCAAATATATATGCTTTGTATGGGTTCTATCGGTTGAAGAGAGGTTTTGAGGTGTGCTTGAGCAGCTAGGAGTTTTTGGCAACATAGCTGTCCTTGTTGCCGCACTGATTGTTCTTATCAGGGCTAGCAGCTTAGAATTACCAACGCGGTTAACATAGCTAGCGTTACTGGATTGGGAAAGACGAAAGTTGGGTTCATGCTTGTTGCTTTCTCCACTTCTCTTCCCGAACTCTTCGTTGTATTGTTCGCCATTATGAACCCCGCATCCATCGGCATCTCCGTGGGCAACGTGTTAGGCTCAAACATAGTGAACATATGCCTGATACTGGGTGCAAGTTTCCTTTTGATGGCGTGGAAGTATCCTGACAGCGTAGGCTTTTTCACCCGCATGGCCAGGGATGAAGTGGGCGACCTTAACTTCGGAATATTCATCGCGTCAATCGTTCCTTTACTTCTGCTTTATCTCGGCTACGCCAGCCAAATAGTAGGCATTCTGCTTATCGCCCTCTTCTTCCTCGACATGTACGGGCTTGCCAGAAAACGGGAAACCGTGGAGGAGATTTCTCTTGAAGCAGAGAAACGGCAACGCGGAAAATACTTAGCAAAAACCTTCATAGGCATCGTAGGAATCATAGCGTGCGCCTACTTCATTGTCGAATCAGCGTCTGTTCTGGCGGGTGCTGCAGGCATTCCTCCAGTTATTATTGGGTCTACTATAGTGGCTTTGGGAACCAGCATCCCAGAACTTGCAACAAGCTTAGGTTCCGTTAACAAAGGCTTCTTGGACCTCGCAGTTGGAAACGTCATAGGAAGCTGCTTCTTAAACATCACCCTGATTTTAGGGTTAACTTTCCTGCTGGCGCCGTTTAATGTGGATTTATCCTCGTTTTCAGACCTGATAATTTTCTCGCTGATAGTTAACATCCTGTTATGGTACATGATGCAAAACACGAAGGTAAGCAAACGCGAAGGCACAATCCTGCTTGCAATTTACTTTATTTTCTTGGCAGTAAGCTTCACCCACCGCCTGTAGCTGCTGCGATTAAGGAATTTCTGAAGCGTTACCAACTGCTTGGGTTTTGATACTTGACGAAAGGATTATTCTTCTGCGCGTTTTCCATTTCTTTAAGCATCTGCAAATAATCGTTTTGCTTCTCAACAATTAGCTTCTTTATCAACGCCAAAAGCTCTTGCGGATCAAAAGGCTTCGATATGAAACCGTCAGATTTCTCGTTAAGCGCATCCACCGCGTTCTCAAATGAAGGATGCCCCGTTATGATTATCTTAACCATTTTAGGCTGCAACCGCTTCAGTTCCCGAAGAAGCTCCGTGCCTTTCACGTCTGGCAAGTTAATGTCTACAAGGGCAACATCAAAAGGCAACTTCTCACAGGTCCTGATAGCTTCCCTGCCGTTATCAACCGCTTCAACCGAGTAGCCCTCATCCTCCAGAATCGACGAAAGCATTCTCCTCACTTCAGGGTCGTCATCAACAATTAAGGCACTTACAATCAAATCGACACCCTCTTCCCTGATATTTTTCAAGGATTATATCAGCATGGCAATATGTCACTTATGAATTCAAAATACAAATTAACAATGCTAACCGCTTAACCGCTTGGACTAAAACATTAGCCTGCCTGTTCCAGAAATGGAACGTTTTGTTCCCTACGTAGAACTAAATAAGCCTTAACCATCCCATTCAGAATGGTGCGGTTGATGGGGAAAATTCCTGAAAAATACGCGACGTCCCTGCGGTTTTGGATTTTAATCGTCGTTGCAGTCTACTTCGCGTACGGCGTTTACTACGCGGCCAGCGGCATGAGAGACAGCATTGGCATGCTTTCTAATCAGTACATTTACACTTCGCTGTCGCAGAACCCTTGGTGGTGGATGGCGCTCTTCTACGGCAGCGAAGGCTTAACCGGGTCCATCTCGATAATCAGCCGCGCCGTCGCAGGAGCCTTCGCCTTCTACGCCGCGTTCCTGTACTGGAGAAAAAAAGACACTGCAATGCCCACCATAAGAAAAAGCGTCAGCACCGCCCTCGCGTTCGAAGCCCTCTTCTTTTTAGCGCTTATTCCCTCCATAGTCGCCGCAGTCGCCTACAACTTGACAAGCGAAAATCTCTTCTACTTCGGGCACACCCCCGAACTGCTCCTGCTCTACTGCACCGTAATCCCTATTCTCGCCATAGTTCTCGTGGTTCCGCCGCTTCTGCTGAAACTACGTTCCGCCATAAAGAAAGACGCGCCGCAACAGGAAACAGCCAAATGGGCGTGCCTAACGGCAGTCGCTTACCTCTTCGTTGTCTTCTGGTTCACCTACTGTATGTTCTGGCTGGGCGAAACAGTTCCCCACCCAGGGGTCTACACCGTGTGGGGACTAGACTTTGTTCTGCAGCCAGCTAACCTGCTGAGCTTCAGCCTAACAGTCTTCGGCTTACTAGCCATAGCCACAGCCGCGCTAATCACAGTCCTCCCTGTAATCAAAAAACAAACCACCCAACTCAACCTCACACGAGTCGGCGTCATCCTAACGGCGTTCGGAGGCTACTTCATCTTTAACGTCTTCTACTACTACCTCACAGGCGGATACTCCGCAAACCCAAGCGTCTGGTACGAAGTAATAGGACCCCTCCACAACCCCAACCTGTGGACCATAACCCTCGCCTTCTTGGGCGTTGCAGTGCTGATTTACGGCAGAACCAAAAAAGAAGAACCAGAACCTTAACTCCTGAAGGTGGGACGCTGTTTCAGTTTTTATTTCTGGACAGAGTACCTTTTTTGTCTGCATTCTTGGCAGATTCTCTGTTTGAATCTTCTTCTCTCAGGCTCAAAGAATTTTCCGCAGGCACGACATTTTACTTGAATAGGCTGTTTAGGCTCCAGCAGTTTCAAGCGTTTTTCAATCTCAATTTTGATTTCTGGGTCGGTTTCCGTTTTCAAAGCCTTATTTAACAATCGCTTAGCTAACTCTAAACTTTCGTCTCCGAATAACTCTGAAAAAACGTTATGCACTTTACCATTTGCCCTCGGCTGCAACGGCAGCATACAAACATAGTTTGCAGGATAACTTTTTGACTTATCCAAGTCAACAACGGCAAACCGAATATAACGCCCCTGCGAGTAATCTCTCGCATCATCATTCTTCGATACACGCAATCGCAGATTCATAGCAACCCAACCTGAAGGAAAATGTTAAACACAAATCCTTTCTGTTCACAGGGCAAGTTGTCTCTCAATACGAGCTTGTCCCTTAAAACCGTTTAGATTCATTCCAGCAATTTTTAACCCAAAAGCGCCCACCCCATGATAATCAGAAGCTTATTCTTAGATGAATATTCTGCGTCTTTATGGGCAAGCTGGCGCGTTCAGTAAAGTTTTTATCAATACGTGAGTATACAATTGTAGGTGATTTTTTGCCTTCTTTTAAGTGTCGAGACATAGGAATGGAGTGTCCTTTTGAAGCCTCTGCGCCCACCAGAGAAGAACTTATGGCGAAAATTACAGAACACGCCAAGAAAGTTCACAATTTGAATCCGCCTCCAGCTGACGTGGTGGAGAAAATCAAGAAAGCCATTAAAGACTAGGCGCATCCGAGGAAACAAACGCTTCCCCCCTTTTTCTTTTTTTGTTTCAAAACGCAAAATTAAGTGCCAGAGAAAACCTTTAAGCGGTTATCGTCACATTCAATTTGACGGTTTATGACGATTTACGAGTACGACGTTATAGTTGTCGGTGGCGGCATCTCAGGGTTGGTAACTGCTTTAACCTCAGCCGAGAACTGCCGCGTTGCTGTCGTAAGCAAAGTCCACGTTACACGTTCTCACTCTGTTGCGGCTCAAGGCGGCATAGCCGCCAGCTTAGGAAGCGAGGAGGAAGACCGCTGGGACTGGCACATGTTCGACACCGTCAAAGGCGGAGACTACCTCGCCGACCAAGACGCGGCGGAAATCTTGGCTCGGGAAGCACCAGCAGCCATAATCAAGCTGGAACACATGGGTGTCGCCTTCAGCAGGAACAAAGAAGGCAAAATCGACCAGAGACGCTTCGGCGGTCACACACGAAACTTCGGAGAAGCCCCTGTCAAACGTGCTTGCTACGCGGCTGACAGAACTGGACGCGCCATAATGGACGCCGTCTACGACCAGTGCGTTGCGCGGGATGTGGCAATGCACAACGAAGTTTTCGTTCATAAAATCCTTTTCTCGGGAAACCGTTGCTGTGGCGTGGCAGGATATGACATCGCAAATGGTGAATTGCTTGTTTTCCACGCGAAAGCGGTTGTGCTCGCCACGGGAGGCTGCGGAAAAATCTTCAAAGTCACTTCAAACGGGTTTGCATCCACAGGAGACGGCTTCGCATTGGCGCTGGACGCTGGCGTTCCCTTAATGGACATGGAGTTCATCCAGTTTCATCCCACAGGCATCTACGGCTTAGGCATCCTCATAAGCGAAGCTGTACGCGCGGAAGGCGGCGTCCTGAGGAACAGCACAGACGAACGGTTCATGACACGTTACGCGCCCACATTGAAGGATTTAGCCCCACGAGACATAATATCCAGAGCCATCATGACGGAAATACGAGAAAGCAGAGGCATAAACGGCGCAGACTACGTTCATCTGGACCTAACGGAAATAGGTAAAGAGCGCCTAGCACAGAAGCTTCCCGAAGTCACCTCCTTCGTGAAAACCTACCTGGGCATCGACCCAACCGAGACGCCTGTCCCAGTAGCGCCAACATGCCACTACATGATGGGCGGCATTCCCACCGACACAGAAGGACACGTAGTAAACGCGAATGGAACCGCTGGTTCTGGGCTTTTCGCGGTCGGAGAGTGCGCCTGCGTCAGCGTTCACGGAGCCAACAGGTTGGGCTGCAATTCGCTTATAGACCTCGTTGTGTTCGGTCAAAGAACAGGTAGCAGCGTAATAGCGTATGTTAAGGAAGTGAAAATGCAAGAGGTGATTGCCGAGCCTGAAGACGCTGTGCGGAAAAAAATTGGTAGCTTGTTGGAGGGTGACGTCGGTGAGCGTGCACCCTTGATTCGCGAGGCGATGCAGCGGGTTATGACTGAAAAGTGCAGCGTTTTCAGAAGCAATGTTGGCTTGCAGCAAGCCTTAACTGAAAGCCGTCAACTCCAGAAGCGATGCGCAAACTTGGGTGTGGCTAACAAGACGCGGGTTTTCAATTACGAGTTGGAAGAGGCTCTGGAACTGGAGAACATGCTGAAGACCGCTGAGGCAATCGTGGTTTCGGCTCTGCAACGAAGAGAAAGCCGCGGCGCGCATTACCACGAGGATTTTCCAGAACGAAATGATTCTGAATGGCTAAAACACACTTTAGTTCACGCGTCGCTTGAAGGGCTAAAGGTCAGTTATAAGCCTGTTACCGTCGCGAGGTTTACGCCTAAAGAAAGGAGGTACTAATCAGTGGATGTTAAATTCAAGGTTTTCCGCTTCAATCCTGAAACCGATGAGACGCCATACTACGATGTTTTCAAGGTAAACGCGAGTGTTAACGACCGCATCTTGGACTGCTTGAACCAAATCAGGTGGAAACACGACAGCACCCTATCATATCGAATGTCCTGTGCCCACGGCGTATGCGGCTCAGACGGCGTAACCATCAACGGGTCACCTGCGCTTGCCTGCCAGAAACTAGTTAAAGACTACGACTACACCAAAGAGATAGTTGTTGAGCCGCTGCAGTTTTTCAGGGTGATTAAAGACTTAACCGTGGACATGGAACCGTTTTTCGAGAGAATGAAAGCCGTAAACCCCGAAGTGCACGACTCGTCGGCGGACTTACCAGAAAAGGAACGCCTGCAGACGCCTGAGGAGCGCAGCCTGTTCGACGACGCCGTCAAATGCGTAATGTGCGCCTGCTGTGTTGCCGCCTGCCCCGTGATGCTCAAGGAAGAGCCCGCCTTCATAGGACCAGCCGCGGTACTTCGCGCTCACCGCTACATTTTCGATTCACGCGTAACCGACACTGAAAAGCGCATGAAGGTTCTGGAGAAGCCACATGGCGTATGGAGTTGCAAAAGCTATTACAGGTGCACGCTGGTGTGCCCAAAGCAGATTAAGGTTACGGAAGCTATATTGAAGACTAAGAAGAAAATACTTCAGCAACTTCACTCTAAATAGGAAAAGGAGACTGAACCATGAAAACACGCGTAGAAGTTGACCCTCTCGGCGAAAGAGCAATCCCTGAAGGGGCATATTACGGCATCCAAACCCTGCGGGCTACAGAGAACTTTCCTGTGAGCGGAATCAGAGCCCCCCTCCCTTTTATTAAGGCTTACGTGATGGTGAAGAAAGCTGCGGCTTTAGCCAACGCGGAAGTAGGCTGGCTTGACGAGCCGCGTAAGCGGGCGATTGTTCAGGCTTGCGACGAAGTTCTCGCGGGGAAGCTTTTGGACCAGTTTGTGGTGGACGTTTTTCAGGCTGGGGCTGGCACGTCATTTAACATGAACGTTAACGAGGTTTTGGCGAACCGCGCCCTTGAGATTCTTGGAAAAAAGAAAGGCGACTACAAGAGCGTGGGTCCAAACGACCATGTGAACATGGGGCAATCGACCAACGATACGTTCCCAACCGCCACGCACATAGCTGTGTTGACGGCGCTTCAGCCGCTGCTCAAGGAGCTTGACAGCCTCGCGGAAGCCTTCGCGGAACAGAGCAGGAAACACATGAAAACGGTGAAGTCTGGGCGCACTCACCTGCAGGATGCCGTGCCCGTGACCATCGGTCAAGAGTTCAGCGGCTACGCGTCAGCACTAAGAAACGCATGCGACCAGCTTCGGGAGCGGCAGAAGAACCTTTACGCGCTTGCGTTGGGCGGCACGGCTGCGGGTACGGGAGCTAACGCGCACCCCAACTACAAGCAGTTAGCTATAGCCGAGTTGGAGAAGATGACTGGTTTTGCGTTGACGCCAGCCGAGAACGCGTTTGAGGCGCTTCAGAGTTACCGTCCTGTGCAGACTGTTTCCAGCGGGCTTAAGGAGTTGGCGTTGGAGCTTATCCGCGTAGCGAATGACCTGCGGCTTCTGTCGTCTGGTCCCACGACTGGATTGGCTGAGATTGTGCTGCCTGCGGTGCAGCCTGGCTCGTCGATAATGCCTGGCAAGGTTAACCCTGTCATGGCTGAGTGCTTGGACATGGTGGCGTTCCAAGTCGTGGGCAACGATTTAACCGTGTCCTTCGCGGTGCAAGCGGGGCAAATGGAGCTGAACGTCATGATGCCCGTAATCATGCACAACATGCTCTTCTCGATTAGTATCTTGACGAGTTACTTGCCTGTCTTCAGGAAAAAATGCGTGGAGGGCATAACCGTGAACGAGAAGCGTTGCGCTCAGTATTTGGAGAAGAATCCTGCGTTGGCAACGTTCCTGTCACCCTACATCGGTTACCTGGAAGCCGCTAAAATCGCGAAGCAGGCGTTGGAGGAAGGTCGTTCGGTGAAGGAGATTGCGTTAGAGAAGGGTTTGCTTAAGCCTGAAGAGCTGGAGCGCATTCTTGACCCGAAGCGGCTGCTGAACATGGACGGCGGCAAATAGGGTTATGTGGTTACGCCGTAGATGCTGACTTGAACTGTGGCGTCTGTTGACGCTGAACTGGCTTTTGCGTCAATCTGAATAGCCCAGATTATGCTTTGTGAGGGAAACAGCCGTAGCATGTCGTCGTCGTTTAGCCACATGGTCATGCTGTCGGTGAAGGTTTTTTCCACGCTTTGCGAGAACGTGTTATCCAGAAATTCTATGCGGACCCTGACCGTGACGGTTTCGTTGTACGTGAAGCTGCCTTGCACTTGGATTTCAGGCTTGAAGCTTGCAATCGTGTCGGGTCTCAACTGGAACTCCCTTGCTTCCCCGTACTGCCCGTTCACTCCCACGTGGACAGGGAGATTTTCCTGTTTAAAGACGGCGCCGACCCCGGATATCCACTTGCCTGAGGGATTGTGAATTTTGGCTGTCCAGTTGCCTAGGAAACTGACGCCCGCGAGGGTTGGAGGCGTAACCGACGTTTCTCCCAGGGCTATGGCGTACATCTGGTCGGGATATTCCGCGAACGACTCGAAAACTACGCCTGTCAGCAAGGTTTGGTGCATTGACCCGTCAAGCCGCAGACCAGTTTGGTTGCGTGAGCCTTTTTCGCCTAGCCACATTCGCATGTCTTGCAGTTGGCAGTCCGAGAACTCCGCGTCTTCCTCAACGGTTATGCCCACCGAATCGTCGATGATGTTGAAGAAGCAGCGGCTGATTGATGAGCTGGCGTACGAGCCTGTGGCGTTGCCTGTTGGCGTCCTGAAAACTATGCTTTCCCTGCAGTTTTGGAAGCGGCAATCCACTATGTTTGTGCTTTCAGTCCACGTGTCCGTGTTAGCCACTTCAAGCGCTGTGGAGCAGTTCGTGAACGCCATGTTCGACACGATTGTTCCGAAGGAATTCTCGATTCGCAGGGTGCCGTTTACGACGGTTAAGCCTGAGACGAGGTTGTTTTGTGAACCCGCGTAGGTGTCGCCCTTCACGATGAGCTTGCTGCCGTTGCCCATTATCACTGCTTCGCTGTCGCCCTCGATTCGGGCGTTTTTCTTGTTGTAAACTTGGATGTCTGAGCTTAACGTGTAGTTGCCCGCTTGAACATAAACCGTGCTTCCCATAGCTACCGCCTGGTTAATGACGACCGCGGCATCGGTGGAAGTGAAGTCTACGTTTCCGCTTCTCTGATTCTTCGCCTTGTACACGTCGTCATCCTGGAAAATCATGTAGTCGTACGGCGAATCGTTCGCAGCGCCTTCAAGCGCACGCCTCAAATCAAAAATCAGGAACGTGTTGACAGCCGCAAGCGCAAGAGCAATTACCAAAACTACTGCGAGCACACGCTTGGAAAGAGTTAACTTCATGGCTGGTTCGTCCTGAAACGCTGACTGGTGTAGAATTAGATGTAAAGCCACTCGTTAAATAAAATTTGTTATTACCCGAGAAAAGAACCCTTGAGGCTGGGTGGCTACAGCTTGACTATTTGGGCGTGGGGCACGCCGCTTATTTCGAGTACTGCTTCGGGGTGCACGTAGCCTTTAGATATGGCTTTTTCCACGCAGTTCTTGCCCACCAGATTCACAATTGTTGAGTTTTCTATCATGCCTACGGCTTCTTCGACGGTGACTTTGCCGCCGTTGTAGAATTCGTCTTTGATGTGGAAGACGATTTTGCCTTCTCTGAGGGTTCTGCCGAGCAGGTCGCAGTCGCAGATGGCTAACAGCACGTTTCTGCCCATCTTTTTGAGGTTAACGTAGGCTTCCAACGTTGGCTCGCTCTTACAGCTGTTTAATTGACGATTTTGCGCCGCACGCGTTGCACACCAGAAACGACAGGCGCTTCTCCTTCACGATTTTGGTGTCTGGACGCTTGCAAACCGGACAAATCACGAAGGCTTCCATGTAACGTTGCAGCAGCCTTTCAAAGCTGTCTCGTTTGAATTTCCCTTGAAAAACCGCCCTGTTCTCGTGGAATGTGGCTGCGGTGGCCATTTCCCGAGTCAAAAACTTCAAAATATGCTGCGGGTTACGATTCAAAACATCCGCGACTTCCTTGAAATTAGAAATTATAGTGCGCATACCCACTGTTGTGATGTACAAGCGAGGCAGTTCCAGACGCTCATGCTTCAGCGAAACCTCAGGCATCTGCGAACATGCACGCTTCAACAACTCGTCATAATCGTACTTCATGTTCTTCTCTCGCAAAAACCATGTGGCAACATACTATTTAAAATTGCGTATAGCAGAAACCCCGCACTAATATACCATTTTCTCTTTTTTTGAAGTGCGCGTTCTCTCCGTTTTTCGAAAGATAAATATGTGAATCTGTGCGAGACTCTAATTGAGGAGTTTTGAATGAAAGAATATGAAATTCTCTCTGACACAGGATACTGTCGAAACCTTGTTGCTAAGATTAACCAAATGGCAAAGGAAGGATGGCAGGCTAAATCGATAGGCGGTTTAGGGTCTCCAACTGGAATTTCCGGTGTTTACGTGTTAATGGAGCGAGAAGTCCCAGAACACAGTCAAAATAAACCCTAACTGAAAATGAAGCATGGAGCACCCTTTTTTCATTTTCTTGAAACGTTCCTATCTAAAATGCTGCTTCATTTTGAAACCGCTGATGATAACCCTCCCCTTTTTCTGCATGCTACTCCTAATAAGCTCAAAATATGCTCGTGTTTTCTACATACTATTGGACGTTTTCTGCGCCAATAGCGACCCTACCCCCTCCTATTTTCTGCAATCAGCCGCTATTAGGCTTCCTAATACGAGTATTTTGCCTTGGCTGTTGTGAATTGTCAAGATAAGCTTAAATAATAAAAATCCGCATTATCCATCTCGCGCTTTTGGCGCTTGGGAGCCCAGGTAGTATAGTTCGGTCTAGTATAAGCGGCTGTCGCCCGCTAGACCCGGGTTCGAATCCCGGCCTGGGCGCCAATCCTATTCACTTTATTCTTGAAAATAAGGCTGAACTTAAGAGCCCCGTTTTCTTCCGCGTCGGCATCGACACAGATCCGAACGTCTGAATCCCGCTATGGGGCTAGTGGCATGCTCAGTCTTCAGCTCACCGCCTTTTTCACGAGCGCGCCAATTCTTGCCTCTTCGGCGTCAGTCAACTTCTTCAGCGCGAAGGCGACTGGCCACATGTTGCCGTCGTCGAGGTTCGCCACGTCGTTGAAGCCGAACGTCATGTACCTCGTCTTGAACCTCTGCGCGCTTTGGAAGTAGCAGAGTACCTTGCCGTCTTTGGCGTAGGCGGGCATCCCGTACCAGGTTTTCGGTGAGAGGGCTGGCGCGTTGTTTTTGATTAATTCATGGAGTCGATTTGCCATGCCGCGATCTGGTTCTGGCATCTCGGCGATCTTCGCGAGTGCATCACGTTCGCCGTCCGCTCTGTTCTTGTTTTCACGTGCTTCCGCCTTTAGCTCTTGGGCGCGAGCCTTCATCGCTGCTTTTTCCTCATCTGTGAATCCTTTGGAATTCTCTTTATTGCTCTCCTTTTTTGCCATGTTAACTAAGCTCCTTTCATTTACCTTTAGATCTTGATTGGCATAGTTGAAGGCTTTTAGTATTTCAGGGTTTGTGGCTGTTGAGTCACAGTAACAAACGATTTTGCGTCTGTCGCTTCATTTTTGGTTCTCTTTCACATTTCTTTTTGGTCTTCCGCTTCTGTATCCGTGAAGATGCGTAAGGCTTATATCTATATCGACATGTCTGTTTCGATATGGTGGTGTAGCTGAATGCTTCAAGGGTTATTGAAAATGTGGATGCTGAAAATAATCTCGGAAGGCGAAGTCAACGGATACCAGATAATCAAGAAGGTTAACGCGTTAACGGGCAAGAAACCCAGCACAGGGTCAGTTTATCCGCTGTTGAAGTCGATGCAAAGCAAAGGCTGGATAATCGGACGAAAGCTGGGCGGCAAAACTCTCTACAAAATCACTGCCTCTGGCAGAAAAGTTGTGGCGGCGCACGGTTCAATGAAGCGCCTTTACGAGCAGAAAATCAGCGGGTCACTTTCTTTGGCTCACGACACCTTCGACGACCTGCATGTAGGTTTAGTTAAAAACTCCGCCATCCTTAATCCAGTAACTAACGAGGTGTCCAGCCTCTTGGCACATGGGGTAGCTCCCGAGAAAATCAGCGCCGTTCTCTCGAGGACGCTTGTAAATCTGCATAAACTAAAAAACGAGGTGGAATAATTGGAAAACCCTGTAATATCTGTTGAAGGCTTATCTTACAAATACGGAAAAGTAACAGCCGTTGACAACATCAGTTTCAGCGTCGAAAAGGGGCAAGTTTTCTCTTTTCTGGGGCCAAACGGCGCAGGAAAAACCACTACCATCAATATTTTGACAACGCTTATGCCTATTCAAAACGGGAAAGTAACCATCGCGGGTTTTGACTTGGAAAAGCAGCAGGACAGCGTGCGCAAGTCGATTGGTATAGTGTTTCAGAGACAAACGTTAGATTGGAACCTCAGCGTCTGGGAAACCTTGGAGTTTCATGGCAGGCTCTACTCGATTCCCAAAAACGACAGGCGCAAGAGGATAGATGACCTTATCAATCTTGTTGAGTTAGAGGAGAAACGAAACGAGTTTGTGAAGAACCTCAGTGGAGGCATGAAGCGCCGCTTGGAGATTGCGAGGGGGCTTTTGACGCGTCCAAAAGTGCTTTTTCTGGATGAGCCGACAATTGGTCTTGACCCGTACACGAGAATGAAGATTGGGCATTACATTAGAGAAGTAAACGGCGAAGGCGTCACGGTTTTCCTCACAACCCACTACATGGATGAAGCAGACCATCTAAGCGACGAAATATGCATCATCGACCGAGGAAGAATAATAGCGAATGGCACCTCAGACAGTTTAAAAGACTCGCTGGGAATGGACATGATTTACCTGGAAACAGACGACGGCGAGAAAACAACTCGTCTGGTTAAAGACATGAAAGAAGTGACCGCGGTTAGGCCTTCTTCAAGAGGGCTGGTTGTTTCCCTTAACGATGAAGGTCCAAGGTTTATGCCGAAACTTGTGGAGCGCATCAGAAGCGAGAAGATAGAGATAAAAAGCGTCAACCTGAAAAAGCCCACTTTAGACGACGTTTTCATTCATTTCACGGGACGCGGCTTAAGAGAAGAGGAGCAGGAAAAGAAGAAAACCGGCAACGGCGGAGGCGAACACTGATTGCGAACTGAATTCTTGACAATATATTGGCGGGACATGAAGAAGTTTTTCCGAATCAAAGCCATGCTTTTCACTTCTCTGGTTCAGCCAGCCCTATGGTTAGCCATATATGGACTGTCCATGTCCACCAACCTTGACTTAATCACGCCTGGGATTCCCGGTCAGCTAGGCGTGGCTTCAGTGAATTACCTGACTTTCATGGCGGCTGGAGTAATCTCAATGACAATCCTCTTCACGTGCCTTTACAGTGGCATATCTCTCCAGTTTGACAAGTACTACGGGCTGATGAAGGAGATGGTGGCTTCCCCTCTTCCCCGCTCGCACATACTCATAGGAATAAGCCTAAGCGGAGTAACAAAATCGCTGATTCAAGCCGTGATTATCATCGTGTTCGGTTTAGTTTTAGGCGTGCGGTTTTTTGAAGGCTTCACAGTTTGGAGCACCCTCCTGTCCCTTCTGGGCGTTCTAGTGTTCATTGTGTTATTTGCTATGGGGCTGCTTTTCCTTTCTGTTGTTATCTCAATGAGAATCGAAAGCCACGAGGGACTGCAGGGCATAATAACTTTGCTTTCGCTGCCTCTTTTCTTCGCAAGCAACGCTCTTTATCCCATAGACTCTTTGCCTCTGGCGATAAAGGCAATTAGCTACGTCAACCCCCTCTCCTACTTCATAAACGGCTTACGCTATTTCAGCCTAGGCTCAAACTTTTACTCTTTCGGAACCTACTACACCTACAGCGCTTACGACATGCTGCTATCATTAACATTCCTTCTCGGCTTCGCAATCGTTATGTACCTGCTTGCACTCAGAACAATAAAAAAAGCCAAAATCGTTTGACTCAGGAAATGAGTGCTAAAATTGGAAACCGAAAACAAGCCAGTCGTCACAACTTCACGACGGAACATTCTCGCCTTAGGCTTCGTCAGCTTCTTCACCGATATATCCAGCGAGATGGCTTTCAGCTTGCTGCCCGCGTTTCTCCTCAGCCTCCCCGGCGGCAGCATAGTGTTATTAGGGTTCATTGAAGGCACTTCGGAAGCCTTAAGCTACGTGTTACGTGCGGTTTCAGGAATTTTCTCTGACAAGTTCAGGAAAAGGAAAATGCTTGTCTTAGCGGGGTACAGCCTGTCAAACGCTGTCAAACCGTTTTTCGCTTTAGCTAGAGGGCCATTAGATGTTTTCGCCGTTAGAGTCACTGACCGAATTGGAAAAGCCGTTCGCACGCCTCCTCGTGATGCCCTGCTCAGCGAGTCAGTGTCCGAGAAGCGACGCGGCACTGCTTTCGGTGTGCACAGAGCGCTAGACCAAGCAGGCGCCATCGTGGGGCCTGTGCTCGCTTCAACCGTCTTAGTTGTGTTCGGTTTCACCATAAGAGACGTATTCTGGCTGTCCGTGATTCCTGGAGCTATCGCACTTGTAATAGTCGTGTTCGTTGTCAGGGAACGGATCAGCGAATCAGATGGCGAATTCAAGCTGCTTGCAGGCGTCAAAACCGTCCTGCAGGGACGCTTCTCGTTGCTTCTCGTCATCGTCGGCATCTTTTCTCTGGGCGCCTTCAACTTCTCCTTCATTCTTCTCAACGCGCAACAAGCTGGAATCGCCGAATCGTTCATCCCTCTGGTCTACGCGGCTGTTAACGGAGCCCACGTTGCCGTAGCCATCCCCGCAGGCGTCTTATCCGACAAGGTGGGAAAGGAAAAAATCATAGTTTTAGGCTATGGCGTCTTCCTCATAAGCCTCATCCTGATTTTTATGCTGCCGTTAAACGGGTTTGACGCGCTCTTGGTTGCCGTGTTCTACGGTGCATACTTCGGAATAATTGAAACCGTCCAACGCGCCCTAGTTCCAAAATACGTGGATAGAAACTTGGTCGGAACAGCGTACGGCATCTACTACCTTGTTGTCGGCTCTGCATTCTTCGTTTCAAACGCTGTAGTGGGCAGTTTATGGGATTACATCGGCTCGTCAACCGCAGCAGCCTACAGCATCATAACCTCAACTATAGCCATTGCGTTCATGATATTGTTCCTTCGCAGAAAGAAATAGCATGCACCTTCACAGGTGGAACCCCTTTTTTATTCTACGCAGGGGCGTAATTCTTAATTTCAGTTTGCTCCTAATCATTGAAACAGGTGACGTTTGTGAGTAACTGGATGTCTGTGCTGAAAGCTGACCCCACAGGTTGGCTTTTAGAGAAGGATAATCCTTCGGTTCGCTATTTCACGTTGTCTCAGATTTTGGATAAGCCCGAGAGCAGTTTGGAAGTGCAGGAAGCCAAAAAAGAGATAATGGCCGTTGGTGTGGTGCCGCAGATTTTGGCTAAACAGAACAGCGGCGGCTACTGGGAGGAGCCTGACAGGTTTTACACCGCCAAGTACAAGGGAACTGTTTGGCAGCTTATTATTTTGGCTGAGTTGGCGGCTGACGGAAGCGACGAGCGTGTCAAGAAGGCTCGCGAGTTTATTTTGGAGACTTCTCAGGAGCGCAAGAGCGGCGGCTTCTCCGCGTGGTTCAGTGTTAAAGTGGGCGGCGGCAGATACAGCGGCGTACTGCCGTGTTTAACTGGTAACATGGTTTGGAGCCTGATCAGACTCGGCTTTTTAGACGACCCGCGAGTCAAGCGCGGGGTAGATTGGATTGTGCAGTATCAGCGGTTTGATGATGGGGAGGCTTATCCGCCTAAGGTTTGGCCTTACGAGAAAGCCACAAGCTGCTTCAGCAAACACTCATGTCACATGGGAGTGGTTAAGGCTCTTAAGGCGCTGGCGGAAATTCCCGTTGAACAACGGTCTGCGGGTGTGGTTGACACTTTAGACATGGGCGTTGAATACATGCTTAAGCATCATATCTTCAAGAGAAGCCACAACTTGAGCAAGGTGTCTAAGCCTGGGTGGCTGCGTCTTGGTTTTCCGTTGATGTACCAGACGGATGTGCTGGAAATCTTAGGCATACTGACAAGTCTTGGTTGCAAAGACGAGCGGTTGCAGGAGGCTGTTGACTTGGTGCTGTCGAAGCAGGATGAAAACGGCATGTGGACGCTGGAAAACACTTTCAACGGGCGCTTTCAAGTAAGCATTGAGCAGAAGGGTGCTGTCAGCAAGTGGGTGACCCTGAACGCGTTGAAAGCACTGAAAAACTATTACGGGTAACATTGTTTCTGTCGGGTTGTTGAGGTAAATTTAAATTTGGTTTGCTCCAAAATACTTAACGTTATGTTTTGGCGTTCATAACGTAACGTGTTACAGGAGAATTACCCTCTCTCCCTAAAAAACGCCCTTCTTCCAGTTCTCATTTCTTGTTCCATTTTTCCAAGAATTCTTTAGCCATTTTCCTTGTTTTCGGGCTTTCACAGTTCAGTTGCGCCTTGACAAATTCGATTATTTTTGCTTGGTCTTTGCTCTTTTCGAAGTATGCGTCAAATGCTTCTATGGCGCTGGCTTTCACAAGGTCCTTATGCTTCTGCACCGTGCTGTCAATGTCTAATAGCTTGCTTGTTATCTCCGCTTGAAGTTCAGGTTTAGCTAAAGCGATTTTCCCAGATTTAGCAGCCACATGCGCCGCTGGAATCACGCTTTTGTCACCGAGCAACCCGTAATAGTCGTCGAAGAGTTTTTCAAACTTGTTTTCGGGGTCAGCTTTCGTCAGGTTCGCGATTATCCAGATGGCTATGTACTTGTGGAAAGAGTTGCCCCGTCGGATTAGGTCTGCGAAGAAATCCAATTTCCCGTAAATGCTTTCTGGGTGATTCTTGCTTAGATAATTTAACGTTTTGAAACTGTTTTGCCTGACCACATCGTTTTTGGATAAAACTCCGTTCAGCAGGTCTTGAAGTACTTTTTCATCTTCCAGCGCGTCTTTCGCTAGGGCTTCGGGTTCAGCGCATTTGTCTTCTAAGAAACTCAATCAAGTCACCCTCAGGAATGTTCCCCTTACAGAAAGTGTACTCCACCCAGCTTTTAATTTCATCTCTCACAGCTCGGACTTTCGGCAAAACTTCCTCTTCTGAGCCGTCGAACGCTGTGGGGTCCTGAAAACTTTTATGCAGCTCTATTTCTCCGGGAAAGAACGGACATTTTTCGCGTGCCGAATCGCACACCGTAACCACGTAGTCAAAGGTTTTCCCCTGAAACTCCATTATGCTCTTGGACCTTTGGGTTGAAAGGTCAACCTCGATTTCAGCCATAACCTTAGCAACATTGGGATTAATTCCTGTTGGCGTGACCCCAGCGCTTTTTGCTTCGTATTTGTCTCCGCAAAGCTTGTTCAGGAAAGCTTCTGCCATCTGGGAACGTGCAGAATTGTGGGTGCAAATAAACAAAACCGACTTCATGCGTGTGCGCCTAAGGTATGTCCCATCGCGACGCTTAATAAGACTTCCTAAATCATTGCAAAGGCTGGAAAACGGTCAGTTTATGCTAAAAAAGTGGTGGTGACGGCTGCAGGAGCCGTTAGTTCAGTTTTTGCTTTTTGTGTCCGCCTTTCTTTTTCCAGAACATGAAAGCGAATCCGCATGTTAAGCCTGCGGTTAAGGTTCCAAGAGGAACTTCTGGAATCACCGTGATGTAAGCTAAGACGCAGACGTTTGTTGACACAGTCAGTTCGAATGTTGTTCCGATTCCAATCAGGTCTTGTCTCCTGTCGTCATTCAAATCCATGTACATCTGCGGCCACACGCTTCTGGTTGAAGCTTGAACTTCTACTCTTTCGCCGTTTTTGATGTCGTCTGGAACTTTCACGGTAACCGCGGCTATTCCGTTGCTGTCAGTGTGCGTCTCCGCTGGAGAAACGTTAGCTGCATCCAATTCAACGTTGGCTGGACCGAGCACGGCGCTGAAGATTATCTTAACGCCTGGTCTTGGAGCGCCAAACGCGTCTGTAAGTCTAACTTTGAACGTTATTGCTTCGCCAGGGTTGCCAACTATCGCTGACTGGTTGGTGGTTACGGGTTCAATCCACTCAAGCACGTCGCCAGGTCTTACAACGTCTTTGTTAAGAACTTCATCTGCTAAAGCGTTGCCTGCATTGTCAAGGGGAGTGGTAAGCCACGGCATTTGGTAGTAGTCGTAGCCTCTTGTGTCGTTTAGCAGTCTCCAGATTGCCACTTGGTTAGCGGCTGCCGCGTCGGCGTCTGCTGGCGGCTGATACCATGTTAGAAGGTAACCGATGGCTTTCCATTCAGTGTTGTCCGTTACTGCTGTCGCCTGCGAAGTGTATGTTTCGCCCACGTAAACTGTCTTGTCAAAGTTCATGCAGTAAGCTACCGTCTTCTGCGGTCCTTCAGTGTTGTTGCTTACGGTCACGGGGATTTCTCCCACCCAACTGTTGCCGGATATAACGTCTTTGGCGCCGTTGCCGGCGTTCAGCGGGTTTCTCACGTAAATTGCAACCTGCACCTGCGCGTATGCAACTGCACCGATGGATACACACAGCAAACTTAGAAGTATAATGCTCGCTATCTTCGAAGCCTTATGCAATTTCTCATTCTCCTTGAAGTTTTATCTTATTCACAGTTTTATAAAGTGTTATGGTGAAGAGTTAAAGAAGACGACCGCGGCTTTTCTATAAACTTCTTCTATAAAAGAAAAACACCCGTTTTCTGAGCAGTTTTTAACAATTTCCCGTCTGGACTTGCCTGCATTCAAGGTGAGAACACTTTGAGTTTTGAGCTTTTTGCATGCAGAAAACATATGAAGCCGTTGCATCCTTCATCAAAGACAACTATGAGCCTCAACTCCAAACCCCGCAGTTCAAGCGAACCCGACAATTGGCTACTTGACTACATAAAACGCAGTAATCATTCTGCCGTCGAAGACAGCCAGATTGTCACTCGAGCTTCGCAACGCAGCCTATGCGTAGTGTGCAAGGGCTCCCGCCGCCTATGCGGGAAAACCCGATGCCCCATACTGGTCAAAGCCAACTACTACCTCAAAAGCGTGCCCTTAATGTCAACCGAAGACATCGCAGGGGTTTCGCCGCCCAGCGTGTTCATCGGAAGAATCGGCTACCCACACGTGTACGTTGGACCTCTTGTTCCGCCTGTGCATGAAGACACAAGCCTCTACGACCTGCCCGAGCAGTGGTTCGGCAGACCAATCGACGAAATCGTAGGGTTCCGCTCCATGCTCATCCGCGGCAAACACCGCGTTCACGTTCAAAAATTTACTGAGGCAGGCAAAATAATGGAGCAAACCCGCGATTTGGCGCTGGCAGAAAACAGCGTGGACACGGAACTGAACCTCACAAAAAAGCCCAGAGGTTCCATATTCCTGGACGACAGCGTCCAACCTTTTGGTCCTTCCGCGCCCATAAGAGACCTGCATGTTGGCAACGCGCGTTTCGACCGTCATGTGGAAAAAGCATACTACGACACTGACTTGCGCGCTACTGAGGCGGTGCTTGAACTTTACGACCGAGGCGTCCTGGTCACGAAGATACAGAAAGCCTTCAGCGTCGGCGCCTTCGGCATAGAAAAAAACAGGCGCCTAGTTCCAACCCGCTGGAGCATAACCGCCGTGGACGACATCGTCTCCAAAAACTTAGCTGAAACCGTGAAAACTTTTCCTGAAATAAACGAGTACCGCGTCTACGAGTCAGTTTACTTGGATAACGTTTTTGAGATTTTGATGATCCCCGCCCCGTGGAGCTACGAATCTATGGAAGCCTGGTACCCAGGCACTGTGTGGAACCCCCACGGCACAAACACCGCAATATACTCAGACTACGAAGGCAACAACGGGCGAACAACCTACGCGGAGATAGGCGGCTGCTACTACTCGGCCAGATTAGCCGTCTGCGAGCAACTCATAAAAGAAAGGCGACAAGCCACCGTTGTTGTGCTGCGCGAAGCACGCCCAGGCTACATAATGCCCATAGGCGTGTGGCAAGTACGCGAAAACGTCAGGAACGCCATGCGCCAGAAACCGCACCTTTTCAACACTTTAGATGCCTCTTTGAAATTCATAAGCAGCCGATTCGAGATTCCCCTACGCCGCTGGATAAATCAAAGCGCACTTTTGAAGAACGCCCTTTTCCAAAAGAAAATCACAGACTTCTTCTCAGGCAAACCAGCATAAAAGTCGGGTTCAGTGATGAGCACAATCATAAAAGTTTGGCAGGTAAGCGTGGAGACAAGGAAAAACCTTAAGGATACCACCTGCAATTATATTGGGGGAATATCATGTCAGGAGTAGACTGGGACGTTAAGCAGTTTATTCTTCCTTTCGCGGTTCTTTCAGAAAACCGTAAGGAACCTTTCACGTCTGATTTAGAGGCAGCCGCTGTTTTCTCGTTGGCAGAGATGAATAGGGCGAAAGGCGGCGGCTTCTTTTCCAAACGTCCCGAAGAGAAAATGGTGTTTATCGCCAAGATAGGCTATCCGCTTTGGCTTTTTCCATGGTCTGAAACAGCCCTAATCTTTGATGGGTTGAACAGGTCCAAGTATACGTTGCCGTACGCTGTGGTTCCAGACGCGAATGCTTTCATGGAAAACCTGAAAAGAAGTTCAAAAACACGCGAAACTCATCAGGCTTTCCTCGCCGACCACCTTAACTATTTCCAGACGCCAGTGACTGAAAAGTCAATTCAGGTAAACGGGTTAATACGGGAACCCGAGTTCTTAACCGAGTTTGCCTCTTACCGAGGCGAAGCAGCCGCCATCGAAGCTCAACCCGTTAAGGCTGCGTTGCTTTCGCCGACCATAGATAAATCCACAATCTCGGCTACAATGCAGGAGCTTGACCGCCTCTGCTCCTGCTTCAAGAAAGATGTTGAAAGCTTAAACCAGTGCATGAAGTTCATAAACGAAGCCACTCAACACTACATCAAGACGCTGCGCAGCAAAGCCAAAGCCATCAAGGAAGAATTTGACGTTAAAATCAACGCGCAAGTAGAGCTTATCAACCCAAAAGTTGACCGCCTCAAAGAACATTACGACCACCAACTAATCCAGTCGAAAAAGTCTTTCGATAAAGAGCATCTTCCTCTTCAGAAGACAAAAGTGAAGCTTGAAAAGTCCAAAGCGCAAGCACTCGAAAAAATCGAAAAGTACAAGCTGGAAGCTAAAACATGCGCGGAAAAAGCCAATTACGTGGGCGAGGACAAGTGGAAAGATAAAGCTAACGAGACAAAGAAGGAGCTTTCTGAGATTGAAGACCAGTTGAAAGAGGCTGAGAAGGCGCTTGAAGACTTGGAGGAGCGCAAGTCTCTTGCGATTTTCAATTTAAGGTCTGAGTTGGAGAATAAAACTAAAGAAGCCCGTCAGCCGCTGCTGGACCTTGAGTCTTCTCGTGACGCTGAAATCGTGCTTTGCGAGAAGGAAATCGAGCAGCTGGAACAGCAGACCAAGGTTATACTTGACCAGCTCGGCAGAACCATCAAGCTGAGAGAAGTAAACATCGAAAACTTCGCGAAACTCGGCGTCAAACGAGACCCCGCGCTGACAGGCATTGCCCTGTTTTACGTTCCATTCTACGTAGCCTGCTATGAAGCGGACTCGAAGAAGCGTTATATGTTTCTTCCGCCGTCAGAAGCCAACGCGTACGGTCTCACCGCCAAGCTTAAGAGCGCTTTGGGCAGGGCAAAAATCAAGCAACTGCTCGTCTCCCGCTTCGAACTTATAACTTCGCTGATGGATACGCTTCAGGTGCTGGCGCAGCAGAATGCGGTTTTCGAAACTGAAATTCGGGAAATAGGCGCAAAAGAAAACATCCTGAATAATGGTTCAAAGCGAGAAAGCATACGAAAAGGACTAGAGTACATAACGAAGGAAGGATGGCTTTCAGAGAAAGAGCATCAAGCCTTAAACCAAATACTCGGCTGAACAACGCAAAAGTTTGATGCTGCAAGTCTGGGTTGGTTAAGGCTTTCTTGTTTTTTCTCGGTAAAGTTCCATGGCGTACGTCACTATTTTCTTGGCGTCCTCGGCGTTTTTCCACTCTCTGGTTTTAGCCCATTTGTGTGGTTCCAGCCTCTTGTAGGTTTCAAAGAACTCTTGGATCATTTTCAGTTGATGCTGGTGCGCATCGTTTATGTCGTTGTAGCCTTCGAATCTGGCGTCGTTCTCAAGCACTGAGAGGATTTTGGCGTCAAGTCCTTCCTCGTCTTCTATTATTAGGGCGCCTATGACTCGGACTTTTGCTATGCAGCCGACTTCTAGCGGCTCGAAACTTAACGCCATGATGTCCAAGGGGTCGCCGTCGTCAAACCATGTTTGCGGTACGAAACCGTAATCTACGGGGAACACGACGGATGAGGGAATTATCCTGTCCAGCACCAGCACTTCCCAGTCTGTGTTGTATTCGTACTTGTCTCTGGACGTGCTCATGACTTCAATAACCATGTTCAAAAGTTCTGGCGGCTTATCCCCTACTGGAATGTCCTTCCACAAATTCAAAGTTAACCTCGCTCCTAACGCTTAAGGGGAAGTTCTTCCTTATCTCTGTTCTGGACGCTTAACGCGTAAGTCCACGCTGCCGCCTGTGATTTCTGTTGTGGGGGTTATGTTTTCTGGATAGCCTAAATTGTTGTCGTAGACTGTTTTGCCTGTTGTTTTATCCCAGATTTTCATTCTGAACTTCTTTGCTTTGCTTGCGTTTTTGACTCCGTTAGCTACAATCAGCATGAATCCGTATTTTCCTGAACCGTTAATTGTACCCGTGCCTTTCAGGCGTGCTTCTGACTTTGAGACGACAAGCCAATCGTAATCTGTGCTCTTGAAAGTCATGTCTGCGGCTGCGAATGTAAAGTCGGTTTGCCCTGTTGGCGCAGTTTCACCTTTCTGGTACTCGGCTTCAAAGCGGAACGTTGCTTTTCCCGTAAGTGCTGGTTCTGTGGTGTAGGCTCCAACTGGAGACTTAATGCTGCCGTCGCCTTTTGCGGTGCCGTCTGGATCATAAACTATGAGGGTGATGGATTTTTCGGCAGCCACGTTGCCTAACTCGTCGGAGCCGTGCACTTGCAGATTGTAAACCCCTGCTTTCGCCACGGACAACTTTGCCACAATCTTTTCGATGGGAGCATCCATAGTGCCGTCTGCGGGTTCCATAGACTGCCACATTGATCCGTCAAGGCTGTACTCGGCAGACGCTATTTTTGAGCCGCCCGTGCTTGAGTCGTCAAGAGTAGCGTTCACAACGAAATCCGCGTTAACCTCCACAGGGTTGGGTTCAGCGAGAATATCGCTTGGAACTGGTCCTTCAACGTCACGTGCTCGTTCTTCTTCTTCCGTTTCACGCTTGCTGTAAAATATCGCCGCCCCAATTATGCCCACTAAAACCAGTGAAAGCGCAACCGACAAGACAGGAATTTGGATACTCGTTCCTGGAATTTCAACCAGCAGCGAGTTTCCTGCTGACAGTATGACGCCTGAGAAGAGTAGCGAAATCAGGTTAATCACTTTTATCATGGGGTTCAAGGCTGGTCCCGCAGTGTCTTTCAACGGGTCGCCCACGGTGTCGCCTACAACGGCTGCCTTGTGGCTTTCAGAGTATTTGCCTCCGTAGTAGCCGTCTTCAATCTTCTTTTTGGCGTTATCCCAGGCGCCGCCAGAGTTTGCCATGAACACGGCTAACAACTGACCCGTCAATATCACTCCTGCAAGGAAACCGCCCCAAGCTGCCGCACCCAAAAGGGCGCCAACCGCCAACGGGGTCAAAATCGCAATTATCGCTAAGGTCGCCAGTTCTCGCTGTGCAGCCGAAGTGCATATGCTCACAACTGACGCGTAGTCTGGAAGCTTCGTGCCCTCAATGATTCCAGGAATCTTGAACTGTTTCCTGACTTCTTCGATGATTTTTCCAGCTGCCCTGCTGACTGCCCTAATGGATATGAAGCTGAACAGGAACGGAAGCGAACCGCCAACGAGAAGTCCCACAAAGACCAGCGGGTCAGCGATGTCGAGGTTGACGCCTAGGGTTTCTGTGAAAGCGGAAAACAAAGAGACCGCTGCCAGCACGGCTGAGGCTATGGCTAAGGATTTGGTGATTGCTTTGGTTGTGTTGCCTGAAGCGTCCAAGTCAGCAAGAATCTGCCTTGGTTCCCCTTCAAGCCCTGCCATCTCGCCTATGCCGTTTGCGTTGTCTACTATGGGACCAAAAGTATCCATGGCTACGTTGTTTCCTGTCTGCGTTAGCATGCCGATGCTGGCGAGGGCTACCCCGTAAAACGCAAATAGTATACCAGCACCAAACCAAATAATGACCGAGACCGCAATTGTAAGTCCAATCAGCAGAATGGTCCAAACCGTGCTTTCAAACCCTAACGCGAGACCCTGCAAAATCAGAGTAGCTGACCCTGTCTTGCTTGTAGCCGCAACCTTATCAACAGGGCCTTCCTTGGGGCTGGTGAAATGGTTTGCAACCTTGTTGAAGCTTATCGCGAGGACTATACCCATTGTGGTGACTAAAAACACTCTAATGTCGTTAACATAGAATATGGATAAAAGCAGAAAACTTGCCGCCGAAATTACGCTGGACAAGTCATAAGATAAATCCATTGCCTTGAACGCGTCACCTTTCGTCAGCCTTTCAGGCCACACTGAAACCGCATAAGTTCCCACTACCGTGCTCACTATTCCTATTCCACGCGCCAGAAGAGGAAACACAATCCATTTAGCCTCAAACACTGGTCCCTGCGTGGCTATAGCTAAACCCAAGATGAGCGCTGAAACCATCGTTACCTCGTAGGATTCAAAAATGTCTGCCGCCATACCTGCGCAGTCGCCAACGTTGTCTCCTACGAGGTCAGCTACGACCGCCGCGTTTCGCGGGTCATCCTCAGGAATTCCTATCTCAACTTTACCCACCAAGTCCGCGCCTATATCCGCCGCCTTAGTGTATATTCCGCCGCCCACTCTCATAAACAGCGCCAGCAGTGTGCCGCCGAAGCCGAAACCCAACAGAACAGCGGGTGAATGTTCAACATAAATCAGGAAGATTATGGTTCCGCCCAAAAGACCTAACCCATCAGTTAGCATGCCCGTAATTGTTCCCGTGCGGTACGCGATGCGGAGTGCTTCACGAAAGCCTTTACGGGAAGCTTCGGAGACGCGTATGTTTCCCTGAACTGCCATGTTCATGCCAACATAGCCAATCATGGCTGAGAAGAAAACTCCAATCAAAAACGCGCCTACTCTGCCGATTATTATGAAAAACGGATTTGCAATCTCAGGGTTATTTGCGATTGACGGGTCAAGCGCCGCTGAAAGGTACAGGAGGGCGCCTAAGATGCCTATGAACAGGATTAAAGATTTAAACTGGGTTTTCAGGTACGCGTTGGCTCCTGACTTGATTCCGTTCCAGACCTCTTTCACTTTGCCGGAGCCTGTGCTCTCTCGGAGAACTTCTCTTCTCAAAATTAATGCGTAAATTAATGCGCCGACTGCTACTGCCACAACGGAGTAGAGCCCTATAGTTTCAAAAGGTGAAAGTACTGCGCTCATAGCCCCCCATTGAGCAATGCGCAGCTTATATAACTTGTTAAAAAACGATTGTCCAAAAAAGAGGCAGCCTGATGCTGAATGAATCGTTTTTTCGGTTTATTTTTCTGTTTTGCTGCCTTCCAAGCCTTCTTTCTTGATTGCCATCGCCAGTTTCATGCCCAGCTCAGTCAAGCAATAAATCTTGTAGGTGTTTCGGCCGTTTCTTGACATTCTAACGTCTTCAGTGAAAATTTGAGCATCCCGCAGGAGCTGTATGTTCTTCAAATCTGAAGACGGAACAAGCATTCCTTCCGTTGACTCCAAATACCATATGCAGTGGTCTTTGTTGTCCAACGCCGCCAAAAGATACTTCTTGAAAACTCCTACACGACTTTGAATATAGCTAGAAAGGTAATGCCCTAACTCTTCTGACATACAATTAATTGAGAAGTACAACGAATTTAAGGTTTATCTCTTGTCACTTCACTCGTACGACTGCTAAATCACACACTTAACTGCTTGTCATTTGGTCTTCACTCAAAAGAATTTTTCAAGCTTAGTGGTCTCAGCTTTCTTCAGCACCTTAGCACATTTTTTAGGGTCTAACGCTTTGAACTCCAAACCCAAAGTCACTAGAAGCCTCTGCACGTCTTTCCCGAGACTTGGCGCAACAAGCACGCCTCTAAGTTCACGGTCTGCCTTGCCTTTTATGGCGTCTATGTACTTGGCAAGCTGCAACACCGCTTCTTTCCCTGCAGTTTTCCGCTTAACCTCCACCACCACAAGCCTGCCGTTCTTGTCCACTCCGTAAACATCCACGAACCCAGGCTCAACCTTCTTCTCGTAGCTTATCGGCTTGAACCCCTCCTCCAAAAGCGAGGGCTTAAGCAGAATCGCCTTGTGCATGTCTTTTTCGCTTGCGTAAAGCGAGAACTCGCCCGAATCCTCAAGGCTTAGGGCGGAAACCATGAAAACCTCGTGGAATATCACGCGCACGTTTTCTCTGGGTTTCTGCCTGACCGCGTGAACCTCAATGGCGTCGGCTTCGGTTTGAACGTGGAAAACGCTTCCTGATGGCTGCCAGTTGACGGGTTCGTAGCCGACTGGGCGGTGAACAAGAAGCGAACCATCCTCTTTGATTATCAGCATGCGCTCTCCGGGGTCAAGAGTTGACTTTGCCCTGCCCGAGTAGAGCACTTTGCAGTTGCCCGCCACGATAAGCGTTCTCCTCTGCGTCAACGCTTTCTCAATCGCCTTAGCGGCTTCCGTCAACTTCGGGTTCGTAAGCACTGTTAACTTGTTTTGTTTCTGCAATTTGGTTTCAGCCAAGTATTTTAGAGGGTTCCAGCGTACATAAGAGTTCTGAAGGTTCAGCCCTTGAACAAGTGGAACCAAAAACGCACCACCATGAGGCGTTACGACCTTACCGCTGAAATGTACGAGAGACGGTACACTGAAGAACAGAAAGCCAAATACAAAGCCGCCCTAAAAACCCTAAACGTAACCGGCAAAAGAGTTCTCGACGTTGGATGCGGCACGGGGCTCCTATTTAGCCACGTCGCCACCTCAGCCCAAACGGTTGTGGGCGTGGATGTTTCCAGCAAGCTGCTGCTCCAAGCCAAAGAGCGCGCCCGCAAGTTCCCCAACGTTCACCTGGTTCAGGCGGATGCTGACCACCTGCCTTTCACAAGCAGCCATTTCAATATAGTTTTTGCTTTTACAGTGCTTCAGAACATGCCAAACCCGCCAGAAACGCTGAGAGAAATAAAGCGAAACGCGCTGCGTGACGCATCCGTTGTGGTGACTGGCTTGAAGAAGGCTATTTCGTTGGAGGCTTTCCGAATGCTGCTACAGGATGCTGGTTTACAGGTAGTTTCCTTTGAAGACGCTGACGAGTTGAAGTGCTACGTTGCCGTGATTGTTTAAAATGTTCAAAACTGAACATGCGCCTTTTTTCGCGGTTTTTCGATAAATCCATGGATAAAACAGCGTTATCCGCAAGCAATATTTATATCGACATCACCGCTGTGATTTACTCTACAGTTGATGGTTTAACGTTGAACAGTTTACTGCAACGTGTTGAGGGGTGGCGAAACAGGTGCCATTGAAAACTGTGAAAAAGGATACGGCAGACAAGTTAACGTTAGAATGGGTTTTACACATTAAAAACTACAAGTTAACTCTTGATAAGGCACGTTGCGCAGGCTGCCAGATTTGCAGTTTAGCTTGTCCGAAAGATGCCATCACACTGGAGAAACAGCTGAAAACTCCTGGTCAGAAAACCAAGAAAGCCAAGGTTGACATCGACTTGGAGAAGTGTATTTTCTGCGGGATATGTGATGTCACCTGCCCCTACGGCGCCATAAAATTCACTTTGAACGATAAAAACGCGGTTTCAGTGCTGGATAAGGAGAGTTACCCTGAAATGATCCGCGACATAAAGGTGGATACCCGCCAGTGCCCAGAAGACTGCGTTGAATGCGAAACGGTCTGTCCGTTATCTTTGATTAAGGTCACTCGTGTAGGCTACGACGGCAAGCCAGTTGAAGATGTCTCGGCTTTACCGCCCAGCCAGAGAAGACGCGTGCACGTCAACCTTGATATACAAAAAGAGTATTGTCCAACCTGCAGAGTGTGCGAATTCAAATGTTCTCCCGGCGTGATTAAAGTGCACAAGTTCATCGAAGGAAAAATTGCCATAGACCAGAAGAAGTGTCCTGAAGGCTGCACCGACTGCTTGGATGTTTGCCCCATAACGGGTGCGCTGTATCTTTCTGACAAGGACAAGAAGGTTTACGTTAACGAGCTTTTCTGCGACTACTGCGGCGCCTGCAAAGTAGTGTGCCCAGTTGACGACGCTTTGACGCTTAAAAGAACAAAAATCCATCACACGCCAGTTCACTCTGGAACCTGGAACAAAACGTTGCAGAAACTCACGTCACCCGCTGACGCGGTTAAAGAGTTGAAAGCCTGCGGTTCACGAAAAGCGAGAGAAGCTGTTTGTCGCCGCTTCGTCTTGGAGGAGAAGATAAGATGAGCCAGCCTGAAAAACCGAAGCAGCCCGAAACACCTGAGAAGCCTGAAGAGCTGCGCGTAGGCGTTTTCGTTTGCCACTGCGGCTTAAACATCGCAGGAACAGTTGATGTCCACGCTGTTGCCGAGTACGCAAAAACCATACCTGACGTTGTGTACGTGAAGGAGAACCGCTACACCTGCGCGGACCCAGGTCAAGAGGAAATCAGGAAAGCCATCAGGGAACAGAAGCTTAACCGCGTCGTCGTTGCAGCTTGCTCGCCTCGCATGCATGAGCCAACGTTCCGCAGAACGGTTTCTGAGGCTGGTTTGAACCCGTTTCTTTACGAGATGGCTAACATCCGCGAGTTCTCTTCGTGGTGCCATCAAAACGACCCTGAAGCTGCGACTGAACGCGCGAAAGACACCGTGCGCATGGCTGTGGCTAAAGCACGGTTGATGACGCCTCTGCAAACCATAGAGGTTCCAGTCACCAACAAGGCGCTCGTCATCGGCGGAGGCATCGCTGGCATGAACGCAGCGTTGGAGCTTGCGGAGATGGGCTTCAAAGTTTACCTGCTCGAAAAAACCCAGAGCATCGGCGGTCACATGGCAGCCTTAGACAAAACCTTCCCCACCTTGGACTGCAGCATATGCATCGAAGGTCCAAAAATGGTGGATTGCGCCAGACACCCGAACATCACGATTTTTGCTAACTCTGACCTCGTTAAAGTGGACGGGTACATCGGGAACTTCAAAGTGAAAATCCGCAAACGCGCCAGATACGTCATACCCGAGAAGTGCACTGGCTGTGGGGAATGCAAAGACGTTTGCCCTATCGAGTACCCGAACGAGTGGGACATGAACTTGGGCACTCGCAAGGCGATTTCCGTGCCGCTTGACCAAGCTGTACCCTTGATTTACGCCATCAACAAGGACTACTGCATCGAATGCTTCAAGTGCACCGAGGTTTGCGGTGCCAGGCAAGCCATTGACTTTGAGCAGAAAGACGAAGAAGTTGAAATTGAAGTGGGCGCTATTATCGTCAGCACAGGTTTCGACGTTTACATGCCCTACGACATGCCCCTGCTTGGCTACGGCAAGTATCCGAATGTTATCACTTCAATGGAGTTTGAACGTTTAATACTGGCGGCGGGTCCCACAGGCGGCAAAGTCATCAGGCAATCTGACGGCAAAAAACCGCATTCCGTCGCGTTCATCCAGTGCGTGGGCAGCCGAGACAAGCAGCATTACCCGTACTGTAGCAACTTCTGCTGCATGTACACGCTGAAGCACGTGGTTCAGCTGAAGGAGAAGTATAAGGAAGACATTGAGGTTTACGTGTTTTACATGGACATACGCAGCCCAGGCAAGGGTTACGAGGAGTTCTATGACCGTGCACGCGAACGAGGCATAATCTTCATTCAGGGGCGCGTAAGCAGAATCAGCGAAGACCCTGTCACACACAATCTGGTTGTGCACAGTGAAGACTCGAAGTTGGGGCAGCCCATCGAGATTCCAGCGGACATGGTTGTTCTTGCAACCGCTGGCATACCTAAGGAAGGTTCAGCGGACATCGCCCGCATCTTGAACTTGTCCCGCGGTTCAGACGGTTTTTTCATGGAAAGTCACCCTAAACTCAAGCCGATGGATGCTCCAACAGACGGCGTATTCTACGCTGGCGCCTGTCAAGGCTTGAAAGATATTCCTGCAAGTGTGGCGCAGGGCTGCGGTGCGGCTTCACGTGCGGCGACGGTGATTTCCAAGTCGAAATGGAAGATTGAACCCATAATCTCAGTGATTGATGAAAGTAAATGCAAGAGTTGCGGAGTGTGCGTTCAAAAGTGCCCGTACGGTGCCATCAGATGGGAAAAAGGCAAACCCGCCAGTGTAATCACCGCCAGCTGCCACGGATGCGGCACGTGCGTCGCCGAATGCCCGCAGCATGCTATCACCCAGATGCACTTCACTGATGCTCAAATTTTGGCGCAGGTACGTGCAGCCCTTGAAGATAAGCCTGAAGAGAAAATCCTTGCCATACTATGCAACTGGTGCAGTTACGCAGGCGCAGACCTCGCTGGTATCAGCAGATTCGATTACCCTGCAAGCGTGAGAGCAATTCGCGTTATGTGTTCGGGGCGGGTCGCCAGAGAATTCGTTTTGGAAGCCCTCAGGCTCGGCGCAGGTATGGTGCTGATAGGCGCGTGCCACTTGCCCTACGACTGCCACTACATCAGCGGCAACTACAAGATGAAAGCCCGCACCGACGCACTGAAAAACATGCTGACTAAGCTGGGCATGAGCCCGCAGCGTTTCCGCGTGGAGTACGTTTCAGCGGCTGAAGGTATCCACTACGCCGAAGTGATAAAAGAGATAGACGCGGACATGAAGGCGCTGGGCAAAGAGAAAATTATGGCTGAAAACGCCAAGTTGCGCCCAGTAATCGAGAGAATGCTGCAAAAGAAACAGTAGCTGCTAAACCTTTTTCCTGTTTTTCATTTTGTTTTTTGCTGGAACTTAAAGGACAGTCTGTTGAGGGTGGTTAGAGTTAGTTTAACAATTGTTAAATAGACGCTTTTTGATTCAGCTTTAAGCATGACTTTCAGTAACACGAAAGCTGCAGGCACCCTTCTCATGGTGGGCGGCGTCCAATTCGTCGTGGCGCTCATAATCGCGGAGGCGGTGTATCCTAGCTACAGCGTTTCAGGCAACTTCATAAGCGACCTCGGCGTGTGGGGGCAGCCTTCGGCGCCGATTTTTAACCCGTCAACCATGCTGTTCGGCTCCATGGTTCTTGCAAGCACCTATTTCATAAATAAGCACTTCAAGAACCGCGTAATCACGGTTATGTTCGCTCTGGCAGGCGCGGGAGCGCTGGGCGTAGGAATCTTCCCAGAAAACACTTTCATCATAAACGGCATAGCCCTTCCCCACTACATCTCAGCGCTCTTAGGCTTCATAGTTGGAGGATTCACAGCCATCGCAACGTACAAAATCACCAAGCCCCCGTTCAAGTACCTCTCCATCATAATGGGCGTGGCAACCCTCACAGCCGCGGTTCTCTTCGCCACCACACGAGACGTAGGCTACTTGGGGATTGGAGTAGGCGGCATGGAAAGAATGATGGCGTACCCCACGATTCTCTGGATAATCAGCTTCGGCGGATACCTGCTCGGTACCACAGACGAGAAACAAGTGTCAAAATCGATTTCATCGACTACTGTTAAGTGAGTGAAATCAAGGGCAGTCGGGCTTGTCAATATTTTTTGAGTCAATAAATATTTACAAAAATCCTTTAATCCCAACTATGGGTATGCTATGTTGGAGGAATGCCGTGTGAACAAATCGTTCTTGAGTGCATTCTTAACGGTGATTTTGATATCTGGGCTAGTTTTAGTTGGTGCTGTTGGTTTTGTTACGGCGCAGGCTTCAGATTTTAGCAGCATACCTACGCCGTCTGTTCCAGAGTTTACTGTGACGATAGTTGATTCGTCTTATGATGTGTCTACGACTTATTCTACAGACCCCTATACGGGGGAAACTATACCCATTGAGGGTTACCATGTCGAAAGAAGAACTATAGAAGTGAAAATAAAGAATCAGCCCTTTAGCTCTTTTTCGTTACAAGAAAGCCCTCAGGCTGCTAACTGGACAGTTAACTTCTACTACAATGTGCGTTATAAAGGGCATTTTGAAGACGTTTGGCATGACCTTTACTTGCTTTCAGATGGGTATCCACTTCAAGATTCAGGGTCAGACTATACGGTGCTCTCGTATGAAGGAGGCTATTCACCTACAGAGGGAATATCATTACATACAGGCGCTATTATGACAACATTGCCAGCGGGTGGTATGGTAGATTTCCAAGTGGAAGCCCTGATTGGCTACACTCACAGAGACGCTAGCACTTTTTTTGCTCCTTGGGTTTTTGAGGGGCAAAAAAGCGGTTGGAGCAGCACACAAACAATAACAATTTCTGGTTCATCGTCTCCTTCGTCGCCTGCAAGTACGCCCATGCCAACACCAACCCAGACTCCGGTACCAACACCAATCCAAGTGCCTGGTCAAAGTGCCTTCTCTGTGGAATCGAACAGTACAGTTACGGATTTGTTCTTCAACAGCACAAGTTCGGAATTAAGCTTCACCGTTAACGGAACATCCGGAACCTCAGGCTACGTGAAAGTCTCCGTAGCGAAAAATCTTCTCTCAAGCATTCAAAGCCTCAAGGTGTATCTGGATGGAAAAAGCCTTGATGTCACTATTAATTCAGATGACAGTTCATGGTTTCTCAGCTTCAACTACGTGCACAGCAGCCACCAAGTCAAGATAGACCTAACAGCAAGCGAGACAACAACATCATTACCCGGAATAGAACTCTGGATCGGAATCACCGCAGTCATCATCGTCGTGGTTGGCGTCGGCCTCCTGCTCTACTTCAAAAGACGTGGACGCTGAACAGACGTTCCCTCACCACTTCACTCAAAATTTCACTCTTTAAATAAGGGGCTATAGCCAAAAATCGCAAGCCAGTCTCTCCCCTACTTCCCTTTTGCCGTACGTTTTTTTGCTGTGTAGTAGGCTGCTCCAGCGATTAGGGTTAAGCCGCCGATTATCCACGCCTGCGTTGCAATGAAGAGAACAAACAATAACAGCACCACGCATGTGCCTAGCCCTATTATAGGAACCAGCTTGTGGTAGCGTCTTTTCTCGGTTTTCAATTTGAGCGCAGAAACATTCGTGAAGGCGTAGTAGAATAGGGCTCCGAAAGTGCTGACCGCCACGACCCCTGTTAAGTCAAAGAATAGGACAAGCACGGCCATCAAGATTCCAACAACCCAAATCGAATAGTGAGGCGTGTAAAACTTCGCGTTAAGCCTAGCCAAAGCCTGAGGCAAATCTTTCCGTCTCGCCATGGAGTATGCCATGCGGGAAACCCCTAAAATCGACGTTAACAGCACGCTCGCCGTTGCAAGTAGGCCGCCGACTGACACAACCTGAACTGCAAGCGGGTTTCCAGTGGCG
>Ga0307423_1000286_pt1 | contig 34397 bp, 31 predicted proteins | sample SalMarWE160310MG_FD_202154 | JGI IMG/M metagenome (GOLD analysis project Ga0307423, IMG submission 202154) | Salt marsh sediment microbial communities from the Plum Island Ecosystem LTER, Massachusetts, United States - WE1603-10 | ecosystem: Environmental > Aquatic > Marine > Intertidal zone >... | reverse complement strand
GATGCCAATGGTTTCCGCCCCGATATAGATGCGCGGACCTTTTGGCGCAAAGAACTCGGCATTGCTGAGCAGGAAAAAGTGGTCATTAGCGTGGGGAGGCTGGCGCCGGAAAAAGATTTCAACTTGCTGTTGGATGCGTTGGTGAAACTGCAAGCCATTTCCGCTGAGACCAAACTTGTTTTGGTAGGGGATGGTCCGCAACGGCCGGCTCTGGAAGCCAAGGTAATTAATTTGGGGTTAAGGGACAAGGTTCTCTTTCTGGGCGCGCGCAGCGAGATTCCAGGTTTGCTGAACGCGGCCGACCTGTTCGCGCTCAGCTCTCTCTCCGAAGGAATACCCATGGCGCTTTTGGAGGCTATGGCGTGCGCGTTGCCAGTGGCATCGCTGGAGGTGGGCGGGACGCCTGAGGTGGTGGCGGATGGGCGCAGCGGCTTGTTGGTGCAGAGCCGGCAGCCGGATGATCTGGCTAAAGCAATCTCGCGGATTTTGAGCGATCACGAAGAGGCGCGGGACATGGGCTTAGTTGGAAGGGCTAGGGTGCTTGAGCGATTCAGCCTGGAAAGCATGCTGAACTCCTATGGCGCACTTTACCGTGAGCTGTCCCGCAAGGAGGCCTGAAAGTGACCGGATGCCGCCTTAGCTATGTGATTATCACCTACAACGACGCCGGCCGCCTGCCTAAAGCCGTATCCTCGGCTGCGTTGGCTGCCGCCGGTTCGGGTTGGGCCTACGAAATATTGGTGGTGGACAACGGCTCCCAGGATGGCACCTCCGAGGTATTGAACACTTTCCAATCGGTATTGGGCGAAAAATTAAGAGTATTTAAATTGGCACGCAACACCGGCACCACGGTCTCGCGCAACCTGGCCCTAAGGGCGGTTCGGGGGGATTTAATCTGCGTGCTGGATTCCGATGCCGAGATCCTGGACCATGACTTGCGGCCCGTGGCAAAGCTCATTCACGACCTACCCGAGGTCGGCGTTGTGGCGCCCCGCATCCTTTTACCCAGCGGCGGCATCTATGATTCGGCCAAGTTGTTGCCCACTCTGGGCGACAAGCTCCTCAAACTGCCCGGCGTGCTATTACGGCGGCCCACCATCAATCATGATTGGTACTCTGATTTTCCCTTTGATCGCCTCACCTGCGTTCACACGGCAATAAGCTGCTGCTGGTTTTTCAGCCGTGCTTTATTGGAAAGAGTGGGCCCCTTGGACGAGCGAATCTTTTACGCTCCCGAGGATGTGGACTTCTGCTTAAGGTCCTGGCAAGCCGGGCGGGCCGTGGTTTATTATCCTCATCTGAGAATATTGCATCATACTCGCCAGACTTCACACAGCCATCCTTTTTCTCGCACTGCGTTCAGCCACTTGCGGGGTTTGTTTTACTATCTTCGCAAGCATGGGTATTGGTTCAGCAGGGAGAAGGCGGCGGCACACTGGGTGGACCCATTAGCTTATGCCTTACAGCCCCGTCTTCGTGAGTGGGAGCTGAGCAACATGGGAATCATTAAGGCGGGCCGTTAGCGAGCCTGCTGCAACTTACTCCAGGTGTCTGCGTTCAAAATCCCGTCTATGATAAGTCCCCGGGATTCCTGAAAGCGTGCGATAGCCCGTCGGGTGGGAGGGTCCGTTTCGCCGCTCTGCAGTTTTGGTCCCATGCCAAGCGACTGCAGGAGGCCCTGCGCTTGTTTGACTTCGGCAGGACCAAGGGAGTTATTAGGAACCAGCATGGCTAAAAGAGCCACCACCGGTAAATGGTCCGAGGGGCCTTCGTCAACAACATAGGCCTTGATCGTTTTTAATCCGTGGCTATAAAAGATGTGATCTATCTTGGGGTTCGGCATGTCTTTGTATTGACCTGATTTGATTTCCGAAAGCCGATAGGTTCCCTTGCTGAACTTATCGGGGAAAGCATCCAGCATGACCTCGCTTAAGTGGCGATAGGGCTCTGACATGGGAAAGGTATTCAAATCGCCAGCTAGAATACGGTAGCGATGATGGTCGGCCTTGATGTCCTCCACCACGCTGTTCATCTGTACAGAGCGCGAACTCATCCCCAGCACCTCCTTTATGAGGCCCTTGCCGCCGCCGTCAACCAGGCCTTCGCGGGAAAAGTGAGCCACATAAAAGACCAGGGGTATGCCCTGAATGTCTAAAACCGCCTTGGCAAAGCTGCGCCCGCCCTTGCTGCCGGCTAGCGGCAACACTTGAACGGTCATGGGCCAGCGACTGAATACGCCCAAGCGCGGGCGCCAGTCTTTCTTGCCATAGCCGCGCACTGCCTTATAGTGGGCAAAGGCACAGGTTCGGGCAAGGTGCCCCACGTCTTTCTCATCTATCTCCTGGACGGCTAGTAGATCGGGTAATTGGCTGGCCACCACCTGCTCCACTTTAGCTATAGCCCTTTGCTTGTTGGAGTCCAAGCCTTTTCGAATGTTATAAGACATCACCTTGATGTCGGCCTGCCAGGCCTGGGCGTCCCAGGCAGTGCCGACCAGTCCTATACATATGAAAACGCCCATCAGCACGGCGGAGAGCCTGGTGAAGGTATGCGTGGAATTGGGGCAAAGTGAGGCCATGGTGGATGCCGTCCTTTCGCCAGCGCTATTTGATGCTCTTGAGGAGCGCTTCAGCATCCTTGCGCTCGGGGAATTCCCGTCCCCCGGCCAGGGCCTTTTTTAAAGTCGCTTTGGCTTTGTCCGGCCTTTTCATGCCTTGGTGAACGAAGGCCAAGTGGTACAGAAAAGTTGGATTGTCGGAGTCCTGGCTAACCGCCTCTTCCAACTCCCGGGACGCGCTGAGCCAAGCTTTGCGTTTCGCCAGCAGCCATCCCATGGTGTCGCTTACTCTGGCGTCACCAGGAGCAATACGTTTGGCATGCTGAGCAACCGGCAGAGCTTCGTTGAGGTTTTTATCGCCTCCCATGCGGATGAGCACAAACGCCAAGTTGTTCAAGGCTGGTACGAAGTCAGGGTTTATGCTCAGAGCCTGGCGGTAATCTTCAGCCGCTTCTTTGTCCTTTCCCAAAGCTTCGCGAAGGTCTCCGCGAGCTGTCCAAGTAGCTGCGCTCAACGGTGCCAGCTTCACTGCCTTGTTCAGATACTCAAGCGCCTCCTTAAGATTATTTTGGGAGCGTGCTACTGCAGCCAATCCCATATATGAACCCAGCATCTTTGGATTCAAGGCCAAGGCCGCTTTGTATTGTTCGGAAGCTTTGGCATATTGTTTGTCGGCCTGGTAGATGTCTCCCAGCAAGTTATGGGCTTGGTCTTTGCGCCTCATTTTACCCAGGTGTTCGTCAACTAGCTTCACCGCCTCTGACGACTTCTTGCGCTCGATAAGCAGAAAAGCAAGACGCATCAAGGCATCAAGGTTATTGGGATCCAATTTCAAAGCCTGCTTAAAGAAAGATGCGGCTTGATCCAACTCGCGCCGGACTTGGGCCAATAGGCCCATACGTAGATAGCCAATTGATGATTTAGGGGCTTTTTTGATCAACTCCTGGAAGTCTTGCTGCGCCTTGGTATAAGCGCCTTGGGCGAGATATAACCGCCCCCGCAGATCCAATGCCGTGAGATTGCCGGGCTGCTCGACCAGAATATGGTCCACTTGGGTAATGGCCTGTAAATACTCGCCGGCCTGGGCGTGCAGCATGGCCAGCATGAAACTGGCCCGCCTATTATTGGGGTCTACTTTTAGCGCCTTTACCAAATCCGCCTTGGCCAGTTGCGGCTTTTGCAAAGCGGCGAAGGCCTGCGCCTGGCGGTAAAGAGCCTCCGGATCATCCGGCACGGAGCGCAGCACTTCAGTGAGAAGCGCAACCGCTTGTTCGTTCTGGCCGCGTCGGAGCATGATTCGTGCGTTCAGGGTTTTGGAGGCTATATCTTCAGGATGTTCTTTACGCACCTTTTCCAATAATTTGGCGGCTTCAGCCACACGGCCTCTCTCTAGGGCCAATTCGGCTATAGCGTTTTCCGGCACTGGAGAGGATGGATCCAATTTTGCGGCGCGGGCCAGATAGGCTTGGGATTGGCTGTCGTCTCCTTTTGCGGCGTAAAAGCGGGCTGTCATCAGCAAGGGCCAGATTGAATCTGGAAACAGCCTTACTGAATCTAAATAGTTCTGCTCGGCAAGGGCGCTTGGCCCGTTCGTGGCATAGAGCCGGGCCAAAGCCAGGCGGAAGCGCTCTTCGTCGGGGAACCGGGCCACCAGTTCTTTAAGGGCCTTTTCGGCTTCACCGGTTTTTTGTTGGCGGACTAAAAGCTCCACCAGCATGAGGTGCAGCCTGGCCTCCTTGGGATGGGCCAGCGCTGCTTCCTTTAGCGCTTGGGCCGCCTTGTCCTTTAATCCTTGGTTCAACAGCAAGCGGACCAGCAACAGGCGCGGCGTAAGCAGCTGAGGAGCCAAGGCCGAGGCTTTGCGGTATTCAGCTTCGGACTTGTCAAACAAGTTGTCTTCTTGATAAAGCTGTCCAAGCAGTACATGGACGTCGGCCCGTTTGGGCGCCTGTCCCAAGGCCTTTTGTAATATCTCCTCCGCCTTTTTGGGCTGCTGGCGTTGTCCGAAAGCCTGCCCAAGAAGCACCAAAGCGTCTACATTCGCGGGGTTCTTTTGCAGAACTAGCTGAGCCCGTTCTTCGGCCTCTGCTGCTCGCCCGGCAAGCAGAGCTATCTGCCCCATTCGCACCTGGGCGTCCAGGTTGTCAGGGTTCAGGGTGACAACGTTGAAAAACATGCGGTAGGCCTGGCCCAACTCGCCAAGCTTCAGATAGGTGAGCGCCAGACGGTAATGAGCATCGACGTAGCGGGCATCTTCTTTAAGAGCGTTACGGAATTCTAGTTCTGCCTCGCGAAACTTGCCCTTATTGTAATACTCAAGGCCGCGATCAAAATATTCTTGCTTGCCAGCCCAAACCGGAGTCGTATTTAAGGCGGCCACAAGGAAGACAGCGCTCAAGGCCAAACAGATCTTATAGATCATGGACTGATGAAGCATGGTTTCACTCCCCGCCGTCCAAATTATGACCGCTGGACGGGTTCTCAATGCAAAGATACGAGAGGGGGCAGGCAAGTCATCTGTAAATAAGGCCATCCAATGGAAGGCTTAATAAATTATAACGCAGGCCATGGACATAGTTAAGAAGGCTCGTCCCTGGCCGCCGTCGATTTTGGCTGCACCACGAAGTTTAGAACACCGCCCGGTCCTGTTTTTAGTCCTGGACCGGGACTTAGGGTCACCGTATCGCTCTCAATGGTTACACTATAAAACACTTCTGGCAAAAGACCGGCCACCAGATGACGCGTGGGCCCCGGTGGGCTCTTATAGCTGATTTTGGCAAGAGGCTCCGGCTCTCCCAAATGAACGGCCACGACGCGAGGCCAGCGCGGATCGTGAATCACTAGCCCCTTTACTTTGGGGTGATCGCTAATAAGCAGGGTGATCTCGGGGGAAGGCGAAGATTGGGCGTCAGCAGGAAGCAGCACGTGCACCATGGGTCTGACTAAGCCCTGTTCGTCGTGGCCCCCGATTTCCACCCGCCAAGATGCGGGGTTTCTCGTTGGAGCTTGAGGCGGGTAATTTTTACCGTCCACCCAGTTGCCGGCCGCCTCGCCGCCAAACACCCAGGCATGGCTTTCCAGAGGCCATAAGCAGCGTACCTCCAAGGTGCCCTGGCCTTCAACGTATCGCAAGCGGTTCATGGGTCCGCTCCAACGGCCCGGCCCCACCGATTTTAAGTCTCCAGTCATTTCTGGGCGTTTGGTAAAGTGCAGGGCGAAACGTGGTTGGAGTTCTTTGCGGGAAACCACAATATCGTCAATCACCGCAATTACTTCAGGCGCTTGATAGTCTTGTGGGCCACTGGCGCGCAAATGAATAACATGGCGTACCACCCGAGCAGCCTTGGCTGTGCTGCCTTGATAAGCCTTGGTTAGGTCGCCGCGAACATAGAAAAAACGCGGCATGGCCTGGCTGGCTGTGATGCCGGCTACTTGATAGACATCCCGCAATTTGTTCCAGGGTGCGGGACCCCGGTCCCAGCCTGAAGCGGTCCAAGGTGCGGTGCTCAGAGCCAGGCCATCCTGACCGAACAGAGTCCAGGAGCGCTGGCCGCCATCGTTAGCATAAGTATTATTGGGCTTGGCCCCGAGGCGCATGTCAAGCCAGGAGTATTCCTTAGGGTCATGAATCAGCACCGTATTATGCGCTGCACTGCGGATAGCGTAGTTAAGGGCATGAGGGGTGAAGGGGCCATCATAACCGCCTGCTCGGGGTAATAGGAATCCTTGCCGCCAAAGTAAGATAGAACCGGCGCCCAGATGTTGGGGCAGCGAATAATGAGGGCCGCAGGAAAAGGCAAGCCAGGTGGCCAGGGGACTCCAATCGCTGCGCGAAATTGCCAGGCCCACTGAAGGCGCCAGGTGAGTTAAAGGCGCAAAAGCCAGCGCTTCCGCAGTGGTCTCCTGGCCTTGCCAAACCAAGTCCAAGGCATAGCGATGGGGTGCCAGCAACCCGATGCCGCGGCTGCCCATCACCAAGGTTCTTGCCAAGCCTGCGGCTTGATCGTCGGGACGCAAGGCAAGCAAGATCAGCATTTGCAGCCGCACTAAATCCGCTGCTTCCTCATCTGAAAATATGTGGTCACCGAAGGAAGCCACCCGGTTGAAACTTCCCAGGGATGCATGTTTCACGCCCGGCAACAGACTGGCTGAAAGCAGGGCCAGCCGGTCCTTGAACCAAGGTGAGTCCTGCGTCAGGTTCAGGCCGCTGGCGCTTTTTAAGGCTGCAGCGAACTCCAGCAAGTCCAGGCCAGCCTGGGCTCCAGCCGATTCGCCGCCGAACCATCCACCGCCTCGGCCTAGATTGATGAGGCAGGGAAGGATTTCTTGCTTGAATCTCTGCTCTAGGGCCTGGTTGAGAAGTTTGGGCGCGCCTGGGTCCTGACCATGAGCGGCCAAGGCGGCGAGACCGGTGAGGCGTAAAGCAGCCATCGAATCAAGACTAAAGCAGCCTCGGCCTGCATTTTCAAACACGCGGGCCTGTGCCACCAACCAAGCGGAAATACTTTCCCGCTGTTTCGGTTCAAAAAAATCCCAGGCCCAATCCAAAGTAAGGGCCGTCCAGCCGACCCGCAGGTTGGCTTTGGTCAAATCGTTGGCTAGAAAGAAAACCGTTTTGCCAATGCCCGCCAAATCGCCGATTGCAAGCTGGCCTGGCTTGAGCAGGAGTCGTTTGTCCTCAAAGCGATCAATCAGCCAGGCGTGATCGCCGGCCGCCCTGGTTGTGACTAGGCGGAAACCGGCTTCCCAGAGTTCCGCCTCGCTGAGCGAGGCTTCGCTAAAGCGCAGTATGCGCTTGACCGCGCCTTGCGAGCGGGCCAAGGGCGCGGCCTTGAGTGCGCAGGCGACGGCGATTTTTCCCAAACGCTTGGCTTGGTCGGGCTGTTCCTTAACCAAAATCGCGGCGGCCAGGGCAAGGCCGGGACCGTCCTGGGGGAGGGATTTTGTGCGTTCCGGCTCCTCGGCCCAGACGATTAGCCGGCGCCAATAATAGGATTGACTGTCCGCCATGGCGCGCAAGCGATCCAGACCGGTCTGGTCGATCCATATGCGCGGATGTGGACCAATCTCCGCAAGCGTGGGCGGTGAGCCCACAGACTTACCCTTCACCGATGGCTCCATTTTTGGCGGATCTTGCGCGGCGCCAGGCAAAGCAGCCAATAACAGGTAAAGCACTGATGTGATAACCATCGGGAGAAACATCAATCCAACTCCTCCCCTGCCTCGAGGGCGTGAACCGCCTGAGCCATCTCCCATGTGCTCAGGAAAAGTAAACGATAACGTTTGCCATCATTGTAGCGCTTGAGCAGGGATTCGAAAAAGTCGCGCATGGGCGGTCCCAAAAGAGCATGGTGATGCTTTTCGGGGGCGCCATGGCAATGCAGCTTGATAAAGCAGATGTTGTCCGCCCCTATCACCCTCGGGGCGTAACGCAGCCAGAGCCGCATGCGCTCCGGCGTTGGCGGACGATGCCAGCCCAGTTCCGAGTTTTCCAGGCTGGGCAACAGGCCATGCTTACGCCTGCGCCAGTTTAAGGCCAGAACGCCCTGAATCAGCAGCAGGTCTCCTGCAGGCGGCATCCCCACCCTCGCAGGGACTCCTCCCTCGTGGCTACGGGGGCGCTGCGGGTCGTCGGTGGCGTAGTAGATGGAGTTGATGGTCTTGGTCTGGGCCGGGCTGGGAGCGGCAGGCAGAGTGAAGTCGGCAAAACAGCCGGTGCGGGCCAGGATTGAAATTTCGTCGTTAACGCCACACCAGCGGCCATCAGGCAGAGCATTGTCCAAGGCCCAGTTGCCATGTATGAAGCCGTAACAGATGCCGCCATCCGGCCCGTGATGCAGGAGTCCATGACGTTGATACAGCAGGTCGGCATAGCTGGCCAGCATGTCTTCTAGTTGGGCGGATGACTCACCCTGATGGTGCAGATGCACTTCAACCTCGCCCAAGCCTTGTTGCTTTAGTGCAGCCAAACGGTCCAGAAGCTCGGGACGGTATTCCTCGAGGGGGTAGAAAAAATCGTGGCGTGGCGCGTGGCCCCTGGCGTCGGCCAGCCCCTCCACAAGGCGCGGGAGGCCGGTCTCCCAGGCGGCCAGACGGGCCGAAGCCTGCTCTTCATCCGTGGTCCCTCCCAAGGGCTCGAAATGATCGGCCACAGCAAGCAGTATGGTGAGTGGCCGGTTCTCTGGTGCTTGCGGCGCCGGCCTGAGGGCTTGGGCCAAGTAAGCTGCCAGCCACTTTTCCAAGGCGTGTGTCACAAGGCGCCTTCCTAAACCGCCAAGCCCCAAAGGACGCGTAGCATAATATGCATGCCGAAAATCGCCCCCAAGGTGGCCGCTAAGGTGAGCCAAGTCATGCGGCCCGACCAGGGATGATGTACGTTGTAACCCTCATTGCTTAAAACGTTTAAGGTGGCTACCACCATGGCCAGAAGAATATAGCTGGTAAATTTATAGGTCTGGCTAAGGAAAAAGCCACAAACCTGCCAGCCTATGAGCGCACCGGTGAGACCCGCTATAAGCGGCTCCAACCAAGGCGGCGCGTTTGGCAGCTTGCCCAAGAGAAATAACTCGCGGAAGCCTTGCAGGAAAAGGGCGATCCAAAAGAAAGCACCGACAAAACCTGATTCGGCAAGCGCCAAAATAAATGAGTTGTGTGCTGTTGCTCCGTGTCGCTCCACGAATTGGCCAATACCGATGCCGAAGATTGGCTTCTCCTTGAATAGATTCAAACCTTCGACCCAGTGCTCCATACGGCCACGGGTTGAGACGTCATCCACGCCCGTGGAGCCGAAACGAGGCAGGGTCAGTATGAGCGATAACATGAACAGCAGCGCGCCGATGGAAAGCACTAGGCCCACCCGGCGGTGGAAGTAGTACCAAAAAACGGCGGCCATACCCAAAATGCCGCCCCGGGATCTGGTGTAGAGAATGCCGGTGGCCATGGGTATGAGAAACAGTATGCTGGTCAGCCAGGTGCGCGAGAGCAGGTATTTGTGGAAGTGGGGCAGGACAAAGGGGAGGAAACAAACGATGTTCAAGGCCAGATCATTGGGGTCCTGAAAAATACCGATGCCCCTGGACTGCATCAATTCACCGCGTTGCAATGCGGTTCCGCCCACAAGCCCAACGCCTGTATAGTATTGCCACAAGGATTGCATTGCCAGAAAAAACCCCATCAGCACAAGAGTCCAGGTAAAAATCTTTAGGCGCCGGAAGGTGGTAACCGAAAAAATGATGAGCAGGTAGACGATCTCCACCTTGGCGAAGAGGCCGAAGGCCATACGGGTGCCCCACAAGGAGAACGCGGTGAGATAGGAAAGCATGAGCGCCAGCCAAAAGCCGAGCATAAGCTGATTGAGAGGCGAACGGCGCCAAGTTTCGGAAGTGAAGCTACCTTCCAAAAAAAGCGCTGAAATGCTGAGCACTGCCATCACGTCCAGGATGGGCCAAGCTTTCATGGCGCCCACAAACTCCTGGGGACGTATGAAAATTATGACAACGTACAGCAGGGTGAGAAAAAAGCCCAATTCTCACGGCTCCTGGTGAGTCATGGCCGGGCAGCGGCCGGCGGATTATCCGCGGCGCTTGTCGGTGGCAAAAGGCGCTCCATGGCAGGGATCAACACCGCTGCCAGCTTCAATTCTTCGTCCAAAACCGCATGGTTGCCATGACGCGGTACTACTGCGGTGAGCCGCAGCAAAGCCCCGTCATTGCGACGCATGCGTATGGCATCGGTAACCAAGCTTAGGCGTTCCCAATATTCATTGGATTCGATGCGGCCACGGCCTTGATACCAATAAAGTACGCTTAAACGATCCAATTCGCTTTGCAATATGAGGTGATTGACACGCCAGCCGGTGCCTCCGGCGCCGGGCACTGTCAATTTGCGGCGGGAAACGATTTCCCAGCCTCCGCCGGGCAGGCAGTTGCGCGGTGAATGTATTATTTGGCCCTCTTGCTGCAAACCGAAATAGGCCACGAACAGGGCGATGTCGCGGCCACCTTTACGGTAGTTGCGCAGGATATAGTTCTGGGGCTTCAGTAACTCCAAGGTGCGTTCGTCCAGCCTGTGGTCGGGGGCCATTGCCTGCCAGCCCTCAATTACCCTGGGCAGATGGTCCAAGGGAGCGCGCAAATGTTGCGGTTGCACCTCGCTGCCCAGATAGCCGATCAAGGCCGCGGTCAACAGCAGGCCCAGAGAGACGAATAGATAAGCCGCCCGCCGCTTACTTTTCATTGGTCACCTCCCCCAGGCTGGTATCTGGGAAAAGCCGGCGCATGAGCCAGGCCAAAAAGGCCAGCAAGGCAAAGGCGGCCATGAAAACAATCCAGCCCGTGAGGTCGTGCATCACTCCGTCCAGAACCTTTGGGCCAAAAGACTCCGCCAGAAGTCCGGCGCTCACCACTCTTAGCGCATTGGTGAAGATTGCCACCGGTGGCACCAAAAGCACTAAAAGCACCTTTTGCCAGATTCGGGGTGTGACAAAATAGGCCAGGAGCAAACCCACCGCCAAAAGCGATATTAGGCTGCGGATGCCTGAGCAAGCGTCCACTACGTCCAGTACCGTGTTTGGCAAATTGATGATATTGCCTTCCACCAGCACCGGCATACCGGTTAACTGCAGTACCCAGCCGGCGAAGGATGCCGCCACCAGGCGTAGGGGAAACGCTACCGAGTCATAGACCACGTAGGGCAGGGGAATCATGAGCACCAGATAGGTCGCGGGGAACCATACCCGGCGGGCCAGTCCCCATCCCCAGGCAGTGAGAACTAAGCCCCAAAGGACCGGGATTAAGCTGAAGCGGCGCAGAAAAAACTCATGCCCTATATAGCCCAGCACCAGCAACAGGAGCCCGGCCACGATCACGGCCAAACCCCAGGCGTTGGGCCTGTCTGCCGCTCTTTTCAAGTCGTCGCGGTTGCGCCATAGCAAATAAGCCGCCACCGCGGGGACCAGAAAGCCATGGGAGTAGTTTGGGTCATTCCACCAATTTACCGCCATATAGGCGATATGGGGCGCATAGACTGCAAACAAGGCCAAGAGTAAAAGTACCCAAGCCGTCTTTTCGGCCTTGGAGATGTTTGGTGCTGTAAGGTGTTGATCTGGGCTCATCTTCCACCCCCTCCGAAAAGAAGGAGCCTGAAGGTCTGAATCAGAATCAATAAGTCCATGCTCAAATTGGAATGCTTGATGTAGTAGAGGTCGTAGTTGAGCTTCTCCAAGGCGGCGGCACGGCTGGAGCCATAGGGGTAGCAAACCTGCGCCCATCCTGTAATGCCCGGCTTGACGTTGTGGCGCTCGGAATAATAGGGCAGGTGCTGCTCCAGGCCTTTTACAAAATGAGGCCGTTCCGGTCGCGGTCCCACGAAGCTCATGTCCCCAATCAGCACGTTCCACATCTGAGGGATTTCGTCGAGGCGGATCTTGCGGATTATGCGGCCCACCCTGGTCACTCTGTCGTCGTCCTTTTTGGCCCACACCGGACCTGATTCGGCTTCGGCGTCGACCTGCATGGAACGGAATTTGAACATAGTGAAAGACCGATCGTATTGGCCCACCCTTTGTTGGCGGTAGATGATTGGGCCTTTGCTGTCTATACGAACCGCCAGTGCGGTCAACAAGGCCAGGGGTGAGCTTAACAGCAGTCCGAGGAAGCTTAGGCCTATGTCAAAACCCCGCTTAGTGAATCGCCGCAGGGCACTGGTGGTAAAGCCGGGTGAAAAGACCAGCCAACTTGTTTTAATACGGTCGGCCAGAATTCGCCCGCCTATGGTTTCGAAGAAGTCCTCCCCCGCCATGACAGGCAGCCCCAACATGCGGGTCCTGAGGAGCTCTTGCAGAGGCATGCGGCCGCGCCTTTCATCCAGGGCCACGACTATCAACTCGGCCTTATAGTAACGCACCAGCCCAACCAGCTCGCTGATATCAAAGCGGACATCGGCCTTTAATAGCCTGCCCCATGCTTGCATTAATTCGATTTCATGGGTCTCTGGGTTTTCGGAAGAGGGATTTTCACTAGTCGGGCAGACAATGCATACCACACGATAGGCGTTGTCTGAGCGCGCCAAAAGCTCTTCGGCGATGGAGTCGGCCAGGGAGCCCATGCCCACAAATAAGAGGCGGGTAGCGAATAGGTGATGCCTAAGAGCCCAGGAATATAAACCCCGCCAAAAAAGGCAAAGGACGAAGACATTAATAAAAACCAGGAACAGGACTCCTCGACCAAGGAAGAGACGTGGCAGGATGTAGTAGACCACCGCTAAGGTCAGGACACCCACGGCAATGGCCTGAGCCAAGCGGGTAATGGTCCACGGAAAAGGCCTGGCGATACGGAAGTTGTGAAGATCGAAATAATAGAAAGTAAGTTGCAATACGATCGGGACCAGAATCACGCGGTGCCAGGAATATTTCCAAGAGAACAATTCGGCGGCAGGATCGGGCAGGCGGATGACGAGGGCCAGGAGGGTGCCCAATACCATCACCAAAAACTCGCCGGCCAAGAATAAAAGATGGTAAGGCGATGGTCTGCTGGATGAAGCCAGCATTAGAAGTTATTCTCCCGCTCCTGGGGAGAGGCGACCGCGCTGGCGTCGGATACGGTGGACAGCTTGTCGTTAAGCACGATGCCCACCAATTTCTCCTCGGGCAAGCGCGAAAGGGCACGCATCACTTCCTCACGGTCGGTGGTCCCGCTTTGAACCATAAATATGATGCCCTCAACCTTGCGGGCGATCACGGCCGGGTCGTCAAAAGCCTGCACCGAAGGCGTATCCAGAAGCATGTAGCGGTCTTTATAGCGTGCGCGCAACTCCTCCATTAGTGCGCCCATGCGATCGGTAGCCAATAGCTCTGACGACAGGTGCGATGGCGAGCCGGCAGGTATTACCGACAACCGCTCTACTTGGGTCCAGTGCATAATCTCTGGGACCGTGGCTTTGCCCACCAAATAATCGGAAAGACCGGGACGCAGCGGCACGCCAAGGAGCTCATGAATGCGGGGCTCCATCAGCTGACAATCGATCACCATGACGAACTGCTGCATGCCGCGAGCGAAAGATATAGCCAGGTTGCTGATTAAAAGGCTTTTGCCTTCGCGGGGAACCGCGCTGGTCACCAGGATCGTGCGCGGCGGTTCGCCGTGAAAAGGATAAAGCAGCTGAGAGCGCAAAATGTCAATGCGTTTGGCCTGTGGGCTGTTGGGAGTCCAAAGGCTCACTAGCCGTTCGTGGTCCGGATCGGTCCATTTTTGGGGGTCAAAGTCAGGCTGTGTTACGTATGCCCTGGCCGCTTCCATGGCTGAAGTCGGCTTGGTATCTTTGCTGCGAGGGTTGGGGGTGACCTGCGATCCACGACGCACCCTTCTGACACCGCCGGATTTGAGCGGAGGCAGAGCCGATTCTTGCCTTCCAGAGTGTTGCGATTCTTCTCCTAGACGGCGCCCGCCGCGCTCCAGTAAATCGCTCATCTTACCCATTTGGGCCTCCTTGCGGCTGCCTTGTGTTCGCAGGGGGCGAGGCGGGGGGCGCTTTGGGGGGCGAAACCGTTACGCTGGGACCCCAATCCTTTTCGCTGGTGGGCTTTTCCGCTTGTGGGCCGTTTTGGCGGTTCGTCCGTCCGCCAGCATCGGGCAAAAATAGCTCTGGACCTGGCCTTCCCTTGATAATCCACCACCATCTTTTCACCTGGCGCAGAGCGTCCTGGTTGGTTAGCACATAACCAGCGGCAACAAAAGAGAGCACGATTAATAAAAACACCAGGCGCCACCAAAGGCTGCCCGGCTGCTTTTTAGACAGACTGGAGGCGAACCGCGCTCCCAGGCCGGGCTTGCTATCCTTGGCGCGCTTAGCGGACGTCTTGGCTTCGATTTTTCGCGAAGCTTGCATGATAGCCAGATTGTCAGCTGCCGAAGGCGCAGACTCTGGTTCCGGTTTAGGCAAGGGATCCCGCATAATAGGGCCGGCGGGCTTTTCCGTAGGGGGCGAGGCGGCAATCCCTTTCCGGCGCTTAGGTGTCTGCTCCGGCGGCTTGGGTTCCGGCGGAGCCGAATACGGCGGCGCGGCCTCCTGAGATTGCGGCGCTTGGCGGGAGACCCCTTCCGCGTTCGTGGGCGCGGCACTGTCCGCAGCGCCGTTTTCGGGTGAGGGCCAAAGCAAGATAGCGTTATTTTGGGCCGCCTGGCGTACCAGTTCCCGATCCACGCGGCGTTTGTCTTGGCCGTAAGCCAAGAGTAAAGTTTCGTCGCACAATGCGTTGATCAGGCGAGGCGTGCCCCCGGTGACGCTGTGCACCTCATGCAAGGCGTCTTCATCGAATATATCGGACGAACCGCCGGCAATCTCCAAGCGGTGGCGCACGTAGCTGGCGACCTCTTCTTCGGAAAGGGGTTTTAACAAATAGTGCCGGTGCAGCCGCTGCATTAAGCCGCGCGCGCCGGCCTTTTTCATGAGCAACAGAACTTTGGGCTGCCCTACCAGGAAGATATTGAGCACGCGGGGGGAGGTGCCATCCAAGTTGCCCATTAGACGCAGTTCCTCCAAGAGGCGAGGAGTCAGGCTATGAGCCTCGTCAACCACCAAAAGCAGGATTTTGTTTTCTTGGCGGCAATGATTAATCAGTTGGCCTAGACCGATGAGGAATTGCCCCTTGCTGGTGTAGGGGCCTTCCATGCCCAGCTCCAAGGCGATCATATTAAAAAAATCCAATGGTTCCAGCAAGGGGTTGGTGATGACCGCTGGTACCACCGCTTCGCCCAACTCCCTGAGAAGGGCCATGATAAGGGTGGTTTTGCCAACGCCAGCTTCACCCAAGAGAAGCGCCCATCCCTCGCGTTGCTCCATGGCATATATGAGAGTAGCCAGGGCTTCCTTGTGCTCATTGGCCATGACCAGGAACCTGGAGTCAGGCTCCAAGGAGAAGGGCATTTCCCGTAAATGAAAAAATTCAGTGTACAAAAGCGGTCCTCGCTCCCGTTTGCTTTAACTGATTAGAGCAGCCGCCAGTCTTTTGAAGGATTCGGACCGGCCCGTCAAAACAACCCCCATCATCACAAGTAATATAAAACCAAAGCCTGCATAAAGGAGGGCCATGAGCAATAGCCTTCTTCTATTTTGCGCCTGCTCTTTCTGGGTGTTTAAAGGAGGCATCACCACCAAAACCGGCAAATCGCTCATCCGCTCGGCCTGTTCCACCGAGGTGAAGGATGTATCTATATAGCTTAAGCCAAAAGCAAGGCCCACTGCTAGGCCAAGTGCGACTACGATTGACATGGGCAAGGCTTTGTTGACATCTGGCCGGTATGGTGAGGTGGGCACCTCGGCGGGATCAACCACGTCGAACTGCTCTCCGCGTTGAGTCCGTTCCAGATTGGCGGATATGTTGGCTTCCAGCCACTTGGCGTGCATTTTTTCATAGGCTTGGTTCAGAGTGTCATATCCCCTGGAAAGTTCCTGCAAACGCTCAGCCACGCCGGGCATGTTTTCTATATAACGCTTGGTTTGGGCTAAGGTCTTTTGTATTTCTTTGCGTTCTTCAAGCATAGCCTTGACCCGTTCTTTGGATTCAGCCACCAACTTGGCGTATTTGGTCCGGCTTTCCTTGAGAGAGCCCAACTGCAAATCCATGCTGTCAGGCTGCTCCTCGCCCGCTTTTAATTTTCCTTCGGCCCGCAACTTGGCCATCTTGGCTTCATGGCGGGCCTCTGCTATGGCCAGTTTTTTTATTAGCCTGATCACGTCCGGATGATCATCGGTGTAGCGCACCCTAAGGCCTTCCAGCTCCTTCCTGATGGCCTCGGGATCGTCACCGCTCATGTCTTCGCCGCCTCCCACAGATTCGCCACGTTTGAGCATCTTGGCCTTTTTCAGCGCCATGTCTTCTATTTTGTAAGTCAGATCTGATATCTCGAATTCCAGGCCGTTTTGCCGGGTGCGTTCCACATTAACGTTAAAATCGATCGTGCTGATGGCGTTGCTTTGGCGGGCCGCTGTGGCTATCAGCCGGTCCTGAGAACCAGGCAACTCGTGCAAATGGGCCTGTTTAAACTCAGTCAGGGTGTTTTCCCACTCCTTCAGTTGGCCCCGCATGCGTTCCATTTCGCGGGCCAAGAATCGAGCGGTGCCCACGGCATCATCCTCACGCAGCCGCAGGTTACTGTCGACAAAAAACGCCGCTAGCGCGTTGGCCACGCTGGCGGTGGCCTTGGGCTCCCGATAGATGAAGCTCACCGTGAAATAATGTTGGCGGGTGATCTTTATGGCGATGTCTTTGCGCATGCGTTCGGCCAGGTCGTCCGGCACGGCCTTGTGACGCGAATTGGGATAGAGGTCAAAACGATCCATTATCTCCATCAAGCGGGTGCGGCTCAAAACCTGCTGGGTGATGATTTGGAGGCGTTCCTCAATTTTGGAGGTCACGGTGGGTTTCACGATGGAGCCCGGCACCTTTTGGGGTTGCACCACTACCAAGGCGGTGGCTTCGTATACCCTGGGCCAGAAGAGGCAATAAACTATGCCTACAGCCAGAACTAAAAGGAATACCGCCACACACAGGGCCCAGCGCCGGCGCAGGATAAATAGGTATTTGCGTAGATCTATGGTGCCTACGGGTTGAGCCATGCTACCACCTGTAAGGATGCTCGTATTTCAAAATCAAGAGTATACGGTTTTGGGTGCGGTCGTCTTTGTTGTTTTGGGAGTCCCGGGTTAGGTGGCGATAGTTTAATTCCAAGGAGGCGCGGCGGGTGAATTGCCATGAAAGAAGCATGCTGCCAATAAAGGAGTCTGCGTCTTGGCCTGGTTGCAAGCCTGCCAGGCCGGGGTCCTGCTTATAGTCGTTATGCACATAAGAAGCGTTGGCCGCGATTATCCAGCGTTTGGCCAGATCATAGCTGAAGCCCATCCCCGCTCCGTGCGCCAGGGTTAGACCGAGGTTTTCGCCAATTATCTCCTGTTCGCCCAAGGAACTGTAGGCGTTCATGGTGAAGCGCCAACGTTGTCCGGACCAACTCACATCGCCCGAAAACGTGGGATAGCCTGTGCCCGCCGCCTGGTTGGCCTGACGGTTGCCTGAAACTTGAGCCCAACCCACAGCCGCGTTCCATTGGAAAGTGGGCGATACTTTGTTGCCGTACCCTACCCCAGCCCGATAAACTTCATAATCCCGCGCTTGACGTACAAGGGGGTCATCGGTGTCAGCTCGGACTTGGCTGTAGCCCAGGTTGAGCATGGCCGCGCTTGTTGGGCCCAGCATGCGGACCAGTGACGCCGATCCCTTCAGGTGGTTGATGTCCTCGCTGCGTTCAAAATCTTCGAGGTAGTATGATCCGTCGGCTTCCACCCGCCAATCAGGCCCCAGGCGGTGACCGGCCGATAAACCGGCCTCATGGCGTTGGGAGTTTTCCACTGAGTCGGAGGCAAAAGTGTCCTGGCTGCTGCGGAAAAATGCGCCCACGAAGTTGTTCGGCCCGAAATTGCGCTGCAGCGAAACGCCTGCCGTGTTGCGGTCGCGCCGGCCCGAGTCGCCGCGCACCAAAAGGAGACGGCCTTCTTCGTCGACTTCCGGCGGATCGTAAGTCGATGAATACTTGTCATAAGCCTGAAATTTCCAGCGTGGAGAGGGCATGTAGTCCCAGGTTATAGATCCATTGCCGCCGTCCACCTGGGTGTACTCGCTTAGCCGGTAGTATTTGGAATAACGGATGTCCCCACTTAAGGCCAGCTTGCTGGTGGGATCGGCCCAATCCAGAGAGAAACCGGGATTGGCGGTGATGAAAAAATCGCTGCGGGCTTGGCTCTGGAGCCTTACGTTGTCGTCATAGCCGAGTTCGGCGCGAATAAAAGGCGTAAAATGGAAAGCCCCCCAGGCCAGGGAGAATGGCCACCCAGCCAGGACACCGATCATCAGCGCCGTCAGCAAACCCCTCCGCATGCTACGGGCGAGAGGACTGCGGCAACGGCGGCTGAAGGAACGGTTATGATGAAGTTGCTGCCTCACGCAGGCTTCGTCCCTCGCATCGCCCCCCAGGACGGATTGTCAGGGGACTACGATCACGTCCCCAGGTAAAAGCCTTATATTCTGTTCGGGCCTTTTGCCCGAAACAACTTCGGAATACTCGAAAGGCAACCGCTGCTGCCGGGCTCCAGTGCCTCTTATGATAACTATATCGTCCTTATGCGCCCATTCGTTGAATCCGCCGGCCAAGGACAATGCCTGTAAAACGTTGGTTGGCGAAAGCATGAGATAGCGCCCCGCTTTTTGCACGTTTCCAATGACGCTACAGCCCTGGCTGCGGGGTTCCTTGACCGTTATGTAAACTTGGGGCGCTTCCACATAGCGACGCAGGTTTTTGGCCACGATGTCCTTGAGTTCCATGGGCGTGAGCCCGGCCGCCACCACATCGTCCACCAGGGGTAAAGAAATGCGGCCATCCGGCCTAACCAAAACATCGGTGCGGCTGATGGCGACTTCGCGCCAGACAATAATCTCCAAAAGGTCGCTGGGACCGATTTTATAATAGTAGTTATCTGCCTTGGCTTGGCTATTGCCTAGAAACAAGGCAATAACAAAGAGCAGGGTGAAAATAGCTATAAAACGAAAAAGTTTGCTAATCATAACGATTGTCCAGCTTGGCTGTACGGTTTAGGTTAATCACGGCAGGCAATTAAAAATCCATTTTGTAAATCGTGGGGCACCAAGTATATTCGCACTGAGTCGAGATTTTATCAAGACCAAATAGTCGAATATATAGTAATTTTGACAGATAAATCTTTGAGTTGCCAATATGTAATTTGACCAATTACGTACGGAGAATAATCCATGGTTAGAGCGAGGGTATGGTTTCGTTGTGCGGCTATGCACGATCCGGTGAGCCCGGTGCTTTTGGAACCATGTAAAATCGGTTGGGAAGCTAAGGATCGTAAAGTGGACTTGACCATTCAGCGTCCGCTAAAAGGTCCCGAGTTGGTAAGCCGCATGAAGGGTTGGGTTACGCTAGATGTGGAGAAGGCCAACCGGATTTTCGCCGCCCATGGCAAGCTAAAGCTATTAGATGAACGCGAGCTGGTGGTGGAGTGTGAAGACCGGCCTGCAATGGAAGCATTGGCAGCCGAATTGGCTAAAGCATTCGGCGATCAGGTGGATCTGGATATAACCAAAGGCTGACATTCGGAGCGTACGAGTGCTCGCGGTCTTACAGCCGGAGGGGTTAAGTGCTCAGCATCTCTTGATAGAGCGATAATGTCTGAAGCGCGGTGCGCCTGATGTCAAACATCCGCTCAGCCCGCGTGCGGGCATTCGATGCCATTTTGGTCCTGGCCCCGTCGTCAGATAAAAGACCTTTCAGCGCCTGGGCCAAGGCATCCACATCGCCGGGAGGAACCAACAGGCCTGTCTCGCCATCTGCCACCACCTCGGGTATGCCGCCAACGTTGGAGGCTACCACCGGTAGTCCACAGGCCGCGGCCTCGGCGATGGTCAGGCCGAAGGCCTCTTTCCAGGCTGAGGGAAACACCCCCACATCGGCCGCCTGCAAGAAGAGGTGCACATCATCGCGCAGGCCCAGCACTGACAAACGCCCACCCCAAGCCTCCTCGGCTTGACGGGCAGCCTCCTCCAAAGGGCCTGACCCGATTAAGACGAGGCGTTTGTTTTCCTGGGCAAGTATCTGCGGCGCTGCCCTTAACAGCGCGTCCAAGCCCTTGTCAGGGCTGAGCTGGCCCACGAAAACGGCTACGCGCTCATCCGGCCCAGCACCCAAAAGGTCAGCTCTCAAACCTGCTCGTTCCGCTGGCGCTGCAGGCGTAAAGCGATTCAAATCAACGCCGTTGTAGATGACCCGGATTTTCTCGGGCCGGGCAACGGCTTGGCTGGTCAGGCGCTGGGCCACGTAGTTGGAAACCGCCAGATAGCGGTCCACTTGGCTGGCGTAGAGGCGTCGGCGCAGGCGCTTCAAAACTTTCAGCCAGCTTGGCAGATCTATCTCCACCCGGGGGCCGGAGGAATGATCAGCCACCAAGACCTTGCATCCCAAAAGCAGCTGGGCTATGGGCGCATCCGCCGGGCAAAGGCCCATGAACCAGTAATGCACCAGACGGGGATTAAGTTCGCGTAAAAGGCCCAAGCGATAAGACAGGGAGGCGACTCGGTCTTGGTCGAAGTGGCTGACCATCACTCGTTGTGTGGTAAACAGTTCGCTAACCAAGGGCGCAGTGCGGGACCCCAGCGCAAAGCGCAATGTCATGCCGGCGGCCCGGCTTTCGGCAGCCAGGGCGCAAATGAGATCTTCCAGAGAGCCCCTCTTTTGAGGATGGATGTCAATCCAGCAAAGTATGTCGCAGGTTTTGGATCGCACCATGGCCCCGCCCTGGCAATATGATTGAATGGGTCTATACCGATAAAAGCAGCCGGCTAGCTGCCCGGGGGCGGTGGCTCCTCTTCCCCGTTTACCTAGCCTTGGGACTTGGCCTTGGCAATGGCGTCTTCCACCAGAGCCTGAATTTCCTCGAGGCGTTCCTGGCTCTGGGCTTCGAAGCGCAGCACTAAGGCGGGTTGGGTGTTGGAGGCGCGCACCAGGCCCCAGCCATCAGCGAATGTCACCCGCACCCCATCCACGTCCACCACCTCGTACTTGCCGGCAAAAGCCTCTTTGACCCGGTCCACCACCGCGAATTTGATCTCGTCCGGGGTGTCCACCCGAATCTCCGGAGTATTCACCACCGGCGGCAGGTCAGCCAGCCAGGAGGAAAGCGGCTCGGGGTTGGCCGAAAGCAGCTCAGCCAAGCGCAGGGAAGCGTAGATGGCGTCGTCAAAGCCGTACCAGCGGTGCTTAAAGAACATGTGGCCGCTCATCTCTCCGGCCAGCAGCGCACCGGTTTCGGCCATTTTCTGCTTGATGAGACTGTGGCCTGCTTTCCACATGATAGGGTTGCCGCCCCGGTTTTTGATGTCGTCATAGAGATTCTTGGAGCATTTGACCTCGCCGATAAATGTGGCGCCGGGGTTATCAGCCAGGATACTGCGAGCGAAGATGGCCAGCAGCATGTCGCCCCAGATGGGGCGGCCCTTTTCATCCACCGCGCCCACCCGGTCGGTATCGCCGTCATAAGCCACCCCGGCTCGCAAGCCTTGGCTGGTTATGGTCCGGCTCAGGTCTTTCAAGTTGTCCAGCACCGTGGGGTCGGGCTCGTGGTTGGGGAAGCGGCCGTCCATTTCGCAGTAAAGCGGCACCACCTCTATGCCCAGCCGCTGCATCAAGGGCAGCGCCACCGGTCCGGCGGTGCCGTTGCCACCATCAATCGCCCACTTGAGCGGCCCTTCCAGTTTGATGATGTCTGCCACATTGTCCATGTAGGGGCCCACGATTTCCTCGCTGACAAGTTCGCCCTTGCCTTTAATGAAATCGCGCGCCTCAGCTATGCGACGGATTTTTTGGATTTCCTCGCCATGAATGGTGCTCTTGCCGTTCAGCACTTTAAAGCCGTTGTACTCGGGCGGGTTGTGGCTGGCGGTAATCATTACTCCGCCCTCTGCCTCATAATGCCACACCGAGAAATAAAGAAGGGGTGTGGGGCAGGTGCCCACGTCAACCACCTGACGGCCAGTGGACAAGAGGCCCTCCAAGAGAAGCTCACGGTAGCGGTCCGCCGAAAGACGGCAGTCGCGGCCCATGGTGAGGCGCTTCACACCGTTAGCTTCCATATATGTGCCCATGGCGCGGCCCAGGGTGATGACGTCTTGGTCGCTTATCTCTTGGTCCACCAAGCCGCGGATGTCGTATTCGCGGAAGATGTTGGCCTTCATATTGTCTCCGTGAAGGTATGGGCTTAATGCAATGCCGGGAGGGGCTAACGGCCCCGGTTCGTTCCTCAGGTGTTTATCATAATCAGGCGGATAGGGCCACCGACTCTAACAGGTAAAGGTCAGAGGAGGGCCGGACTTCAACGCCCTCCAGGCTTTGCGGCAGGCACCAGCAGTGGCCTGGTTTGATCTCGGCTTCTTTATGATTCCAGCTAATATTGCCCGAGCCCTCCAGTATAAAGAGCAGGCGCAAGGCGGGCCTGGCCCAAAAAGGCTGATAGGGCTCGGCAAGTTTGGCCTTGATGAGCGCGAAATGAGGGTCATCCACCAAAAGTGATATCCGGTTGGGTCCACTGGCCAGCTTTTGGGGCTGGGCGGGCCTGCCCGGTCCGTCCACCCGCATAACCTTTAGCGCTTTATCCACATGCAGCTCCCGCGGGTTGCCGTCGTCGCCGGGCCGGTCCCAGTCATAGAAGCGAAAGGTTACATCCGAGGCCTGCTGGATCTCAAAGATGGTGAGCCCCGGACCGGTGGCGTGCACTAGGCCGGCCGGCAAATGGAATACATCGTTTTCATGAGCAGCGACCCTGGCCAGCACCCCGGGCATGCGTCCCTGGGCCACGGCTTCTTGCACCGCCTTCAGATCCGTGCCCGGTTTGAGACCCATGACTATCTCGGCATCTTTTCCCGCGCCCAGGATTAGCCAGGCTTCACTCTTGCCCCAGGGCTCGTTTTCCAGGCGCCGGGCAGCCTCATCGTCCGGGTGAACCTGCACGCTGAGCCAGTCGCCCACCGAAAGGATCTTGATGAGCAGCGGGAACCCGCCGCCAGTTCCTCCAGGCGCCGACCCCAAGAGATCAGCAGACCAGCGCCGGGCAACCTCGTCCAGACCCAAGCCGTCCGCCTCGCTGTTCCATGGTCCGCCTATCACTTTTGTTACATGGTGGCGGTGGGATGCCAGCCACACCTCGCCGGTGCGCTCAGGGGCTTCCAATACAGGTCCCAGGGGCCCGGCGATGCGCGGCGCGGCCCAAACCTTGGGCAGGAAAACCGGCTCCAGACGAAAAGGCCCCAAGCTCACTTCTGGCTCCCTTTGTTAAGGGCCTTTTTCCCCATGACGCCTATGAAATAAAAGCCGCCCACCAGAAGCACGGCAAAGGCGACCGTGATCCAGCCAAAGTAGTCTTTGATAAAATCTTGGATCTGAGGGCCGAAAAACCAGAACATGAAACCCTCGGCGTAAAACCTGAGGCCCCGGCTGATGACCGAGGCCAGTACGAAGCGGGGGAAGTTGATGGCGAACACCCCGGCGGCAATGGTGAAGACCTTGTAGGGGAGGGGGGTGAGCCCGGCGATGCCCACGGCCCAAACGTCGTAGCGGTGATAGTAATCCTCCACGATCTTTACTTTTTCGCTCTTGAACCAGCGGTGCAAAAGGGGGCGACCGCCCTTCAGACCGATGAAGTAACCGAACATGCCACCCAGCACCGAGCCCACGGTGCAGATGGTGGCGAACCAAAGCGCGTCATTCGGGTTTACCGCGCAGAGGGCCATAAGCAGCGGGTCCGGCGGGATGGGAAAAAAGGAGCTTTCGGCGAAAGAGAGGCCGAACAGGGCCCAGCCGCCGTAGGAGGTGTGGGCAAAATGAGTGACCCAGGCCACCATGCCCGCCAGCCATGCTTTAATCGCTACCAAATTATCGTCTCCTACAAATAGCTGTCCAGGTTTTGTTTCTTGAGCTCGTCAATCACCTGGCGCACGTCTTGGCAACGTTCGCGGGGAAGAATCAACAGCACGTCGTCGGTGACCACCGCCACCAGGCCGTCCACGCCTAATAACGCGATTAGCCGATCACCGGCTGAGACCAGATTGTTTTTTGCATCTATGGCCAGCACCCGGCTTTCTTGGCAGGCGTTGCCCGCTCCATCTGCTGGCCAAAGCTCAGCCATGGCGTCCCAGGAGCCCACGTCGGACCAGCCGAAATCGGCCTTGACCACCCTGATGGAACTACTCTTTTCCAATACCCCGTTATCGACGCTGACTTTTGGCAGCTGGGGATAGACCCGGGCCAGGGCTTCAGCTTGGCGCTCGGTTCCCAAATCCGGAGTTAGCTCCTTGAGGCCTTCGGCCAGCTTGGGTATGAAGCGCTTGATCTCGCTTAAAAGCACCTCGGCCCGCCAGGCGAACATGCCCGAGTTCCACATATAGCGCCCTGAGTCCAAATAGGCCTGGGCCGTGGCAAGGTCGGGTTTTTCGTGAAAGGCTTTTACCGAAAAAACTGGCGGCGTCCCGCTTGAAAGCATATCGCCGGCTTCGATATATCCGAAGCCGGTGGCCGGATAGCGGGGGGTGAGCCCCAGGGTGACCAGACAGTCCTCTTTACGGGCGGCATCAGCCGCGCGGCGCAAGGTGTCCAGGAAAAGTGCCTCGTCTGTGATGAGGTGGTCAGCCGGCAGAACCAGACATACAGCCTCCAGGTCACGCTTGGCCACCCAGGCGGCGGCCAAACCAGCAGCGGCGGCTGTGTTGCGCGCCATGGGCTCGGCTATCACCTGAGCCGTCGGCACTTGGGGCAATTGACCAGCTACGGCGGCGGCGTGGTTTGCTCCGGTCACAACCAAAACCCGCTCCGGCGGGGTTAAGGGAGCCATGCGGTCAATGGTTTGCTGCAATAGGCTGCGCCGACTGGTGAGCGCCAAAAGCTGCTTGGGCCGTGCCTGCCGGCTGGCCGGCCAGAAACGGGTACCGCTGCCTCCCGCCATCACCACGCTGTACATAAGCCTACTCCCTAAAACCTGCTAGCATCGCCTAATGGGCCAACTTTGGCACAGGTGCCACATATCGCGGGTTTTTGCAAGCTCTTGGCCGCATTATGCTCCCCAAAGCGACCAGGTTAAAGCGCCGATTCCCAAGGCCCAGCAATAAAAAGCAAACCAATGCAAACGCCCTCCCTTGACCAACCTGATTAAAAGCTTGAGCGCCACATAGCCGGTGAGGGCCGCCACTATGGCGCCAATAATAAGCGGAGCGGCAGGCGCTGTGGCCACGGCGTCCAGGTCCTTGATCTGCAAGGCCATGGCGCCCAAAATCGCCGGGATCGAAAGCACAAAGGAAAAACGGGCGGCCAATTCCCGCTCCAGCCCCAGGAGAAGCCCGGCGGCGATGGTGGCTCCCGAACGGCTTATGCCCGGAGTTATGGCCAGGCCCTGGGCCAGGCCGATCAAAACGGCCCGCCCCCAGCCGGTTTGCTCCAGGTTCCTGACGGCCCGGGGTGCATAATGGGTTGCCATGAGAAGCAGGCCGGTGAAAATAAGAGCCAGACCCACTGCGGCAACGGAAGAGAAGAGCGCTTCAAAGGTATCCTTGAAGACCAGGCCGATTAGCGCGGTGGGCACGCTGCCCGCTGCCACCAGCAGGAGCAGGCGTCTTCCCTGCCGGGCATAAGAGTCATCGGCCCATAGGCCGCGAAACATGGAAATTATGTCTAAACGGAACACCGTTAGCACCGCGAACAGGGTTCCCACGTGCACCGCCACGTCAAAAAGCAACTCCGGCTCATGCAGACCTAATAAATTCTGAGCCAGCACCAGATGCCCAGATGAGCTTACAGGCAGAAATTCTGTGATCCCTTGGACCAGGCCCAAAATGGCGGCCTGCAGGTTGTTCAACATAGTGACGCTCCATATCGTCAACGCATCTACAGAGTTGCATTTTTGGGGGCCAAGATTACATTTAAGCCCATTATTATGGGGGTTTTATGAATATTACCCGCCTTGGCTTGACATGGTCTTGTCAGGCAATATAGCGTTTCGCGGGCCCCAGGTCGAGCCCACTGGGAGAAACGCGTCAGGACATTGTGCAAAAAATTAGTCTTGACAGGAGGGTATGGCATCCACTAGGCATGAAGAGCAGCACCAATTCATCCACCAGACCGATATCGGATTTGGTGTTAAAGGCCCTTGACAGGATGGGCCCAAATTCATATTATCTGGACTCATAAGGCACTTAGGTGCATTTGGCTTGCAAGGAGTACCCGTCCGATGAATAAATCGCAGCTGATCGAGGCATTGGCCAAAGCCGAAAATCTCACCATCAAAAAAGCCGAGATGGTGGTGAACACCATGTTTGGTTCGGTTGAAGAGGCATTGGTCAAGGGAGACCGGGTGGAAATCCGCGGCTTTGGAAGTTTCAAGGTCAAGGATTACGACGGATATCAGGGCCGCAACCCAAAGACGGGCGAAATCATTGACGTAGGCAAAAAAAAGCTACCCTTTTTCAAAGTGGGCAAGGAGCTCAAGGAGAGGGTGGATAAGTAGTTATTACTTTTCGCCTGCCTTAATAATTTTGTTATTTTTTAGGCCCCGCGCGCCAATTCAGCGGCGGGGCCTTGCGTTTACGCGTAAAATACCATTCGACCCCGGCCGTGCTAGATGGGGAGCTAGCGGTGCCCTTTTCCCGAAATCCGCTTATGCGGGGTTGAAGGCCCGCCTAGGGCCCTTTGTCGGAGAAGGCGTGTTGCCTTTACCTCTGCCGGACACCGCGTGACGAACGGTCGTGAATCCCGTCAGGTCCGGGAGGAAGCAGCGGTAAACGGTGCGGTCCGTGTCGCGGAACGTCCCGGTTTGTGGAGTATAGGCCAGCCGTCTTTACTTGGCATAGGTTCGAAGCGGGATGCACGGCTGGGGTCACCTTCTTGTTGGCAATTCCCTGCAACACCTCGCCTGCCTAGCTGGAAAATCCATGAGCCTCACCTTGCGCCAAACCTTGGCCTTGATTCTAAGCCAACGCGAGAGCAGCTCTCATGAATTAGCCGAAGAACTAATGCTTACCACTGCGGAGGTGGAATCCCATCTAACCCACCTGAAGTACACTCACAAGAACAGGCTCAAGATGCGACCAGCCAAGTGCGGGTCTTGCGGTTATGAATTCAAGAAACGGGGCCGCTTGGACGCGCCTGGCCGTTGTCCCCAATGCAAGGCTGAGCGGGTAGAAGGTCCCTGGTTCAGCTTATCAGTCTAACGCTAGTAGTAATCATTACCTGTGTTGCGCTAACTAAAAGCGACATGAGCGCTGATCGCCTGACCTTTTCCTATAAAGCGGGCGCAATCGATATGATATGCGGCCCTAAAGAAACAAGGCCCGGCTTCCGCTAATAATCTGATAATGTATAATATCTTAGAGCTCCGTCTCGGGGGGGCGACCAAAATTAACGAGCAACGGAAAGCAAACATGCCCCAGGAACCCTACGAACTTACAGATGGCTATTATTTCCCGGTGTCGCCTTTGCTGCTTTTCCCGCGCACCAAGGGCAAGTTCGGAGTTTATGTAAAGATTAATGAGCAATACCGCCTTTACGCCCACCCGGATGAGCCCTTCAACGAAGAACAGCGTCGCAAGCTATATGAAAACGGCGTCACCGAGGTTTACGTGCTGGGCAAGCAACGCCGCCAGTTCCAGAACTATTTGGAAACCCACTTGGGCGGGGTGTTGGACAACGACAACCTTCCCATGAAGGAACGTAGCAAGGTTTTTTACAACGTGTCGGCTTCCATAATGCGCGAGACCTTCGAAAGCCGTCTGCCAGGCACTCTGGACAAGGAGCGCTTCGAGCGCATACTCAACATGGTAACGGCCAGCACCCGCTTCTTGCTTAAAGGCGGCTCCATCAAAAGCCTGGCCAAGTTCATTTCACACGACTACAAGACCTATTCCCACTGCGTGCACGTGTTCGTATTCACCAGCGCCATTTTGCAGACCTTCGGCCTTGAAGAAGAAGCCATAACCCAGGCAGGCATGGGAGCGATGCTGCACGACATCGGAAAAACCGTCATACCCAAGGAGATACTGAACAAGAACGGCAGCCTCACCCTACAGGAACGAGAGGTGGTGCAGACCCATCCAGTTAAGGGCGTGGCGCTTTGCTCACAGATGCCGCTCAGCCAAGAGGCAATCAATGTGATTCTTTTTCATCATGAAAAACTGGACGGCACCGGATATCCGGCCGGATTGGCCTCCGAAGCCATCCCCTTGGCCGTGCGGGCCTCCTCTTTAGCCGATGTATACGACGCGCTTACCACCGACCGGCCCTATGCCCAGGCCCGTAGTCCGTTTGAAGCGCTCAGCACCATGCGCGATGAAATGACCACGGCCCTGGACCAGGAGGTCCTCAAGCGTTTGGTTATGGTGCTAAGCGGCGCGGCGGTGATTTAGCCTTTGGTCTCGGGCGTCAGTTTTGCGCAAGTAGCGCATGATCTATGCGCAAGCGGGCGTCTTTGAGGGCGGCGGCGATTTGCTCCAGGCGTCCGGGCTTTAGTGCGCTGGCAAAACCAATGGACCACAAGGCGGCGGGCAGGCCGCCATGGGCACCCAGCGGCACTGCGACCCCCCAAACACCCAAAAGGTATTCGTCGGTCTCCATGGCATACCCCTGCGTGCGTACTTTACTGAGCTGAGCGAGCAAGCGTGCCGGGTCGTTGACTGTATGTGGGGTGTGCTGCGTTATGCCCTGGGCAATTATGCGCTCAACCGCCGCCGGAGGCATGCCGGCCATGAATACCTTGCCAACGGCGCCTGCGGTGACCGGCAGCCTGGTGCCGGGACCAGCTGAAATACCGATTACGCCCGAGGGCTGGCGGGCCTCCACTACGGTGACTTCGCCACGGCCCAGGACTCCCAAAAAGATGCTTTCGCCCAATTCGTCGCGCAGGCGGGTCATCTCAGGGCTTGCCAATTCCTTTAGTTGGGCGTGGATGAAGCCGCGGCCAGCCAAGTTGGAGATCAAGGGACCCAGCCCATAACGCTTTGACGCCGGGTCACGGGTGAGCGCCCCACCGGATTCAAGTTGCGAGCATAGGCCGGAAACGGTGCCTTTGCTTATATCCAGGCGGCGGGATAGTTCGCTGATACCCAGACCTTGAGTGCTTTCGGCTACCAGTTCCAGAATTGCGAGGGCGCGCCCCACCGAGGGCGCGCGATAGCCTTGTGGTAAAGCCATGAAGTTCTCTCTGCTGAACGAAACGTATATTATAAGATGACAGCGGCCAGCCTGCCTTGTCAAGTGGAGTATGCGGTTAGGGACGGATTGATATATGACAGGCGGGGGAAAAGGCGCAACAAGCCCTATTCGTCAAGGAGTTGACGAATGGGGCCGAACCTTCCGGCAATTATTGAGCCCGCTCGGAAAAAGCCTCCCACCGGGTTAGGCATAACGGCTCAGTTCTTGCCCCTTGCCATCGGCGCCGGAGCCATGGTTTTTAGGCCGGGCCGCTTCATTGCGGGGCAAGACTTTCTTGGCCTTGCGCCGGTCTTTCCGGCGAACCTCGGAAAGCGGTTCGGGCTCCTCGCGTATGGGTTTTATAAGGTTGATATCCGCGAGCATAGCCAATCTTACCTCCCTATTAGGCTTATCGGCCATGCCCTGGTGAAGCTTGAATTTTCCCGTTAGGGCAATGACGCTGGAGGCCTCCGGCCAGTTGGCGCCGGTGGGCGCCTGGTTTGGGCCAGAAACTCAACCATGTCGCTCACGAACAGCAGGCAGTCCCGGCGTTTTTGGTCTGAGCAGCCACCGTGGGCACTGCACCAATCAGTATTGCCGCAGTGCAGGCAAAGCAACTCTGGGCTCAGTAATGCCTGATCATAAAAATTTCGAAGCGCTTTCCTGGGCTGACCGAACATGACCCCTCCTATAGACCCCAGCTTGACGGTGTCCGACTTTACCAGCTTGCTTTGCAGCATCCATGCCAGCTCAGGGCTATACCTGAAAGGCTTGCCACGTTGGGGCATACATGTTAGCTTGTCTTACCAGTTTTAACGGGGGATTACGCAGGAATGACAGCACTGCTGGTATTAGGGCTTCTAGGGGTTACCGCCTTATTTTTGGCGGGCACGCTGACCTATCTTTATCGTTGGCGGGTTCGAAAACGCCTATTTCCCCAGTTGCCCCGCCTCTGGAGAGGCGACCGCAGCCGCTTCGTGGTTTCCACGGGACTGTTTGTGTTGTCATTGCTGGCGTTTATGGTTGTGAGTCTGGCCACCGGCCCTTCGTTGCCGGAGCCTCCGCCAAAGCTTGCGGCCAATAAACCCCAAGGACCATCATTCGATGGCACTCCGCCGCCAACTCCTCCGCCGCCCAAAGCCGAGGCACCCCTTTCATCGCCTAGGCCGCCAACTGGTGCGACTCCCGTTGCGCCGGCGACGGTCTTAGGTGAGCAAGTTCAGGTAGCAGCTAAGCCAAAAGAGATAACATCGGCTCCGGCCCCACAGCAACCAGAGCCCACTAAGTCGCAAGCAAATGCCAAGCCGGCTGCTAGCGTGCCTGCCGGCGTGCAGCCCGAGAAACAAGCCGCGCCGGCTCAGGATAGCCGGCCGGGTTCTGCTCAAGCCAAGGTGGAGCCAAAGCTTTCCGCGCCTGGTCCAGCTAAGCCGGCAAAAGAACCAGCGCCTCAAGCAACCACGCAGACAGCGCCTGCCTCGGCCAAAAAACAGCCGCCGGTTCAGAACAAGAAGCCGCCCGCCGAAAAAAAACTTGTTAAAGCCAAACCGGCTGCGCCTCCTGCCTCTTCGGCAACGATCAAGGAGCCGGTTAATAGTAAGCAACCGGTCAAGACAGCTCCGGCCAAGAAAGCCAAGGCCCGGAAGCCTGCGCAGGACAAGCCATCAGGCAAGGTCTATACGGTGTGCGTTGCTTCCTTTAAGGACAAAGAAGCGGCCCAACGCCAGGCAAAGCGCTTGGCTGACAAGGGCATGAAGGGCCGGATCATCAAGGTGCAGCTTAAAGAAAAAGGCGAGTGGTACAGGTTGTGTGTGGGTGAGTTTTCAACTTCAAAACAGGCGATGGACCAATCCAAAGCCTGGCGAGATAATGACCTTATCAAAACTCCCTTCGTGACTCGTCTACGCTGACCCGCCTGCCATGGACGCCAACCGACTTTGGATGCTTCTCAATGAATTGGCTGGGCAAGTAGGCGTTGAGGTCCGTCTGGAACCGTTAACGGATGATGACGATTACGCGGCTAGGGGAGGCCTTTGCCGTTTGGGCCAGCGCCAGGTAGCATTCGTGGACCGCCGGCTTCCACCTGAAAGCCGCAACCGCCAGCTAGGCCAGGCTCTCAAGGGAATCGAATTGGAGGGAGTTTATCTTCGTCCTGCGGTTCGTGAGTTTCTGGCGATTATCAATAGGCCGAGCAGCCGTGAGGAGAATGAGGATTGGCCAAGCTAACCAAAGGTGAGCAGCGCCTAAAAGTTTTGGAGAAAGAGATCAAGGCCCGCGATGTGCGTTTGGGTTATGAGCGCCTGCAATATGCCGGTCTGATGCTGAAAAGCGGCTTATGCTGGTTCAAGGGCCGCTACTATCTCTTCGTGGACCGGCGCAAAAAAGTGACTGAGCGCATTGACCTTTTGGAGGGAGCTCTGGATGAGTTGGACCGCCTGGCTATCGAAGGTAGGCTGGACCGACCGTTTTCCGATGAGGAGCCATCGCAAAGCCTGTCTGGCTCCGCGGCTGACGGGAAGGATGCCGTAACAGATCCCCAGGCTGAAGAAGACCTCTCCGTGGAGGGTAAGGCGTGAACCAGGAGCAGGCGCGTGAGCAGTTGATAGCCTTTTGCCGGCTGGGTTGGCAAAAGGGCTATCTGGCCGCCACCGACGGCAACTTATCAGTAAGGCTGGGCGCGGACCGGGTGCTTATCACTCCGGCGGGCCGATCAAAGGCCATGTTGCATGAATCCGACTTGGTGGAGGTAGACCTGGAGGGCCGGGTACAGGGTCAAGATGGCCGGCCCAGCGCCGAGATGGCCATGCATTTGGTTGTATATCAAATCCGCCCGGATGTCATGGCCGTGGTGCATGCCCATCCGCCCCTGGCGGGTGCCTTTGGTCTGGCGGGCCGCGAACTGGATTTAAGCGCTTTGCCGGAGGCCATGGTGCATTTAGGCCAAGCGCCCACCGTGCCTTACGCCACTCCCGGCGGTGCTGAACTGGCCGAGGCGGTGCGTCCCTATTTGGACCGGAACAATGCAGTGCTCCTCAGCCATCATGGCACTTTGACTTTCGGCCCTGACTTGGAAACCGCCTGGGCCTATACAGAAAAACTCGAGAGCGCGGCTCAGGTGCTTTGGGCGGCGGAATCCTTGGGCGGCGCAACTCCTCTTTCCTTTGAGGATCAAAGGCGCTTGCTGGAGATGGGAGGACATGACGTCTCATCCCTGTCTGATGTTCTAATGTCCTTGGACCGGCGTATAGAGGCCGAGCATTTGCCGCTCACCGGCGATTTCTTGACGGAAAAGCGCTGGCAGGATCAACGGGGGGAAGCGCATTTAATTATCAACGACCGGCCCCTTTGCCGGGTGTGCCTTTTGACCCTGGAGCCCGAGGCCGGTTATCGCGGCGGCCATGTTCACCGGCATAAACATGAAGGTTTCTACGTAGTGCAGGGCCACGCATTGGTGGAGTTGGCCTGCACGGTAACCGGCGAACGTTTAAGCCTGGAGCAGGAACCGGGAGACCGGTTGTGGCTGCCGCCCGGAGTGGCGCATCGGATTTTTGCGCCAGGGCCGGACAAATTGGTTTTTGTCGAATTCACCGATCGTCCCTATGATCCAGCGGACGATGTGCCGTTTAAGTTTTAGTCGAAGGAGTCATGAATCATGCCTGATGCTGAAGGAATCTTGGAAGCCAGAGAGGTTAGCGAAATGCCCGCGGCCAATTGCTCCACGGGGCCGGGCAAGTCCCTCAAGGGTTCTAATTATCTTGATTGGGGGATGCGCAATAGGCTTTCGCGCCTTATAGGAAAAGATGGGCATACCCAGTTCCTGCCAATAGACCACGGCTATTTCCAAGGCCCCACCCGCTGTCTGGAATGCCCGGGCGATACCATCCGCGATCTCCTGCCTTATGCCGACGGACTGTTTGTCACCCGGGGAGTGCTGCGTTCCTGCATTAGCCCCGACATAGACACGCCGATCATCCTCAGGGTGTCCGGAGGCAGTTCAGTGGTGGGCGAAGATTTGGCTGATGAGATCATCACCGTTTCCGTAGAGGAGATGCTGAGGCTGAACGTGGCTGCGGTGGGGCTCTCGATTTTCGTGGGCACTCCCTATGAACGCCAGACCCTGGAGAACCTGGCCGAGCTGGTCAGCACCTGCGAGGATTACGGCATCCCGGTAATGGCGGTTACCGCCGTGGGAAAGGAGCTTGAAAAGCGCACCTCGCGCTACCTGGCTTTGTCCTGCCGCATTGCCGCTGAGCTCGGCGCCAAGGTAGTCAAGACCTATTATTGCGCAGAAGGCTTCGAGAAGGTGACTTACGGATGCCCGGTGCCGGTGGTGATGGCCGGCGGGCCCAAGTGCGAGACCGAGCTCGAGGTGTTCGAGTTCGTATACGATGGCATGCAAAAAGGAGCCATAGGCGTGAACCTGGGGCGCAACGTGTGGCAAAGCCCTCATCCGGTGGCCATGATGCGCTCTCTTAATGCGGTGATCCACGCCGGGGCCAAGCCCAAAGAGGCCCGGGAGATGTATCGGGAAATTTGCCAGGGTTGACAGGGAGAGCTTAAGCCATGGGCGCATCCTGCGACATGAATGTCTGCATGTATTACTCCAACAGTGACGTGCGCTGCGAGACCATGACGCGGCCCAGTCCGGGACCCGGCGAAATACTGCTTAAAGTGATGGCCAGCGGCATTTGCGGTTCGGATGTGATGGAGTGGTACCGCCGCGACAAGGTGCCGCTGGTTTTGGGCCATGAGGTGGCGGGCGAAGTGGCCGAGGTGGGAGAGGGGGGGGACCGCTTCAAGCCCGGCGATCGGGTGGCGGTGACTCATCATGTTCCCTGCAACACTTGCCACTACTGCCTGAGCGGGCATCACACCATGTGCGACACCCTGCTCAAAAAGACGCATTTCCATCCCGGCGGCTTCGCGGAATATTTGAGGGTTCCGGCCATCAACGTTGATCGGGGCACCTTCTTGATGCCAGCCGGCCTTTCCTATGAGGCGGCCTCTTTCATGGAGCCGTTGGCCTGTGTGCTTAGAGGCCAAAAGCAGGCCAGGAT
>Ga0307423_1000285_pt1 | contig 34399 bp, 23 predicted proteins | sample SalMarWE160310MG_FD_202154 | JGI IMG/M metagenome (GOLD analysis project Ga0307423, IMG submission 202154) | Salt marsh sediment microbial communities from the Plum Island Ecosystem LTER, Massachusetts, United States - WE1603-10 | ecosystem: Environmental > Aquatic > Marine > Intertidal zone >... | reverse complement strand
GAGGTATCAGCATTGGGCGGTTTTCCTTTAATGTTCATTTTTATTGTAGTAATAGTTACCTACTACCATTTACGCAAAGAAACCAGAAGATTATGGAGATTATTATTTATTATTATAGTTGGTGGTTTCTTATTACTGATTACTAAATTAATCTTTGCACCGGAAATTCCTGATGAACCTTTTGAAATTATGACAAATCAAATTTCTTCTTTCCCTAGCGGACATGCAGTGATGGGTACCATCTTCTACATCACTCTTGCTGTTGCAATTTCACGCAGACAACATTCACAGAAGACAAAAAGACTGACGTTAATTACTGGAGCCATTATTGTATTTTTAATTGGAATAAGCAGAATAATACCAGGAAACCACACAGTTAAAGAGATAGTTGCAGGATGGTCGCTCGGAATGATCTGGCTTTGCTTGTGCTGGATATTAGAAAGAAAAATTAAAAGGTTTCTAAAAAACGAAAGTATTCTTATCGGCTAAGCATTTTAAAAAGTAAAATGTTTAATTTGTTCCCCTTTCTCACCTAATTCAGTCATTGCTTCAATTCCTATTTCCAGATGCAAGTCAGAAAAATCTTTTGTCACTTTTCTATCGGAGTCTTCTGTTTTAATTCCCTCAGGAATCATCGGAATATCTGAAACAAGAAGTAATGCTCCACGTGGAATTGCATTTACAAGTCCAACAATAAAAAGGGTAGCGGTTTCCATATCAATAGCGATTGTAGAAAGTTTGCGGAGATAATTTTTAAATTCACTATCCCATTCCCACAAACGTCTGTTAGTTGTGTAAACCACACCGGTTCTGTACTCGAAACCTCTTTGAACAATTTTATCTGATACAAACTTATGCAGCTTGAATGAAGGAAGCGCAGGAACTTCCGGAGGTTTGTAATCGTTGCTTGTTCCCTCACCTCTTATTGCTGCAGTTGGAAGGATAAAATGACCAATCTCGGTGGACCTTTTTAATCCACCGCACTTACCAAGAAATAAAACTCCTTTTGGTGAGCGGGCTGAAAGTAAATCCATAATTGTTGCAGCATTTGCTGAACCGATTCCGAAGTTGATAATTGATAATCCCTCAGAATTAGTTGATGTCTGCATTGGTCTGCCGATCCCTTTAATATCAACTTTAAACTTCTTTGCAAAGTTTTCAACATAGTCGTCAAAGTTTGTAAGAAGCATATAATCACCGAACTCATCTATTTTAGCTCCTGTGTAACGAGGAAGCCAGTTTTTTGCAATATCAAGTTTTGTTTTCATTATGGACGAAAAATAAGCAAAAAACTTCAAACACTTGCTTTTGAGTAAAAAATTACATTAGTTAACAAAAAAAATCCTGAAGGGGTTGGGAAATGAAAAAAATAATTTTATTTGCTTTTCTTTTCTTCCTCAATAATTCAACTAGTGTTGTTGCACAATTGCCATATTACTATGAAGACTTTGATCAATATATAACAGGACTACCATTAGCCTGTCAAAATCCATCTGATTGGACAACCTGGAATAATTTACCGTGCGACCCTATAGAGGATCCTTATTTATCATCTATTCATACATTCAGTGGATTGAACTCAGTTGAAATCGTTCATTGGAATGACCTTATTAAACCATTGGGTAATGTCTCTTTAGGAAGAAACCTAATAAATTTTAATGTTTATATCCCTGACGGAAAAACGGGCTATACAAGCATATTATCAAAATTCTCTCCCGACCCGAAAGAATGGGGATTAGATTGTTATTTTGATGTGAGTGGTGTTGGCAGACTTATGCGTATTCCTGATGAGCCAGTTTATTTCAATTATACCAATAACCAATGGCATTTTATTCGAATAGTAATAGATTTTAATAAAGACGAAGCTCAATTTTGGTTGGACTATAATTTAATTCATTTTTGGCAATGGTCACAAAATGGAACAATAACAAGTAAGTTAGCCGCTCAAAATTTTTTCGGTGAATTAAGTAGCAACGAAATGTATATCGATGATTATTCATGGGGCGAAATATTTTTATACCCGGTTCCCCCATATACACCAAGCAACTTAACTGCACAACAAATTTTCAATCTCGAACCCCAAGTTCAATTAAGTTGGCAGGATAATTCTTGGAATGAAAGTGTTTTTAAAATTATCCGGAAAAGAGGATTACCAAATGATCCTTCTTCCTTTGAATTTCTAAGTATTGTTCCACAAAATGTCACTCAATATATTGATTCAAACGTCGTTATAGATTCTACTTATACATACGGTGTACTTGCTCTAAATATGTTCGGATACTCAGATACAAGCAACACAGCTTCTATAACCATTGAGCCTGTCACAAATTTAATAGAAAATAATAATATTTCAACATTTTCGTTGTCACAAAACTACCCAAACCCATTTAATCCAAGTACAAAAATAAAATTCACCGTACCATCTGTCATTGCGAGCGGAGTGAAGCAATCTGAATTAGTAACTCTTAATGTTTACGATATTCTCGGTAGAGAAGTATCAACGCTTGTTAATGAAGAAAAACCTGCAGGAGAATATGAAGTTGAATTTAATGGAAGAGACTTACCGAGCGGAATTTATTTTTATAAACTGAAAGCAGGAAAGTATATTCAAACAAAAAAGATGATTCTTCTTAAATAATTTTATAAAAAGGGAGTGGTGTTTACTTACTACTCCCTTGCTCTCTTCTTTCTCCTTAAAAAACTCTGATCAATAAAATCGTTGCAGCGGTTTACGTTGCCCGGATAAGTAAATCCGATGTAGTGAAGATTCTTTAACAATTGAATTTCCAACTCCTTCCTTCTTTTCCTTACGGTAGTTTTGCTATCGGCAACTTCCCCTTTCTTCTTAAGCTGAGCCTCGCGTGCATTCTTAAAATCATTAAGCATTGTCTGCAAATCATTCTTCAAACCTGTACCAAGCTCTGCCGAGTATTGATCTGCTGCGGCTATCATTCTGTCCATAAGCAATTCAACATTCTTAAAATTACTCTGCCAGTATTCATTCTTTCCTAAAGGAAAAAACGCCTGGTATGCATCTCCTTTTTTCCCGAAATGTGCTCTTACGATTCCCTCTTTGGCGGCAATATAATTCTTGAAGTCGTCGAGCAGCTTCTTAACCTTTATGGTAAGACCCTGCTGTGCCGCAAACTTAACCGCTTCATCCGTTATTGCTGTTGCATAAAGCTGGTAAGCTGTAGTTGTGGCGACAATAAGCTGTGCGAACTCCCCGCCGCTGTTGTTTGCCTTTAGTCTTTCAAGCTGTATTTCGGCAAACTTTCTAAGCTTGTCATCGCTTATCAGCTTACTCTCAAAGTGGTTTTTGAATAGAGTTTCAAGATCAAGCATACCCGCTCCTTATGATAATAATTGATTTAGCATTTCTTTCCAGGCTGAAAAATCTGTTGTAATCGGGTCATCGGAAAAGAGAATATGTCATTATAAAATCTTATTATTATATCACTAAATACAATACTATGTAAAATGTTTCTTTTATTATTATCCTAATAAATATATAACATATATAGAATATTATTTATACTATAATGTTATAAATAGGCATTATAAAAATAATAATATAATATATAGAACTATTCAGATATAATAATCATAAAAATATATAATTATTATATATTTTAATATGATACTAAAAAATAACTTTGTATATACTATAGATATACATATTACTATAAAAGATTTTTAGAAGACTATTTCTAAAACAGACTAAGCAATTAGTAGTATTACTGAGACTATCGCAGATATTTATATGACCAAGCTAACGGGAAGGGATGATAAAGTGAATTAAAGGAAATGAGTTCAGAATGATAATTGCAGTACTTGAGAAATTTATAGGCGAAGCCAAAAGTTGCTATTGTCATTAAATTTTTTTTGTTTTGGGTATCTATAAATTTCCTTCAGGGAGGAAAAGATGAACACACTTAAAATATCTCTCCTGGTTTCTATTCTTACGATTACAATATATTCACAAAATTTCTCAATTAAAGTTCAACCGAATAAAATAATTACTGGAGATGAGGTAAGTGATTTACCTCAACCGTATAGTGAAGTAATTACAGGTGAGAGTATTTCATTTGGTAAATACTATTCGCCAAATTTTGCTTGGTCAATTCATAATATAACGGATATACAAACTGGTTATGATTTTCAGTCGTCTGCATCACCTCAACAGGTTTGGTTAGATTTGAATAATCCAACTTATCTCCATGCAGTTTTTACAAATTCCCAGGTTGATGACAACTTTTGGGCAGATAGAACCAGTCTTTATTTTGGTAGTACTGATGCGGGCTTAACCTGGTTTGAATTAGGTATGGTTCCAATAAATACTGGAACGAGTGGACGCTCAGGCTTTCCTTGTATTGTTGGAACCTCAAATGGAGCAGCTGTTATAGCAAATCATAATAATTCTGAATATACAACAACCCATACTAAAATATTTGTTGATAATGGACTATTCGAGTATAACTTCACGACTTACGATCCTGGTGAGCCAAGTGTTGGACCAATTATTTGGCCAAGACTTGCCATTCTACCTAATAATGATATTGTAGTAGCTTCCTCATATAATCCTGGACCTGATTATTATTTAAATACTTTAAGTGGAGGTGTTTTCAGCGGTTGGCAATTAAATGATGGTTATTGGGTTGAAACTTATTCTCTAGCTGTTTCTAAAAATGGCAGCAAAGTTGGTTTAGTCTATTTGGGGCAACCCTCATCCGGTCAGGAACATTGGGTTTTTTATAAACAGTCAACCGATGGTGGATTAACTTGGTCCTCACCAACTACAGTCTGGCAAGCGTATACAGATCCGGGGAGCGGTGATATTCTTGGCTGTCTCAGAGGTGTTTATATCAGTTTTTACGGAGAGGAACCGTGTGTTGTATTTGAAATAGGTTGGAATACAACCACAAGCTATTATCCTGGTTTGCCATCTGAGATAAGATTCTGGTCTCCAAATATTAGCGGCGGTGATTCGAAAGTGCTTGCTGATAGCAATAACATTCCTTACTTTCCCAACTATGGTGTTGATGATGTTCAATATCCCTTAAGTAGACCCGTAATTGGAAGATCACAATCGAACGATTATTTGTTTGTTGCATTCAATGCTACTACGGGTGATTATTGGCCGGGAACAGGCCCCGAAGACTCTACAGCATATATGTGTGGAATGTTTATGTACAGCACTGATGGTGGTAATACTTGGTCAACTCCGGAAAGATTTACTCCAGATTCTCCACTTCTTGACTGGAGATATGTTAGTATTGTACCTGTATGCCCGGTTGATAACGATGTAATTACAGTCCACCTGGTGATGCAGGGCGATACAATCCCAGGTTCAACGATTTATGGATGGGGCATTATGCCTCCTAGCGTTACTGCACAATACTATCATTATTCAACTGATATCCTTGCAGGTGGAAATCCTGCTATCTTAGTAACTTCCCCAAATGGAGGGGAGAGTTGGGTGGTCGGCACAAATCAGACGATAAATTGGACAAGCAATATTGTTACCGATGTTAAAATTGAGTATACAACTGATGGTGGAAGTAGCTGGATTACGATTATAAGTTCAACACCCAGCAATGGAACATACAACTGGACGGTCTCAAATACACCCTCAAGCAATTGCAAGGTTAAAATATCTGATATATCAAATCCCTTGGTGTATGATCAAAGCAACAATCCATTTAGTATAATTGAGCCTTCCATAATTGTTACCTCACCCAACGGAGGAGAGAATTGGGTAGTAGGAGATCAGCATAATATAAGGTGGAACAGCCTTGGTGTAAGTAATGTAAAAATTGAATATACAACAGATAACGGTACAAACTGGCTTTTGATAACTAATTCAGTACCGGCGGAGAATGGGTCTTACCTTTGGGCTATTCCAAACACACCATCATCTCAGTGTAAAGTTAAAATCACTGATACATCTAATCCTAATATCAACGATTTAAGCAACGGCGTCTTTACTATTAGTATTGCGCCTAGCCCCGTCTTAACTTTAGCCTCCCCAAATGGTGGTGAACACTTTACACCAGGCAGCACGATTACGATTACTTGGTTTAGTCAGGATATAACTAATATTAAAATAGAATTTTCAAGTGATAATGGGATAAACTGGAACAACATAACTTTTAGTACACCAGCAGGTGCTGGAAGATATGACTGGACCTCGCCGAATATTAACTCTGATCAATGCTTAATTAAGATATGTGATGTAAGCAACCCAACTTTTTGTGACCAAAGTGATAGCACATTTACAATAGCTCCTATTCCGGAAATAACAGTTACTCAACCAAATGGGGGTGAAGTCTGGGAGGTTAATTCAACACACAATATTACCTGGACAAGCAGTAATGTTACTGACGTAAAGATTGAGTTAAGCATCAACAATGGTGCAAGCTGGATCTCGCCACCGATAACACCCTCCACTCCAAGTACGGGGATATATTCTTGGGTAGTTAGCAATACCTTATCAAATCAATGTCTTGTAAGAATTAGTGATGTATCCAATACTAATATTAACGACATTAGTGACAGTGTATTTTCAATAGAAGAGGAAAGTTCTGTTCACGATAAGTTTAACTCAGAAATTCCAACTGAATTTTCTTTGTATCAAAATTTTCCCAATCCTTTTAATCCTAGTACTACAATTTATTACAGTATACCAGAGGAGACATTTGTAAAATTAAACATTTACAACTTACTTGGAGAGGAAGTTGCAGTATTGGTAAACGAAAATAAAACGGCTGGAAATTATAGCGTTAGTTTTAATCTTGGAGATTACAACAGTGGTATTTATTTGTACAAACTACAAGCGGGAACTTTTGTCGAAACAAAGAAAATGGTTTTGTTAAAATAAACGCTAAAGATTTTTTAACAAATTAATATTCTTTATTTCCCCTGCAATAATTATCGTCTGGTCTTCTTTAAAGATATGATTTGGATTTGGTATTGCTTTAATTTTCGCATCGCTTCTTTTTCCGGTCTTGATTGAAAGAACATCCACTCCATAATTCTTCCTTATATCCAACTCGCGGATTGATTTGCCTATAAAAGATTTCGGAGGCGAAATTTCAACAATAGAGTAACCTTCCATAAAGTGCAATTCTTTTTCATCTTCTTTCATAACTATACTGCTCGCAAGGTTTGATGCAATTTCCATCCGGTCTATTTCTTTCTGGTAAGCGTCCTGTATATCTTTTCGCCAGATGTATCCTAACAATTCATTTCCATTTTCAGAAGAAACTACGGGAAGACCTTCCAGGTTAAAGCGGCTTATTTTATCGAGTGCAACATGACAGCTTGATTCGAGTGGAAGCGATTCAAAGTTTGTATTAGCTATATCTGCTGCGATAAGCAAATTCTTCAGTTCATCTTTTTCAAATAAATGATCTTTAATATCATTAATTGAAATAATTCCTTTAACATTATTTTCTCTGTCTACGACAGGGTATTCACTTGATCTTCCTTTTAAAACTTTGTTAACAACACTGTTAAAATTATCCGAAACTGCTATTGATTGAACATCAGTCTTGAAAATATCTTTGACATACAAAGACTCCATCACATTTACTTCCATTCCTTCTTTTATACCGATATTCCGAAGGAGAAGTTTAAGTGTGTAAATTGATTCTCTGGTTAACCTTGATGACAAAATCAAACTAATTATACAGGTAACCATTAAGGGAAGGATAATGCTGTAGTCATTCGTTAATTCAAAAACTATTATTATCGCAGTGATTGGTGCACGGGTGGTTCCGGCAACTAATCCGCCCATTGCAACCAAAGCATAAGCACCGGGTGAAGCGGTAACATTTGGAAAAAGTGAATGAACTGCATAACCAAAAAAGTAACCAAGCATTGCACCCATAAAAAGTGAAGGTGCAAAAATTCCTCCTGAACCTCCCGAGCCTAAAGTGACAGATGTCGCCAGTATTTTAGCAAATATAAGTACAACTGCAATATACCATACCATCTTTCCATAAAGAGCCATATTAATTGTATCGTAACCTACTCCCATTACTTGCGGAAATCCTAAAGCAACTATTCCAACAATCACCCCACCGATAGCAGGATTTACATATTCAGGGAGTTTCATTTTATTATCGAATAAATCTTCACACCAATAAAGAAGCTTGATAAAAAAATAGGAAACAACTCCAGCAAGTGCACCGAGTACAAAATAGAAACCGATTTCCTGTGGTGAAACCAGTTGATACTTAGGTACCACGAAAGCAGCAAACTTACCTTCGAATGTATGTGAAACTACAGTTGCCATTACTGATGCAATTACTATCGGAGAAAATTGTGCAATCGCAAAATCCATCAAAATAATTTCTACTGCGAATAGCGCTCCTGCAATTGGAGCATTGAAAGCGGCAGCTATACCTGCGGCGGCACCACATCCTACAAGTGTTTTTAATCTTTTAGATGGAACTCTTAGAAACTGCCCGATCATTGAGCCGATACTTGAACCAATTTGAATAATCGGTCCTTCACGTCCAACCGAACCGCCTGTGCCGATTGAAATTGAGGAAGCAATAGCTTTAATAAATGCAACTCTTGGTCTGATGTTACCACCCTTCAACAAAATTGCCTGCATTACCTCAGGAACTCCGTGCCCTTTTGCTTCCGGAGCTAAATAATAAATAATCGGTCCAACAATTAAACCGCCTACTGCAGGTATGATGAGTATCCAGTACCAGGAAGTGTTTAATACATTTTCGAGAAAAGTTCCTGCACCCTGAAACGAGAGAAGTGATATTTCTTTAATTAGAAATCTAATTCCAATTGCTGAAAAACCGGCGAGCATGCCGATGATAATTGCAACAATTATCATAAAAGTATGCTCGGTTAGCTTCAGCCGCTCAAAGTAAGCGGCTGTTCGAAGAGAAACTTTTGTTGAAAAATTTGTTGAAAAATTCTTATTCACTCTTTATAAGTTATTTAATCCTTATGACATATTAAACATATTTCTAATCAAAATGCCAAAGAATTATTCTGTATAGTGTTCAATTACCTTTGCGATATGTGCAGTGCAAACCGTACAATATGGTTTACTTCCTTTAGAAAACATTATACAATCCAGCATTGGTCTGAACATTCCCGTAGCAACATAACCAGCACCTTCGAATGCACCTACTTTTCCATAATACTTATTTTTCTTAAGATAACTATCGACTAATTGTGAGTGTTCTTTATCTTTTTTTGCATATTCGTTTTCTGCTGTTTGTATCAATTCAATATCAGATTTATTTTTTTTCAACTCAGCTATTTTATTGTTCATAGTTCGTCGTTCTGCCTGCCATTTATAATCCATTGAGTCGAATGCAGCTTTATTCCATTGAGTTGGAATCTCAATCCCCGGGGCAAGATATTTTTTCCATTTAAGATTAGCAGGATCTAATAATGCAGTAATATTGGGTTCAAGAGGTTCAAGCTTCACAGGATAAAAATCGTTGTATTGCACATCGGAAGTATAATACTCATCGGCGAGACCTGAAAATGAATGTCCGAACTCATGAAGGAATAGATAATCTTTGAACTGGTTATCAGTTGTGAATGTACAGAAAAGATTATAGATGCCTCCTCCACCGTAACGGGAGTGATTAATCATTATATAAATTGCATCGTACGGAACATTTGCAGCAAGATCTCTTACTGCTTTATTATCTTCAGTAAGGACATATCGTTCAGAACCCATTGAGTTGAATGTGCAGCTTAAAACTGTGTTTTTGAAAATTCCAGCACGAGGTTCATCAATACCGCTGTCTTCCGAAGGTTTATAAACACCGTGAATGTTAAATTTATCTGCATAAGATTTATAAGGTTCCTGGCTGAAAAAAACATCGGAAAAATGTTTTAAATCCTTTTCAAATTTACTTTTCTCATCAACAGTATATCCTTCTCCTAATATTACAATATCAACTCTGTCGTGTGGATCACCGTTTGATTCCGCATCATATACTTTAACCTGTTTGTTCTTAACTTCATCCCTTATGATCATCACATCGGCAGGATCAATTTCTTTTCTAAAAAATTCAAAGAGATTTTGCTTTTCATCCCTTCTTTCTATTGAAAAAATAATTTTGTTTTTGGGATAAGGAATTAATACTGATTCTTGAAAAGTTCTCTTAATACCCCCAAGACCTTCAGTGCTGGTTTTGTATTCACCGAAATAGCTGTCGAAGCCTTTTGAAAAGATAAGCTGGTTTGTTGCAGCATCATAAATTTTTGCGCAGTACCTTCCAAGATTAAGATCATCAATAAGATATTTTCTGCTACCTGCCCAGATTCCGTACTTATAAACCTGATCCAATGTTATTAATTCTTCAGTTGAATTGCCAATGTGAAAATAATCAATGCGCATTGTTTCATCGTTGAAGAATTTATCGAAATCAGCAAAAACTGGATTTATCTCCTGCGCAAAAGCAGACATTGCAAGGAGAAAATAGAGAACAGGGATTACAATTAACTTTTTCATTTTTATACTTTCGATATTTGTTAATTCAAATTTATACATACTAAAATATTGAAAATTGAATAGATATAGGCAGTCTGCTTTTTATTCTTCAAAATTCTGACTTCTTAATGATGAATTCTGACTCCTGTCTCCTGAATTCTGATTTCTAAAGAAGTATTTCTCGCTCAAAAGCCTTAAATTTGAACATTATTTTATAATATTTCTTCAAACAAACAATCAAAGGAGATTTTATTCATGGCTCGCAAGAATGTACTAATTATGGGTGCGGCTGGTCGCGACTTTCATAACTTTAACGTTTTTTTTAGAAACAACAGATCATATAATGTAGTTGCTTTTACTGCAACACAAATTCCAAATATAGAGGGAAGGGTTTATCCAAGACAGCTTTCCGGTAAACTTTATCCTAAGGGAATAAAAATTTATGAAGAAAAATATCTGGAAAAATTAATCAAAGACCTGAAAGTTGATGAAGTTGTATTTTCTTATTCAGATGTACCTTTTGATTATGTGATGACAAAAGCTTCAATTGTAAATGCAGCTGGAATTTCTTTCCGGTTGCTTGGTGCGGCTGAGACACAAGTCAAAAGTAAAAAACCGGTTGTAGCAGTAATTGCTGTAAGAACCGGTGCAGGTAAATCTCAGACTTCAAGAAAAGTTGTAAAAGTTTTAACTGAAGCAGGAAAAAAAGTAGCAGCAATACGTCATCCAATGCCTTACGGTGATTTAGTAAAACAGAAAGTACAAAGATTTGCAACTTATGAAGATCTTAAAAAACAGAATTGTACAATTGAAGAGATCGAAGAATACGAACCACACATAGCTCGCGGGGGTGTTATTTATGCTGGCGTGGACTATGAAGCAATTTTAAGAGAAGCAGAAAAAGAAGCTGATGTAATTTTGTGGGATGGCGGCAACAACGATTTCTCATTCTACAAAGCTGATGTGACTTTCACAATTGTTGATCCACACAGAGCAGGACACGAACTCTATTATTATCCCGGAAATACTTCACTCAGAATGGCTGATGCAGCAATCATAAATAAAATTGATTCTGCTAATGCTGATGACATTTTAGAAGTAATTGAAAACACAAAAATGATAAATCCTGATGCAACAATAATTGAAGCTGCTTCACCAATTACTGTTGATAATCCTTATGTAATTAAAGGTAAAAGAGTTCTTGTTGTTGAAGATGGTCCAACGTTGACACACGGTGAAATGCAATATGGCGCTGGAACAATTGCTGCACAAAAACTTGGAGCTAAGGAAATTGTCGATCCAAGACCGTATACTGTTAAAACAATTTCTGATACATTCAAAAAATATCCAAACATCGGAATTCTTCTTCCTGCGATGGGCTATGGCAAAGCTCAGATGAAAGATCTTGAAACAACTATCAACAAAACAGATTGTGATTCTGTGGTAATCGGAACTCCGATTGACTTAAGCAGATATATAAAAATTAACAAACCTTACACGCGAGTAAAATACGAACTTCAGGAAATTGGACAGAATACTGTTGAAAGTGTTTTGAGAGAAAAGAAGATCATCAAATAATTCACTCTTGTAATTCCGGACGAGTCTATAAAAGACTCGATCCGGAATCTTTTTACCAAAAAAATATTTAATTTATCTTTTTACAACTGACTTTAAGCTCAAAGTTGATATCATTATTTTCAATTAATATCGAAATAGATAAAAAATAAGTACTTACAGATGCAGGATATAAACTGGATTCAAAAACAAGCAAATTTTTCTTTTGCAAGATTACTTCCCCATCTAACTGAGAAGTATTCAGAAAAAGTTGAGGAAGGCGAATGGCAGAGGTACGTTCAAAGACTTACCCAGCACTTCCCACGTCTATTCGGATTACTTTACCAACTCTACGGTAAAGAATATGATTTCTTCTACCACCTTACAGAAATACTGAACACAGCAACAAAAGCATGGATTGAAAGATCTGCAGATTTGAAAGCGCTGGATGCAATTCGCGAACATGATCCCGGATGGTATCAATCAAACAGGATGCTTGGTGCAGTGTGTTATGTTGATCTTTTCTCAGATGATCTTGAAGGGATGAGAGAAAAAATTCCATACCTGAAAGAACTTAATATTACATACCTTCACTTTATGGCAGTCTTTAAAACCCCCGATGGTGATAACGATGGTGGCTATGCGGTAAGTAGTTATCGTGAAGTTAATCCTGAACTCGGAACAATGGAGGATTTAAAGAAACTTGCAGAAGAATTACGTAATCATGGAATAAGCCTGGTTCTGGATTTTATTTTTAATCATACTTCCGATGAGCACGAATGGGCAAAAAAAGCTATGTCAGGTGATGAGGAATTTCAGAATTATTACAGAATGTATCCTGATAGAAAAATTCCGAATGAATTTGAAAAAACTATTATCCCTGTTTTTCAGGATGATCATCCGGGTTGCTTTACTTACAGAAGCAGAATTAAGAAATGGGTCTGGACAACTTTTCATAATTACCAATGGGACTTGAATTATGAGAACCCGGTAGTATTCAATAAAATGGCAGACGAGATGCTATTCCTTGCAAACCAGGGTGTGGAAATTTTAAGACTTGATGCTGTTGCTTTTATCTGGAAAAAACTTGGAACAAATTGTGAAAATCTTCCCGAAGCACATATTATAATACAGGCGTTCAACGCAGTGATGAAGATTGTTGCACCTTCATTTATATTTAAATCTGAAGCAATCGTTCATCCGGACGAAGTGAATAAATATATAAGCGAAGATGAATGCCAGCTTTCATACAACCCTCAAATGATGGCATTGCTCTGGGAATCGCTTGCAACACAAAAAATTACTCTACTCCGGCACGCACTTGAAAAAAGATTTACAATTCCTCCAAACTGTATGTGGGCAAATTATATTCGCAGCCATGATGATATTGGCTGGGCATTCTCGAATGACGATGCGGAAGATTTAAAGATAAATCCATCTGCTCACAGAATATTCTTATCAGAATTTTATACGGGAAGATATCCGGGTAGTTTTGCCAAAGGTTTACCTTTTCAGGAAAATCCAAATACAAAGGAAGGAAGAGTTTCTGGAACAACTGCATCACTTGCTGGATTAGAACAGGCTCTTGAAGAAAAAGATAAATATAAAATTGAACTTGCAATAAGAAGAATCCTTTTATTGCACGGTGTGATCTTAACAATGGGTGGAATGCCACTTATTTATATGGGTGATGGAATAGGTATGCTAAACGATTATGATTATGAAAAATTATCTGAAAAAATTGGAGATACCAGATGGATTCACCGTCCAAAGTTTGATTGGGAAAAACTAAAAGAAAGATCAGATCCTGAATCAGTAACCGGAAAGCTTTTTAATGGACTTTTAAAACTAATTCGTTTGCGAGAAAAAACTCATGCACTTTCAGGCAGTAATACCGAATTTGCTGATACAGGCAACGACCATCTTCTAACTTACTTCAGGCATAATGAAGACAACAGTGTGTTTATTATTGCAAACTTCAGCAATGAAGAACAAAACATCGCCGGTAACAGGCTGCGACAATTGGGTTTGAGTAAAACCATTACGGATGTTGTTGGAGGTAAAACTATTACTGCTGCACAAAATCTTACCCTCGAACCTTACCAGTTTATGATGTTAATTGGGGTTAGATAAATCAAATCTAAGAATTGATATGTGAAATTAAATTCTGTAAAAAGAAAGGTTAATGCTTAAATAATTAATTTTATTTGATATTAGTTGCTTTAACCACTCATCCAAATCTTTTGGAATTAACTCCAACTATCCCTTAAATTTAGAATAGTTTCAATAATAATTTCTCATACTATATGCAACCCGTCTCGGCGTATTCCGAATTATCGGGAGAAGCCGGATCATACAACCATACCGCTTATTTCGGCAAGCTATATAATGCCGGATCAATCATTTATAAAAAAAATTAGAGTAAAGCTATGAAAAAAATATTAAGCACCTCAATCGCTTTTTTTCTTCTTACAATTTCTTTTAATGGATTTTGTCAAAATGAATCAAAAACGGATTCGTTAAAAAACATTTCTCTTTCTGGTTTATCATTCAGAAGCATTGGTCCTGCAGTGACAGCTGGAAGAGTAGTAGCTATTGCTGTCAACCCAAACGATCATAGTGAATATTATGTTGGTTCGGGTCATGGCTCTTTATGGAAAACAACAAATAGCGGAATTACGTTTGAACCAGTTTTCGATGGGAATAAATCTTATGCAATCGGTTCAATTGCTATTGATCCATCGAACACAAATATAGTTTGGGTAGGAACAGGAGAAAACGATAGTCAAAATAATGTAATCTACGGTGATGGTGTTTATAGAAGTGAAGACGGCGGGAAAACCTGGAACAACATGGGTCTTGATAGTTCCGACCACATTGGAGGAATTGTAATCGATCCGAGCAACTCCAATATAGTTTATGCTGCCGCTTATGGTTCATCGAGAAATCAGGGTGGACAGCGAGGAATTTTCAAAACAACTGATAGCGGAAAAACCTGGAAGAATGTTTTATACGTAAGCCAGTACACCGGCTGCTACGAAGTTCATATGGATCCGAGATTTTCAAATATTTTATATGCAGTTGCTCATCAAAGAATGAGAAACTTATACACCGGAGTTTATGGAGGACCGGAAAGCGGAATTTACAGAAGTCTTGATAATGGAGAAACCTGGGAAAAACTAAAAAATGGTTTACCATCTCAGGATGTCGGAAGAATTGGATTAGCAATCTCACCTGTTAATCCCGATGTTCTTTATGCAATAGTGGATGCAACAGATAAGGACAAAGGTATTTATAAAAGCGAAGATCGAGGTGCAAGCTGGACGAAGCAAAGTAAATATGTTTCTTCTTATACTTTTTATTTTCAAAAATTATACTGTGACACAAAGGATATTGATAGAGTATACAGCAACGATGTTTTCATTCAAGTTACAATTGATGGCGGAAAAACCTGGAGTAATCTTGGAGATAATTTAAAGCACCCTGACAACCACGCAATTTGGATCGACCCTGATGATAATCAACATTTAATTGCAGGCTGCGATGGCGGTGTTTATGAAACTTTTGATATGGCTAAGAACTGGAACTTTAAACCTAATCTTCCAATCGCTGAAACTTATAAAATAACTACCGACAACGCCTCGCCATTTTATAATGTTTACATTGGAACTCAGGATAATAATAGTTTATACGGTCCTTCACGGACCATTAGCTCCGCAGGAATAGTAAATTCAGATTGGTTTTACACAAATTCAGGTGATGGTTTTCAAACACAAGTAGATTGGAAAGATCCGAATATTGTTTATGCACAATCACAGTATGGAGGCTTGGTCCGTTTCGATAAAAAGAGTGGAGAAAATCTTTTCATCCAGCCACAGGATTTTGCAGATTCTGCCTACCGGTTTGATTGGGATGCAGCATTACTTATTTCAAAATTTGATAATAAAAGATTATATCACGGCGGAAATAAACTTCTGCGAAGTGACGATCAGGGAAGTACCTGGAAAGAAATAAGCCCTGATTTAACAAGAGGTGTTCCTCAGGAAATGCAAAAGTTAATGGGACAAAGCTGGAGCATCGATCAGCTCGCTAGAAAAAGTTCCATGGCACAAATTGTTGCAATAGCTGAATCTCCATTAGATGAAAACGTATTGTTTGTAGGATCAGGCGACGGATTAATTCATTTCACAACTGATGGTGGTTCTAGCTGGAACAAATCTTCAACACCAGGTTTACCCGAGTATGCAAGAGTTAATAAAATAATTGCATCTAATTTCGACAAACAAATTGCTTACGCTGCTTGCAATAATTTTGTTGGAGGAGATTATAATCCTTACCTCTACAAAACCACTGACGGCGGAAAAACCTGGTTCACAATTAATAGCAATCTCCCTAAAAAAGGAAGTACATATTCAATCCAGGAAGATAACGTTGATAAAAATCTTCTTTTTGTTGGAACTCAAACTGGTGTTTTCTTTTCCAATAATAGAGGAGATGAATGGATTCAACTGAAAAATGGAATCCCACCAACATGCGTGACCGATATGGAAATACAGCAAAGAGAAAATGATCTAACTGTCTGCACATTTGGAAGAGGTGTTTATATTCTCGATGACTATACCCCTCTTAGAAATTTGTCAATGGAAACTTTAAAGAAAGATGCTGAAATCTTTCCAATCAAAGATGCTTTGATGTTCATCGAATCAAATCCATTTGGATTCAGAGGAACAGCATTTCAGGGCGCAAGCTTTTACTCTGCGCCAAATCCTGAAGTTGGAGCAGTCTTTACTTATTACTTAAAAGATGAATTCAAAACTCTTAAAGAAAAAAGAAGAGAAAGAGAGAAAGAAGAACAAAAGAAAGGTGAGGATGTAAAATATCCTTCTTACCAGGAGCTAAAAGCTGAGCAGGAAGAACCCGAAGCATATTTACTTTTTAAAATTACTGATGAAGCTGGAAATGTTGTAAGAAAAATAAAAACAGATGGTAAGAAAGGAGTTAACAGAATTGTTTGGAATTTCCGTTATACACCGTTCACTCCTATTTCACTTGAACCGTTTGACAATTCTGTTCCATGGAATGAGCCAGACAGGGGCTATATGATTATACCGGGGAAATATTTTGTATCTCTTTCGAAATATGAAGACGGAAAATTTACGGAACTAGTACCGCCAAAAGAATTTTTATGTAAGTCTTTAAACAATACGACGATTCCTGCTGAAGATAAACCTGCACTTGATGCATTCAATAAAAAAGTTGCAGAACTTACTCGTGCAATGTCGGCTGCAGATGCTTTCAGAAAAGATCTTGTTGATAAAATTTCATATCTGAAAAAAGCTACGATTGATGCTGCTAATGTTCCTGAAGGAACTTATCAAAAAATTATAGATATTGAACTGGATTTAAAGAAATTCAACCGTGAATTGAATGGTGATCCTTTAAGAGCAAGATACGAAGGTGCATCGCCAACCTCGCTCAAGGGAAGAGTTGATCTAATTACCGGTGCTTTATGGAATACTACTGCCGCACCAACAAACACTTTTATCAAGTCGTACGATGTTGCAGCAAGCAAATTTGAATCTTTACTTTTCTCACTAAAATCTATCGATGAAAATATTAAACAAGTAGAGGACAGTTTAGAAAATTATGGAGCACCTTACACTCCGGGTAGATTTCCAGAGTGGAGGAAATAATGTTTAATCGATTTATGTTTTTATAATTTCTGGATTTCATAATACAATTTCTTTTTGTACACAGATATCTGTTGACAAACTGATAATATTATCGCAAATCATTTATAATTGCTAAAAGCTAACTGTTGATTGAAGATCCCTTGAAAATCATTTATGTTAGAACAATAATCAGCAAAGAAATAAGTATAAAATCCGATTCACGGTAATATTAAAGTCATTCTAATCCTCAATTATTATAAATTAAATAAGGAGGCAGAAATGAAATTCATTATCTTTTTAGTTGTAATATCGCTGGTAACATTCAGTTGTGATTTCAAAAAATCTTTTAATAAAGATTTAGTAACCGGTTTAACCACATCGGGAGATGGTCTTGATTGTGAAGATGTTTACATCTCAGTTGATGAAGAAAAAATAAGTCGGAACTCATTTATCTATGGAGAGGATGTTTATTTAAATTTTAACGGTATTGAAGGATTTACTAAAGAAGATGAAAATGTTTTCCCCGGTATGGAGTTGTATGTTACAAATAAAGCAGGTGAAAAAATATTATTTGAAAAAGATTTATATGCTGATTATCCAGAAGGAATCAATCTTTCTCCTCTACAATTAAGAGCCAATTTAACAGTTGCCAAACCAATTCATTCAAACAACGACTATACCCTGTTTTTAAAAATCTGGGATAAAAAAGGCAACGGAACATTCACAGCAGAAATGGATTTTTCAGTTAAACCAAATGATAAATTGGAGATTACTACAAACAAAGTAACATATAATGAAATATATCTCTTCTCTGAAAACAGGAAAAAGGTAATAACCAACCAAAAGATAGGTTTTGGTGAAAATGTTTACATAATTTTTGAAGGTCTTTCGGGTTTAAATCAAGTGGAAGGAAATGTTTTTCCCGGGTTGAGTTTAAGAGTAACCGATAATACCAATGAAATCATTTTAGACGAAAGCGACCTGTTTGATGAATATAATGAAAACGGTTTAGCAGTTTCGGACTTTAAAAATAAGGTATCAGCAAATTTCTGGTTCACCGGCTCCAAAGTAAATAACCCATTGCAATGCGAAATAACAATCTGGGATAAACAAGGTGATGCAAACATAAAGGTTGGGACTGAACTAATATTAGAATAAAACTGAGTGTCTCTTAGAATTTTTCATAACGATATTTGAGCATCAGCTATTCTTCTAGATGAAAGTGATGTTCAACGAATATAATCTAAAGCAAAAAATATTTTTATTAATTCTAATTTATTATGAAACAATATAAACGAGGACAAAAATGAAAAAAACATTTATCACACTTATTCTTTCACTGATATTTATCAGCACATCATTTGCACAGACGGTTGATGAAATACTGGCAAAATACTTTGAGGCTCAGGGACAAGAAAAACTTCTTGCTACGAATACTTTCATTACAAAGGGAAAAATTATCCAGGGACAATTCGAGATACCGTTCACTTCTTATCAGAAAAGACCAATGAAATTCAGATCTGAAGCTGAATTCCAGGGAATGAAAATAATCTCGGCATTTGACGGAGAAAATGGCTGTTCAATAAACCCGATGATGGGTTCTACCGATCCGCAGCCAATGACAGCGGAACAACTTGACCGTATGAAAATACAGGCAGACTATGATGGAATGTTCTATAACTACAAAGACAAAGGTTATACGGTTGAATTTATGGGGAAAGAACCTGTTGACGATATTGAAACTTATGCGCTTAAACTTACAAGACCCAACGGCGATATTATAACTGCTTACATCGACGCAGAAAATTATGTGATACTAAAAACAGATTCTAAAATGAAAATACAAGGCGTAGATAAAGAAGCTGAGACTATATTCAGCAATTACAAGTATGTTGATGGAATTCTGGTTCCATTTTCTATTGAAACAAAAATGGATGGGAAAACCGTGATGCAAATGACTTTTGATGAATTTAAATACAATACAGACTTAGATGATTCAATTTTTGAAATGCCGGAAGTAACAGCACCTACGGATTCAACAGAAGTAAAATAAATTTTAAGAGGGATGAAATGAAAAGAATATTTTTTTATTTGTGCTTCGCAAGCATCATCTTCTCTATTAGCGGTACAGAAGCACAAGATATAAAACTAACTTCCAGCTTCTTTGGTTCGATGCAAGCCAGATCAATTGGTCCTGCAGTAATGAGTGGAAGAATTTGTTCCATTGATGCGTGGAACAATGATTCAAGACTGGTTTATATTGGTGCTGCTAGCGGAGGTTTATGGAAAAGCACAAATGGCGGCACAACATTTAAGGATGTTTTTAAAGAGGAAATCCAGACAATCGGTGCTGTTTCAATTGATCAAAAACATAAAGACACTGTCTGGGTCGGAACGGGTGAATCCTGGACGCGCAACAGCATCAGTGTGGGTAACGGTATTTATAAAACAACCAATGGCGGAGATGATTGGCAGCATTTAGGCTTGGAAAAGACACAGCACATTTCAAAAATCATTGTCAATCCTGAAAACTCTAACGAGGTTTACGTTGCAGCTCTTGGCGATGTTTGGGCACCTAATGAAGATCGTGGAGTCTTTAAAACTACCGATGGCGGAACTACCTGGGAAAAAATTCTTTTTATTGATGAAGGAACCGGCTGTACTGACCTTGCAATGGATCAGTCAAATCATAATATAATCTATGCCGGTATGTGGGATTTCCAGAGAAAACCGTACACATTTCGATCTGGTGGACCCGGAAGTGGATTATACAGAACGAATGATGGAGGGAAGACTTGGGAAAAAGTAGAAGTAGCCTCTGATTTAGGTGAACTTGGAAGGATTGCTGTTGCTTTTTCTCCTGTTAATAAAAATATAATTTATGCATTGATGGAATCTCAAAAGACAGGACTCTATCGTTCATTGGACGGTGGCAAGAGCTGGGAGTTAAGATCAACTGCACAGGTTATTGCTGATCGTCCTTTTTACTTTGCGCTTATTGTGCCTGATCCAATCGACACAAACAGGATTTACAAACCCAGTTTCTTTTTATCGGTGAGTGATGATGGAGGTTATTCATATACTGTTCCTTATGTTGAAGGCGGAGATGTTCACTCCGACTTGCATGCGCTCTGGATCAATCCAAAAAATAATTCAAATATGTATCTCGGCACCGATGGCGGACTCTATATCAGCTACGATAAAGGAAGCACATGGGTTCACGCACATAACCTTCCTCTTTCACAATTCTATCACGTTGCAGTTGATAACGAAAAACCTTACAACGTTTACGGAGGATTACAGGATAACGGTTCATGGGTTGGTCCTTCTGAAGGATATGGTGGAATATCAAACTGTGATTGGCAGAGTGTCGGTTATGGCGATGGTTTTACTGTTCTGCCAGATCCAACCGATAAAAATATTTTATACTGGCAATATCAGGGTGGAAACCTGATGCGCTTTTATAAAAGTTCAAGAGAGATTAAGGAAGTAAAACCTTTTTCAGATAATCCGGACGAAAAATTGAGATTTAACTGGAATACACCTATCACATTCTCACCAACAAAAAGTGGTGTATTGTATGTGGGATCTCAATACTTATATCGTACTACTAACCGAGGTGATTCCTGGCAAAAAATTTCTCCTGATCTTACAACAAACGATCCCGAAAAACAAAAGCAGGAAGAATCAGGTGGTTTGACAATTGATAATTCAACAGCAGAAAATCACTGCACTATTTATACAATCAGTGAGTCTTCAAAAGACAGTAAAATAATCTGGGCAGGTACTGATGATGGTAACCTACAGGTAACGAGCGATGATGGAAAGAATTGGACTAATGTGACTTCAAATATTCCCGGACTTCCAAAAAGTACCTGGTGTGCAAAAGTTCAGGCAAGCAATTTTGATGCAAACATAGCTTATGTCGTTTTTGATGGTCACAGAAATGGAGATAAGAATGTTTACGTTTATAAAACAACGGATCTTGGCAAAACCTGGACTTCACTCGCAACCAGTGATATTGAAGCATTTGCAAGAACAATAACTGAAGATCTGGTAAATCCCAATTTATTATTCCTCGGAACAGAGTACGGTTTATACATTTCAATAAACGGTGGAAAAGATTGGGTAAGATTTGAAGGGAAGCTTCCGAAAGTTCCTATTTACGAAATGGCTATTCAACCACGTGAAAATGATCTGGTTATTGGAACTCACGGAAGAGGCATTATGATTATTGATAATATCACACCTCTCCGTCTTTTATCGGACGAATTGCTTGCATCAGAATTAAGAATCTTTCCATCAAAACCATACACAATCACAAATCCAAAATTTGCTTCCGGAATTTCAGGTGACCAGGAATTTTATGGAGACAATCCAAGTTCCTCTGCACTGATAACCTATTATATGCAGAAGCGTCATGTATTTGGAGATATGTCAGTCGAAATTTATAACTCAAATGGTGAACTCGTAAAAACCCTTCCGGCTGGAAAGAATAAGGGAATAAATTATGTTAAATGGGCTGTAAGAAAAAAACCACCGAGGGTTAAAGCTGCAAATCCCACATTAGCATTCAGGACAGCTTTTGGTCCTACATTTCCTCCCGGTGAATATACTGTGAAAATTAAAAAGGGAGATAAGGTTTACGGAGGAAAAATTACTCTAATGACTGACACTACTACGGGTCACTCAAAAGAGGATATGCAATTGCAATACACAACTCTTGATAAGTCATATAATTTGATTGAAGATATTACTTTCACTGATAAACAGGTAACTGATCTGAATGAAAAGCTAAATTCAGCAAAGAGTAAAATTGAAGATGATAGATTAAAGAAGGAAATAAGTGTTTTATCAGACAGGCTTGAAGCTTTACATAAAGAACTGGTTGCAACTAATCCAAATCGTCTTTCGGGTGAAGAAAGACTTTCCGAAAAAGTTGCCGATATTTATTCGGGTGTGATAAGCTATTCAGGTAAACCAACTGATTCACAGATTGAACGCCTAAATTTGCTTGAAGGAGTTTATTCTGATTACAGAAAAGAAGTTGATACAATTCTTAATGATAAATTACCCTCAATAAATTCTGAAATTAAAAAATCAGGACTTGAAGAAATAAAGGTAATTACAAGAGAGGAGTTCGACAAAAGTTAATTCGTTATCAAATTAGTGTATAGTGTATTCGTGGCTGACATAATGGCCACGAATGCACGAATAAGAATTATGACGGAAATTATCTACAAAGAATAATCGTTCAAGATTATCGGATTATGTATGGAAGTACATAATAATCTCGGAAAAGGATTTCTTGAAATCGTGTACAAAGATGCACTTGAATACGAATTCAGAAAGAATAACATTCCATTTGAAAGAGAGAAGGAATACATTGTCAATTATAAGGATATTATTTTATCGCATAAATTTTATGCTGACTTCGTTGTATTCGACAAAATTATTTTAGAAGTAAAAGGAATGGCAGGAATTGCTGACGAACACATCGCTCAGACTTTAAATTATCTGAAAGTTTCCGGCTGTAAGCTTGGATTGATTGTTAATTTTGGTGAATTATCGTTACAGTATAAAAGAGTTGTGCTCTAATTCGTGATTTTAATTCGTGAATTAGTGGCAACCAAAAATATGACACGAATGCATTAATTTTTGTTCGAATTGGAACGTCTTCTTTCAGTCGGATCTAAATAAACCTTCCTCATCCTGATTGATTTTGGAGTAACTTCAACAAGCTCATCATCTTTGATGTATTCCAAAGATTCTTCCAGAGTAAACTTAACTGCTGGTGCAATCTTCGCTGCTTTATCGGAACCGGAAGCTCTCATATTTGACAATTTCTTTCCCCGCTGAACGTGAACCTCGATATCGTTTTCTTTGTTATATTCACCGACAATCTGCCCCCGGTAAACAACATCACCCGGATCAATAAAAAATTTGCCACGATCCTGAAGTGAATCAATTGCATACGCAGTTGACTGTCCTTCGTGCATTGAAATTAACACACCGTTTTGTCTTTGTGTGATTGATCCTTTGAAAAATTCATACTGGTAAAAACGATGGTGCATTATTCCTTCACCTGAAGTAACAGTAAGAATTCTGTTTCTCAGTCCCATCAGTCCGCGTGCAGGAATATGGAACTCGAGTGTTGTCAAACTTCCCTTCTGTTCCATCTTTATCATCACTCCCCTTCTTTGTCCAACGAGTTCAATTACTTTCCCGGTTAATTCATTCGGGACATCAACAACAAGTATTTCAATCGGCTCGGCTTTCTTCCCATCAATTTCTTTGTAGATAACTTTCGGCGGACCGACTGCAAACTCGTAACCTTCACGACGCATATTTTCAATAAGGATTGAAAGATGAAGCAATCCCCTTCCCGAAACTTTGTGAGTATCTGGCGAACCGGTTTCCTCCAAACGCATCGCAACATTTTTCTCAAGTTCTTTATAAAGCCTGTCACGAAGATGACGTGAAGTTACATACTTCCCTTCCTTTCCATAAAAAGGAGAAGTATTCACAGTAAAGTTCATACTGATTGTCGGTTCATCAATGTCAATAAGAGTAAGCGGCTCGGGATTTTCTGCATCGGCTATAGTATCGCCAATATCGATATCTTCAACGCCGACAAGGGCACAAATATCTCCTGCATCAACTTCATCAACCTCATCACGTTCAATTCCTTCAAAAACAAAAAGCTGATTTATGCTGATTGGATGAACTTCTCCATTTCTTTTTATGATGCAGAGCGAATCATTCTTTCTCAATGTTCCGCGAAAAACTCTTCCGATACCGATTCGTCCGACATAATCGTTGTAATCGAGCGAAGTGATCTGCATCTGCAACGAACCATCCTCGACTTTCGGCTGAGGAATTTTTTTAACGATCTTTTCAAGCAGTGGAATAAGATCTTTTCTTTCATCTTTCAGATTCTTAACTGCCCAGCCGTTTCTTCCGCTTGCATAAATTACAGGGAACTCAAGCTGTGCATCGTCCGCACCAAGATCTATGAACAGATCATAAATTTCATCAAGAACTTCTGCAGGACGGTTATCCGGTCGATCGATTTTGTTGATTACAACAATTGGCTTTAAATGAAGATGAAGAGCTTTCTCAAGAACGAATCTTGTCTGCGGCATCGGTCCTTCGAAAGAATCGACTAAAAGTAGAACTCCGTCTGCCATTTTTAGAACCCGTTCAACTTCACCGCCGAAGTCTGCGTGACCCGGTGTGTCTATCAGGTTTATTTTTACATCGTTGTACGGAATGCTGATATTCTTGGCAAGTATGGTAATTCCTCTCTCCCGTTCGAGGTCGTTTGAATCGAGAAAGCAATCCTGCACTACCTGGTTTTTTCTAAAAACGTTACTTTGCTTAAGAAGCTGGTCAACTAAAGTAGTTTTGCCGTGGTCAACGTGGGCTATTATGGCTATGTTTCTAATTTTTTTCAATTCAGTTTATTTCTTATTGTTCTAACGTTAATATTAACTCTTTCCGTACCCTTCTCTTAACAAGAGAAGGGATTATTTTCAACAATCGTCAAATTACAATGATTCTGTCAGAACCTTTTCACTTAATGTTTTAATGCTAATAATTCCCTCTCTTTTTAAGAGAGGGATTAGGGAGAGTTCCTTAATAATCCTTAAAAAATGAGGGGTTAATATCATACTTATTTGATGAGAATACAATGGAAATAGATGGTAGAATTGAAGCTTTTAACATTTTAATCTAAATTAACAGGACTTAATTTGGAGATAGATTAATGAAAAAAATAAAACCATTCTTCTCAAATCATTTTGGTATCACTTTCTTAGCTCGTTTCCTTTATACAACATTCTGGGTACTTACTGTACTATTTATCATTTTAGCTTATCAAAGAATAAGTTCAATTAATTTTAAGGAACTATCCCTGTTTGATCAATCCTATTTAGAACAAACATTATTTGATGAGTTATCACGTCCACTTGCAATTGGAGCTGCTGCTCTCGCATTTTTAACACTGGGTTTGACAGCATCAAGAACTGCAAGAATGGATAAACAGTTAATTGAAATGAAGTCTCAACGTGAAGCGAGCTATCAACCAGATGTAATTATTGCGCAAAGTCAATTTCATATCCAAACTGGAACAGGTGAACCAATTATTGATCCAGACCATCATCGTATTTTAGGTAAAAATGATAAGATGTGTCTGAAAGTAAATCTTGATGAAAAAGGTGAAAATGAACCTAATTTATTTCTGCATAATATTGGACGTGGTGTAGCAAAAAATTTTAAATATAGATTTTTATTTGATGCTAATGAATGTATTCAGCTAATGAACAAGTTTAATACATATAACTACTTTACCATTGCTTCAAAAGAAACCTATGCAGAAATCTTAACACGGGGGACACCAATGTCAAGATTTTGGGGAATTTATCAGAATCAAGATTGGAGAACAAAAATTGATTTCATTCTTCCAACTAATGGGGAGGTACAACCGACCAAAATTTTATTGCCTTATTTATATATCATTTTGAACTTTTTTAAGGATGAACTTCATTTGCATAGTAAGAAGGAGTTCGATGATCCATCTAATATTCATATTTTATTTCCAAAACTTTATTTTGAATGTGAATATTTGGATATAGGGTTGAAACAATACAGAAAGAGATTTGAATTAACTCTCTCAGCAATGGTTTTTAGACAATTATTAAATAATGAATATAGGTTTAATGACATCACATACGATTACGATATTGTCCCAGTCGAATTAAAATAGGATAACCATTTTTTATATGAATTAAAACCGCATTATTTAAATTTTAGCTTCACTTCACCAAATACAACGGTCCATCCGGTCCTAAAGGCAAACCGAGAAGCATCCAGATAACCAGAATAATTATCCAGAAAATTGTGAGGATTACTGTATAAGGAATCATAGTGGAGATGATTGTGCCTATGCCGTACTTTTCATCGTACTTCTGTGCAAATGCAACAATAAGAGCAAAGTAGCTCATCATCGGTGTGATAAGATTTGTAACGGAATCCCCTATCCTGAAAGCTGCCTGTGTTAATGCAGGATGATAATCGAGAAGCATAAACATCGGTACAAAAACCGGGGCCATAATTGCCCACTTTGCAGAGGCACTGCCCATAAACATATTTATAAACGCAGAGAGAAGCACAAATGCAACTATCAAAGTAATTCCTGTAAAGCCAATACTCTTTAAAAACTCGGCACCGTCAATGGCAAGTATCAACCCGAGATTGCTGTAACGGAAGAAGTAAACGAACTGTGCTGCAAAAAATACAAGAACAATATAAGTTGCCATCGTACCCATTGATTTGATGATATGCTTCATCATATCGGTATCGTTCCTGATGCTTTTGGTAACGATTCCATAAGCTAAACCGGGCACAAAAAAGAAAACTAAAATGCCTGTAATTATTCCATCAAAAAACGGTGAGTGAAGAATGGTTCCTGTTTCAGGATTTCTGAACAAACCATTTTCAGGAATGATCGTAAATGCAAGAGCAACAGCAAAAATAAATAACCAGATACCTGCCCATTTGAGTCCCTTCTTTTCTTCAGGAGTGATATCGTGCACGGGGAGTTTTTCTGCATCACCTTCGTACTTTTTTAAGCGGGGTTCAACTATCTTTTCGGTGACCAGGGTTCCGACAATCACAATCATAAATGCAGAGACGAACATAAAATAAAAATTGACTGCAGCATTAATTTTCATTGTTGGATCAAGAATCCCCGCAGCGGATTGAGAAAGACCGGCAAGAATCGGATCGACGGAACCAATTAAAAAATTTGCGCCAAAACCACCGCTAACACCGCAGAATGCTGCAGCGAGTCCAGCCATCGGGTGTCTGCCGATCGCATAGAATACCATTGCACCTAAAGGAATAAGAATCACATAACCAACTTCAGAAGCAAGGTGAGAAAGAACGCCAGCCAAAACAACTGAACCGGTGATGAGGTGGGTTGGTGCTTTCAATACCAGCGCTCTAATTACAGTGTTGAATAGCCCGGAGCCTTCTGCAACGCCAATTCCAATCATTACGGCAAGCACATATCCAAGCGGAGGGAAGTTTACGAAGTTGTGTACAACATTTTCATAAATCCATCTTAAGCCGTCACCATTTAATAAATTCTTTACGTGAATAATTGAGCCATTAGCGGGATGGATCGCGGTTAAACCAACCATCGCTCCAATTAAAGAAACAATAGCAACAATAACAGCAAGCAATCCAAACAGCGTTGCCGGATGCGGAAGTTTGTTCCCTATGATTTCAATATAGTCTAAAGATTTATTAAACAGGCGTGAAGCAATCGTTTTTAACTTCAACTTGTCCTCCGGTTGCTTGAAAAAATAATTTGTAAAGATAGGGCTATCTGTAAAGAATCAAAAGAAAAAGAGAGTAAAAAATATTATCGAACTTTCCTTTGCTAAAACAATAGTTGATAAAGTAAAATGCTTAGATTAACTTTATTGGAGAAGAAAAAATCAATCAGTTCTAAAGGAAAAATATTATGAACTACTATGTCCTCATCTATCATTATATTGATGATTATATGACTCGAAGAGGTCAATTCCGCGAAGAGCATTTGAAACTCGCGAACGCATCAAATCAGCGAGGGGAACTGATACTCGCAGGTGCATTCAGCGATCCGCCGGATAAAGCCTTATTGATTTTTCATGTTGCTGATAAGTCCATCATTGAAGAGTTTATAAAAAACGATCCTTATGTTAATAACGGATTGGTGACAAAATGGGAAATCAGACCGTGGACGGTTGTAATTGGGAATTAATGCAACTGTCATTCCGGCGAATGTAATGAGTCCGGAATCTGACAGAACTACTCCAAATAAATCCGTGGAACGCGTGTGTTGATATTGGTTAGAATTTCATAGGGAATTGTTCCTGCCCAGCCTGCAAGGTCTTCAGCGGTAATAGAATTTTTTCCATCGCTGCCAAGTAAAATCACCTCATCACCGTTATAAGCAGAATCATTTTCTATGTTCACTACAATCTGATCCATTGAAACATTTCCAATTACCGGATACTTTTTACTATGAATCATAACAACTGCTTTGTTGCTCAGGCTTCTGAAATAGCCATCTCCATATCCGACTGGAATAGTTACTGCTCTTATGTTGTGGTCCGGTTTGTAAGTTAAACCATAGCCGACTGCATTTCCGGCTTTAATCACTTTGAAATAAACAACCAAAGATCTCCACGTAAGTGCAGGTTCTACCGGAACAGTTTTCTTTAGTTTATCTGAAGGATAAACTCCGAACAACAATATTCCCGGTCGCACCATATCGAGATTTGCTTCAGGCAGCTGCAGAATTGCTCCGGAATTAGAAATGTGTCTGATTGGAGGATTGATTGATCTCTTATTATAAAATTCCAGAACACCATTAAATCGTTCTAGCTGAAGAAGAGTATGAGTGAGATCGGAAGATTCAGAATTAGCAAAATGAGAATAAATTCCTTCGACCATAATATTTTTGAAGTTGTAAGCTGCATCTAAAAATTTTTCTGCATTGTAATGATGAACACCAAGTCTTTCCATTCCCGTATCAATTTTCAAATGAACTTTTGCTTTGATTTTCATCTGAGCTGAGGTGTCATCTATTTGTTTTAATTTGTCGATTGAAGAGGCAGTAATTGCCAGATTGTGCTTTAGGAAAAGCGGTATCTGATTTCCCCACACTCCACCCAAAACAAGTATCGGCATTTTTATTCCCATTTCACGAAGAAGAATTCCCTCTTCAACAACTGCAACACCGAGATAATCAGTTTTTAGTTCTTCGTACAATTGTGCAACACGAACCAATCCGTGACCATAAGCATTAGCTTTAAGAATTGGCATTATCTTGCATCCGACATGTTTCCTGACTTTATTAAAATTTTCTGCAAGTATTTTTAAGTCCACTTCAACTCTCGTCGGACGAACAATTTCATCAATGCTGATTACAGGATCGTTGCTATGTTTTTTCATTGGCTCTTCATAGAATATAATTTAATGCTGTTACAAAGATAAAATATTTGTGCGTTAAAAAATTAAGATTGTCATGCTGTCCGCCTTTGGCGGATTGTTTCAGCATCTTTTTGACAATAGATTCCGGATCAAGCCTGCCTGTCGGTAGACAGGTCCGGAATGACAAGCATAGAATTTGAAAATTCTTCTGTACATATATTTAACCTGTTGAAGGTTTTTTCAAAATTGATTACGTTTCAAATGTAATTCGCTCAACAATTTGACTTATGCCGACAAATCTTCCACCAGAATATTTTAGAGCAGAACAAACCTTTCGGGAAGCTGAATCTTCCTCCGCTAAAATTATTGCTCTTGAAGAAATGATGAGCACAATTCCTAAACACAAGGGTACAGATAAACTAAGGGCTGAATTAAGAAGAAAGCTATCCAGGCTAAGAGAAGACCAGCAAAAGAAAAAAGGTGCGGGCAAACACGAATCTGAATTTCACATTGAAAAAGAAGGTGCAGGAAGAGTAATTATTATTGGAGCGGCAAACGTCGGTAAATCTTCTCTTCTTGCCGCATTTACAAATGCTCTTCCGGCAATTTCCGAAGCTCCATTCTCAACATGGACACCGTTGCCGGGAATGATGTTAATTGACGATATTCAGATTCAACTAATTGACACTCCTCCATTATCAAAAGAAATTGTACAACCCGAACTTTTCGATCTGATTCGAAGTGCAGATTTAATTTTGATAGTGGTGGATTTGCAGGCAACTCCCTTTCAGCAATTAGATGCTTCATTAAAACTTTTAAATGAACATAAGATTATCCCAAAGCAGAGACAATCAACAACAGTGGATGAGAGAAGAATTCAATTTATACCTATTTTGGTTGTTGTGAATAAAGATGATAACGATCAGTGTGATGAAGACTTCCAGGTTTTTAAGGATCTTCTGGAAGTTGAGTTGCCTTTAGTTCCAATCTCTTTGAATAGTCAACGAAACTTTGAAAATCTTAAAAAAAGAATTTTTGAAAGTCTGGAGATTATCAGAATATATTCAAAACCACCGGGTAAAGATGCTGATATGACAAAACCATTCGTGATTAAAAAAGGCAGCACATTGGAAGAGTTCGCTGGTAAAGTTCATCACGATTTTCAGCAGAAACTGAAAACCGCCCGTGTGTGGGGAAGAAATGTTTACGATGGACAATTAGTCGGAAAAGAGCATATTCTTCATGATAAAGATATCGTGGAGCTTCACCTATAATAATTTTTTATCAATCATTTTTTAGATTGACACTAAATTCAAAACAAAGTATGTTAAATCAAGCCGATTTAATAACTTAAAGGGAGAATCCGGATGAAAACTACATCTCTTCTAACTGCTCTCCTTCTATTTAGTTTATTTCCATCTACAATTTTTGCCCAGGGAGAAGCAGCGCTTCCCTTCTTATTAGTTCAACCGTCTCCATCACTCAGTGCGATGGGACAAACGGGAACTGCATTACCAACAGAAGATCCATTTGGGTTTATTTGGAATCCTGCTCAATTAGGCTATACAAGTCAGACAAATAATCTTTCATTCATTTTTTATCCTTCAAAAATTGAATGGGCACCAATGTATCATTTGGATTTGGAGTCACAGGCAATTGCACTGAATGTTGGTTATAACTTTAAAGATTTGATTGGCTTTCCATTGAGCTTTGGATTTGGGTACTGCAATACCAAATTTGATTATCCAATACCTCTTTATATTTATTTAGGCCAGCCTCTACCAAAAGATGATTACAATGCTTACTCATTTGGACTCGGAGTGGATTATTTTGTTCAAATTAATGTGGGTTATTCTATTAAAAATGTGAGTTCAACAATAATTCCGGATCTTGGTGAACCAAGTACTATAACTAGAGAAACAACCGTAAACGATTTTGGTATATTACTGAACGTGCCTGTATTAAAATTAATTGATGATAAAATGCAGGTTCAGTTGGACGAAAACCTTTTTGCAAAATCTACATTTAATTTTTCCCTCGGTTATTCAAAATCAAATATTGGGGATAAGATTTCTTACATTGACATTGCTCAGGCTGATCCACTTCCTAGAATGGACAGACTTGGTTACGGTATATCTACTGGTTTTGATTTAGTTTCGGATGATTTTAGAATAAATGCGTTTAATCTATCTTTTACGGCAGAAGCAGATGATATCTTGATTGAAAGGGAGTTTTTTTCGGAATACCAATATCCAATTAGCTGGGAATATCAGTCAACGCTAAGTGATTTAAAGTTCTGGAAAAACGTAGTTCAAATTAAAGGAGATGACAAAATTGTATCACACGCTGGATTAAAACTTGACTTCGTTGAAACTGTATCTTTATACTTTGGTCACTTCTCAGGTCGGGGTTTTGACCAGAGGAAAACAAACGGATATGAGTTTAGAGCAAAAGGTTTATTAAAAGTTTGGGCATTGTGGGCTAAAGATCCGATTACCGATTTTATACGAGATCATTTTGATATAATATATTATAACACTGACTATTTCGCTGATCATCCTCTTGAAACAAAGATGACCGGACTTGCTTTTTATATTCATAATTTGAATGACCTGTTTGAATAATTATTTTTATTGAAATGCTGTTAAATGGGTAATAGAAATAGAATTTTTATCACAGCATATTGATGTTAATAAATTTTTTATTTACGTTGTAACTGAAATTATGGAGGGCAAATACAATGGGGATTATAAAAACATTTGTCGGTCCCGTATCGAAGTACGACGATACAATTCCTTATACCTACATTGCAAAAGTTAAAATTCTCGATAGAGATGATGATCTTGTTAATCACTACTTTGCAGATACTATTTGTGGAGTAATTGAATACCTGGCTGCAAATAATATTCTTCCTGAAGATGCAGAATTGTTTGGTTGCTACAAGAAAAAGGAAATCCCGATTGACAAGAAATACTGTCTTTCTGAAGAAGGAAAATGGCTTGAGAGACCGGAAATTTGTCGTTCCCTCGAAGAGCACTACAAAGAGACGATGGAAGAGCAGTACAAAGGTCATATTGAACTTGGCGAATGCTCCTTCGATGACCGTGACCGTGAAGGAAGCGGACCTTATTAGTTTTTGACTATAACCTGATCGTACTTTCAATTCAGTAATTACTATTATCAATCATAAATTGAAAAGTGAAAGGACTAGGACTATTATGAAATTTCTAAATAAATGGAAGAATTGGCGAATACTTTTGTTATGCTTTTTACTTGTTTCGATTTCGAAATTCAATACAGCTCAAATTATTCAAAGCTCACAAAATCATCTCGATACTTTAATTGTTGCAGCAAAGGAAATAATTAATTCGGCTAGGTATTGTGCTCTTATAACAACCAGTTTAACCGGAGAAATTCACGTCAGAACGATGGATCCATTTTCACCAGAGGATAGTATGGTCATTTGGCTGGGCACCAACTCAAACAGTCGTAAAGTAATTGAGATTAAAAATAATCCCAATGTAACTCTTTACTATAATGATCCTAACAAATCGGGTTACGTAGTGATAAGTGGAAAGGCAAAAGTCATTGATGATCCCGAAGAGACAACAAAACGCTGGAAGGAAGAGTGGACGCAATTTTATCCAAATCGTGAAAAGAATTATATTCTGATCAAAGTAGTTCCTGAGAAAATGGAAGTAATAAATTATAAACTTGGAATTGCAGGTGATCCTGTAACTTGGCAAGTGCCATCAATCGAATTTTAAAAGAGTTGACTTTTTGGAAACAATAACCTCAATACTTTTAGGAATTGGGCTGAGTGCTGCAACGGGATTCAGGATTTTTGTTCCGTTTCTTGTGGCAAGCATTGCAGCAATAACCGGTTACTTACCTCTCTCCCCATCATTCGAGTGGATTGGAACTTATCCTGCTTTAATTGCATTTGGAGTTGCCACAATAATTGAAATCGCAGCTTACTACATTCCCTGGTTAGATAACTTACTAGACTCAATTGCTACACCTGCAGCATTTATCGCTGGAGCAATTTTAATGGTCGCAGTTGTAAGTGGATTACCACCACTTGCAAAATGGGCACTAGCTATTATTGCAGGAAGTGGTGCAGCCGGAATTGTTCAAACAGGGACAACATTAACAAGAGCCGCATCTACAACAACCACAGGTGGAATTGCAAATCCGGTCATTTCGACAGTTGAAGCTGGATCATCTTTCGGGTTATCGGTTCTCGCTATCTTAATTCCGGTGATAGCCGGATTGATAACAATTGTCTTGTTGTTTTGGGTTAGCAGTAAACTCTTTAAAAAATATAAGCAAATGAAAAGCTGATTTTTTTCATATAAAAGAAATATTCAACTATATTCTGTTCGATTTGTTCATAAGTATGTAAATACTTAGATTTCTAATAATTCCTCACTTAATAGTTTAAATAACCATTCCGAGGGCTAATACATCTATTCATCAACACATTTGGAGGCATATTTATGCTTAAACTAAAAACCTTTCTCCTGTTAATAGCAGGATTGCTAATTTTTTCTACATTTACTTTTGCACAGGAGGAACCAAAAGATCAGCTTTACTGGGTTCGTGAAGAAGTTGCAAAAGTAGATATGTGGGATAAATATGAATCAACTTCTAAAGAATGGGTTAAAATGATGACCGATGCGGGTCTTGATTTCCCATATATGTG
>Ga0307423_1000284_pt1 | contig 34409 bp, 32 predicted proteins | sample SalMarWE160310MG_FD_202154 | JGI IMG/M metagenome (GOLD analysis project Ga0307423, IMG submission 202154) | Salt marsh sediment microbial communities from the Plum Island Ecosystem LTER, Massachusetts, United States - WE1603-10 | ecosystem: Environmental > Aquatic > Marine > Intertidal zone >... | reverse complement strand
GCGAGGGCCACCAGGTGGGCAAGCAAGACCTTTACGACGCATACAAGACCTGGCACGAGGAGGCCGGGTTATCCAAACGCATGGACAAGCCCCGGTTTTTCCGGGAGCTGAAAGCCATGGACGAGCTGAAGATCACCGAGCGCCGCCTCACAATTGGTGACGGCCGCGCCCGGGTGATCGAGGGCCTGGCCCTTAGCAACGCATAGGAGACACCAGAGCCAATGAAACCCCGCACCCCCATCCTACCGCGCTTTTCGCGCCCCGCACCCCGCGCTGGCTTTGGCCGGCCAGGGTGTGCCTGGCCAGGCGCCGTCCAGGGTGGTCCAAGCAACACCTGGTTGCCTGGACGCGGTTTCGGCTTGTGTTTATGCGGCGTTACGGTGGGCTGTCCAGGTGTCCAAGTAAAGCTCAGGTTATCGCGAATGCGCGCGCGTGCGAGCCCTTGATCCCGTTTGTTCGTTTTTGCTGGGCTACTAAGTCTTGTTGTACCTGGACACCTGGACGCAACCAGTAAAAACAAATAGTTAGGGATGGCGTACCTGGACGCTTACCTGGACATCACTGGGCAGAAAGCAGTTAAGTAGCTGAATGCATGGCAAAACAACCTGGACACCCCAGCGAGAGATGGCCCGAGACATGGCGGCTGCATGCGGATCTGCCGCCGGCCGCGGCCGCGCTTTTAAAAGGCGCGGCTTTGGATATGTCGGAAGGCCCAGCGCGCCAGGCCATGGAAGACCTGGCCGGGCTGCTCATAGCGGAGCGGGCGTGGCTGGGCTTGTATGCGGAGGGTGGTGTGGTGAAGGCGCATGTTGACGAGGTCAAGGCGGGCGAGCATATGGAGGCGGCGGAGCGCTTCGAGGCACTGTGGGGGGGCTTGTCAAGTGGAGGCGGAGGCCGCGCTGGCAGTGTTCCTGCTGGGCAAGGCGGTTTAATCCCGCGGGTCCTCCTGGGGATTATGGCCACTGCGGGGACTGCGACCCCCGATATCTGGCAACTTTTGGGCTGAAAATTGGGATGGAAAAATGGAATTAAGTAGGAAAGGCGCAACGTTAGAACAACACGCCCAGGCATCTGAGCAGGCCGCAATCACTCCCGCCGCGGTGCTGGATGCTTTCAATCCCGCCTGGCTGGACGCCGACCAGATCCGCGACTGGCTCCTGCGCAGGCTCCACCCCCGCGGCCCGGCCTGCCCGGCCTGCGGGTGCCCGCCCATAGCAAAGGCCAAGCTTGCAGCTTTCTATGCGGGCCGCCGCCTGCAGTGCTCCCAGTGCGACCGCTGGTATTCCGCCACCAGCGGCACCCTCCTGGAGGGCGTCAAGATCACGCCCGCCCAGCTCGTGCTGCTGGCGCTCTGCCAGGCCCTGGATCTACCCATCCCTACCACGGCCGCCCTATGCGGCGTCCACGCAAACACCATCCGGTTTTGGCGCGACCGCCTGGAGGCCTCCGCATGAGCGAGCCCACCCTGGCCAACCCCAAGGCGGTGCACGCCCATCTCACCGACCTGGGCTACAAGCGCGGCCAGAGCACCATCTACCAGGACGCCAAGGACGGCCTCTTGAAGCCCACCGGCCCGGATGGCGCCTACACCCTGGAGGACGTGGAGCGCTACATCAAGGCCGCCCGCATCAAAAAGCCCGGGGCGGTGGACCCCAAAAGCGACGCCTACGCCCAGCGCAAGCAAAGGGCCGAGGTGGAGGACCAGGAGGAGCGCGCCCGCATCCGCCGGCTTAACCGCCAAAAACTGGAGGGCTCCCTAATCGACCGCGCCCAGGTTGAAAGCGACCTGGCCGACCGCGCCCGCCTCCTGCGCGCCGGCCTGCACAACTGGGCCCGCCGCGAGGTGGACGCCGTGATCGCCCTGGCCGGTGGAGATCCCGCCAAGGCCCCTGAGGTCCTGGCTTCCTGGGAGCAGGCCATCGACGACGAGCTGGACCGCTACGCCCGCGCCGGCCGCATCGACCTGGAGCAGCAGCCGCAATGAGTCAGGCCGCGCCCCTATTTTCCGTGCAGCTCACCCAGGGTGAGATCGACGCCTGGCGCAAGCGCGACCCGCTCACCGTTTCCCAGTGGGCCGAGGAGTACCGCGAGGTCACCGACGGACCGGAGAAAGGCCCCTGGCGCAACCGGCTCACGCCTTACCTGGTGGCGCCCATGGACACCTGGGGCCTGCCCCACGTGCGCAAGGTGATCGTGGTGGGCACCGACCAGAGCGGCAAGACTCAGATCCTTTACAACTGCTGGGGCTACAGCCAGGACTATCTGCAGGCCTGGGCCATGATCGTCATGGCCGACGAGCAGACCGCGGGCAAGGTCTCCAGCGACCGCCTGCAGCCCATCATCCAAAAGTCGCCCGCCCTGGCCCGGCTCATGACCGCCAGCCCCCTGGACTTGAACAAGAACACGCTGCGCCTCAAGGGCTCCATCACCTACATGGCCTGGGCCACCAGCCCGGTGGCCATGGCCACCTTCCCCATCGAGGACGTGTTCGGCGACGAGGTGGACAAGTGGGCGAGCTGGAAGCCCAGCAGCCAATACGCCGACCCGGTGGCCCAGATGGAGGCCCGCACCACCACCTACCGCCACACCGGCAAGGTCCTGGCCGCCTCCACCTGCACCACCGACACCGGCCCCATCTGGCTGCAGCTCATGAAGTGCCAGGAGATCCGGGCCTACATGGCGCGCTGCCCGGATTGCGGCCAGCTCCAGATCATGCGCAGGGAGCAGGTCAAATGGCCCGCCGGCGCCGAGGCCGACCCGGACCGCATCTGGGCCGAGTCCCTGGCCTGGTACGAGTGCGAGCACTGCCAGAGCCAATGGAGCGAGGCCAAGTGCAGGCTGGCCACCCGCATGGGTGCCTACCGCCCCCATAGGTGGGACCCGGAGGCCCGCTGGTGGAAGCCGGCCAAGGCCAAGGGCAAGCCCATCTCGGTGGGCTTCCATTTCAGCGCCTTCTATTCCCCCTTTGTGCCGCTGGGCAAGATCGCGGCCATGATCATCAAGGCCAAGGGCGACGAGGCCGCCAACCACGAGCTGCACAACGCATTCCTGGCGCTTCCCTACCGCAACGAACGCGCCCCCCGGGTGGAGGACGAGATCCTGCTCCTGGTCAACCAGGACATGCCCGCCGGCCTGGTGCCCGCCGGCACCCTGGCCCTGGTCGCCGTGGTGGACGTGCAGCACAACGGCTTTTACTTCACCATCCGCGCCTGGTATCCCGGCCTCGACTGGCAGCCCGGCCAGGACCTGGAGCCCCACCTGGTGCGCCATGGCTTTGTGCAGAGCTGGGCCGCCCTAAAGCGGGTGCTGTTCAAGGACCAATACCGCGACGCGGACGGCCGCGCCTACGTGGTCACCTTCGGCCTGGTGGACTCCGGCGACGGCACCAAGACCCGCGAGATCTACAACTGGTGCGCCAAGAACCCGCCCATAATGCCCAGCAAGGGCGGCAAGGCCAACCAGGCCCAGCCCTATCGGGTGTCCAACATCGTCACCCATCCCGGCCTGCCGCTCTACGTGGTCAACTCCAACCACTATAAAAACAACCTGGCCGCCAGGCTCACCATCGCGCCCCATGACCCCGGCGCCTGGATGCTGCACAGCGACCTAAAGGACGATCAGCCCGGCGCCCTCAACGACTACGCCCGCCAGATGGTCTCCGAGCGGCGCAACGACCAGGGCATCTGGGAGCCCATCCCCCACCGGGCCAACCATTACCTGGACTGCGAGGTGGGCCACCTGGTGGCCTATGACATAGCGGGCATCGCCTACCTGGAGCCCGAGATCGAGGAACCGGAACAAGAACCACAACCCAAGACAGGGAGTTTTAGCAGATGGTAGCCAAGAACGAGGGAGTCAAGACAACGGCTAATGTATTGAAGGGCATGGATGCGATCGAGAGGTTTAGCGGCTTCAATAGGGTGATACTCATGCGCATGAAAAAGGAGTTTCCGGTCATGCCCATGAACAAGCGCGGCGGCATCTACATGGCCGATCCCGAACGCCTAAGCCAGTTTCTAAAGGACTATGCCGCGGGTGATACAGCGGGATACGTAGATTCAAACGCTAACGAAGAGGTCAATACTTCTAGCCGCTAGCCTTGAAGATTAAAGCCGGTATGGTCAGGTTTCGGCTCAAGCGGTGTTATAAGTTTCGGTCCTTCGTTGGCGACCGAATTCACCGCAGTAGAGACCCGATGAACGCGCATCTCGTCGGCCGTGGAAGGAATATATTAGAAGAGATAAGTCGTCAATAGCTGGTGCAGGCTGCGCTCAATCAAAAATGGCAAGGACTATTAACCTTTTTTATTCACGCCTGATTTGCGCGGGTTCCGCTGATATTGATTCACGGTTTTCCGTGAAGCGATTTGGCGGTTTGCCGGAATATACATCAGGGCGAAAATTTTGTTACTATATACGCAAACTAGGGCGATCTTACGCCAGCTTTAGTAATTATAAAGTACGGCTTCTACTGCAGACCCGGAGGAAGTAATGAAAAACCCAAAGAGACTAAGCGGCATGCTGTATTTCCTGGCCGGCGTGGCCGTCGCCGTTGCCGTTATGTTCGGCTTTTGGTGCGGCCAAGACGCGAGGGCCGGCCAATACTCATGCATCCGGACCGATCTGGATGCCCAAGACATGACCGGCAACTTTCCAGATCCTGAATTTACAATCACCTACAATGTTCCCTCATGCTATGCGATGCAAGGATACAAAGTCGAAAGAGTCTATATGTACGGTAGCCAGGTAGCCGTACACTATAAAAAGAATTGATCAATTGCGATGAGGCTTGGGGCGCGGACGCGCGCCTCTGGGCCGCTAGCCATCCCACAAGCCCATTTTTTATCACGGACCATTTATCCGAGATTATGCGGCAGTCGCCGCTTTTTCGATTCCATGAGGCCATTTATCGCTTTGGTGGCCGCTAAAGTGCATACCGAAGAGGCACCAAAGCCACCACTTTGCCTTGCTTGCCGATAATGATCTTGAAAACCAGGAGGAAGTATCGATCCCCCCATTTTTAACGCATAGTATTCCATTTCAAATGACCGGGTCAAACTTAGAATTTCCTTTCAGCCCGTGCCCAGCACCGACCTGTAGTGGTGTGAAAGGGGAAAAGATGAGGCCACGTGCACCCACCAGCGGCGGCTATGGTAAGAAATCCGCGACGCAGCCTTGATGATCCGCCGGATCAGCCACTCCATGGACCGCTTGACATCCTCGCCCGTGAGGTGGAATTCCCTGATCATGTGCAGCAGATTGTAAGCCACTGCTCCCATTTTCAGCCTTGCTTGGTTGGCTTCAAAGCGGTGGCAACTGGTCTTGTCCCAGCGCAGGGTGTTCTTTGCCTCCTTGATCCGGTTCTCCACATTAGCCCGACCATTGTAAGCCCGCACCACTTCCCTTGCCCGAAGTGTCGAATTGGTGACGATGAAGCCCACCCTGGGGAATAGTTCGCCGGTGTGCCACTCAACCTTGCACACCACCCGCCGGCGCTTATTCCAGCTCCCGGCCCGGTAGGAAAACTCGAAGAACTGGACCTTGACTCCGGACTTGGGCGGCCTGCCCACTGGGCGGGTGGTGATCTCGGGCTCCATGATTTTGCGCAAGGTGTCATTCATAGGCAGCCGGATGAAATAAGTGATGTGTGCCTTTTCGCAGTATTCATAGACGTCGGGAAGGGCAAAGGCCGCGTCGCCCCGGAACCAGAACAGCTTGAATCGCTGACGGTATCTTTCAACCAAGGGCTTTATGAAATCCAACACGCCATCGGCAGAATGCACGTTGCCGGGCCGAAGCTCGGCGGCAAGGCAATCCCCATCGCCTGTGAAGGCAACGATGGGATGAAAGCAGGTCTTGCCGAAATGGCCGTTGTAGACGCAGCCTTCTTGATTTCCATATGCCGGGTCTTCAGTGGAATCCACGTCCAGAACAAAACGGTACTTGTCCTTTTTGTGGATCAAGGCATCCGCCGAGCGCAACACCGCTTCGTCCAACGCCTTCAGCCCTACAGCATTGCCCAGAATGTCGTTCTCCAGACGGGAAAGTGCGGATTGACCAGCCCCATGCTGGTGGCCCTTATCCAAAGAAAGCCGCAGGGCCGGATCAATCCGCAGATAGTCAGCGTCGTTACAATCTTCGTAGCCAGCGGCCATCTGGTATACCCGTTGCCGGATCATCTGTACCAGGGTGTGTTTGGTGTGGGGAGCGGATCTGTCGTCTTCCAGAGCATCTCCTATCGGTGCTATCACTCCATGCTGCTGATCAAGCTCGCGCAGCAAAATAAAGCCAGTGTCTGAAGAAAGTTTTGCACCCTGGAAATCCAGCGTGATCGAACGATTGAAATAAGGCTTAATATGCTCTTTTAAGCTTTCACCACTTGCCGACATCCCAAAACCTCACGCTGAAATGTTATTTTGGACAATATATCAATATGTTAACCTGTGTTAAAACCGTTTTTTTGCAACCTTGCCGCATAATGTGGGATTAGGATACCTCGTCCCTTGAATCCTGTTCAGGGGGCCAGGTCACGGGTGGAAAAGCCGATAATCCGAAGATAGTGGTGCCTTATGGGCGCTTGCTTTTTTGGGGGGCTAGGCGCTCACCACCTCCAGGGCCTCCACCTCAGCCTGGGGCGAAATTATACGAGCATAGATGGCGATATCTTCCAGGTGCGCGCGCACCAAATCCGCGCCAATGCCTGCCGGGGCGTAGGTGCAAAACACTGCGGCCGTGGTCTGGGGTGTGATGCGGCTGCGGTTGTCCGGTCCGTAGATCACGTCAGAGATTATGCCCACCTGGTCCCGGATGTACATGTCGCCGGCCTTGAGTTCCTGCTCCTTGCCGGACATGGTCACGAAATTCTCTCCGCCCTCCGAGACCATCAGGCTTAAAGGGGCCTCCAGGCTGGCCAAGTCGTGCCCGGCGGTGAGCAGCATGTTTTTAAGCTCGGCCATAAACATGGCTTCCACCAAGACCGCCACCCGGGGAATGTCTCTTCCCTTTAACGCAACAGACTCCACCTGATGCTGCACATGGTAGGTCTTTTTGAAACGCTTGTAGTGGGCGGCGTAAGCCTGCATAACCGGGTGGGCTTTGATGGCGGCGCGGTCGGAGAAAGCCTCGCGCAGGGCCTTGCTGACCTGGATCTTCACCTCGTCCAATCCGGGGTGGGATTTGGGGTTCACCACCCGGCTGACCGCCAGCATGCCGGCGCTGGCCCCGGGAAATGTCTGGCGCCATTGCTCTGATACTTGCAATTGCATAGTCATTTATGGCCCTCCTTAATCTACCATACTACGACTCGAAAACACGGCGACGCCGCTTGGTGAACTGATCCCCGTATCTTGATCTAAAAACTTTTGTGAAGATTATCATTTTTCACATGCGCATTTGACTGGTTTTAAATCGGATTGAACTCAGGATATCGGCTGGGCACCTCATCTTGCATGCGGATGCCAAGATGGCAGGAGGAAAGGCAAGGGCTAGACCCATGCACTTTATGGTCCGAGACCGTTGAGATTTGGGCCCATCAAGTGTGAGGCGCTTAGCAAAGGGTGGAATCCGCGGTAGACGCTCGTGCAGCCCGCAGTTTCACTGCGACAAAGCCTTAAAGGCGGAGTTGGTGATGCGGCCAAGGAGATAGGCTCGCGCTTGAAAGAAGAGCGGAAGGCCGGAGCCATCATCAAGATCACCAGGCACGATATCGCGGTTCATAAGTTCTTCCATGAGAACCTTGCAGATAGATTCGACGAGCAATGCACGGCGATCATATTCGAAAGTCGTCGACATAGTTATAATATCTGCATCAAATCGGGATGCAATTTCGCGAGACTGGAAGACATGGTGGAGCCACTTCCAGTAGGGGGCGTAGTCGTGGTCCATGACGATGGCGAGCGCCATCACCGCATGCTGGAAGCTTCCGATCGCCATCTCCGCGGCGACAGGGTCTTTCCGCTTGGCCAATCGCCAGCAGAAGTTGTATTCCCCGTAATGCGCGACATCGAAACAGAGCTGTGCCATGCGGAGAAACCAGATGTCACTGGGATAGGTGTGGAGCGTTGCCTGCACATCGGCCAGTATGCCCGCCGGATCATGGAAGACAGCGCCGTGGCGGATGTAATGCAGATGCGATTCGAGATTAGGTAGCTCGTGCCCGCAGCAGACCCAATCGAGCGGCGATTCAGGCAATCGCCGATGGGGAAATTGACTGCCAAAGTACTCCGAGGCGTTATGGACTTGAATGGACGGCGTGAACTGGAAACGGTTTTGAAAGCTGTGCCACACAGCCGGGGCGGCGGCTCTCATTTTTGATTCAAGAGATTCGTTGGACAAGACGTCTTCCTCAACGCGAAACACGTCAAAACGCGGACCCCAGCCGTGGTCGCGGGAGAGATCGTCATCCGCACCGAGCACGTCCGAGCCGCTGAAGAGGCCGACACTGATGATTTCAAGCAGAGCTGGATATCGGGAGGCAAGCCAAGGCCTGCCCCATTCCAGCCAGTAGTCCTTTGCAATATCTAAACCCCGTTGAGATGCGGGCTCGTTCATGGGACGACTCCCTATCGTGATTCATATACTGGACTAAGATCATAACTCAGGCGGTAAGCACGCCGAATAGTAGCTTGCATCGCCTCCTTTGGTTTTCCGCGGCAGGGTTGCAGCTAACCTTATCGGCTAAAAGTTGCATTCACCCGCTGGCCTGATACTTCCAGGAGCATTCGCAAGTATCAAAATCAGCCGACTAGGACTGGGCCAAAGGCATTCGAGGGTGGTCCAGAATGAAGTAAGCTTAGCATTACCTGAAATCCTGGGCTTCCTTGATAAAATGTAACTTGGGTCGCCTCCAATTAAGCCGATCGCTGCCATGGCGTACCCACTGGCACCTGGCAAAATCTTCACCAGGTGGCCGGAATGAAACCAGGCTGAACTTCACCTTGACGAACTTGCCCGTGGGTAATATAAATTTCCTATGGTCCAACTAGTCAAACATCTGGGTTTGATTATCACCTTACTGGCATGGGTGGTTTTCCCCCTGCCAGAATGCTACCTGACCAAGCCGCACTGCACCAAGCGCAACAACGTCTCGTCCTGCCAGGTATTCAACCACCAGCAGTCAACCGTGCAAGTAGCCGAGACTCGCGCGTGCTGCGGCTCTACCCTCCCCGGCGGCGGGCATGACCGCGCGACCACGCCCCGCGCTAACGATCAAGATGGCGAGGGGATGCTGGTAGCCAGCTTTTCGCCTAGGTTCCTGTTGCCGGTCTCGCCGGACTTGTCCGGCCCGGCCGCCAGCTTCAATCTGCTTTCAGCAGTCCCGGTGGCGCCCACCCCTGCCGCCCTATTTTGTTCGTCCTATCGGGGAGAGCGAGCCGACCCGATCCCCATCCTGCTACGAACTCAAACCCTCTTGATTTGATTCAACAGCTACATCTTCGCTCCTGACCAATATCTGCATTTGACAAGGCCCCAGTTGGGTTGCGACGCGCTTCTTCACGCATGCACCGCGAAAGAGGTGAGCGTCAGCGCGATCGATGCCTGTGGGCCACAAGCCAGCCGGAAAATCCAAAAAGGGTTGACCGCGCGTGGTCGCGCGGCCCGGCGCTGGAGGGAAACATGCCTCAATGGCTATATGTTTGGAGTGAACTGTTGCTTCGCCGGCGGCGAACCTGGGTCAATGTGTCCCTGATCGCCTTGGCGGTAGGGTTCTTCCTTGTCTTGACTCTGCTCAGCGGGGCGTTCCAGGCCGCCTTCCGCGCTCCGCTTAATGACGTGGGGGCAAACCTCACCCTGCAACGGGCGGGAGATGTACCCCAGGAAATGAAGGGGCCGGTGCTGCCCTGTTCGTTGGCGCCCATCAGCGGGAATGAAGTGAAAGCCGTAAAACGGCTGCCTGGGGTGATCTCGCTGAGCTCGGCCTTTTTGTTTTGGGATTTCGCCCCGGATACCTTTCGCATCGTGGCCGGCTTTGATCCCGGGGAAGCCTCTGGCTTCGCCTTGCTGGGCAAGGTGCTGGCCCAGGGACGTTTCCTGAGGCCGGGCGATCGTGGGCAGGTGGTGCTGGAAAAGGCCTATGCCGGAGAACGGGGGCTAAAGCCGGGCGACCGGCTGGTTGTCCACGGAAGTAACTTCGAAGTGGTGGGGCTGGTGGACGCCTCGCGCCTGAGTCAGTTGGCCACCGCCCAGCTCTACATGCCCCTGGCCGAGGCCCGGGCCTTGGCGGCCGCCACGCCGGGGGTCACCGCCGTACACCGCCTGGGCAGAGCCGATGTAAACCTGATATTTCTCTCCGTGGTCCGCGATAAAATTCCCCAGGTCTCCCAGGCCATCAAGGCCCTATTAGGCAATAAGGTCACGGTGACCGGGCCGGAATCTTTTCAACGCGCCATAGGCGGGCTCTTGGCTGCCACCGATCGTTTCGGGCTGGTGGCCGCGGTCTTGAGTCTTTTGGCGGCCGCCCTGCTTGTGATGCGCACCACCGCCGCCAATCTGCGGGAACGCAAGGCGGAGGTGGCGGTCATGAAGGCCGTGGGCTGGACCAGGTCCGACATCGTGTGGCAACTCTCCGCCGAGACCCTGGTCCAGACCTTGGCGGGCGGTTTGGCCGGCATGCTGGCTTCCCTGGCGGGAGCCTGGCTGGCGTCTTGGATCACCATCCCCATCCCGCTGCCCTGGGATCTCTCCCCCCGCCCCCATTTCCTGCCCGGCGGGGGCGAGCAGCTATTTCGCGAGGTTCCCCTGCAGCCCGTTTTGGACCCTACTTACTTCGCCCTGGCCCTGGCCGCCGCCTTGTTTTTGGGAGGCGTGGCCGCCTGGATGGCGGTTCGCGCGGTAGCCAGGCTAAAACCATCGGAGGCGCTTCGTCATGCCTGAAATACTTATCGCCAAGGAATTGAGGAAAAGCTTTGACGGCCTGGAGATTGTACGCAATGCCAGCCTGCAACTGCCCGCCGGCAAGACGGTGGCCTTGCTGGGCCCCTCGGGCTCGGGGAAAAGCACCTTGCTGTCCCTGCTGGCCGGCCTGGAGAGGCCGACTCGGGGGGAGGTGTATCTGGATGGACAGGCCTTGAGTCCACTAAGCGAAGATGAGCTTTGCCTGCTAAGGCGGGAAAAGGTGGGCTTTGTCTTCCAGGCCTTCCATTTGATACCTACCCTGTCTGCCTTGGAGAACGTGGCCTTTCCCCTATACCCCACTGGAGTCCCCAAAAAGGAACGGCAACAAAGGGCCCTGGACCTTTTGCAGAAAGTGGGGTTGGCCGCGCGGAAGGATCATCTGCCCGCCAAGCTATCCGGCGGGGAGAGGCAGCGGGTGGCCATAGCCCGGGCCCTGGTCAACCGGCCCCGGGTGCTCTTCTGCGACGAGCCCACCGGCAACCTGGATTCCCAGACCGGCGGCGAGATACTGGACATGCTCTTCGGGCTTAACCTGGAGCAAGCCATGACCTTGTTGATGGTGACCCATGACCAAGAGTTGGCGGCACGGGCCGATGAAACCTGGTTCGTGCGCGATGGGGAGGTGAGCAAATGAATAAGATAGCCTACCGTTGGATCGTAATTGGTTTGCTACTGGCCCTGGGCATGGCCGCGCCCGCGGGGGCCCAGGACAGCCCCCCTGTCAAGGTGGATATTCTGTTTATGAATCACGGCCCCATGCAGCCTGTCATCAAGAGTCTGAAGGAAATTTTGGCTCGCCACGCCGGAACAACGTCATCTGCCTGGTATGACTTCGAACGGTCATCGGGCCAGGATTTCATGAACCAGAAGGGCATCAAGGGACATATACCCCTTCTCATCTACCTGAACGGCTCACCCACCTGGGAGATCAAGGGCCGCAAGGTGACCTTCGTGGGTTTCCCCGACGGCTACGGGCCCTATCAGTTCCGTGGTAAATGGAGCCTTGAGGACCTGGACCGGCTGCTGAGTACCCTAGCCGCCGCCAAGGGAGCAAAGGCGGGGCGGCCATGAATCCCTTCACCACCATTCCCCTGGCCTGGCGGACCATCATCGCCAGACCGGGACGCTCCTTGGGCGCGGTGGCCGGCTTGGCCCTGGGCATTGCCATGTATGTGGCGCTGGCCGCCCTGTCGCAAGGTTATTCCGACCTGGTTCGCCAACCTTTGGCCCAGCTCAAGAGCGACGCCATAGTCCAAAGGCCCGGAGCGCCCCGTAACCTCGGGGCGGCCCCGGGCATAAGCCTGCCTCCCGGGAACTCCGCCCTCAGCCCTCAGGAAATGGCGCGGGTCCAAAACCTCCCCAGCGTAAGTTCCATCAGTCCGGCTTTGCTGCTATGGGATCGCTCCCCCGCCGGTTTCGCGGTGGTCATGGGATTTGACCCCCAGGGCCCCCGTTTGGGAGCGGTCACGGTGCTGGACTGGTTGCTCCGGGGAGGCCCCTTGCGCGAGGAAGGGGACATCCTATTGGAAGAGCACTTCGCCAGGGTGCACGCCAAAAAGGTTGGGCAGGTCTGGCCGCTGGGCGGGCGGCCCTTCACCATCCGGGGCATTGTGCGGCTAAAGGCGGGGGGAACTCTTGCCGCCAGCAATGCCTTTATCTCCCTTAAGGCGGCCCGTTCCCTGGCCGGTCTGCCTAAGGGCACCTCCAACCTGATATTCCTGCGCCTGAAAGCAGGTATACAAACCGATGCAGCGGTTAAGGAATTGGCCCACGTACTGCCTGGCGCGGTCCTGACCTCGACCGATAGCATCGGCAAAATGATGCAGGGCTTCAACCTGATCTCGGGGAAGTTTGCCAGCGTGCTAGGTGCGCTGGCCCTGGCCTTCACCGGGATACTTTACCTGCGGCTGGTCAAGGGCGCTTTGTTGGAAAGAAGCGGTGAGGTGGGAATCATGAAGGCCTTGGGCTGGCGCAGGCGAGAGGTGATCTGTGCCCTGGTGACCGAGTCAATGCTGCTCGGCCTGGGCGGGGCGATCCTGGGGGTGGCGGTGGGTTGGCTGAGCGCTTGGGGGGCTGGCGAGTTGGGGGTTGGCAACAGCATGCCTTGGAGCCTGAATCCGCTGCCCGCCGGCGTTGCCTCTCACAGTGCGGCCAATGGCGGGGCGACGATCAACCTGCCGGTGGTCTTTTCCTGGTTGGCTGGCGGCGTATCCATCGCCTTTGCCCTGGTTTTATCGGCTCTCACGGGTTGGTGGGCCAGCGGGAAAATGTTCAAGGCCACGGTCCTGACGTCCCTAAGCGAGCCGTGAGCCGCCTCGGCCGGGCCCGCAGCGATACCCCCTGGTCAGATATGCCCAGCCCAGCACCATGGCGGGTATCGCTGTGTAGCCAACCATATGATAACGGGGCGGCGCCCCGGGCAACTCATCAACAAGATGGGGCGGGAGTAGTTGACCGTCATTTTGATTTAGTATAATCTAATATGCTAAATCAAAGGAGCCAAGACCCTTGCGACCCCAAGACCTGGCCAAAATCTGCAAAAGCCTCTCGGTGGACAGCCGCGTCCGCCTGTTGCGTCTCTTGGGAGACCAGAGCCTTTGCGTGGGGGCGCTGGCCAAACGCCTGGGGGTCACTCCCGGCGCCGTATCCCAGCACCTGCGCGTACTGCGCGAGGCCGGGTTAGTGGTCCCCGAGAAGCGGGGCTATTTTGTCCATTACCAGGTGGACCGGCAGGCGTTGGACCATTGGCTGGCGGCCTTGCAGGAGGTGTTCGGCTCCCAGGCCCGGAGGCAATATGGTCCGCCGGCGTTTCCCTTGGCCATCCCCAAAAAAGGAGAGAAAGATGTGTGACAACTGCCAGAACGGCTGCCAGCGCCCTGATGAGCTCATGGGCAAGCCAGAGGATTGCTCGCCCGCGCAGATTCGCACCTGTCACGGCGATGGGAAAGATCACCCTTGCGCGCCGGAAAAGAAGGAGAAGTAGTTGCCCCCCGAATCAACCGTCCCCGCCGTGGCGGTGGCGGGCCTGCACAAAAGCTACGGCGCTGTCCCCGCCCTGCAAGGGGTCAGCTTCACGGTACCCCGGGGAGGAGTCTTCGCTTACCTGGGCCCCAACGGCGCCGGCAAAACCACCACCATCAACGTCCTCTGCGGCCTGCTTCGTCCGGACTCCGGCCGGGTCGCGGTCTGCGGCCTGGAGGTGAGCCGGGAGCCGGTGAAGGTCAAGGCGCGCATCGGGGTGGTGCCAGACGAGTCCAACCTCTACCCCGAGCTCTCCTGCCGGCGCAACCTGGACTACCTGGGAGAGCTTTACGGCCTGCCCCGCCGGGTCAGGCGGGCGCGCGGGGCGGAGCTGCTGGAGTTGTTTGCCCTGGCCGATCGCGCTGAAAAGCCTTTCCGGGCCCTCTCCCGGGGCCTGAAGCGGCGGCTGGTCCTGGCGGCGGCCCTGGTGCACTCGCCCGAGGTGCTTTTCCTGGACGAGCCCACCATCGGCCTGGACGTGCCCAGCGCTCGGGCCCTCAGGCAGCTGATCCGGCGCATCAACCGGGAAGGAACCACCGTTTTTCTGACCACCCACAACTTGGCGGAGGCCGAGGATCTGGCGGACCGGGTCTGCATCCTGATCCAGGGCCGGGTGGTGGAAGTGGGTGCCCCTATGGAAATTCGCAGTCGGGTGGATCGCGGCACCTACCTGAAGCTGGGCCTCAGCGGCGAGGTTACCGCCCGGGAGCTGTTGTCCTCCTGTCCGGCCGTCAAGCAGGCCCAGCGTCAAAACGGGTTCTGGCGCCTGGAGGTCGAGGCGCTGCATGAGGCCCTGGCCCAAGCCCTGGCCTTTGCCCAAGCCAGGCAGCTCCTGGTAAACGAGGTGGGGGTCGAGCGCCCCACCCTGGAGGAGGCCTTCCTGGCCATCCTGCAAAAAGACCAGTCAGCGGAGGTGAGCCCAAGATGAGTCAGTTTGCGCGCGCCCTGGCCATTGGCCGGAAGGACGTGGAAAGCTACTATGCCAAACCGCCGCTTATCACCTGGGCCCTGCTCTTCCCAGCGGTCTTGATGCTGGCCATTTACGTCAAGGACCCGGACGAATACCTGGCCGTGGCGCCGGGGATTATCGCCATGACCCTGCTGTTCGGCTGCACCTCCATGGCGGCCATCGTGGTCACCTTTGAAAAGCGCTCCGGCACCCTGCGCCGGCTGCTCCTGACCCCTGTCACCCCCGGGACCATCATCCTGGGCAAGGCGGGCAGCGCCGCCGCCTATGGCCTGTCCACCTCCCTGCTGCTCACCCTGGGCCTGGGCCTGGTGTTGGGCATGCCTCTGGCCAATCCCCCGGCCTTTGCCGTGGGCTTGCTTCTGGGCGCGGCGGCCTTTTCCCTGCTGGGCGTCCTGGCCTCGGTCCTGGTGCGGGAGGTGTTCGAGGCCATGACCCTGATGAACTTCTTCCGCTTTCCCACCCTCTTCTTAAGCGGGGTGTTCATGCCCCTGGACGCCTTCCCCTCCTGGCTTATGCCCCTGGCCATGCTCTCGCCGCTCACCTATGCGGTGGAGCTGCTGCGCCTGGGCGTCTCAGGGTCCTGCTACTTTACTTCGCCCTGGGTTCCCGCCCTGGCCCTGCTGGCCTACATCCTCGGGGGGTGGTGGTTGGCCATTAGCGCCTTCCGGCGACGGGCCGGGCAATGAGCCAGCGGCCGGCAGACTGCGCCAACCCCGGCAAATTATTTGCGTTGTATAAAAAAGCTCCGGCCCGGGGCCCGTCCGCATAATTTCTATGCAGGCGTCCGCATCGCTTTTTTCGATAAATATATAATAAACCTATTGGTATCATATAGTTGTTGTGCGCTGCGGCGCTGGCCCGCATTTTGCTTAACCGGTACCAGGGCATTTAAGCGGTCCTAATGCGTATAGGGGGTAAGCCATGGCTCTGGTTTCCTTGGAAAATGTAGGTAAGACCTATCACATGGACGAGGTGGAGGTGCCGGCTCTGGCCGGGGTCAGCCTGGCCATAGCCGAGGGGTCCTTCGCGGCCCTGGTGGGGCCCTCGGGCAGCGGCAAAACCACCGCCCTTAACCTCATCGGTTGCCTGGATAAGCCCAGCAGCGGCCGGGTAACCGTGGCCGGCCAAGACGTGAGCCTCCTGGGCCGTCGGCAGGGGGCCGCCTTCCGGGGCCAGAAGCTGGGCTTCGTGTTCCAGGAGTTCAACCTGCTGCCTGTGCTAAGCGTGGCCGAGAACGTGGAATACCCTCTGCTCATGATACGCGACCTGCCCAAGGCCCAGTGCGGGCCGGCGGTGGCCCGGGTCCTGGAGGCGGTGGGCATGAGCGACCAGGCGGCCAAGTACCCGGCCCAGCTCTCCGGCGGCCAGAAGCAGCGGGTGGCCGTGGCCCGGGCTCTGGTGGGTAATCCGGCCCTGGTGCTGGCCGACGAGCCCACGGCCAACCTGGACGGGGCCACGGCCCACCGCGTTATCGCACTCATGAAGCAGATGCGCGACGAGTTCGGCACCACCTTTGTTTTCTCCACCCACGACCCGCGGGTGATGGATCAGGCGGAGGTGCTTTTCCATCTGCAGGACGGCCGGCTGGTGGACGCACCGGCCATTGCAGGGGAGGTGGGCCATGTTTAAGGTCATCCGCCTGGCGCTCAAGAACCTCACCCGTTACAAGCGCCGCACCCTGCTCACCGGCCTGTTGATCGCCTTCGGCGTGGTGGCGGTGATTCTCTTCGTGGGCCTCAGCGGCTCCTTCACCCGGGTGGTGGTGGGCCAGATTACCGACTCGGTGCTGAGCCATCTGCAGGTGCACCGCAAGGGCTACGTGGCCAGCATCGACAACCTGCCCCTGGACCGTCTGATCCCGTCCCCGGCCTTGCAGAAATTGGAGGACATCCTGGCCCAGACCCCGGGGGTGGCGGCGGTCTCCCCGCGCATAAAGTTCGCGGCCATGCTCAGCAACTACGTGCAGACCACCGGCGCGCGCCTCAACGGCATAGACCCAGCCAAGGAACAGGCGGCCGCGCCCCTTTTGGCCTCCCGGGTAAAGGACGCCGCCCACCCGGGCACCCTGCTTAAGCCCGGCGAGGTCCTGCTGCCGGAGCTCCTGGCCAAGGGCATGGGGATCAAGACCGGCGACACGGTGGTGCTGGTGGCCACCAACCGGCAGGGCTCGGTCAACGGCATGACCTTCAAGGTGGCCGGGGTGGTGGAGAGCCTCATGGGCCCGGGCGGCCGCGACGGCTATCTGCATATCAAGGATGCGGCCACCCTGCTCAGGATGACCACGCCGGAGATCAGCGAGGTGGCGGTGCGGGCCCAGAGCTTCGCGGGGGTGGACAAGCTGGCCAAGGCCCTGCGCGCGGCCCTGGGGCCCATCAAGAACAAGAAGGGCCAGCCGCTATTTGAACTGCACACCTGGGACCAGCTCACTCCCTTCCACAACGTGGTGCGCATGATCGATATCATGATCCTGGGCATTAAGATCATCCTCATCGCGGTGGTGTTGATCAGCGTGCTCAACGTTATGATGATGAGCGTGTACGAGCGTGTGCGGGAGATCGGAGCCCTGGCGGCCATGGGCACCAGCCCGGGCCGCATCCGGGGGCTTTTCGTGGCCGAGGGCTTTTGCCTGGGCCTGGTCAGTTCCCTGGCCGGGGCGGCCATCGGGTTGGGCGCGCTATTGGTGTTGAACCTCACCGGCGTGGAGGTGCACTTCGGCATGGCCAACCAGGTCTTCGCCCTGTCTCCCACCATCGCGCCCTTGGAGGTGGTCTGGGCCTGTGTGATCGTGCTGGCGGTGTCCGTGCTGGCCAGCCTGCAGCCGGCGGCCAAGGCCGCCCGCCTGGAGCCGGTGGAGGCCCTGCGTCATGTCTAGAAAAACCAGAAGGGTGGGTGCGCCGATGCCTAAGCATTTGCTATTGGTCCTGGGGCTGATCCTGGGGCTGCTCTTGGCCGCGGGCCCGGCCCGGGCCCTGACCGGCCCGCAGATACTGGAGCAGGTGGACCGGAACCTGGAGCCGGGCGATCTGGAGATGTACCGCAAGATCATCAACATCGAGCCCGACGGCAAAAAAATGGAGTACGTGCTCTGGTTCCTGCGCAAGGACAAGGACAAGATCGTGACCCTGTTCGTGTCCCCGGCCAGCGAGGAGGGGCGGGCCACCCTGCGCTTGGGCGACAACATGTGGCTCTACATTCCCAACGTGGGCAAGCCCATCCGCATCACCAGCATGCAGTCGGTGGTGGGGGGCGTGTTCAACAACGCCGACATCATGCGCCTGGACTACAGCGTGGAGTACACCGTCTCCACCTTGGGCGAGGATCAAGGCCAGTATCTGCTGGACCTCAAGGCCAAGACCGGGGCCGTGGCCTACGACCGCCTGAAGATGTGGGTGCTCAAGAAAGAGTTGGTGCCCACCAAAATCGAGTGCTACGCCGCCACCGGCATGCTCATCAAGACCATTCACTTCAAAGAGATCAAGGACGTCGGCGAGGGGGTTGTGCGTCCGGCGGTCATGGACACCGACAGCCCGCTGTACCAGGGCTACCGCTCCATCATGATCTCGGCCAAGCTCAAGAAGCGCCGCCTGCCCGACGAGGTTTTCACCCTGAACTACCTGCCCCGGGTCAAGGATCTGCGTTAAAGGCATGCCTTCGCTGCGCTGCATTTGGCTGGCGGTCTTATTCACCGCACTGGCCGGCGGTGCCCTGGCTGGCGAGTATGATCTCAACATACCCGAGGCGCAAAAGAAGCCATATGATCTGGGCGGCCGATTCGAGTTACGCTATATCCAACACTGGCTAAACGATCAATCAGCCCGTTATCGCCTGGACTATTACAAGCGGGACCCCGGTGCCTACACCGAGGAGTGGCGCCCCCAACTGGAATTGCAAGGCGGCTTCCGTCAAGGGATGGTGCAGTTTCATTTCCTTACCCATCACGAATACGATGAAACCTCTGGGGGTGGCGAGTGGACCAACCGGGTATATGAGGCCTATGCATCCATAAAACCGTCGGTTAACCTCACCATCGAAGCGGGTAAAAAATCTTTCCTTTGGGGCAAGGGCTACGCCTGGAACCCTGCTGGTTTCATCAACCGGCCCAAGGATCCGGATGACCCCGAATTGAACTTGGAGGGCTACACCGCCCTGGGAGTGGATTACATCAAGAGTTTTTCCGGCAGCTCATTGCGTAATCTGGCCCTGACCGCCATGGTGCTGCCCGTGTTCAACGGGTGGGAGAACACCTCGCTCGGCCAGAGCGGCGATGTCAACTATGCCCTCAAGCTCTATCTTCTTTGGCATAACACGGACCTGGATTTCATCTATTTTGGCGGGCCCAACCAGCCGGACAGCTACGGGTTCGACTTCGCAAAAAACCTGACTGATAATTTCGAGGTGCATGGCGAGGCGGGCTATAGAAGCGATGTCACGCGAACTGTGCTCGATTCGACTGGACAAGCGGCGGTTTCCCAAGAGAATCAGTTGAGCTACTTGCTGGGCATCCGCTACCTCAACGCCATCGAGACCACCTTTATTGCCGAGTATTACCACAACGGGGCTGGTTACGATGAAGGGGAGGTGGATAACTTTTTTGCCTATCAAGGATGGGCCTACCAGCAGTGGCTGGCCACGGGCAAGGACGCCTATATGCAAAGGGCGAATATGGCAACCCGCCCTTACTACCGCCAGCGCAATTTCGGCTCGGACTATTTCTACCTCAAGATCACCCAGAAGGAACCATTTGGAATCCTTTATTTCAACCCCTGGTTGGCCGTGATCGTTAACTTGCAGGACCTCAGTTTCAACCTGCAGCCGGGCATGACCTACACCCCTGTGACCAATCTGGAGCTCAACTTCCGGGTGGGCATTCCGATCGGCCCGTCCGGAAGCGAGTTTGGCGAAAAGGAGGATGCGGCCCGGACCGAAATGTGGGTCAGGTATTATTTTTAACGGAACAAAAAAAATCGGCGCGGTCCATAGAGTTGAGGTTAAAAGGTAGATGTGCTCATGCCATGCGCTTAAGGACAGATGCGATGCATCCTATCGGCTAGTCCTCTAACGTAACAACGCTGAAAGGAATGTTCGCAAGGTCACACCCATCAATATCACCACTGAAAACCGGACTCTCGGCCTTGATAATTATTGAGGTGTTTTTTGAGGTGTTTTCTGAAAATATTTGATAGTAATCGGTCTTTTTGCGGTGCATTAAAGCTTATGCCTTAGGTGCTAACTAGCTTAAATTATTATAATCTACTAAAATATCAAAAACTCCCAATTCTCAAGGTCCCGCCTCTCACGCCGAAGACACGGGTTCGAGTCCCGTTGGGACTGCCAAATTATAACAGGAGGTTAGCCTTTATGGCCGACCTCCTGTTTTTCGTGTTGAGACGTTTTTAAAGACATTTAACACCAGAGGCAGGGCGCTCGGCCCTTGGCCGCCTATGATGAACTCAAAGTCATTATCTATATGATTGATGCACAAAAACACTTATTGAGACCTTTCCTTGGGTCTTAACCAAGTTGGGTAACAGCTTGCGCTGGAAGCGTTGGAGAGCTCAGAATTAGGGGAAACATGAAGGTCATTACATGGTCTGGAGCTAGCGGTGCGATTTTTAATTCAGCTAAACCAAAAGTTGCACCTGCCCCTACAAGCAACTGCGCTTCTGTTGCTTGTTTTCATCAACAGCCTATCGTTTGCCGCCGAACTCACCACCGCGGAACGTGAATATCTAGATAGCAAGGGCACTGTTGTATTCATAAGCCAGACTCAGTACCCGCCCTTCGAGTTCCGCAGCGAGGACGGCAACCGCGCCGGCATGTGCATTGAATTGGCTCGCTGGATAGCCACCCGGTTCGGTTTCAAGACCAAATTTATTGATACAAGCTTCAAGGAGGCGCAGGAAGCAGTAATATGCGGCGATGCTGACGTGATCACCAGCCTGTTCTTCAGCAAAAAACGCGAGATGTTCTTCGATTTCACACAGGTTATGTTCCAGGTGCCCGCATCTATATTCGTGGCGGCTGACCGGCCGGATATAAGGAGCCTACAGGACCTCGAAGGCAAGACCATAGCCATGCAGGCCGGTGATTATGCCCAGGAGTTTCTTCAGACCAAAGGCATCAAATTCAGGGTAGTCTGGACCAAGAATTTCAATGAAGCTACCGACCTTGTCATCGCGGGCAAAGCCGACGCCATAATCGGCGACGAGCAGATCGTCCTCTACCACATCTATTCAAATCGCCTTACCAAACGCATCAAAAAAGTCGGTGATCCTTTGTACGTTGGTCAAAACTGCATGGGCCTTAGAGAAGGCAATAAAATACTGCGGGGAATCCTGGATAAGGGAATCACCATGGCAAAAGAAACCGGGACCCTGGACCGCATTTACGCGACTTGGCTTGGGGTTCCCTATAAAGCGGGCGAGCCATGGCTTCACAGAAATATGAATTACCTACTTTATGGCGCCGGGGCGCTGGTGCTATTCGCTTTTCTGATCTGGGTGTGGAACCTGCATCTGCGCCGCTTGGTTGCAAAGCACACGGAAGCCCTCACCAGATCGGAAAAAACCTTGCGGGCCATTCTTGAATCCGCTCCCATTGCCATAAATGTGATCGGAGACCGTGTGCTGGCGATCAGCAACCCCGCCATGGCGGATATGTTGGGGTATTCCCTAGAAGAGCTTAAGGGCCTGCCGACCGCCCGGCTATACCCCAGTAAGTCAGAGTATGAACGGGTTGGCAGAGAGTTTAATGAAAACTTGCAGCTGGGAGAAAATAAGGTCTGCCAGGTAGAAACCACCTGGGTCGGAAAGAACGGAAGAGAGGTCGATGTCTGGTTGCAGATATTTCCCATTGAGGTAAGCGGCGGCAGTGGCAGAACTGTTGTAGGTGTGGCGGTTGATATAACCGAGCGCAAACGGTCTGAAATAGCCTTACAAAACAGCGAGGAACGGTTCCGTCTTCTCACTGAGGAGTCGCCCCTAGGAATCTCCATGGTTGACTCCGATGGGAAATATGTCTATTTGAACCAGAAGTTCACTGAGATATTCGGCTATACGCTTTCGGACATCCCTGAAGGCGGCACCTGGTTTAAAAAGGCCTTCCCGGATGAAGGTTACCGTGCAGCAGCCTTATCGGCTTGGGTTCAAGACCTCAAGGAATCGGTTGCGGGTGAAGCCAGGCCCAGGGTTTTCACGGTGACTTGCAAGGATGGCTCCAACAAGATAGTCGATTTTAGGCCGGTGACAACCAGCACGGGACAGCAATTCATCATCTATCAGGACATCACCGAGCGTATGCGGATGGAGGAGGCTCTTTCCGAGTCCGAGCAGAGATACCGCCAGGTTTTCGAACGATCTCCGGTTCCACTTTTCATGCAGGATTTCTCAAAGGCGAAAAAGAGAATGGAGGAATTGGAGGCATTGGGTGTTGGCGATCTGCGCAGGCACCTGATGAACAACCAGGATGAACTTCAGGGGATACTTGGCAAAGCAAAGCTGATTTTCGCTAATCAAGCTACTGTGGAACTCTATGAAGCCGGGTCCCAGGAAGAAATGCTGGCGACCGTAGCTGATTTTTCTCCGCCAGAAACAAGCCGGCATTTTATCGATCAACTTATAGATTTCTACAATGGCAAGGAAAGCTATGAAGGCTTCGGTCAGAACAAGACAATCAAAGGAAACATCATCGATATCTTTGTAAAAAAGGCAGTGCTCCCTGGCTATGAAAAGGACCTATCCAGAGTATTGACCACTGTCATGGATCTTACCGAGATCAAAAAGGCCCAACAAGAAAAGGAAAGGCTTGAATCGCAACTGCGCCAGGCGCAAAAAATGGAGGCCGTCGGCACTTTGGCCGGAGGCATCGCTCATGACTTCAACAACATTCTTAGCATAATCATGGGCTATGCTGAGTTGGCCCAGCTTGAAAAAAATGGACAGGACGGCGACCAAAAACTTGTGCAGATAGTCCATGCGGCCGAGCGGGCGCGCAAGCTTGTTAAACAGCTTTTGACCTTCAGCCGTATGTCTGAGATCGAGCTTAAGCCCATTGATATTAACCACACCCTGGCCCAAAGCATTGAGATGCTGCGGCACACCATACCAAAAATGATAGAGATAGAAGTAAACCTGGCCCATAGCCTGGGCACAGTCAGAGCCGATGCGACCCAATTAGAGCAGGTAATCATCAATCTTGCCGGCAACGCCTGTGACGCCATGCCCGAAGGTGGCCGGCTGGTTTTTGAAACCAGTCAGGAATTGCTGGATAATGAGTACACTGAGGAGCATTTCGGGTTGCCGCCCGGCGATTATATACTGATTTCAGTCTCTGACACCGGCCACGGCATGGACCCTAAAACCCAGGCCAAGATATTCGATCCCTTTTATACAACCAAGGGTGTGGGGAGAGGAACCGGCCTAGGGCTCTCCACGGTGTACGGCATCATAAAGGAACACGGTGGCCACATCTCCTGCTACAGCGAACCCGGTATCGGCACTACCTTCAAGATTTATCTGCCCATATTAGATGTCGCTGCCGAGCCGACCGCAGCTCGAGATGGGTCTGAGGAAATCATCTTGCATGACCATGGTGCAGTATTGCTGGTTGACGATGAAGAAGCGATCCGTGAATTGGGCAAAGAAATACTAGTAGGTTCGGGGCTCGAGGTGATCACCGCCGCCAGTGGCGAGGAGGCATTAGAACTTTATGCGGACTCCCGGGAAGAAATAGAGTTAGTGGTTCTCGATTTGGGTATGCCTGGTATGGGTGGCCACAGGTGCCTCAAGGAACTCCTGGCGATTAATCCCCGACTTAAAGTTCTGGTTGCCAGCGGCTATTCAGCCGAAGCAAAAACCATTAACTCGCATCAAGGAGGAGCTTCGGGATTCATTGCAAAGCCGTTCAGGCGCAATGAGTTACTTAGAAAAGTAAAAGAGATTTTAGAGAAGTAGCCTCGTCCTGTTGAGTTAGGAGTTTATTATAGTGCCGCAAAACGAAAGGGAATTAAGAAGCAGAACGTCTTCTAGTTTGTCTTTGTCTAGAAAAGCGTTGACAGTTTGGGACTGCCAAGCCAATTACGGAAAGACCTCGACCGTCCTTAACGGCGGCTGCGGGGAGGGAAATACTCGACAATCGGCTTGTCTGGATGAATCGTGAACGTCTGGAGCAAAGTGGGAGGAGCCTTAATCCCGGCATTACCTGTCAGCGCGGGCAGTAAGCCAAGCCTGCCCCTAATCCTCAATGATCAAGTTGGCCACCTCTTCGATAGGGCGGTCGGTCACATCGATGATCTTGATGCGGCCTATTCGCTCGAATACTCCCTCGCAATAGCCCAACTCGGTGGTGATGTTGCTGGGGTTGCTGTATTCAGCGGGCATCATGCGGTGAAAGCGGCCCTGGCGGATGCTGGCCAACTTGCCGGGACTGATGGTCAACCCCACCATTTTGGGCCGCTTCAGGCTGAAAAGCTTGGCCGGCGGCTCCAGGCCCATGACTATGGGAACGTTGGCCGCCTTGAGCCCGAAATGACACGATAGATAAAGGCTGGTGGGGGTCTTGGAAGTGCGCGACACGCCGAGGAGTATAACATCGGCCCTCCCCAAGGTGCGCAACTGCCTTCCGTCGTCGTGGCGCAGGGTAAAGTCTATGGCCTCGGCCAGGTGCAGGGATTTATCGCCCAGGGCGTTGGGCAAGAGCCCGCTGCTGAGGAGCGGTTGCGACTTAAAGCGTTTTCCAATTTTTTCGAACAAAGGCCCCAGCATGTCCAGCATGACCAGATCGCGTTTGTCCTCCTGGCGGGCCAGATGCTGGCGCAGGGCCCGATCGTTCATGGTGTATATCACTACCCCGTTTTTTGCCTCGGCCTCGTCCAAAATGGCGTTTATGTGCTTGGCCGATTTGACAAAGGGATGGCGGATGAAGATGGAGTGAAATTGCTTGTAGAACTGCACCAAGGCCGCGCGGGCCATGCGCTCGGCCGCGGTGCCGGTGGCGTCGGAGATCAGATGTATGTATACGCTGCGCGAGTGCTTGCTGAGAGGCGGGCTCATGGCAACCCTCCTGGCTGGGCCGGCTGGGGTTCGGGTGTCTTGGCTAATAATTTATATTATGCGCCATAGCATCCGCCCAAGGCAGCAATGCAGCGCGCCGGGCCGAGGCGTCCAAGCTGGCACGGGCGCTTGACAATCCTATATAATGAGGTCACATTGCCCTATCGGGCTTACCAGGCATGGCCTGCGCAGAGCCCGCGAACGATCTTGGTTAATGCCTTAAACACAGGGAGTTCTTGACATGGCCTCGGCCGAAGAAGGCAAGCATTTGGATTTTATACGCAGCAAGGTGGCAGAGGACAACCGTACCGGTAAATGGGACGGCAGGGTAGAGACCCGCTTCCCGCCGGAGCCCAACGGACACCTGCACATCGGCCATGCCAAGAGCATAGTATTGAATTTCGGGATCGCCGGCGAGAATAACGGCGTCTGTCATTTGCGCTTCGATGACACCAATCCGGAGAAGGAGAGCACCGAATACATCGAGGCCATCAAGCGCGACGTCAAATGGCTGGGCTATGACTGGGGAAAGCATCTTTATTTTGCCTCCAACTATTTCGATCAGCTGTATGAATTCGCCGAAAAGCTGATTCAGGCGGGCAAGGCCTATGTGTGCGACCTGAGCCCGGAGGAAACCAGGCAGTACCGCGGCACCCTTACCGAGCCGGGCAGGGACAGCCCCCAGCGCGGCCGCAGCGTGGAAGAGAATCTGGATTTGTTCCGGCGCATGCGGGCCGGCGAGTTTGAAAACGGCTCCCGCACCCTGAGGGCCAAGATAGATATGGCCCATCCCAACCTGGTCTTGCGGGACCCCGTGCTCTACCGCATCAAAAAAGTGATCCATCACCGCACCGGCGGCAAGTGGTGCATCTATCCCATGTATGATTTCACCCACTGCATATCAGACTCCATCGAGCGCATCACCCATTCCATCTGCACCTTGGAATTCGAGGACAACCGGGCGCTTTACGACTGGGTGCTGGATCAGTTGGAGGTTTACCATCCCCAGCAGATAGAGTTCGCGCGCCTCAATTTGGAATTTACCGTCATGAGCAAGCGCGTTTTAAACACCTTGGTCACCGAGGGCATCGTGGAAGGCTGGGACGACCCGCGCATGCCCACCATCAGCGGCATGCGGCGCAGGGGCTTCACCGCCGAAAGCATCAGGTCCTTTTGCGACATGATCGGAGTGGCCAAACGCGATTCCATGGTGGACATGGGCAAGCTGGAGTGGGCCATCCGCGACGATCTCAATCGCAAGTCGCCGCGGGTCATGGCGGTGCTGGACCCCGTGAAGGTGGTGATCGACAATTACCCCGAGGGCCAGACCGAGGAGCTGGAGGCGGCCTATTACCCGGACGACCCGCCCAAGATGGGCTATCGCAAGGTGCCTTTCAGCAGGGTGCTCTATGTTGAGCGCGACGACTTCATGGAGGAACCCCACAAGAAATTCTGGCGCTTGGCGCCTGGCAGGGAAGTTCGTCTGCGTTGGGCTTATTTCGTTACCTGCACCGGAGTGGTCAAGGACGCGGAGGGCAGGGTGACGGAGGTGCACTGCTCCTATGACCCTGCCACCAAAGGCGGCGACGCGCCGGACGGCCGCAAGGTCAAGGGCACCATCCACTGGGTTTCGGCCGAGCACAGCCTGGCGGCCAAGGTTAGACTCTACGACCGTCTTTTCGATGTGCCCAATCCCTCTGGAATGAAAGACGGCTCCACCTTTCGGGACCATCTTAATCCGGAATCCCTGGTGGTCCTGGATCAGGCCAGGGTGGAGCCCAGCCTGGGCGGGGCGGAACCCGAGAGCCGTTACCAGTTCGAACGCAAAGGCTATTTTTGTGTGGACCTCAAAGACTCCAGCCCGGGCAATTTGGTGTTTAACCGGACGGTCACCTTGCGTGATTCCTGGGCCAAGCTCATGAAAAAAGAAAATAAATAGTTGTAGAGTTGTTGGGAAAATTGTGGCTGGCCTTAAAAAAAGGGGCCGGCTACAACTTTTTGCCCTGAAGGAAGTGTGCTAACTTAAAGCCAGCCCCTCGCCATGCACTGGGGCCGGCTTTTTCAAGCCGGCTCCCAGCTTTTGGAGGGCAGGCGCTGCGGGCTAGGCTGGTTTTGCCCGGTGCGGCTTAATAAGCAGGTGAAAAGCGGAGAGCTAAATGAAAGCATGGAAATGGGTCTTGATAGCGGCCCTTGGCCTTATCTTGGCGGGCATGGCGGCCTGCGGCGATGACGAGGATAAGAAAGCCTCCACCGGCGGAGTTTTAAATCCCTGCTTACTGGTGAGCCAGGAAGAGGCGGCCAACGCTCTGGGCGTTCCGGTCAAGGCCGGACAGCTGCAAGGTACGGCCAACCCGCTTGGTCAGAGCATATGCTTTTACGAGGGCCAGGCGAAAGACGCGGTTCGCTTTGTACAGATTTCGCTGGTGGCCACTCAGAACATGAACCCCAACCTGCGTGAAAGCGGTTACAACGCCGCCAATCTATTTGCCGACACCAAAAAGCTGTTGGGCAAGCCCAAGGCGATAAGCGGATTGGGCCAGGAAGCCTTTTGGGGAGGCAGCGGTTTAAAAGCGGGCTCCGGCCTGCACGTCTTGAGCAAGGACGCCTACCTTAATATCACGGCGGCATCGGGTGATGAAAAGCGCAACTTGAAGGCAGCCGAGGAATTGGCCCAGAAGGCCTTGAAGCGCCTACCCTGACATCTGGATTCCGCTTTGGGGCCACTCTCGGGTACAATTACTAGATAGAACCTAATCAAGAATGGGTTCGCAGGTTAGCATCCAATATGGCTACAGGGTAAGCCGGTATGGATATATTAGTAAAAGACCGCATGGTTCCTTTGGAAGAGTACGCTACGGTCAAGCCAGACGCCACCTTGCAACAGGCGGTGAACGCCTTGGGCGAAGCCCAGGAAAAATTCGGCAAGGATAGTTATCCGCATCGCGCCATTCTGGTCATGGATGACGGGGGAACGGTGGTGGGCAAGCTAAGCCAATGGGACGTCATACGCGCTCTGGAGCCCAAGTACGAAGAGTTGTTCAATTATGAGCGCTTAGCCCATTTCGGCTTCAATCCCGATTTCATCAAAGGCATGCTCAAGGAGCACAATCTGTGGGAGCATCCTCTAAATGATATTTGCCGGGCCGCGGGGCGGGTGAAGGTGGCTGATATCATGTACACGCCTCGGCAGGGTGAATATGTGGAAGAACACGCTAGTTTGGCCGAGGCGATTCATCAACTGATCATGGGGCGGCATCAGTCTCTTTTGGTTACCGATGAGGGTGGGCGTATCAAGGGAGTGCTTCGCTTGAGCGACGTTTTTCAAGAAGTGTGCCGGCGCATACAGAGCTGCGAAATCTAAACAGGTCTCTTACCGCTGCTTGCCGGGCAGGTTAATCCAAGAATTTCGGGGGCAGGCCGTCTTGGCCGTCCAGGGCCAGGTCTTTTAGAACCATCAAGGTCACGGTGCCGTGGGCCAAAAGGCGGCCGTCCTGATCTTCCACCCGCGCCTCGGCCAGGCAGAGGCTGCGGCCCATTTTAATGCAACATCCCAATCCCACCATGAGTCCGTCCTGCGCGGGCGCCAGGTAATTTAGCTTCATCTCCACGGTAGTAAGTCCCAGGCCGGGTTCCAACAGTGAATAGCAGGCCCAAAAACCGGCTGCGTCCACCAGGCTGGAGAAAACCCCGCCATGCACAAGGCCGAACGGCTGCAGATGCTTTTGGGCCAAGGCGATCTCCAGGCGGGAAGCGCCTGGAGATAGGTCTTCGACAGTCATGGACTGGAGATCGAAATAAGGGCTGAGATTAACCTGACCCTGTATCGCGGCCAGCCATTTGGGGTTGAGGCTCGGCATAAAAGGCCTCCCTCGAAGCGCTATAAGAACTCCTCCAACGGGCCAGCGCCTTGGCGTATGACCAGGGGCACATCGCCCACCAGGCTGATAACGCTGGAAGGCTCGCCCAACACCGGCCCTCCGTCGATCACGATGTCCAGCAGATGGCCCAAGGCCTCCTGGATTTCCCAGGCTTGCATGTAGTATTGGCCGTTTGCGTCGGTGGCGCTGGTGGAGAGGATGGGATAGCCGAGTTCGCCCACCATGGCTTGCACGATGGGATGGTCCACCACACGGATGCCCACTTCCTTGCGCCGAGTCAGCATCATCTTGGGTACCTCGCGGGAACCTTCCAGGATTATGGTGTAGGGGCCGGGCAGCAGGCGCTTCAGGTTTTTATAGGCATAATTCGTCACCCGGGCGTATTTGCTCAGTTCGTTAAGCCCTGGGCAGATGAAGGAGAAAGGCTTGTCCAGGGGCTGATGTTTGATTTGGTGCACGCGCTTTATGGCCCTTTTGTCCATGATGCCGCAGCCGATACCGTAAACCGTGTCAGTGGGATAGGCTACCACCCCGCCCTTGCGCAGCACATCCACCACTTGGCGGATAAGGCGCATCTGAGGGTTCTCTGGGTTGATCTGCAGCAACATGGCGTATGCACGACCTCCTGGATACCGGGCAACCTTAGACCAGCCGCGGCAGGCCGTCAAGCCTTAGGATTGCGGGGAGTTATGCGCGGGCTTGACCTGAGGGCGGGCAGGGGGATAATGGGCGCGGATACTGTACTTCCCTAAGGAGATCGTGGCCATGACCGATACGCCCGCCCAGTGGCAACGCAACCTGGGCTATTTTAGTCCGGCCGAGCAAGCGCGCTTGAACGACTGTTGTGTGGCGGTGATGGGATTGGGCGGCGTGGGCGGTGTGGCGGCCGAGTTGCTGGCGCGGGCCGGGTTGGGCGGGCTGACCATTTGTGATGCCGAGGCTTTCGAAGCCTCCAACCTCAACCGCCAGCTAGGGGCGCTCGGCTCCACCCTGGGCCGGCCCAAGGTTGAGGTCATGGCCCAGCGGCTAGAGGATATAAATCCCGAACTTAAAATGACTCTGGCCGAGCCTTTGTCCCTGGCGCCGGATTTGGCAGGAAACGCCCTGCGGGGCTGCCAGGCCGGCGTCTTGGCCGTGGACGCGCTGGGGCCGGCCTTGGCCGCCATGCGCGCCGCTCGAGAAACCATGACGCCTCTGGTGGAGGCGCTGGGCCTGCCGGTGGTGCAGGTGCGGGCCTATGCGCCTGACGGCCCGGACCCGGAGGCCGGGCTGCCCAGCCAGGGCCGTGACTTGGCCGCGGTAGACCAGGCGGAGCTGGCCCGGGCCTGGCTGCGCCAGGAGATGCCCCGTCTGGGCGACGGCCTTGGCGGGCCGTTGGCCCTGGAACCGGGCTTTTTACAGGCCATGCTGTCCGGCCAGGCCGCCCCCAGCCTGGGGCCCTTGGTGTGGCTGGCCGGTGCGGCGGCGGCGCTGGAGGTCTTGAAGATATTGCTGGGGCGGGGAATTGTGGCCTGGTGGCCGCGCACTTATAGCCTGGACCCTTGCAGTTGGCAATCAAGCCTGGCATGATCTGAGCGGAGCGCTTGTGGTGAGCGCCTGGGCGGCATGGGGGTAGATGGCCCCTGGCAAGCACGGAATGCCGAGCACATTTGTCTGGAGAATAATCAAAAGCGGGCATGCTTACTTATCTAAGCATAAAAGACTTTGCCCTGATCCAGGCCTTGGAGCTGGAACTGGGCCCAGGGCTTACGGTGATGACCGGCGAGACCGGGGCTGGCAAGTCGATCATCTTGGCCGCGGTGGGCCTGCTTTTGGGCCAACGGGCCAGCTCCGACCTTATACGGACCGGAGCGGAATCGGCTCTGGTGGAGGCCCAGTTCATCATCGATCCCAAGGGAGCCCTGGCCAGGCGCCTGGCGGAAGAGGGCTTGGAAGCTGGCGAGGATCTAGTGGTGCGCCGGGTGGTGAGCCGGGAAGGCCGCAACCGGGTACAGGTAAACGGCTCCTTAGCCAATTTGAGCCTGTTGAACGAGCTGGGGCCCGGGCTTTTGGCGCTTTGCGGCCAACACTCTCAACAAGATCTCCTGCGGCCCGAGGAGCATCTGCTCCTGTTGGATGCCTATGCCGGCTTGGAAGAACGGCGCCAAGAGGTGAGCCGCGCGGTGCGGCAGGTCCAGGCGTTGGACAAGGATCTCAGCGAACTGCGCCATAGCCTGGCCCGGCGCGAGGAGCGCCGCCAATGGCTGCAAGCGGTGATCCAGGAGTTGGAGGAGGCTGACTTGAACCCCGAAGAGGAGGCTGGGCTCAAAGCGGAGCGCAAGCTTTTGGCCAATGCCGAGCAGGTGGCCCAATTGGCCCAGGGCGCCTTGAACGGCTTGGCGGAGGCCGAGGACTGTTCCGCGTTGGAGATAGCCAGCCGGGTGCGGGGGCTGTTGGCCGACTTGGCGCGCCTGGACGAGCGGGCCGAGACCTTGGCGCGGCGCATGGAGGAGTTCTATTACCAGTTGGAGGACGCTGCGGGCGAATTGAGGGATTACGCCAGCCGGCTGGTGTTCGATCCCGGCCGGCTGGATTGGGTAGAGGCGCGGCTTCTAAGTTTGCAGCGCCTCACCCGCAAATACGGGAGCGACGTACCGACGGCCCTGCAAACCTTGGAAGACGCCCGCAGCGAGTTGCAAGGTTTGCAGCAGGGCAGCGAGCGCTTGAGCCAACTGGAAAAGGAACGGGAGACCGCCTTGACCCAGGCACTCAGGCTGGCTAAGGCTCTGAGCGGGGAGCGGGGCAAGGCCGTAACCAGGTTGGCTCAAGCCGCCCATGGCGAGCTGCAGGATTTGGGCTTGCCTAATTGCCAGCTCAAGGTCGAATTGGCTCCGCCCTCCGGGGCCACGGTTGACACCTCCGGCGGTTCGCTGGGGGTGCGGGGATTGGAAACAGCCCAGATATTCATCGCCCCCAATCCGGGAGAGGGCTTCCGGCCTTTAAGGCGCATCGCTTCCGGCGGTGAACTGTCGCGCATGCTTTTGGCCCTCAAGGGCTTGGTGGCCCAGAAAAAAGGCGCGCCCACCCAGGTGTTCGATGAAGTGGACGCGGGCATCGGCGGGGCCACCGGCGCGGCGGTGGGGCGCAAGCTGGCCGCCTTGGCCGGGAGCGCCCAGGTTTTGGTCATCACCCATCTGCCCCAGATAGCCGCCTTTGGCGACCGTCATTATGTGGTGCGCAAGGAAACCCAAAAAGGCCGCACCCTCACGGCGTTGGCCGTCCTGGATGAAACCGGCCGGACCGAGGAATTGGCCCGCATGCTATCCGGCTCTGGCGGGCAGGAAACCGCCTTGAGTCATGCCAAGGAGCTTCTGGACTCGGCCGCGCAGCTTAAAAAGGCTTCCTGAACAATAATGCGGCTCAAATAAGAAACGGCCGGGTAAAGCCCAGCCGTTATCGCATGCGGGGGAGCGGTTAATTTGAGCGGACCAGCAGGCCCGGTTCCACCTTGGGCGGTTCCTTGGACTTTTCGTCGTAAGGCATGATCTTGGCCCAACCCATGCGCGGCTTTAGGTCTGTGATGCGCAGCTTGGCCAAGGGCGGGCCGGGCAAAAAGAGGATGGTGCCCGCGCCGGTGCGGATCTTTTCGCCTCGGCCATAGACCGTGACATAAGATCCCACCGGGAGTCCGGTGTCGCGGCCCACCGTGATTCTGGCCATGTCGCCTTTCACTTCCAGCACATAGGCGGCCCAGGCCTGGCTGTTGATCGCGCCCAAGACCCACTGGTTGGTTTCTTTGACTAGTTCGCCCAGAACCTGGTGCACTTGCTTGTCTTTGGGTTTTTCACCCATGCGGATGGCTTCAGCTTCCACATCGTTTAATTTTATCTGGGGGCGGAAGTTTTTTTGACCGGCCACGGTGCCGCTGGCCACGTCCAGGATCCTGAGCTCCACTTCCAGTCCCAGGAAGGGATCATTGCCGCGGAAGCCGTAGATGCCGGTCAGCTGGCGCCGCACCGAGAGATCGGTCATTTGCCCCAACACCACGCTGGTAAGCCCCAGGACGCGCCCCGCCTGGATGGCGCGCTCCTCTTGGCTGCGCACGGTGGGGGGCAGCTTTTCCATTTCCTGGGCCAGCTTGTCGAACGCCACCAGCACCAGGTTGCCCTGGGCGGATAAAGTATTTTCCATGGCCTTGCGCCAAGCCATGGTTTGCGGTTCCAGCCCCTTGAAGCCGCTGGTGAAGTTGGCCAGGCACACCCGCTTGCGCAGGCTGGTGTCTTGGCTGTCCATGAATTCGGTCATCTTGGCTGTTAGGCCGCAGCCCACGGCCGTTAGCGCCAGGCAAGCCAGAAGAGCGCCCAAAAGAAGGCGGTATATATGTGGGCGGGCGATCATACTGCTTTCACTCCCTGGAGGTTTTTACCGTGGGCAGAGTTAGTTAGCCTATCCCATGCTGAGTACTGCAAACAAGAGTCCATGTCAAGTCCGGCGGCGCTAGTAGCGGATCTGGAATTCCTTGAGATCGCCGCGGGGAGAGTCCCATTTTACCTCGACCCTGGTGACCTTGGCTCCGGGAGGTCCTTGTTGGCACCAGGCGATCGCCTCTTTGACCTTGTCCTCCGGGCCCTGCAGCACAGCCTCCACCCGCATGAGAGGCAGGTTTTTGACCCAACCGGCCAGGCCTAGGCTTTCGGCCTTAGTGCGGGTGGAGGCACGGAAAAACACCCCCTGCACCCGGCCGTGAATTATCAGCTCGGCACAGACCTCGTTCGCCATGATGGTCATCCTCTCATCTAAAAAAGATTCCCCTGCGGCCCCGGGCCCTCCTCGGCAATGCGTCTCTGGAACTCTTGCTCGTCGATCACTTCCACCCCCAAGCCGCGGGCCTTTTCCAGCTTGGAGCCTGCGCCGGGTCCGGCCACCACCAGACCGGTGCTTTTGGCTACGCTGCCCGCGGTCTTGCCCCCCAGGTTGCGCACCAGTTCCTCGGCCTGGGAGCGGGTCAGGTTCTGCAATTCACCGGTGAACACCACGGTGAGTCCGGCGAATAGCCTGCCCACCTCAGCTTTTTTTGCCGGAACGGGGCGTATTTCATCGTAAAGCTTGAGCGCCGCGTTTTTGTTTTTGGGTTCGGCGAAGAAATCGACGATTTTTGACGCCACCTCGGGCCCCACGGTTTCAAGCTTTTCTAAATTTTTCTGGCTGGCGGCGATCAGCTCTTTCAGTCCGGCGAAAGTCTGGGCTAAAAGCCTGGCCGTGGCCTCGCCCACGCCGGGAATACCCAGGGCGAATACGAAACGGTCGAAGGTCTTGCCCCGGGTTTGGGCGATGGCGTTTATGAGATTGCCGGCTGATTGCTCACCCCATCCCTTTAGGTCGGCGAGCTGCTCCTGTTTTTCTTTCAGGGCGTAGATGGAAACCACGTCGCTGATTAAATCCAGCGACATGAGCTCCTCGACCCGGCTGGGCCCCAGGCCTTCTATATCCATTGCGCCGCGGCTGGCGAAATGGGTGATGGAGGCCAAGGCCTGGGCCGGGCAGCCGAAATGGTTGGGGCATATATGGTCGGCGCCTTCGCTTTCCAGAAAGAAGCGCAGCGCTGGCTCGGCATCCGGTG
>Ga0307423_1000283_pt1 | contig 34477 bp, 27 predicted proteins | sample SalMarWE160310MG_FD_202154 | JGI IMG/M metagenome (GOLD analysis project Ga0307423, IMG submission 202154) | Salt marsh sediment microbial communities from the Plum Island Ecosystem LTER, Massachusetts, United States - WE1603-10 | ecosystem: Environmental > Aquatic > Marine > Intertidal zone >... | reverse complement strand
ACGTTCGTTCACGCGGAGTGGAAATAGAAATATTAAACGATCCGGAATGCATAAAACTTATGGAAGATTTCATTTCTGCTAAACCTGAACTATGGAATGAAGATATCGGCGAAGATTGATCAGCCCCGAATGCACGAATTATTCGTAAATTAGCGGCTTAATTACATGAGAAATCAAGCTTTTTCTTTTTTCCTATAATAATAACGTTTTGCTTTATCAATGCTGCCGCAGGTTTGCATATTGCACCAAACCCTGCTGTTGTTTTTGCTTCTATCCAAAAAAAGCCAGCCGCATGCATTACATTCCTTATACCTGTTTACAGAAACTGCAGTGAAAATATCAAAAGCATCTTTAAAGATGATCCACAAAGGTTCCATCAAATTAATTTTGCTTTCATTCCAGCCTAAATCAATTTTCCCCTTATTAAACTTAAAAGCCAAATTGGATAACGAATCTGACAAAGCAGAATTAAAATCTTCAATAAAGGTCTCATCTATCAGCTTATTATGAATAATTGATGAAAAGATTTTATATAGTAATTCCCTTTTTAATTTTATTTCTAAAAGCATTTTTTCGGCGTTTTTATTATTTCCCATTGCAAAATCTCTTAGCTTTTTAATTCTGTCTTTTGGAAACAGCTTAACTTTTTCACACCAATCAAGAAGACTATCATACGTTTCCAGATAGTCATAAATACCTTCCTCTTTTCTGGAATGAATTGTATTAGTGAAATTAAAACAGTGGCAACCACCATCCAGCAATAGTGTTTTGATACTTCTTTCTTTGCTCATTTTAATAAGGATTATTTTTCATCATAAAAAAATAACGATTTTACCATCAATATACAGTTTGACAGTGAGAATATTTTTATTATATTCTTACCAGTATAACTAATATTACTGGTAATATGATTTTTTTATATAAAACGTTTTTATTTCTTTATCTATCTTCTGAGATCCTTTTTTCACAAAATGTCTTAACAGCTAAGCTTGTACAAAGTAATTTGGATATAGATGGAAAACTGGATGAAAAGGAGTGGGTGAATGCGGACAGTATTAATAACTTAGTCCAGATTGAACCTGATAACGGTAGGCTTTCTGAATTTCCAACCGTTGTAAAGGTTTTATACAATTCTGAATTTCTTTTCATCGGTGGTAAATGTTATTTCAATGGAAAAGAGAATAGTGTGCGTGTACCGGATTTTAAGCGTGATTTTGTATTTGAAGAATCCGATGGCTTTGGAGTAATCCTGGATCTCTTTAACGATAAAAGAAATGCCACAGCTTTTTTCGTAAATCCATTAGGTGTACAAAGAGATGAAATGGTTTTTGACGAAAAAATTGTTGATGAAAACTGGAATACAAAATGGTATGCCGAAACAACCGTTAAAAATTCCTGCTGGACTTTCGAAATTGCAATCCCATGGTCTTCAATAAGATATTCTCAGGATGCTGACAGCTTTGGAATAAACTTTATCAGACTTGATAGAAAATCTAATGAGCTAAGTGCATGGGTTCCTTTCCCTAGAACTTATACGATGTTCAGATTAGATTATGAAGGTACACTAAACGGGATTAAAACTCCTTCGCCCCACAATGAAATAAGATTCACTCCATATTTATTAATGCAAAACGGTATTGATGAAAATGGAACCGGAACCGGTCAATCGAAGAAATTAAAACCGGGAGGAGATGTAAAGTGGGCGGTAAATAGTAACACTACCCTGGATGTTACAGCTAATACCGATTTTGCTCAGGCGGATTTTGACCGGGATATTATTAACCTTACAAATTTCGATATTTCACTCCCCGAACAAAGACAATTTTTTCTTGAAAGTGCAGGTCTTTTTAAAGCAGGTAATACAGATGGAATTATCGAACCATTCTTCAGCAGAAGGATTGGAATTAATGACAACAATAACCCGATTCCGATGGATGGAGGTTTACGTCTCGTGCATAGAGATGTTGTAAGAAATTATGGGGTACTGGCAGCATTAACACATATCCCCGACTCTTCCAAAAATCTTTTTTTGATCGGCAGATATTCACAAAATTATGGAACACAAAACAGGTTCGGTCTTTTAACGACCTACCTCAGGGATAGCTTCAACAATGGGAACAATATTAATTTAGTAAATACTCTGGATGGTTTTATCAGGTTCGATGACAATCTTTCATTCAACTGGATGGTTTCCAGCTCACTATATTCGCTGAACAATTTAAATGATGAATCAGTTTCTAAACAAAATTTTTACGGATATGCACAAACTGCGTCAATTACTTATCTAACAGAAGATTTTCATCTTTATTTAAACAACTTCTTGATCTCAAAAGATTATTATGCTGAAAGCGGATTTGTAACGACTAAAAATATAGCTGCCATTGAAAGCGGTACCGATCTATATTTAAGACCTGAATGGAAACCGGAATTTATAAGAGATTTTGAACCTGCTCTTTATTTGAACTATTACAGAAATCTAACAAACGGGAAACTGAGGCAGTTATATTTTACAATCTGGCCTGTCTATATTTTATTCCAGAATGGAACTGTAATTTCTGCCAAATGGCTTCCTACCCGAGAAAATTTATATGAGGAGTTTAATCCTTCAGATGGAATTACAATAGAGAAAGGGAAATATTTTTATAACAGGTATGAATTTAATTTAACTTCAGATCCAAGTGCTTCGTTAAGATATTCTTTTATTATTTCAACCGGCAGTTACTTCAACGGCTCGTTAGATAAATTAACGTCTAAGATCAGGTATGCACCTATCCCGAATGTTTCAATTTCCCTGAACTATGAACCGAACTGGCTAAGAAACATTGGTATTTCCGGAACAGATAAAAAAATTGAAATCATTTCTACTGAATTAAGCCTGGCTTTAAATGCAAAAGTCGGCTTAGCCGGATTTTATCAATATAACAGCGAAATGAAATCTTCTTTCGTAAGTCTAAGATTTTCATGGGAATATTCGCCGTTATCATATCTTTACATTTTATATAATTTCGGGAGAACAAACAGCACATCGGAATCTTATCATAATAATCAAAACCAATTGTTAATTAAGCTATCTTATCAATTTCAATTATAACGCGACAGATTCCTTTGTTAAGTAAATTTATGAACGATTAATTACTTTTTGCTGAGATTATTTATCCAATCGGCGATAACCTTCATTGCATCAGGTGAGAAGGTTTCCTCTATCTTACTATACTCTGATGGCGAACCAGTTTCACAAGTTTGAAACAAATGATTTAATCCCGGCATCTCTACAATTTTATAATCTTTGTTACCGCCTTCCTTAAGCGCGTTTTCTATTGCACCTAAATTTTCTTTTGGCGGAACCTGCAAATCCTTCTCACCATTGATTGCGAGAACAGGACACTTAACTTTTTCAAGTGTAGGATAAGGATTATATCGAATAAAGAACTCAAACCAGGGACTTAACAGCATTTTTAACTGGCTATCAATATATGTATCCTTATCGCCTAATTGCTTACGTTCCTCATCGCTTAAAACTGAATATGCATTATTGAACAGAGCGGTTACAGAATCTTTTAAAGTTGCATCATCGGTATTCTTAATAATTTCGTTGTAGATCTGTCTGTAAAGTGTTAAATCCCTGTCAATTAATTTCTCTTCAGTGCCGTTTGCTTTTAATATTAACCTGGTTTGTAAAATCAAAATTGAATCACCCCGTATTCCCGGTCCAGCCATCAATACAATAAAATCAACATCATTCGATTGAACAGCAACCATAGGTGCAATCAAACCACCTTCACTATGTCCGGCTATCCCGATTTTATCTATATCATTTCTTCCTTTTAAAAACTCAACGGCTGCGAGTGCATCGCTTGCAAAACCCTCACTCGTGGCAGATGAAAAATCTCCAGTTGATTCTGCAACTCCACGATCATCGTATCTTAAAACTGCAATTCCATTTCGTGTAAGGTAATCTGATAAAACTAAAAATGGTTTGTGTCCTAGCAGTTCTTCATTCCTGTTTTGTGCGCCCGAACCCGTAACAAGAATAACGGCTGTAAATGGTCCACCTTTATCAGGCAATGTTAAAGTACCGGCGAGGGTATCGCCGCCTTCAGAATTTACAAATTTCACTTCTTCACTTTTGTATGGAAAAGGTTCTTTAGGTTCCTGCGGTCTGTTTATCTTTTCAATCACATCGTTCTTAATGAGACTAAGAGGTAGTGTCATTCCACCCTGATGCCAGTTACCTTCAATCTTTACACTATCAGCAATCAATACGCCATCGTAATATCCTTTCACTGCGTTAATAACAAACTTCAAAGAATCACCATTAACAATTACTTCATCGACGGCTATTCCATAGGCTCCCTGATCCGGGCTGTCTAATGTTGCTGATAATTTTCCTTCAGAATCTTTGGATACATTAAAAACAATTCTGAGTTCAATAGCAGATATTTTTAATTTTCCCTGCCAGGTTCCTTCAAGATCGAATTGTGTTTGAACTATCTTTTGATTTAGATCTATTTCGTATGGGTAGGAATTGATTTCTGTAACACAGCACAATAAAAGAATAAACAAAAATTGTATCATTTTCTTCATCTAAATTCTCCCGATTAATAAATTCAATATTTTATGTTTAAAATAATGGTTAAATCATTAAAATAGGTCTAAAATTAGAATAAATGGTATGTGATTTTCACCTCAGACATTTGAAAGATTAATCCCTATTTTAATTGCTAATTATGAAGCTTTTGATATCATATCTTAATAATTACTGGAAACTGGTTGTGCTTGCGTTATTTCTCGCGGCAGTAAACCAGGTTTTTTCAATGCTCGATCCGTGGATATTCAGAATTGTAATCGATAAGTACGCCACAAAGTATGATCATTATACAACAGAACAATTTATAAAGGGTGTACTTTTATTACTTGCCGCAGCGGTTGGTGTAGCTTTTGTATCAAGAGTTGCGAAAAATTTCCAGGATTATTTTGTAAATGTTATCACGCAAAAGTTAGGTGCAAAAATTTATACGGATGGGATACGGCATTCACTTCTTCTTCCGTTTTCACAATTTGAAGATCAAAGCAGTGGAACAACCCTTGGGATTTTACAAAAAGTTAGAACCGATGTTGAGAAATTACTTTCAGCTTCAGTGAACACTCTTTTTACAACTTTAGTAGGAATTATATTTGTTACGATCTATGCAATTAGTATATCATGGATTATTGCACCCATCTTTTTTGCCGCCATACCAATACTTGGAATTGTAAGTTCGGTTCTTGGAAAAAAGATCAAAAAAATCCAAAAAGTAATTGTTTCGGAAACTACTGCGCTTGCTGGTTCAACAACGGAATCTTTAAGAAACATCGAGCTTGTTAAAAGTCTTGGATTAGGCAACCAGGAAATAAACCGTCTTAATTCAACTACCGATAAAATACTTCTGCTTGAACTGAAAAAGGTTCGTTATATCCGTACACTTAGTTTTATCCAGGGAACAACGGTTAATTTCATCCGCACATCGATTTTATTTATAATGCTTTACCTTATTTTCACACAGCAAATAACTGTCGGTGAGTTTTTCTCATTATTCATTTATTCATTTTTCCTTTTCGGTCCGCTTCAAAGTCTTGGCGATATAATTAATATTTACCGTGAGGCCGAAGTCTCACTAAATAATTTTGATGATCTTATTTCAAAACCAGTTGAGAGTAAACCGGATAACCCAGTTGCACTAGGAGAAGTACGAACACTAACATTTAATGGAGTTGAATTTCGTCATCAATCTGCAAACAGGCATGCAATAAATGGAATCTCATTCGAAGTAACTGAAGGTGAAACTGTTGCTTTTGTTGGTCCCTCGGGTGCTGGCAAAACAACATTAGTAAAGTTATTGGTTGGACTTTACACTCCCCAACAGGGAAATATTTTTTTCAATAACATTCCTGGTAATCAAATAGATTTTGATGAGTTAAGAGAAAAAATCGGATTCGTAACTCAGGATACACAACTTTTCTCAGGGACGATAAAAGAAAATTTGTTGTTTGTAAATCCAGATGCAACCGATCAGGATTGTATTGAGGTTTTACAAAAAGCCGCAGCAACAAGTTTGCTGGGGAGAGCAGAAAATGGTCTCGATACAAAAATAGGTGAAGGAGGTATAAAAGTAAGCGGCGGTGAAAAACAAAGATTATCTATTGCACGAGCTTTACTTCGTAAACCGAATCTTCTTGTTTTTGATGAAGCAACTTCAGCACTCGATTCGTTAACAGAAGAAGAAATAAGTAAAACGATCAAAGATATTTCATTAAGAAAAGATCTCATAACAATAATGATAGCTCATCGTCTCTCTACTGTTATGCATGCCGACAAAATTTATGTGCTGGAAAAAGGAAAGATAGTTGAATCCGGAAAGCATGAAGATTTACTTGAAATAAAAGGTTTGTACTACGCAATGTGGAGACAGCAAATCGGTGAGCGTGAAATGGTTTTGAATGGGCTACTCAAAAAAGTAAGTGAGAATTAGTAAAAGCAGGATTTAGCTTTCAACAAATAATAAAATGCTCGGCTACTGTTTGATCCACATTTCGCTTATTATGTTAAATATTTTTCTTTTATTAGTAAAAAATTCAACTAAAAAATTGGTTGTTCAAAATCCGGTTGTCTACAAAATATCCACCCTTTAAGTTTCGTAGGTAGTGTAAATTAAAATGAGTAATCGAAATGAATAGCGTAACCCTGCCCGACCAAAAAATAATGTATAATGCTCTACTGCATAAAGACAGCAGTTTTGAAGGAATCTTTTTTGTTGGAGTAAAAACAACCGGGGTTTTTTGCAGACCAACCTGCACGGCAAGAAAACCCAAAAAAGAAAATGTTGAATTCTTCCCTTCGACAAAAGAAGCATTAAGATACGGATACAGACCATGCAAAGTTTGTCATCCGCTTCAGAGAAACGGCGAAACTCCTGCCTGGTTAAAAGGTCTTTTGAAGGAGATAGAGCAAAACCAGGTAGTAAAATTTAAAGATGCCGATCTTAGAGAAAGAAACATCGATCCGGCACGAGTAAGGCGATGGTTTAAGAAATATCACGGCATGACCTTCCAAACCTACCTGAGATTGTTAAGAATAAATACTGCCTTTGGAAAAATAAAACACGGTGAGAAAGTGATTGAATCGGCTTATGATCTTGGCTACGAATCTCTCAGTGGATTTGCAGAATCATTTAAGAAGACAACAGGATTTTCACCATCAAAAAGTAAAGAGAAAAGAATCGTCACAGTTACGAGAATCTTAACCCCTCTTGGTCCGATGCTAGCCGGAGTTATTGATGAAAAAATTTGTCTGCTCGAATTTGTTGACAGGAGAATGATTGAAACGCAAATAGAAAGGCTAAAAAAATATTTGAATGCGGAATTTATTCCCGGACAAAGCAAACTATTTGACGAGTTGGACAAACAACTCAAAGAATACTTTAACGGAAAAAGAAAAAAATTTGATCTACCTTTATCTCTACCCGGTACGGAATTTCAGATTAAAGTCTGGAAAGAACTGCAGAGAATTCCTTACGGCACAACACGTTTTTATCAGCAGCAAGCAGTTGCATTAAAAAATCCAAAAGCGATTCGCGCAGTTGCAAAAGCAAATGGCGATAATAGAATCGCCATCATAATCCCTTGTCATAGGGTAATTGGAAAAGACGGACAGCTTGTTGGATATGGCGGAGGCATGTGGAGAAAACAATTTCTGTTAAATTTAGAAAGGAAGAATAGCTAGTGGGTATCGCAGAATTAATAAAAGCACTTGAGATTGAATTACTACAGCCGGAAGTCCGTAAATCGAAAGACAGGCTTAATGAATTAATTGCTGATCAATTTATTGAGATTGGGGAATCGGGTAAGCAGTATAACAAACAGGATATTTTGGACGCTCTGCCAAAGCAAAGCGGAATAAAATTTTCTCCAAAAGATTTTAAAGCCACTGAAATATCCTCCAATGTTGTGCTTGCTACCTTTCAGCTGGAAAAAGAAATTTTTAGTACTAGAGAAAAAATGATTTCTTTACGAAGTTCTATCTGGCAAAACCGGAATGAAAAGTGGCAAATAGTTTTTCATCAGGGAACGAAAACCAATATTAAATAAAACTAAATCCCCTCAAAAATTCATCAATCCCCATTTTCTTTTTTCCTTCTTGCTGAAGCTGTAAAATTTTTAAAGCATTATTTCCACATCCAATTATTAATTCGGTTTTGGTCTGATAAATCTGAAATGGCGTGAGATCGTTTCTTTCAATTACTTCGGATTTGTATACTTTTATAATTTTATCCTGAAACTCAAAAAAAGCTCCGGGTATTGGAGATAAACCACGAATTAAATTATGAATTTCTGTTGCCGGTTTGTTCCAATCTATTTTGCAAATTTCTTTTGTTATTTTCGGTGCCGGCGTTGCAAATGAATCATCCTGAGTTTTCAATTCATAATTTCCGCTATCGATCATTTCAACAGTTTGTAAAACTACTTTGGAGCCAATTTCACTCATCCTGTCGTGCAGCGATTCAAAATTGTCTTCCGGTTTGATTGCTACTTTTTCCTGAAGGTAAATATTCCCGGTATCTACCTTCTCAGCAAGCTTAAATGTTGTTAAGCCTGTTTCTGTTCCTCCATTAATTAGAGCCCACTGAATCGGGGCAGCACCACGGTATTTGGGAAGAAGCGACGCGTGTAAATTAAATGATCCTTTCGGTGGAATTGAAAAGACTTCTACAGGTAAAATTCTGAATGCAACTACAACGTAAAGATCGGCATTAAATTTTTTTAGTTCTTCGATAAACTGTCGACTGTTCTTCAGTTTTTCAGGTTGAAGAACCGGCAGATTGTTCTTCAGTGCAAATTCTTTCACAGGTGTGAATGAAACTTTCTGCCCTCTTCCCCGTTCTTTATCAGGCGTTGTTACAACAGCAACAAGTTCGTGCCTGCTTTCGATTAAACTTTTTAAAGATGGAATTGAAAAATCGGGTGTACCCATGAATATTATTTTCATGTCAACAGACCTAGAGTATTTGATAGTCTATTGTTTCACTTACGGGGTAAGATACTTCTATCTTTCTCTTCTTTATCTTCTGCAAAGGTTTTTTGAATTTCTTTTTCATTTCTTCATCAACAAGATCAGTAAATAAAATCCCCTGAAGATGATCGAATTCGTGCTGAATTACCCGTGCAAATAATTTATTAGCTTCAAGTGTTTGCACTCTCAGATCAGTATCATAATATTTTATTACAACTGATTCCGGTCGCTCTACCTCGCCGTGGATATCAGGAATGCTTAAACAACCTTCTTCAAAGATAATTTTTTCATCCGAGTACTTTTCTATGAGGGGATTTATAAACACGACAGGTTTTGTTTCTTCATACCCTTCCACTTTTGAAACATCAACTACAAATATACTTTTGTTTGCACCAACCTGGTTCGCAGCTAATCCTATCCCGTTGGCATTTCTCATCGTGTCGAACATATTCGATATCAGCTTGATAGTTTCGTTATCGACATCTGAAATTTTATCAACTTTTTTACGAAGTATTTTATCACCGTAAAGTGTGACAGGAAGTAAAGACATATTTTATTTTTTTTATAATTATTGATTACAGCATCTTAAAAATAAAAAATAGGTATTCAATTAGAAAATTATACGAAAATATGCAAAGAATACTAAGATATTAAACAACCAGAAGCTTTCCATCTTTCATTAATGGCGTGTTATCGAGATAAACAGTAGGTTTTTTAATAACGCCATCCAAATGTATCGGAACATTAAACGTTCCTCCCATTGTAACATTATTTCCCAAAGCAATATGAACAGTTCCCATTACTTTTTCATCCTCAAGAAGTAGTCCGCTCAATTTAGCACTATCGTTAGTACCGATTCCGAATTCAGCAATGTTGTATGCGCCTTTACCAACCTGATCAAGCATTGCTTTTAATTTTCTTCCAGGTTGTCCACCGCTGATTTTAGTTGCAAATCCTTTTTCAACTTCTATTCTGATGTTAACATTTTTAATCAATCCTAATCCCGCCATCGAACCATCTACAACAAAAACACCTTTTGAGGTACCTTCAACTGGAGCAAGAAATGTTTCTCCGGTTGGGAGATTTCCACTTTCACCTTTTTTATGGAACAAACCTTTGCTTGCAATTGCTGTTCTTCCTTTTATACTAAATGAAATATCTGTGCCTGAAGGCGAAGTTATTCTTACCAGTTTTCCTTTCTCCAGTATTTTCTTCAGCTTGATTGAACGGGCAGCAATAGATTTATAATCTGCATTCATTCCACGAATCATTATCTCTTTTGTTATTCCGGGAAAAGTTGCAACACGAACACCCTTAGCGGAAGCATTTCTTCTGGCATCGGTATGTGTTAACGATTTGGCAGTTGGGATTAAAACTACATCGAACTGCTTCATAAGTTCAGCTATCGCTTCAGGTGGTTCTTCCCCGTTTATCTTTCCGGATTTCATTTCAAGATAAAGAGAATAATGCCCTAATGCTTTTGCGTTCTCATAAAGCGAATAACCGATCTCACGTTTCTGATCATCTGTAATTATCAAAATGCTTTCATTTTTTTTAGCTCCCATACAATCGCGTATAGCTATGATGGAAGCTTTATCAAGTTTTGTTAGTTTCATAGTAGGATATATTTTATGATGATCCGGAAATTAAAGTTAAAGCGGGAAACCAATATTAAGCTGAACAACAGCAGTAAATCCACCTGATTCAATAAAATTTTTATTTACATCGGCTGCTGGTAAATTTTCTGAAAAGTAGTGTCCGTCGTCCGATTTTAATTTTTCTATTTTGATGTTAGTATAACCTGCAAGTCCTTCTATGCTGATATAATCTTTAACAATTCCAAGAATTATCCCCGTACCAACAGAATAACCAAAAACACCGGCATCACTTTTAAATTTACTTACAATAGTGCTTCCGGGTGAATTGACGGTACTTGTAAGCATTACATTATTAAAATGAACTGCGCCATCTATGATCTTCCAGGAAAAATAATTGGTAATTGCATAACCAATATCGATTCCCACACCCCAGTTTTTTAGATCAAGTTCTAAATCATTCGAGCTACCGTCAGCCAGCATATCGGAAGATTTTTTTGTTTTGGATAATGACTGGTAGTAACCCTTAGCTGATAAAATGAAGCCGCTTTCCCAGCTTGCCCTGAAAAAGTTTATGCCCACCCTGTAACCAATTGAATACTTAAAATTCTCAGGCGGCTGTTTCAACGATTCAAGGTAAGCATTTAAACCATCTGCTTTATAAGACTCGTAAACAACGCCACCGAAACCGCCTGTAAATCCTAAACATCCAAAACCAAAAGTTTGTGAGTTAATGTTCTTATCAAACAAACAAATAAACAAAATAGCAGCGATATATATATAATTTTTACCGGACATATCAGCATCTGGAATAATTTTAACTTAATCTAAGAATAATTTTGATCAAAAGGAATTCTAAGTGCTATGACATTATGCTAAATTATTTTACCTTCAATTTGTTACTTACATGAAAACCCCAATGACCCTGCAAAACAATTTTACTTCGACTATTGAACAGTAAACAAAGCTATTGTATCATTATAATAATTCTTAATCAAAGCTCACTTTTTTAATTTCATTAGGAAGATTTTTGATCACTTAATTAAACGGTATACCTACTGTTAAAACCGCAGCAGCAAAGAATCCACCACCGTCAACTATATCCTGTATTGCTTGTAATGAACTACTACCTTCTTTAAGTCTTGCTTCATCAATTGAGAATAGTGAATAACCACCGAGAACTTCCAGGGACATAAAAGTTGCCGTAGGAATAGGATACCAAACAATTCCTGCATCCGTAGTAAAACCAAGACTTGCTTCCGGAGATTTATATACATCATCTTCAGGCGGATTATCCGTTTTGAATTTGTTTGTGAGTTCAGCATTTGTCCAGGACAGGTAAGCATCGAAGATTCGTATATCAAAAGCCTGGCTTGCAATGTAGGAAAGACTTAGTCCAAAATTCCATTGGGTAAGATTTAAAGTAATTTCCTGCGTGAAATCCTGTTCAACTCTATCCTGCGATTCAGTCATAGACTGGTAATAAAATTTCAGACCAACCAATATATTTCTTTGCCTAACCTGAATAACATTTGCACCAACTCTCCAACCCCAGGCTGTACTGTAATCTTTAAATCCCACATCTTTAGGCAGCACATCATTTAATCCTTTGGCGCTGTATTGCTGCAATCCGTAGCCGCCGAAAATTCCGCTTTGAATCAGTGAGGAGAAAATACTCCCAACACCACAGCAATCGTCCTGTGAAAATGAACTTGGAGAAAAATTTATAATAAATGCAATCGTTAGTAAAAAAACAGTAATGTATCTCTTCATAACTGCTCCTTATTATGAATGATTATTGTATTAACTTATTATTGATAACTTTGTTATTCTCTCCCCTGCTCAGGCGACATTATTTTATTCCCTGTTCAAGTCCATGTCCATTCGGACCAGTCTCGGCTTTTCTTAATAAATAAGCAAAAATAAGACCAAGGATACCGAGTATTGAAAATATCCACATGCCGAGGTGATACCCGCCGGGATTCGTTGCACTGGCACCTGAATAATCATTAGCCCAACCAATAATTAATGGAAAAAGCATCATACCTATTTGTTGAATTACAGTCATAAGTGCATACCCAGAACCCAATCTTTTTTCCTCTACAATATATGCAACAGCCGGCCACATAACTGCAGGAATTAATGAAAAAGCAACACCCATCATTATTACTGGTATGTATAGAGTTATATCGCTATAAGCCATCAACAAATAAACAGGAAGCAAAAGTATTGAACCGATGGTCATTAACAATGCACGTTTACCGATGTAATCTACCAACAGCCCAATAAGTGGCGTTGCAAACATTGCAGCTAATGGTAAATTAGAAATCATCCAACCGGCTGACCCACGAGATATACCGCGGCTTTCCATAAAAAACTTGACAGCGAAATCTCTGAAAGGAAAAATTGCAGAATAGAAAGTAACGCATAAAAGAGTTATATACCAAAATGACTTATTAAATTTAAACAAGTCTTTTAAATTCAATTTGTCTATAGAACCGCCCTGACCTAAAACAAATTTCTTTTCTCCAGAAGATTCGAGCATGTAATAGACTAGTATCCCGGCAAATGATAAAATACCAATTAGAGCGGCAACATCTAAAGGTCCCGAATAACCGCCGCTATAAAGTCCGGGAAATATTGTTGGAGAATTATCAACAGTAAAAGTACCGCTCCTGGCAAGAAACAGATTAATCCCCATCGCAAAACTTAAAACTTTCCCTTTAAACCATTTAGCAATTGCAACTGTAATTGCAACTATCAATGGTTCCGAACCTACTCCCAACAAAAATCTTCCAGCAAGCATTAAATGTAATTCTGTGGAAAAAGCAACTATAAATCCTGATACCGTACAGATTGAGGCAAAAAGAATAGCAGATTTTTTTGTACCCCATTTGTCAACCAGTATACCGCCAAATATTAATGCGATTAATGCTGCTAAGCTGTAAATAGAATATAACTGCCCAATATTAGAATCAGTAAAATGAAGTTGATGTTTTAGCTGGTCAGCAACAAGCGAGATGGAATCATACACATAGTAGTTGCCGAACATCGCAAAGCTAAGAAATAAAAGAACCATCCACCTGTAAAAGGCAGATGGTTCTTTTTTAATTACTCCATTCAATGCAGAATTGTTATTCATTCAATAATTAAACTTTATCTTCTTTACTCATTGCTACCTTGTAAAGTAAAAATGAAAGTAAACCGAAAAAGACTAATCCTGCAATATCACCCCATCCTCCTAAATATTCACCAAGTGAACCTGTAGTTCCACTTGTAAAAATTCCAAGAATAGTTTTTTGAACAGAATCTATAAATGTAATAGCGTTTCCTGAGGCATCGTGACCAACCGTCCAGCCAATCAAAATAGCAACCAGAATACCGGTAATTGTACCTCCGGCTATTAAACCTGAACTAAATAATGCACCTGGTCCTGTTTCCGATTCTTTTGATTTTTTCCTTTTGTCAACAAGCCATTTTATCAGACCACCAACATATATGGTTGATGTAGTAGAAAGCGGAAGATATGCGCCTACAGCAAATGCAAGTGAATTAACTCCACATAGTTCCATAACAAGTGATAGCCCCATACCGATAAGAACAAGAGCCCACGGAAGATTTTGACTTAGTAGACCTTTAATTACTGTTGACATTAGAATTGCCTGAGGCGCAGGTAAAGGTTCAGGATGTTGTGGAGTAATTGTACCAATACCAACCGTACGTTCAAGGAGAAGTAATGTAAAACCAATTGCAACGACAGAAACCAAAACTCCAATAAGCAGACCAACCTGCTGTTTGACAGGAGTTGCACCAACAAGGTAACCGGTTTTTAAATCCTGAGAAGTTGAGCCCGCATTAGCAACGGCAATACATACGATGGAACCAATAACAAGGGCAAGAGGCTCATAATAATCACCAGTCCATCCTATACCTACAAATATTAATGAAGTAGCCATTAACGTTGCAATCGTCATACCTGAAACAGGATTTGAAGAAGAGCCGATAAGACCAACGATTCTTGATGAAACCGTAACGAAAAAGAAACCGAAAATCACAACCATTATTGCAGACATAAAATTAGTAGGAATACTCGGTATGATTGCCATAAAGACGACAAGTACAAGGCTTCCGCCAAGCACAATTGAAATAGGAATATCTTTTGAGGTTCTTTCTTTTTCTTCAACAATATTATTTTGTTTATTGGCTCTGCTTGATTTAATATCTTTAAATGAATCTGAAAATGCCGAGACAATAGTTGGAATAGATTTTACAAGTGTAATAAGTCCTCCGAATGTAACAGCTCCGGCACCAATGTATCTTATATAATTGTTCCAGATTTCGCTTGGTGACATATCCGAAATAAGTTTTGTACCCGGCGGAAAAATTGTAGTTAATTTATCCCCCATCAGTGTTATAAGCGGAATTAAAACGATCCACGACAAAACACCACCTGCAACCATTATTCCTGCAATTCTCGGTCCGATTATATAACCTACACCTAAAAGCTCCGGTGTAATTTCACCGTTGATTGTACCATTCGGTAAAGCTGATTTTCTCCCAAATACATAAGTTGGAACGTCTTTCCACATGCCCATAATGGACATAAAAAGTTTATACAAAAAGGCAATACCCAAACCGTAATAAACTTTCTTTGCAAGGTTACCTCCTTTTTCCCCGGCAATGAGAACATCTGCACAGGCTGTTCCTTCAGGATAAGGAAGTGTTTCATGTTCCTTAACAATCAACGCCCTTCTCAAAGGAATCATAAATAAAACTCCAAGAATACCGCCTGCAAGAGCAAGAACAAAAATTTGTAAGTATTTAAAATATTCCATCCCTCCCGGCAGGAACAATAAAGCCGGGATTGTAAATACAACTCCCGCAGCAACCGATTCACCCGCCGAACCAATTGTTTGCACGATATTATTTTCAAGAATTGTAGCTTTTCCAATCTTCTTAAAAACGGAAATTGCTAAAACTGCAATAGGAATCGATGCACTGACCGTCATCCCAACTTTAAGCCCCAAGTAAACAGAAGACGCACCGAATATAATTCCAAAAATGGCACCAAGTATAATTGCTTTTAGGGTGAATTCAGGAATAAAATCTTTAGGGGATATGTAAGGTTTGAAACTTGTGGGTGTAGAACTGTTTTCTGCCATAAACCACGCTCCTGATAAATAGAAAGATTAATTGAATTGAAAATCTGAAATAAATGCTATAAATGCAAGAAATAAATGTTTTGTTTTAGACTAATTATATGCATTTCATATTTCATTTGAAATGAATTTTGTGTCAGCAATAATTAATTTATTATATTCATTCTACATTTCATCATAAACCGGAAGATAAAAAATGAATCAACAAACTTATTTTAAAGTCTTTCCAGTTATTCTTTTTGTATTCTTTCTCTCTGCAAATAGCTTTGTTCGAGCACAGGACGAATCCGAATCCAGTAAACGCATGGCAAAAATGATGGCAGAAAAGATCGATGCAAACTGGGATCAGCCGCCGGAAGAAGGAATGGCAAATATAAGAGTTTTAATGACGAAAGACGGAGAACCATTTGCCGGTAAAGTTTCTATTCACACCGATTTTACTTTCAGCGCTAAAGGCAAATGGCAACATAACCAGGGATTTAATCCCAACAGCAAAGGTAGATGGATGTACGATGGACTTGAACCGGGAATATACAAACTTGAAATAAATGGTCTCAACAAGTTTGAAAATTTCAAGTGGACAAAAGAAGGTGTAACCGTTAAAGCAGGTGATTCACCGTTGTTTGAAATATCGCTGGATTGAATATCGAATTTCGGATCTCGGAAGTTGGATTGTTGATTTTGGATTTCTGATTAGGGTTAAAAACATTTTTAAAACTTAACAATTGGAGGAATTATAAACTCTGAAAATCTAAAGAAAAGAACAAAGAAATTTGCACTTCGCATAATAAAATTAGTTGAGGCGTTACCTAAAAATTCCTTAGGACGCGTTATCGGGAATCAACTTCTAAGGTCGGGAACTTCTGTTGGTGCCAATTATAGAGCCGCTTGCAGAGCAAAGTCTAAAAAGGATTTTATTTATAAAATAAATATCGTTGAAGAAGAAGCCGATGAAACTTTATTCTGGCTCGAATTGATTACGGAATCTGAATTGATGGCAAAAGGAAAATTAAATTCATTGATAAAAGAAGCAGATGAATTAACGGCTATTTTTACAGCATCGGCAAAAACTTCTAAATCGATAAAATAAGTTCCAAATTACAATCTGAAATCGGCAATCATCAATCAAAATCTTGAAATTCTACATCCGAAATCAAAATTCCATTTTTCGCATCCCAATATGGCAAATTGCAAAATCATATTTAACAGGATCAATCGGATCATATTTTTTAAGTTTTTCTGTTATTTCTTCAGCCATTTTCCAGCCCGGTATTTTTCTGCTTGTTAATCCCAATGATTGACAGATTCGTGCAATATGTGTATCAACCGGGATAATTAATTTTGAAGATGGTATTTCATTCCATATTCCAAAATCCAGTTCATCTTTTCTGATCATCCATCGAAGAAAAAGATTCATTCTTTTACAGGCACTTCCTTTTTCCGGTAAAGGAAACATAAATTTTATCCCGCTTGTCATTATTCTTTTTCTTTTTGAAATCTCATCTAAAAAATAATTAGAGAATTTCATGATTGCGTTTTTTAAATTAATTTCATCGGGATTATAGAATGAAAGAAATAAATTCTTTAGCGACCCAAACAATTCATAAGTTTTACTAAGTGCCAGAAACAAATGGATAACATCTCTTTTAGTATAGAACCTGTGAGAAATTCCAGGTTTTGTTTTCTCCTCGAATGACCGGATAAAATCATACGGTTTGCTTTTAGAAACTTCGACAAATTTATTTAGAGTTGTGATTATCTGTTTTACATTTCCATAAGCAAAAATTGATGCAATAAATCCCATTACTTCTATATCCAGCTCTTCTTTAAACAAATGAAGAAATTGTAGTGGGTCGGGTTCTAATTTTGTTTTATCAAAAGCTTTGTAATGATGTTCTAATTTTTGTTTAAGATCCATATACTAAACATTCAATCTTTGCATATGTCATCAAGAAGGAATCCTGTTATCCTTGCTGCCACGGACTATTCCGTGACAGAAGGTTACAAAATAGTATACAACAATATGCTCAGCCACGGTATCGACCGTGACTGCCAGGAATTACCAAAGACATCCACAAAAATTTATCTTATTTTAGACTATTACAAAAAGATTTATTTACTACTTCAAAATAAGTAATGAAAAATTATTTGCATCACACATTTGATAGTAACGACCCCGAACTAATTTCAATCATAGATGAACTGCCTTTGTGGTCCGCACCATTTGGATTAAAGCTTCTGGATTATACTGTATTGAAGCCTAATATCAATGTATTGGATGTTGGTTGCGGTCTGGGATTTCCATTAATTGAGCTTTCACAACGATTTGGAGACACATGTAAATTTTATGGCGTAGATCCATGGCAATCTGCATTAAAGCGCGCTCAGGCAAAAATTTATAAATATAAGATCACAAATACAGTCGTAACTAAAAGTATCGCAGAAAAATTACCATTCAAAAATAATTCTTTCGATCTCATCGTTTCTAACAATGGAATAAATAATGTCCAGGACATTCGGCAAACTCTTTCAGAATGTTTCAGAGTTTCTAATTCAGGTGCACAATTTCTTACGACAATGAATCTTGAAAACTCTATGATAGAGTTTTATAATGTATTTGAAGAGACTTTGATTGAAAACAATCTGAATGAAGAAGTTGGTAAAATGAAAGCTCATATTTACTCGAAAAGAAAACCGATTGATGAGATGAAATCGTTGATTGAGAATTCGGGATTCAAAATTAAAAATATAACTGAAGACAATTTTAGTCTAAGATTCTTAAACGCACTTACGATGTTTAATCATCCATTAATAAAATACTGGTTTCTTGGAAGCTGGAAAGACATTCTTAAACCGGAAAATCTGGAAAAGATTTTTAAGCTGGTAGAAGTAAAACTTGATAAGATCGCAAAACAAAACGGCGAAATAAAGTTAACTATTCCTTATGTTTCGATTGATTGTAAGAGTTAAACGTATTTATTCCGTGGAAAAACCGTAAAAGGTAAGTTGATTCAGAAGATAAATTATTCATTATTTTTCCTTGAGATTACCATTTTTAATTCAACACCTTCTGATATTTAAGTATTTTTCACTATAATAATGTATCATGAGCTACCGAAATTTATCTACTATAAATCTATGATAAAATTTATTTTAATTCTGACTCTGGGTTTCACATTTACTTATTGTCATTCTCAGACGGATGAAGTTGTAAAATGCAGGTTAGTAGGCGGACCTTGTGAAGGTTGTCAAGCAATATTGGAATATGGTGACAAAGTACTTGCTCCGGTAGATACCTTACCTGATTTTAATGAAGATGGACCTAAAATAAAAGTTACCGGCACAATATATCAGGCAGATGGAAAAACGCCTGCAAAAGATGTTATACTTTATATTTATCATACAAATCAAAAAGGAATATATGCGACAAAAGGAGATGAAAAAGGCTGGGGTAAAAGACACGGTTATATAAGAGGATGGATAAAAACAGACAGTTCAGGTAAGTATACGTTTTATACGTTGAAACCCGGGATCTATCCCAACAGAAATGCATCGGCACATATTCACCCGATAATTTTAGAGCCAAATGGTAAGTACTATTGGCTTGGTAGTTATCATTTTAAAGGTGATCCTTTGCTCACAGAAAAAGAAGTTAATCCTGAATCACCAAGGGGCGGCAGTTCGGGATTATTAATGTTACATAAAGAAGGTAATCTTTTTGTGGGAAAAAGAGATATTATTTTAGGCAGGAATGTTCCTGACTACGATTAGCCTAAAATAAAAAACCTTCTCGAATAAGAATAAATCCTATCAGCATTATATTAAAAATGTATATTTCAGTAAGCTGTTTTCAATAACACTATAGATATGAGAATGGATAAAAAAGAATTAAAAAAGCAATACTTGCAGACGCAAAGGCCTATGGGTGTTTACCAGGTTAAAAATCTAGCAAATGGCAAAATTTTAATCGATAGCAGTTTAGAAGTTAATGGGAAGATGAACAGGTGTAAATTCCAGCTTGAGCATGGTTCTCACCCGAATACCAATCTTCAGAATGATTTTATAAAATTTGGCGCCGATAAATTTGCATTTAAAATTATAGATTACCTTGAACCAAAAGAAGATGCAAAAAATGATTACGCAGAAGATCTAAAAATGCTTGAAGAAATGTGGATTGAAAAGCTTCAACCGTTTGGTGATAAAGGATATAATAAACAGAAAATTAAGAAATGATAGTCCCTATGGGACTTTTTTTCTTATGTTGTGCTTATAGCTGTAAATATACCGTTCCTTCTGAACATCTTTCCAAAAGCATTTTCTTTTTCTAAAATTGTCTCTTTAGGGATCAAATATTTATAGAATTAATTTCCCTTGTCATTTCAGAGTGCTGTATGGGACGATATACTTCTAATGAATCGGGAAGCACAATTTTTCAATAATTATTAAAGATTCGGTATTTTTGAAATTATTTTAAAAAATTGTTTACAGTTTTAATCGAGCGGGAATTATATGAAATACAAAATCACCTGGACAAAAATAGATGAAGCTCCGGCTTTAGCATCCTATAGTTTACTACCTATTCTTAGGTCATATCTAAAGAATACTGGGATTGAAATTGACATAGCTGATATATCTCTTGCCGGGAGAATAATTGCAAACTTTCCTGAAAATCTAACCGAAGATCAAAAACTCCCTGATTACCTGACTCAACTTGGTGAATTGACGCAGCATCCTGAAGCAAACATTATTAAGCTTCCGAATATCAGTGCTTCTATTCCACAGCTTCATGCTGCAATAAAAGAATTAAACGAAAAGGGATATAAAATTACCGACTACCCGGATGAACCAAAAAATGATGAAGAGAAAAAATTAAAAGAAAGATTTTCAAAAGTACTTGGCTCAGCAGTTAACCCGGTTTTAAGAGAAGGAAATTCAGACAGGCGTGCGGCTGCTTCTGTTAAAAAGTTTGCACAGAAAAATCCGCATAAAATGATGAAGCCCTGGCCTGAGTCAGGTTCAAAATGCCGCGTGGCTCATATGAACCTGAAAGATTTTTATGGTTCTGAAAAATCACTTACTCTTGAAAAAGAAGGTTCGGTTAAAATTGAGTTCGTTGGAACGGATGGAAAATCAGAGATTCTTAGAGAAAATCTGAAACTGCAGAAAGATGAAGTAATAGATGCGGCAGTAATGAATGTTAGGGAACTAAGAAAATTTTATGCTGAACAAATCGATGCTGCTAAAAAAGATGGTGTACTTCTCTCACTTCACTTAAAAGCAACTATGATGAAAATTTCAGACCCGATAATGTTTGGTCATGCTGTCTCTGTTTTTTATAAAGATGCTCTTGAAAAACACGCTGATACGTTAAAAGAGATAGGTGCCAATCCAAATTATGGACTGATGGATATTCTTGAAAAATTGAAAAAACTTCCTGATGATAAAAGAAAAGAAATCGAAGCTGATATCAACAAGGTTTATGAAAACAAACCGCAACTTGCAGTAGTTGATTCAAGAATCGGAAAAATGAATCTCCATGTTCCGAATGATATAATTGTTGATGCATCTATGCCGAATGTTGTACGCGATGGTGGAAAGATGTGGAATATGAAAGATGAACTTCAGGATTGTATTGCAATGATTCCCGACCGCTGTTATGCAACTATTTACGGGGAAATTATTGAAGATGCAAAAGCAAAAGGACAGTTTGATCCATCTACAATGGGAGCGGTTTCCAACGTTGGACTTATGGCAAAGAAAGCAGAAGAATACGGCTCACACGACAAAACTTTTGAAGTAAAAGGTGATGGAGTTGTCCGCGTTGTAAATTCTGAAGGAAAAACTTTGCTTGAACAGCAGGTTGAAACCGGCGACATTTTCAGAATGTGCCAGGCAAAAGATGAACCGATAAGAGACTGGGTGAAGCTTGCAGTTAACAGGGCAAGAAGCTCCAACACTCCTGCAATTTTCTGGCTCGATGAAAACCGCGGGCACGACAGGGAAATTATTGCAAAGGTTAAAAAGTATTTACCTGAACACGATACAAAAGGATTAGAAATAAAAATTCTTAAACCTGTCGATGCGATGAAATACACTCTTGAAAGAACAAGAAAAGGATTGAATACAATTTCAGTTACAGGAAATGTGCTTCGTGATTATCTCACCGATCTCTTCCCTATTCTCGAACTTGGTACAAGTGCAAGAATGCTTTCGATTGTTCCTTTATTAAAAGGCGGCGGATTATTTGAAACCGGTGCAGGCGGTTCAGCTCCAAAGCACGTTCAGCAGTTATTAAAAGAAAATCATTTAAGATGGGATTCGCTCGGTGAATACTGCGCGCTTGTTCCTTCATTAGAAATGATTGCAGATAAATCGGGAAATGCAAAAGCAAAAATTTTAGCCGAGACTCTCGATACTGCAATTGGCAAATATCTTGAGAACGGAAGAATGCCTTCACGGAAAGCAGGTGAAATTGATAACCGTGGAAGCTCTTTTTATCTTACTTTATACTGGGCACAGGCTCTGGCTGAACAGGATAAAGATAAAGAAATGAAAGAACGTTTCTCAAAAATGTATAAAGAGCTTGCAGCCAACGAAGAGAAAATTACAAATGATATGATTGCTGTTCAGGGCAAACCGGTAGATCTCGGTGGTTATTATGTGCCTAATGATAAAAAAGCAACAGAAGTTATGAGACCGAGCTCAACCTTTAACAAAATTATTGATGAGATGTAAACACTTTCAATAATTTTCTAATTTGGAAACGGATAGGAATTTTGTTCTTATCCGTTTTTTATTTACATCACTAATCAAGATTTTAGATATTAATTCTTTTATCGTTATTGAATTTCCTACTAACAACTTGGTAATAATGAGTGGAAAAGATTGAAAAAATAAGAGATTTTGATGATCAAATTTTTGAGGAATTTAAAAAGTATTTTCTTAAACTTCATAAATCAAATTTTTCCAAAAAATTTCCAAAAACATTACATATTTCAAACCTTTTTACTACAAGTACTAACTTCATTAAGAATTCAATTTTTGATTGTTCAGAAACAGATGATTTATTTGGAGTTAAAATTCTTTTTAGAAGTTTAATCGAACACTATTTGAGATTCCAGTATGTGAATTTCAATTGGATCAAAAGCAAAAGTGATGATAGTTCTGAAAAATATATACAATTCACACAAGCGAAGGAAATACTTGATCAAATAAAATCTTCAATGACAGCCCGTAAACAGACAAATTCAAAATTCGAGATGCCAAGTTGGCAACAAATATTTGATGACATACCAAGCTTAAAAAAATTTACGAAAAAAGAGATTGAAATAGAGTCTGTTAAATACACTTATAAGAACATAATTAAAACACTAAAAGAAATTGATAAAAATTCTGAAACTGGAACAACTTTCTGGGGTAATCTTATTATAGAATATTCTAAATTATCAGCATTTGTTCACGGAGGAGCTGGTGCTCATAATCAGATGATTATTTTCAACAATGAAATGAAAAGAATGGATGAATATGCAAGAATTTGTGGTTTAGCATATCAGATGGCTGCAACAGTAAAATTACTAACATTAATCATGATTATTCAGACAGACAAAAAAGAATTTGAAGAACACTATTTAGCGTTGGATAAATTAATCAAAAAAGTAAATCAGATATAAAAAACACCTTCTTATAGTCTAGTTTATCCTGATACCCATCCCAGCTTTTAACATTCAGCTATTCTTGAGAATAATTTTTTCGTTTATCGGTTTCATATAATTATGAATTTTAATTCAAATTATTTTCCAGCTATACTACAACTACAATCTTACCAAGGGTTTTTCCGGTTTCAATTTGCTGGTGCGCTTTTGGCAAGTCTTCAAATTTAAATTTTTCAGAAACATGTGAATGTATTTTTCCTTCTTCCAAAAGTCTGGCAATTTGTTTCATATCATTTCCGTTTGAATTCACTAAAATCCGGTAAGTATGTAATTCTTTTTCTTTTGCTCTTTCTGCAAGCTCTCCTTCAAATCCGGATTTAATGCTTATTACTGTCCCGCCTTTTTTAGCAGCCGCAATTGAACGAAGCAGATGCTCGCTTCCCGGTATTGAATCAAACACAATATCAGCATCATTTACTTTTTCTTCAAACTTTTCTTTTGTGTAATCAATAAATTCATCTGCGCCAAGCTTTAAAACAAAATCTCTTTTTGAAGTTGAAACTGTACCAACGACATAAGCACCAAAACTCTTAGCTATCTGGACAACATAATGCCCAACGCCGCCGCCCGCAGCATGGATAAGAACTTTATCTCCCTTTTTTATCTTTGCGTAAGTTACTAATCCCTGCCACGCTGTTAATGCAGCAAGTGTCGCTGCAGCAGCTTCTTCAAAAGAAATATTTTTCGGTTTTAGAGCTAATTGATTTGCAGGTACAGCAACATACTCTGCGTAAGCCTTCCCGTTTCCCGGAAAGTTAACCATTCCAAAGACTTCGTCACCTATCTTAAATTCGGTAATATTACTCCCGTTTTCTTCAATTATTCCTGATATATCCCAGCCGATAATAAAAGTGTTTTCATCTTTCCCGGGTTTTAAAATCCCACGCAGAGAAGATTCATTCTGTCTTACAAATGTATCTACCGGATTTATTGAAATTGCTTTTACCTTTACTAAAACTTCATCAGCATTAATTTTTGGTTTATCAATTTCTGATAATCTTAAATTTCCTATTCCACCGTTTTCTTTAAGTGTGTATGCTTTCATTGCCTTCCTTTTATTTTCTCATTAGTACTTTGTAACAGGTTTCAAGATAGGTTTTTCTTCTAAAATTTCAATTCCATTTTGTACATGCTGAATGCAAAATATAGTCGGGGATAAATTTATAGTGTGACAGTTAACACAATAAAAATACTCCCTGCGGAATTATGTAATATGTAAAAGGTTATTAATAACATTGAAATTATTACAAATGACTTTTGAAAGTGGTCATATTATATCGTTAAATTATAATGTTTATCTAATTACACTCATCCAAGCTATTAAAATTCAGATTTAAACAATGTTCAATCAATTTCTAACAAAGCTTAAAAATCTAAAACCAGATACCCGACCTCAATGGGGAAAGATGACGGCACAGCATATGGTTGAGCATCTTATAATGACGATGCGGATGAGCGATAGAAAAATTTCATAATTTTAATTTAACTTCATAACAAAATAAAAATTATTAAATCATCCAATCAACAAATCTCCCAATTAGCCCACCAGCCGTTCATCAATAAAATAACTTCTTACTTATTTTTTTCTTTAATAGCGTAAGCAATACGCTTATTTTTGCAATGTAAAAATTCTACTACTAAAAATGAACTCGACACATAAGCAGGATCCGAAATTCGGCAGAACCATCAGGGAAGATTTCCATCGACTGAAACTTAAGGAAGATATGGGCGGTGAATATCGCGATCTTAAGGATTACTTTCTTTCTGATGACAGGAAGGAAAGATTAAAGACAATGAGCGGTTTCAAAAAATTTTTTGTAATTCCATGGTGGCTGCTTAAAGCTTTGTTTTTCCGCTTAACACCTTTCCGCCGAATTTTACTTCTCATAGCTATAATTTTTATTATAATATCAGGAAACAACCGCATAAGCTCCGAACAGGTAACAATAGATCTATTTGGTCCCGCTATGTTCGGCGGATTAATTCTTCTTTTCGTACTTGCCCTCGAACTAAAAGATAAAATGACTGCCAGAACAGAACTGGAAGAAGGAAGAGCAGTTCAAAAAGCATTAATGCCGGAAGTCCATCCTGAAGTAGAAGGTTGGGATATCTGGCTCTTCACCAAACCCGCAAACGATGTTGGCGGTGATCTTATAGACTTCCTGAAAATTTCAGAAAATAAAATAGGAATTTCAGTCGGTGATGTAGCAGGTAAAGGTTTGAGTGCGGCATTACTTATGGCAAAATTGCAATCTACAATACGAGCTACTGTTCCGGATTACACTTCTCTTTCGAGACTGGGAGAAAAATTGAACGGGATTTTTTGTCGCGATAGTCTTCCAAAACTTTTCGCTTCACTTGTTTATCTCGAACTCAGTACAGAATCGGGAGAAGTAAAAGTTTTGAATGCTGGACACCTGGAACCATTAATAATAAAAAACAAAGACATCCGGAAAGTTAAAAAGACCTCACCTGCATTGGGAATTATTCCGAATGCAACTTTCGATGAACAAACTGTTAACGTGGATTACAATGAATACCTGATTGTTTTTTCAGATGGACTGACCGAAGCAAGAAATGAAGCGGGAGAATTTTTTGGCGAGGATAGATTAAAAAGTTTACTCACTAACATTAACAACCCAACCTCAGAACAACTCGGTAACAAAATATTATTTGAAGCCAACTATTTTGTGGGAAATGCAAAAACTCATGATGATCTTACTATAGCAATCCTGAGAAGAAAAGAAATAACAAAATCCATTTAAAATAAAAAAGTCCAGCAGACGGGCGTCTACCGGACTCGGTCCTTATATTCTAAAGGTTTGGGGGATAACCTTCAGAAGAACCATTACAATTTTAATAAATTTGATATATAAAAACAACAGTTTGTGATATAGAATATATTAATTTTTTCCATTTTTTTAGCCAGAATACAAATTTTGAGGTTATTTCAATAATACCATCTTTTTATACTGATAAAAATTGCCGGCATCAATTCTGTACAAATATATGCCACTACTAAATTGCTTCCCATCAAAATTAACCTCATGAACTCCAACCGTTTTAAACCCGCTAAATAGGGTCTCTATTTCATTTCCAAGGAAATCAAAAATCCTGATAGTAACGTAAGATGCTTCAGGTAATTGATAGCTGATTGTTGTTGTAGGATTAAAAGGATTAGGATAATTTTGATAAAGATAGTACTTATCAAGTATAAAAGGAATCGTATTATCAATTCGATGTGCGATTGTATCCAGTATAGAAACCGTCCAGACACTTAACGAATCGTTATCTAACCTCATCCATATAGGATAAATCTTTTTGTCCCATGCTGTAATGTTTGTATAATCGCCAAAAAATATATAAGGATTCGGATTAAAAGATGATTGACTTACTTTGATATTTTCAAAACTGTCACCAGCGTCAGTTGATCTTACTACATAAACATCAGTTAATGTTTCTACGGTATTTCGACGATCATAAAATATTCCCCAAAGATTCCCGGTTGTTTGGTCAACAGTCATCCAGGGAAAAAATTGATGTCTTGTTGTGTTATCATCATTAACACGCTTAGCAGGTGACCACGTTTCTCCACCATCGGTCGATTTTGTAAAGAACACATCCGAGTTGGATGTTTCATTTCTTTGATCTCCCCAGCAGATATAAATATTACCGCGGTCTATCGAATTACTTATATCGCACATTGTGATAGGCATACCGTTACATCTATAAATTCCGGGAACATTAAAATCCCAGCCTCCTGGAATTTCGGAAACAAAAATATCCTTTCCCCAGGTAATTCCGCCATCGGTGGATTTATCAAACATTAATCCTAGCGGGCCAGCCCAGCTAACATAAATTTCACCATTTGGTCCGACGGCTGGAACAGCACCCTCTGTTGTGCTATCACTGTCTAAACAATTTCCGCTTCTATCGCTAATCGTAATTGCGTCGCTCCATGTTTCTCCCTGGTCTGTTGATCTTGAAAATCTAATACGTGAACTATCTTTTGGTAAAGTACTTCCGTATTCATCGAATTCTGTCCAGGTAACATAAATATTACCCTTAAATCGAGATTGTGAAAGATCAACAGCAAGCCATTCCTTATCCTGAACTTTAGGATATTCATCAAGACCAATACCAGCGCCACTATTCCAGTTTTTCCCTAAATCTGTGGATTTCTGTACAACAATTCTGTCAATCCAGTAACCTGAGATTGGATCAGAAAGATGTGCATAATAGAGATTACCAAGGCTATCAAACAAAACACATGGATCGCCCCAAACACCGAGTTTTGAACTCATATGTTTTTCTCCCCAGGTTTTTCCTGAATTCGTTGAAACATAAAAGTTGTCGATGTTAGCGCCGGCTGCAAGTATATTTGTATTTGCTGGATTAATGGAAATTGTCACTTCTTCCGGCGAATGACTATCAGGTCCATCAATTCTGTAATTTGTATACTGCGCGAAAGAATCAAAGGAGATGATTAATACAAAGAAAATCGGCAATACATTGTTAGTAAAGGTATTCATTATTTCTTATATCATTTAATAAATTGATATAGAAATGAATATAAATTCAGATTCTGTTTCAAGCTATAAAATTATTGTTTAATAAAGCCATTGCTAAATCTGGTACCTTTCTTCATCGGATCATCCCGGTAACCTAATTTCTTCCAGTTGAGTTTATGTTCGCCGCCAATACCATGACAGGAAGTACATTTTAATGCATTGTCTGAAGACATTACCGTATGATTTATAGGCCAGTACATCTCGGTTTTAACAAAACCAACGGAACCTGAGAAATCGAGATTAACTTCTTTCATACCCTCTTCAGAAGATTTCACCCAATCAAAGGTTTTCCAATATCCGTTATCCCCAAATAGTTTAGGAATGATTATATAATCGTTTTTACTATCGTAAGGCTGTTTGCCTCTCATTACTTTGAATGGATAAATTTTCGAATTCGGATCTGAGATATTACCATTTAATTTATTAAGTTCTACGGGTTTCGCGGGATCAATAACATCTCCCAGCTCATAATAGCCTGCTGTACCATTGTACCAGTAATATTCAGGCTCAACGTTCTTCTCCCATTTGAATGCACCTTTTTTCTTGTTATAAGTTTCTTTACCAAATTCGTCAACAGCTGATTCCCTATCTTCTCCGGCAACGGACCAATCCCAGTACATAATTGTTGGTTCGGTTCTGGCAAAAGCCGGTATATGGCAGGTTTGGCATGCAACGGTTTTAAAATGTTTGTTTAATAGCTCCTTGCTGTGAGGATCGGTATCATGGCAGTTTTCACAAGCGACAATTCCTTCTCCATCTTTTTTAGATGTAAGTCTTCCGCCTGAAATTTCATGATTTTTTGTAACGTGGCATTCAGTACATTGAAAATCCATACCACCCATGTGAAAATCCATATCTTTGGTTGGTTCTAACAAACTTTCATCCAGATCTCCATGTTTAACACCAGCACCGCCGCCTCCGTTAAAATGACAGTTACCGCAATTTGCTCGTGTCGGTAAACCAACACTTTGTGCAACTTTAACAAGATTTACTGTCGAATCCGGATATCCTGCCCCGGTTGGTGCCTTAACATAAGTCCCGGTCTGGTCGTGACAGATAAGACAATCTATATTTTCCGGGGAGTTAAAATCGAAATTTTTATCTTTCCAGCCGTAACTTATATGGCAGCTTGTACACCTTGGCCAGTTGGAAGGAACAGCAATACAGAAATTATTTATCAAGTTTTGTTTTCCAATTCCCGTTTGTTCACCTGTTTCCGAGTTAAAATCGAGCCAGTTCCAGTGACGGGTTTTCATAATTTCATCGGGAACTCCATCGTGACAGGTTATGCATGTTTCAGTCACTTCCTGCGGTGTATCGAAAGGTCCCTCTATCATTTCAGAATGGTCCTGTGAATACAGATTGTTGAATGCTATAGCTAAAATGAAGAATGATGAAAGTATTTTATTCAATTTTCACTCCTTGCACTGATAGATTTTAAGCAAATGAAATAATTACACGTAACAAATTAGTGTAACTTTACAAATAATGAAATATGAAAATTATTTTGAATGATAATCCGGCATTTCATTTGACCGGTCAATATACATTGTATTAATTGGTATTAAAAAATATCTTTATCAAAAGTAAAAGAGAGCGATTTGCAAAAATTTTTCCGGTTTACACTTGTTTTAATTTTTATCCTAATAAATTCAGTTAATGCCCAGAATATAATGACAACTGATAATTTACCACCGGATTCAACTGTCAATCGAAATAACAACTCGATCCACACCGAATATAACAAGACAAATACTCGAAGGTATTCACTCGCCTTTAAAAACAACTATGCGGCAGAGAATAATTTGAATGATTCTCAAAAATACTTTGATCCGGTTTTTCTGAATTATAAAATCAAAAATGAAAACAGCTCGGATAATTACCGGATGATCGATGGTACTTATTGGCGATCGGAATCAAAAATAAATAATGTAAGGCTTTACTCGCTCCTGGGAACAATGCTGGCAATCGATTTGATCGCTTATAATATGCAGCGGATTGTCTGGAGACAAAATCATTTAACAGGCTTTCATTCAATCAACTGGTGGATCGATGTCCATAACTATCAAAGGATGGATAAGATAGGACATTTTATGGATGCATATTTTGTTAGTGATTTAACAGCAAAAGCATATAGATGGTGTGGATTGTCAGGTGAGAGTTCGATCTGGTATGGTGCTTTAACAGGCTGGGCATGGATGTTGGAAATTGAAATCTCCGATGGGCTTTTTGCTGACTGGGGATTTAGCTGGTTGGATTTATCTGCAAACACAATCGGTTCCGGCTATTTTATTCTTCAACATTATTTTCCTGAAGTGCTTGGTGGAATTCATCCGAAATTCAGCTATCATGTTTCTCCTGCCTGGAGAGAAAAGAAATATGTTAAGAATCCACGAGCTTTCATCGAAGACTATGAGGGAATGACATTCTGGTTGGCAATTAATCCTCATCATTATTTCCCGGAGTCATGGAAAAAAGATTTTCCTAAATGGTTAGCACCGCTTGGAATAGCGGTTGGTTACGGCGCTGCAGAAATTGCACCTTCACCACAATTTGGTAAACCCATTTGGTACTTTAGTTTAGATTTCGATCTCCGTAAAATTCCTATTGGAGATGACAGTGGAATCTTCAGATTTATCAAAAGCGAACTAAATTTCCTGAAATTCCCAATGCCAACCGTTAGAATAACTCCCGGTAATGTTTGGTACGGCTTATACTTCTAGTCCACTGAATTATTTATAAATAACTGTATCTTACCCTGAATGTAAATTTAGTTTCACTATCAGCTTTTACAGGAACATTAAAATTAATTGTGAAAGCGTCTTTCTTTTTGTAATCAATAGAAGATTTTAATATTTCCCAGTTTGTTCCAAGATTTCTTTCAACTTCAATATTGATATTTTCTTTCTTCCTGTTTTTAAATGTGATTTCAAATTCCTGTTCCCAGACTTTTGTGGATATTTGCTTGTTTACAGTCTGTACTTCTTCTGCAACTATATCAAAAGCATCACCGATTTTCAATTTAACTTTTTCTTTATTCGGTGTATGATCTATAAGATCTTCACCGACAAACTCAAGTGCATCTCCATCCGACTTATAAACTCTTACTTTTCCTTTAGGCATTGGGATCCCGAGTCCGTATTCTTTATTATTTTCGAATTCAATAATCACAGCAATCTTTTGCTGTCCTTGTTGATTCCAGTTCCACCTGTTGCTTGCACTTCCATAAAAATATTTTTTATGTGCCGGAACTTCTGTCGCTTCGAACAAAGAAATCTGTTTTGTTTCATTATCGGAAATAGTGGTTGGTCTTTGCAGATTGTAAATATGGTACTCAAAAAACTGCTGCTCCTGGAACTGCTGTTCACTAACGACACCTGATTTCATCATGTAAACATCTTGTGGACTACGAAGGTTCATATTCTTCACAAGATTAATATCTCCGGCAACTAATTTCAATTTCGCATTATTATATGTTGCGCCGGATTTATTATCAACACTCACCCAGGAATTTAAATCCAGTTTGTTATCTTCTTTATTAAGAACAGCAACATATTCCGCATGCCAGTTCATTCCAGCAGTTTGATAAGAAATTTCAACATCCTGCTTACCGGAAGAATTCGAATTAATATCCCACACCAATGTAGGTTGCGTTATCAAACCCGCAGGAAGATAATCGACAGAAAATCTGTATTTATTTACATTCGGAAGCATTACAAGTCCGTTTTCGTTTTTTTGAATCACGATTTGCCCACCGAGTGCTGAGAGTAATTTTCCTTCAACAATTTCATTGTTCTCACCGATCAAACGAATATTCTGGTTTATGAACTTGCGTAAAATTTTATCGAGACTGACAAGATCGTATTGATAATTTTGTTCGAGAACTTCCCCATCCAGGTTTATGTGAACGCTAGTTGGATCAATCTGCTGAGCTACATCGGTAATTTTAATTTGTGATTTACCTGCAGTCAGATCGAGAACCCTAACGTCCTTTACAACTCCGAGGTTTTGATTATAAACCGTTACAGAAACAGATTTTTGATCTGATTCCTGACCGAACATTTCAAACGATAAAAATATGAGAGAAACAATAATAGAAAGAATTATCGGTTTCATTTTACGCCCTTTGTTATTAGTAAATAAAATTTGAATGCTTTTTTGTCCCAGTAAAAAGATATATCAATTATTTTTTCATCATTTAAAATGTAGTTAATTTTGAATTAAGATTAACTTATACAATTCAACTTTCGAATTACTATTGATGAAAATTTAAAAGAAAAACAGGTATTAAAATGAACAAAATTCTACACAAACAGAACGCTTTTATAGATTATCTTGCAATAGCAATTGGTGCCGCCATAATGGCTATCGGTATCGGGGTTTTCCTTGTTGATGCCAGAGTTGTTCCGGGAGGAGTAAGCGGTTTATCAATGGCATTATACTATCTTACAGGTGGTGCTGTTCCCATAGGATTGATGATCTGGATATTTAATGTTCCGCTTTTTATCTGGGGTGTGAGAGAACTCGGAAAACAATTCGGTGCAAGAACCTTTTTTGGATTCACATTGAATTCTTTTTTCATCGATTTTTTCCGCGGAGACATTCCGGGATTAAGATTTATCAGTTTACAGAATACCGATACTATTATCGATTTGCGTCAGCACGATTTTCTTTTCCTTGTGATAACTGGTGCTGCTTTACTTGGTATCGGGCTTGGAATCGTTTTCAAGTTCCGTGGTTCAACAGCAGGGACAGATATTGTTGCTGCAATTATAAGAAAGCGATTCGGTATAAAGCCGGGTATTGCGATGATGATAATCGATTTTTTTGTTATATGTAGTGCAGGATTAATAATTGAATTTAAAGACCTGGCAAATGAAAGAACTGCAATGACTCTCACACTTTATGCATTTTTTCTTCTTTTTGTTTCGAGCAGGTTGGTCGATGCAATCATAGACGGTTTTGATTATGCGCGGGCAGCTTATATTATTTCTGATAAACACAAAGAAATCGGCGAAGCAATAATGAATAATTTATCTCGTGGCGCAACGGCTCTGAAAGCACGAGGTCTTTATAAAAATATCGACAGGGAAATAATAGTTACTGTTGTTACACTTAAAGAACTTGGCACCTTAACAAATATGATCAGGGAAATCGATCCGAATGCATTCGTTACCGTAAATAACGTTCACGAAGTTTTAGGAGAAGGATTCAGAATGCGAATTTAATGGGAAAACAAACATTTCTAAGATTTCAAACTATTCTTTTGCATATTTATTTGTTTTGTGAGATAATGCTATGTTGTTGAATTAGCTCCAATTTTGTAACTTTTTATAAAAATTATAAGTGTCATTATAAATCTTGAATCGATTGGTCAACTACATATTGTATATCATGTTATTTGGGATGCTCATTTCCTGTAGTTCTGTTGATAAGTTAAATGAGATCAAAGAAAAAGGCAGACTTACAGCACTAACAGGTTACAATGCTTACAGCTATTTTATTTATAAGGGCGAACCAATGGGTTTTGAGTATGATCTTATTAAAAAGTTTGCAGAACATCTTGGTGTTTCTCTGGACTTAATTGTAGTAAAAGATATTAAACAAATGTTCGATATGCTGGAAAGAGGCAAAGGAGACATAATTGCTTTCAATCTCACGATAACCAAGGAAAGAACTCAGTTAGTACATTTTACAAATTCGATCAATACAATTAAACAGGTTTTGGTACAGCGAAAACCTGAAAACTGGCGTGATATGAAACTTCATGAAATTGAGAAAGAACTGATTCGTGATCCTGCTGATCTGATAGGTAAAACTGTTGTTGTGAGAAATAATTCTTCCTACATTGAAAGACTCAAAAATCTTTCTGAAGAAGTTGGCGGTGATATTAATATTATTGAAGCAGAACCGGAACTTACAATAGAAGATCTGATTGCGCAGGTAGCCGATGGTGAAATTGATTATACCATATCCGACAACAACATAGCCGAGTTGAATGGAATATACCATGACAACATAGATGTAAACACTGAAATTTCATTATCGCAAAGAGTTGCCTGGGCTGTTGAAAAAAGTTCAGATAAATTTCTAGAAGAAATTAACGGGTGGTTAGACAGTATTAAAACAACTATTGATTTTGCAGTTACTTATAACAAATATTTTAAAAACAGGTACTCATATAAGAGAAGAATTACCAGCGACTATTTTTCAAATACCGGTGGCGGAATTTCGAAGTATGACGACCTGATAAAAAAATACTGTTCGATTGTCGGTTGGGATTGGCGACTCGGCGCTTCTATGATTTACCAGGAATCGCAGTTCGATCCTAATGCAAAGTCTTGGGCAGGTGCTGAAGGATTAATGCAATTGTTACCTAGTACGGGGAAAGAAT
>Ga0307423_1000282_pt1 | contig 34583 bp, 21 predicted proteins | sample SalMarWE160310MG_FD_202154 | JGI IMG/M metagenome (GOLD analysis project Ga0307423, IMG submission 202154) | Salt marsh sediment microbial communities from the Plum Island Ecosystem LTER, Massachusetts, United States - WE1603-10 | ecosystem: Environmental > Aquatic > Marine > Intertidal zone >... | reverse complement strand
GGAGATAATAAGCAGGTTGCAAAATGGGTTGCCGATGAACTTGAACTTGATGATTACTTTGCTGAAGTGCTGCCCGATAAAAAATCAGCTAAGGTTAAAGAAGTACAGAACAGGGGAATGGTTGTTGCAATGACAGGCGATGGTGTAAACGATGCACCGGCACTTGCTCAAGCCGATGTTGGCATTGCAATCGGTGCCGGAACTGATGTTGCGGTTGAAACTGCTGACATTATCCTGGTGAAAAGTAATCCTAAAGATGTGGTTTCATTAATAAAATTTGCAAAGGCAACTTACAGCAAGATGGTTCAGAATTTAATCTGGGCAACTGGTTACAATGTTATAGCAATTCCTCTAGCTGCAGGAGTTTTATATTCTGCAGGAATAATTTTAAACCCGGCAATAGGTGCGGTTCTGATGTCTTTAAGTACAATAATCGTTGCTATAAATGCAAAGCTGCTTCGGGTTGATAAATAATCATCAAATTTTATCAATAATTTTAATTCTCAATTCTTAATTTTACGAATGCTCGTCTGAATGTTCAGAGCCCTGTTCGTAGTTTTACGAATGCTTGTCTGAAAGTTCAGAGCCCCATTTGTAAATTTACTAATACGTGTCTGAAAGCTCAGAGTCCTATTTGTAATTTTACTAATACGTGTCTGAAGGCTCAAAGTGGCATTTGTAACTTTGCTAATACATGTCTGAAATCTCAGAGTAGCATTTGTAATTTTACTAATGCTTGTCTGAAAGTTCAGAGTCCCAATTGCAATATTAGTAATTGAAAATGAGCCGTTTTGAAGGCTTTTTAATTTTTACTGGACGGCAAAATGACCCCAATAAATAGTAAGGATTAATATAGGGGAATAAAACGAGCCTATTTTGTAGTGTCTTCTACTATCTTTATCTCCTCTTCGGTTAAGCCGTAAAGGCGGTAAATAAGCTGGTCTATTTCTTTATCGAGTCTTTCACATTTGCAGCTTGCCCACCTTTAGCGAGTGAGGTTGTTTTTAACTTTCTCATCTATTATAATTTAATAAACTCCTTCAAAATTTTGATCGAAGTGATTTCCACTTGTTTATTTAACTCAGTTAATCCGAAATATTCTTTCTCTTTAATGATCAATTTTGATATTATAGTAAACATAGAAAACCATAACGCAATTTTAGGTGTCTTCTTTGAAATAGCTAACCATTGTTCTTTCGCTTCTGAATCTTCAGCAAACCAGGTCACAGCTTCATGCCATGATTTTATTTGATTTTTTTCAAGGGATTCAATATAATTTTTCAAATCAAAATTTACATATTCATAATTATGAACCAGTTTATTCCGCAAAGCAGAAAGTTTTTTTATGAACTTTCTTTGTGAATCAGAAAGCAAACTATAATCCTTTGTAATTAATAATTTCCCAATTTCTTCATCAGCTAAAGGCAAGCGTGAAATAACGTTCTTAAGTTGGGGTTCTTCTATCTTTGATATAATTAAATCAGTAATTACTTTTTCTATCAAGGAATACGATTTTACAATCATTGTCCAGTCATCTGCTTCTAATAATTCTTGTAAGTAATCCATCTTATCAAAAAGCTCATTTATCAAAGTTTTTCTTAAAACCTTTAATAATTTTTTTGCTTCATCCTCATGCAAATACATAATTAAATCCCCTCCACAATCTTTGTTTCCTCTTCCGTTAACCCGTAAAGATGGTAAACCAATTGGTCTATTTCTTTGTTTCCTGACATCATTTTTTGTACGAATAATTTGTTCTCATGAAAAATTAGAAAAAATATACTTAATCCCAATTGAACATTTAATTTTGAGTGCGATTTTATTCCTTCCTTTTGTATCTTCGCAGTATGGATATATTAATCAGAAAAGCATTTGCACTAAGTCTAATTACCATCTTCTACAACATTATTGAGGGGTTAATTTCAATTTACTTCGGTGCAGGAGACGAGACTCTTGCATTGCTCGGTTTTGGAGTGGACAGCTTTGTCGAGGTTATTTCTGGAATTGGAATTGCGCATATGATTTTAAGAATGAAGTATTCTAAAGTCCAAGCTCGTGATGAATTTGAAAAGACTGCTCTGAAAGTGACGGGAACAGCTTTCTATCTTCTAACTGCAGGATTAATTGTTGGTTCTGTTTTGAATATAATTAGGGATGTAAAACCGCAGACAACTATTCCCGGAATCGTAGTTGCTGGAATTTCCATTTTAACAATGTATTGGCTGATGACTTCAAAATTAAAAGTCGGTAAAGCATTAAATTCCGATGCGATAATAGCTGATGCCAACTGTACAAAAACCTGTTTTTATCTTTCCTTTATTCTTCTTGCGGCGAGTGGTCTATACGAATTATTTCATATTGCTTATTTTGATATTTTAGGTTCGTTGGGTATTGCATATTTTGCATTTAAAGAAGGTAGAGAATCATTCGAAAAAGTTAAAAGTGGAAATCTTCTTTGTAGTTGTGAGGAGCATAATGAAGGATTAAAGTCCCATAAATAAATCTGGAATTTACATTTTAAAAATGCACACCCATACTCAGACAAATTATAATAAAGCTTTTCTCATAGGAATAATTTTAAATTTAATTTACATTGTTATTGAAGTTATCTACGGTCTACTCATTAATTCGATGGCTCTGCTTGCTGATGCTGGTCATAACTTTAGTGATGTATTGGGTCTTCTTCTTGCCTGGGGAGCTGCTTATCTTGCTAAAACTGCTGCTACTGAAAAACGGACTTACGGATTTAGAAAGGCAACCATACTCGCTGCTCTTTTTAATGCAATACTTTTGATGATTGCAGTTGGTGCCATTTCTATAGAAGCCATAAGAAAACTTATCCTTCCTGAACCAGTCCAAGGTGCAACAATGATGGTTGTTGCCGGGATTGGAGTTGTGATCAATGCTGTAACGGCTTTTCTTTTTATGAAAGGAAGGAATCAGGATCTAAACATCAAAGGTGCTTTTTTGCATATGGCAGCAGATGCAGGTGTTTCATTGGGAGTTGTGATTGCTGGATTATTAATTCTTTATACAAACTGGTTGTGGATTGATCCTGTAATGAGTCTGGTGATCGTAGTTGTTATAACAATAGGAACCTGGGGATTACTAAGAGATTCATTTCATCTTTCAATGGATGCAGTGCCAAAAGGGATTGACTTGAAAGAAGTAGGTAATTATCTCAAATCAATTAATGGCGTTACGGAAGTCCACGATTTACATATTTGGGCGATGAGTACAACCGAGATCGCTTTAACAGCTCACCTTGTTATTCCAGATGAGACAAAGGATGATTTTTTTCTTAACAAAATTTGTGGTGAACTTCAAAAAAGGTTTGGAATAGGACATTCAACAATTCAGATAGAAAAATCAGCACAGGCTGCCAATTGTGAAATGAATAAAGTATAGTGTTTAAAAATCCAAATGTAGACTTAACCCCAAACCACTTGAACTAACAGAAGGCATTATATTTAGATTGCTTAAAAAATTATTTTCGTTACTTCTATTTTCTTCCGAGTCCGCTATACTGCTACCAATGAAATAGCCTATAGCTGCACCTACAAACACATCAGAAAACCAATGCTTGTTATCGTAAATTCTTTGGTAACCTGTAAAACCTGCCAGTCCATATAAGGCAATAGTTGCGAAAGTATTATCAATTCGCCTTGCTAATATTGTTGAGACACTGAATGCAATTGCTGTGTGTCCCGAAGGGAAAGAAACATTTTCTTCGGTAAATGTATGATCGAAAAAATCGGCAGATCCTTCATTGGCATAAGGGCGAGCTCTACCGAAGGTATATTTAATTACTGAAACAGCTAACCCGGAATATAAGATCGACTCAACAAGCATTCTACCAGTAGTTGAAATCTCCTGGTCGCCTAAAATTTTACCCGTTAAGTACATTCCACCGGCAAACACACCGGCATAACTGATGCTTCCATATTTTTCTCCAAATCCGGTGATATTATCCATAGCAGGTGACTGATTGTTGTTAACACTGTTTTTTATTTTTGGATCGAGTGAAAATGCTAATCCTGTTGCAAACACAAATGCACCTGTCTTAAGCCAATCTGTAGAAGAAAAATTGAATGGAGCTTTCGCAAGTGTTAAACCATCATCCAGAAAAATGGATAAATCATTTTGTGGAGCCGGGGTTAAATCTGTCTGTAGATGAAGAGGAATTTTTTCAGTCTTATAATCTGATGTTATATTTTGAGAGAAAAGATTTATTGAAGAGAAATTAAAAATGAGGCAAGCAGATAATATCGTTCCGTGAATCTTAATTTTTCTAACCAGCATAACTTCTTCCCATTAATTTATAAATTATGTTAATTGAGAAATACCTTTAACAAAGGTTCAATTTATAAAGAGCTAAGCTGGTAAGTTAAAATTCGATATGTTCTTTATTTATTTTTAATTTGTATAAAATCGACAGGGAATAATATTAAATTTTTTCTATTTAACAAATGCAAATATCTGGTTTTTCTAATAAAACCTAAGCAAATGAGTAATATTCTCATTAAATTTCAGCAGGAAATTTTCTTCTGATTTTTACGGAGAACCTGATGAAAGACACCCCAATTAACTACGAAGTTGTATCAAGAAAAATAAAAGAAAGTCGCATTGAGAATATCGGCACAGCCTCCATACGCGAAATCAAAAAGTTAATTGATGATATTGAGAAAGAAACCGGTGAAAGATTTGTTAGAATGGAAATGGGTATTCCGGGACTTCCTGCTGCACAAGTTGGAGTGCAAGCCGAAATTGATGCATTGAAAAAGGGAGTTGCCAATACTTATCCCGATATCCAGGGAATTCCGAAACTAAAAACAGAAGCCTCACGTTTTGTAAAACTTTTTCTGAATATTGATGTCAACCCTGAAGGTTGTATTCCGACGGTAGGATCGATGCAGGGAAGCTTTGGTGCTTTTATTACAACTACACGCATGTATAAAGAGAAGGATACCATTCTGTTTCTCGATCCCGGTTTTCCAGTACACAAGCAGCAAATAAGAGTTCTCGGACAAAAGTATGAGAATTTCGACGTTTATGATTATCGAGGAGATAAATTAAAAGCAAAGCTCGAATCATTTTTATCAAAAGGAAATATTGCTGCGCTACTTTATTCTAATCCTAATAATCCTTCCTGGATTTGCTTTACAGAAAAAGAACTTAAAATAATTGCAGAGCTTGCAGATAGGTATAATATTGTCGTGCTAGAAGACCTTGCTTACGTAGCTATGGATTTCAGAAAAGATCTTTATCATCCGGGTAAACCTCCATTCCAGGTTACTGCAGCTCGTTACACTGATAACTATATTTTATTCATTTCAAGTTCAAAAGCATTTAGTTATGCAGGCCAGAGGATTGGTTTAATGATTATGTCTGATAAACTCTATGAAAAAAAATGTCCCGATCTTAGAAAATATTACACAACTGAAATTTTCGGAAGGGCAATGATTTTCGGGACTGTTTATGCTTTGAGTGCAGGTGTAACTCATTCAGCTCAATATGCTGTTGCAGCAATGCTAAAAGCAGCAAATGATAATGAATTTAACTTTGTTGATATAGTAAAAGAGTACGGTGAGAAAGCCAAAATTATGAAAAAACTTTTCACGGATAACGGTTTTTATATTGTGTATGATAAAGATGAAAACGACCCGATTGCAGACGGATTTTATTTTACTTATGCTTATCCTGGATTTACAGGTGAAGAACTTTTAGAGAAAATGATTTACTATGGAATAAGCGCAATATCACTTGCAATTACAGGTAGTGAAAGACTTGAAGGAATCAGAGCCTGTGTTTCGTTAGTTCAAAGGGACCAATTTCCTGATCTTGAAAAAAGACTTAAAAAATTCCATCAGGATAACCCGATAAAATAAATCATAATGAAGTTTGTTAAAGGAAAGCTTCATTGCTAAATTCATATTCAGAATTTTAAATTTTTACCTGATATTTTCTATGAAAGTAAACGAACTACTCAACCCAAAATATATTCTAACTGATTTCAAAAGTGATAAAAAAGATGATGTTATTAATGAACTCATTGATTTGTTGAAGGGAGATGAACGTGTAATTGATCTGGAAGAAGTGCGTAAGTGTGTTTTTGACAGAGAAAAAATTATGTCCACCGGAGTGGGGAAGGGATTTGCGATACCTCACGGAAAGACCAATTCTGTGACGGATATTGTTGCTGTGTTTGGAAAAAGTAAAAAGCCGATTGACTACGATGCACTGGATGGTGAACCTGTTAATCTTGTATTCCTGATGATTGGAAAAGACACTCTGGTTAGTAAGCACATTAAACTTCTTAGCAGAATTTCACGTCTTATGAACAATGACGAGTTCAGGGAAAAACTTGTTAAAGCAGATAGCAAGGAATCTGTCCGAAAAATATTTGAAGAAGAAGAGCAGAGCTATTCTGATGTTTAGCGGAATGTCTTTAAATTATTTTCCTTCCTGAAATGATCAAAGCAGTAACCGGCACAAAAGATATTCTCCCTGCGGATATTCCCCGCTGGAAATATCTTGAAGAAACTGTTGAACGAGTTTTCAAAAACTTCAATTATAAAGAAATACGTACACCAATTTTTGAAGAGACTGCAATCTTTGCACGCGGTATTGGCGAAGAGACGGATATTGTGGGTAAAGAAATGTACACGTTTACCGACCGAAGTGATACGAGCTTGACACTTAAGCCTGAAATGACCGCAGCAGTTGTCCGTGCATACAATGAACACGCTCTCGGAGCGCAGCAGCCATTAGTAAAATTATTCTACCTTTCCCCGATGTTCAGGCAGGAGAGACCGCAAGCTGGTCGCTTCAGACAGTTTCATCAGTTTGGTGCAGAGGCGATAGGAAGTAAATCTCCACTGCTTGATGCTGAAATGATTCAAATGTCGTATGAAATTCTAAAATCTCTCGAATTAAAAAATCTTACCGTTAAAATAAATTCTCTTGGAACTCCTGAAACAAGAGAGAATTACAAAAAGCTCCTTAAAATATTTTTAGAAGATAAAAAGAATAAACTCTCTGAAGACAGCAGACGCAGATTTGAAACAAATATTCTCAGGATTTTTGATAGTAAAGTTGAATCCGATCAAAAAATTATTAAAGATGCACCAAAGCTGATTGATCATCTCGATGATGAAAGCAAGAAAGACTTTGAAGTAGTAAAAGATCAGTTAAAGAAATCGGGAATTCCTTTTGTAATTGATTCCGCACTTGTAAGGGGATTGGATTATTACACAAAACTTACTTTTGAAATTGATAGTGGAAGTGTTGGAGCACAAACTGCTCTTTGCGGTGGTGGGAGATATGATTTGTTAATTGAAACTCTTGGAGGGAAACCAACTCCTGCAACAGGATTTGCAGCTGGAATTGAAAGGATTCTTCTTGCCTGTGAGAATGAAAAAAGTTTTTCAATTCCTGAACCTTCAATTGATGTTTATCTAATCAGAATTGATAATGAACTGGAGTCTTTTGTCAGTGAACTTGCAGGAAAATTAAGAAAGGAAAATCTTTCAGTTGATTTTGATTACCTGCAGCGTAGTGTAAAAGCACAAATGAGAGAAGCGAACAAGATGAAAGCTAAGTATGTTTTCTTTATTGGTGGTGACGAGTATAAAGCAGGAATGATGAACATAAAAAATATGTCGACCGGTGAGGAAGAAAAGATTTCGCTTGAATCAATTCGTGAATTCGTGGCTAAAATAAATCAAAGATGAACATCATCATCGGAAGAAAACCTGTTCTGGAAGCACTTAACTCAGAAGAGGAAATTCAACAGGTTTACATTCTTTTCGGACAGCAGGGGAATATTATTAACACCATTCGTGTTGCAGCAAAGAAAAGAGGAATTAAATGCAACCAGATTCCACTTGAAAGATTCAAAACTTACACACCAGACAAGAATGCACAAGGAGTAATTGCACTTAAGCAAGATTTCAAGTTCTTTTCCATAAACGAAATTTTATCAGATGCAAAAAAAACTTCGCTTCCGTTAATACTTGTATTGGATGAAATTCAGGATCCTCATAATGTTGGTGCTATACTTCGTTCTGCTGAATGCAGTGGAGTTAATGGGGTCATACTCACCAAACATCACAGTGCAACTATCACATCAACAGTTACAAAAGTGTCTGCCGGTGCAACAGAACATCTAAAAATCTGCCAGATAAATAATCTTTCACAAACAATTGACGAACTGAAAGAAAAAGGTTTCTGGATTGTCGGCTCATCTTTAGAAAATGCAAATAACTATACAGAAGTTGATTACAAAATTCCGATTGCATTAGTTGTTGGTAACGAAGAAAAAGGAATCAGAAAACTCACAGCAAGCAAATGCGATTTTCTTGTCAAGATTCCTATGAGCGGAAAAATTCAATCTCTAAATGTTTCCGTGGCAACAGGAATACTTCTTTTCGAAATCCTCAAGCAAAGAAATTAAGGATATGCAAAATGTCAGTCTGATCTTGTCGAAGACTGACCGTCTCACTTCGACAGGCTCAGTGTGACTTTCCCTTAAATAACTGAATTTTATTTGTTGATTTCCACCACATAATTTCTTACGTTTAGACCAATAATTCTTTGGGAGGAATTATGATAAAGTGGGTCGCATTATTTTGTATTTGCTTCGTCGCAAGCATCTCGCCGCAAACTATAATCTCACCACAATTCTCCGAGCTGAAGGGGATGGAAGATCAGCAAGGTAACACCCATTTGTTTTACAGGATTTATACATACTCTGACAATCCACCAATCTATCAGTGGAGCAATCATATTTACCATCTGGATCTATTTACAGGACTCGATACATTATATATTTCTGAATCAGGCTACGAATACCCAGGAAATAGTTTTAACAATGAGGTAAGAGATGTTGATTACTGGAACAACAATCCGGCAGAATTTATTTATGGTGGTGGGGAACTTTCTGGTCCCTTCATCGAAGGGGGTGCTTACATCACAAGGTTTGATGGGTTTACAAGTTATTTTGGCTTGTTTCAAGGTTATGCGAGCTATATTGATATATCACAAAACAACGATAGTTTGTTGTATGCTGGAATTTATACTGAAGGAGGTCCTGGTATTCTGAAAAGTCTGGATGGAGGCAGAAACTGGGATTCACTCTCTATAGTTTACGATTTTCTTTCTCTATGTCCATCCAATGAAAACATTTACTTTGTTGAAAATATAAATGGAGAATTATTCAGAACAACAGATTCAGGCAATACGTTTAGTCTGGTCGGTCCTGAAATCTTGGCCTTTCCGCGATTTTATTATGATGCTGATGGGCAGCATATTTATCTAAAAACTATTATCAAGCTATTTGTATCAAACAATCTTGGGGAACAATTTTCCTGGGAAATTAAATATACAAGACAGCCAGGGTCAGGAGCTTATTTCTATTTTAGTGTTGACAATTCAAACTCGGGAACAATTTTCATCGCAGAAAATAAAAATATTATTGTTTCTACAGATTACAGCAATAATTTCACCTCGTTTAAAACTCTCGATAGAAAAATCGTAGGCATATATAAAAAATCAAACTCCAACAAACTTTATGCTGCAACAAAATATAAAATTTACGAAATTACACCTGACACAATTCAGGTAATAAAAAGCCTTCCAATCCCAGAAGAAGTTTTAAACTTTTACCCTCTTGCAATAGGAAACAAATGGGTTTATGATGTCTGGGGTTGGTGGGCTGATACCACATATCATTCCTATAGTGGAGTTACGTATCGCAAAGTTGTTGGCGATACCGTTATGAGTAACAGTCAATACTACTATAAAGTATTTGATCCGACCACGTTTAACTATCCTCCTTATCTTTTTGAAAGAATTGACACTTCATCCGGAAAGGTTTATAGATATGATAATAGTTTAGGATTACCGAATGATGAATATTTAATTGATGATCTTCTTGCTGAAGTGGGAGATACAATCTGGAGCAGCAGACACCAGTATCAGGATTACTTCCCATTCATTTGTGTAGGCGAAGGAGTTTTTAACAAATGGGGAATCCAGGGTCCAAGAAAAATTTTCACAATATTTGATTTAACCGGATATACATACTCGCTTTCACAAGGTGTTGGAATAGACAGCATTTATGATAATTTTGACTTTGGAGAAAACTTCGTAACACTTAAAGGCTGTGTAATCAACGGTGTTGTTTATGGGGATACAACACTTACTTCTGTTGAAAGTGAAGAACCACCAGCTGTATCGAGCTTTAAACTCGAACAGAATTATCCAAATCCATTTAACCCAGCAACAATTATTCAGTATGCAATAGGCAGTCGGCAATTTGTTACACTAAAAGTATATGATATTCTCGGAAATGAAATAGCAACTCTTGTTAACGAAGAAAAATCAGCAGGGCAATATGAAGTGACTTTCGACAGTCATTCCGGCGAAGTCCGGAATCTGACTTCGGGAATTTATTTCTATCAACTCAAAGCTGGTTCTTTCGTAAAAACTAAGAAAATGATCCTTTTAAAATAGTAGAAGTTATGAAAAATTTGATACTTAGTTTATTCTTTTTGTTGAACTTTTCTGTAGTCTTTCCACAAGCGTTTGAAATTAAGCAAATCACATCAGGAGATTTTGATGCAAAAAATCCCTCAATTTCTTCTGCTAGCTTTTGGGAGGGAAGAGTTTATTACGAAAAACATGAAGTTAATTCTTCAAACATAATTCTTATTAAGTACGATGCTGATGCAAACAGTTTTCAGGATACAGTCGAGCTAACTTCAGGCAGTGCAATGAGAATTAATCCATATGAAGATTTTAATCTGAACGTAGTTTATCAGACTAATGAAAATGGGAACTGGGATATTGTATACAAACTTTATAACAACGGAGCTTGGGACTCAACTATATATTTGGAAAACTCATCTGCAGATGAAACCAACTTATCACCATTCTATTCCAGTGATTTTGGTTTTCCGAATGACAATTTTATTTTATTTGAGCGATCAGATACTATAATAGTATTAGAGTACACAAATTCTATAAAAACGGAATACCCGGTGCTGGTAAATTCATCTCAGTATAATTATTCAGATTACGTAGGTGTTTACTATTACAACACTGTCGGCTATTATCCTCGACCTGGTATTCACGTCATCGCTGTAGAAACTGATTCTTCGGGTAAGAAAAATTTAATAAGTAAATATAAACCGGTAAGTGGTGGCTGGGATATTAAAAATATTATTAAAGAGAATTGTAAATGTCGTAATCCGGAACTTCAATTTTATTCGTACATACCGCACCTTACTTTTGAAGATTCAACATCTTCCGGCATAAGACCATTTGCAGTGTACGATTGGGAATATGAAAAGGAAATTGATTCTATCCCAGATTTATTAAATGGAAATATTAGTAATTTCAAGGTTAATAGACCTGATATTATAACCTCAAATCCATTTAATCCTGTTGAAATAGAATATCTTCCTCACAGTTACTTTCTCAAAAATGAAGATGGATTGCAGATAAGGTTAAACAAGCAGGAATTAGGTTCTGTCGTTGGAGATACATTAATAAATGTAAAATATGATTTGAGTAAAATGTCTTTGGGTGCATTAGGTTTTAATTTAGATGAAGTATTTTACACAATTTGGGAGGACAGCTCGGATGGACACATTCATTTATTTGGCAGAAGACAATTATATCCTATTGACTATATATCCGAAGAGAATACCATTAACAGGTTCTTCTTAAAACAAAATTATCCAAATCCATTTAATCCAACCACAACTATTCAGTATGAAATTAACAGCAGGCAATTTGTGACATTAAAAGTTTATGATGTTTTGGGAAAAGAAATTGGAACACTCGTCAACGAAGAAAAATCCACAGGAGAATATGAAGTGGAGTTTGATGCAACTGGATTATCGAGTGGAGTGTACTTTTATCAATTAAGAGTTGGAGATCCTGAAACAAGTTCAGGACGAGGAATTATCCAAACCAAGAAAATGTTGATGATTAAATGATGAAATCAATTAATCAGAAATCCCGATCTCATCGGGAATTTTATTAAAATGATTTAAGGAGCGAAATGAAAACATTTTTACTTTTAAGTTTCCTAAGTGTTACAAACATATACTCTCAATACATTCCAACTTATTCGGAATCATCAGGTGGTTTAAATAATCCATTCCTTGATGGTGGCAGAACCGAGGTTGAACTCGCGGATATTAATAACGATGGAAATTTAGATATCGTTTCGGTTGGAGATCATGGTTCACCGTATATTAATACTGCAGAGCATGGAGTTATGATATGGTTCGGAAATGGAACAGGTAACAATTGGTCGGTTGTTCAGATTGGAAATTTTGGCTATGGCGGAGTTGCAGTTGGTGATGTTAACAATGATGGTAAGCTTGATGTTGGATATGGAATTCATCATAACTATTCCGGGGAAGATCTTGGAGATCAGATATTGGAAGTTGCTTTGGGAAATGGTGTGGGAAATCAGTGGACCCCATGGGACGATGGACTTGCAACAAACGGAGAAGACTGGGGTATGTTTTGTACTGACTTTGCAGATATAGACTGCGATGGGGATCTAGATATTGGTGCAAATTCATTCGGCTGTTGTGCCGGTATTCATGTTTACTATAATAATGGTGATGGTACCTGGACGCAGTCATTCGGTTTTCTTGGTGGAAATTCAACAGAGGATTTTGTTTTTGGTGATGTCAATAATGATGGCTACCCCGATTTTGTTGCCGGGCAGCAAAATGGCACAGTTTACATAAACGATAAGACAGGAAACTTTTTACTCGCAGATGGCAATCTTCCTTCAGGTGGAAACATTGGCAGGTTGGGACCAGATTTAGGCGATGTAGATAATGATGGAACAGATGAACTATCAGTGATAAATTCTTCAGGTGGTGTTACAGTTTGGAAGTGGAGTGACGGGAATGTTTGGACTTCCTTTTCTACTGGTTTACCTGTTTCCGGTGGTTACGAATCAACGCAGATTTATGATATGAATATGGATGGATTTGCAGATGTTGCAGCCTTTGGTGACGGAGTAGTTACTGTCTGGCTAGGAGACGAAATAGGTAATTGGAATCAGGCAACTCAATTCAATCTTCCTTCGCCAGGATATTTTCAGGCATTCAGGGTTGATGGTGATGCTGATCATAATGGATATCCCGATATTGCACTTGTGGATGAAGAAGGAACCTGGATAAATTATCAGAATCATCTTCGTTTCTTCAAAGAAAATTCTCCTGCAGACACATTAACTATTTTTCCTGTTTATCCAAATCCTAATAAGAAAATAAATGTACTCTCAGTTCAAACTATAAAATGGATTAGCGAAGTACCAGCAGGAGACTCTTCCTGGGTTAAACTTGAAATTTCATTATACAATATGATTGGACCATGGAATGTGATTGCAGATGGATTACCGAATAATGGAAATTATCAGTGGACAATTCCTGAGTCTATGGCATCGGATGATACATGCAGAATACGTTATACTGTTTATACTCTATCGGATAGCGTATCGTCAATTACCCGCGAAGGATTTTATATTATTGGTGAACCGGTTTATTCTGAAATTACTGATAATAATTTTCCTGAAGAATTTGAACTCTATCAGAATTATCCGAATCCTTTTAATCCGAGTACAAAAATAAAATTCACAGTACCGAATGTCATTGCGAGCGGAGCGAAGCAATCTCAACTTGTGATCTTAAAAGTCTATGATATTCTTGGAAATGAAGTTGTAACACTTGTTAACGAAGAGAAACCGGCAGGAAGTTATGAAGTTGATTTCGATGCTACTGGATTGCCAAGTGGGATTTATTTTTATCAATTGAAGGCCGGTAAGTTTATTCAGACAAAAAAAATGATTTATCTAAAATGAGGGTCTAATGAAAAAAATAATTGCCTTAACAATTTTTAATTTTTCATTTTTAACTTGCCAGCCGTGGCTGGTTGTTAACTGCTTCGCCCAGCAACCGGGGTGGGAAATAATTCCTTCGGGAACGAGCCAAGAAATCAACTCAGTATTTTTTTATGATTACGAAGTTGGTTTTGCTTGTGGTGATTCAGGAACAGTTATCAAATCAATTGATAGCGGAAAAACCTGGCAGACACTTCCATCACCTACTACCTTTAATTTAAATGATGTATATATGTTTCATCGGGATACAGTATTGGTGGTTGGTGATTCGGGCACGATGTTTTTTTCAGATAGTGGTGGTTTATCATGGAACGGTGGTCAATATATGCCCGAAGATATATTATCTGTTTCCTTTTCAGGTAGCGACGGGATTTGTGGATGTATTTCTCAAACAATTCTTTATTGTGAATACACAGGTACCTCACTGACTTGTATGACCGTTCAAACTGGTTTATTTGGAGGTGGATTTTGGGGTGCGTATATGCTCAATCCTCAATTTGGTTTTGTTGCTGGTGAGAATTCCATCTTTCAACCTCTGTTAGGAAGATCAACAAATTCAGGAATAAACTGGGATTTTACTGCATTCTATCTTAACAATAATGAAGGAAGAGCAACTGGAGTTGATTTTACGGATATTAATATCGGTTATGTCAGTGCAAGAGTTTGGGACGGACAGGGAGCAATAGCTAAAACCACAGACAGCGGAAACAATTGGTCATCAACTTTTTTCTCTAATCCGCTGTGGGACATTGATTTTCCGATTAGTGGTGCAAGTCAGGTTGGATATGCTGTTGGAGATGCCGGGGTAATTCTAAAAACTTTAAATGCCGGTGATAACTGGCAGCAGCAGCAAAGTGGGACAACCCTAAGACTTAACAAAGTACATTTTCTGGATTTTGATTATGGCTTCGCAGTCGGAGAAAATGGAATTATCCTCCGAACAACATCCGGTGGTGAACCGGTGACACAAGTTGAAAAAGAAAATGATTTACTCCTATCATTTCAGTTATATCAGAATTATCCTAATCCATTTAATCCAAGTACAAAAATAAAATACACGTTACCAGATGTTGTTGCGAGTGGAGAGAAGCAATCTCAACTGGTTACTATTAAGGTGTACGATGTCCTCGGCAGGGAAGTTGCAACGCTCGTCAATGAGGAAAAGTCCGCAGGAAGATATGAAGTTGAATTTAATGCAAGTTCACTGACATCTGGAATATATTTCTACAGAATGGAAGCGGACAAGTTTGTTGATGTAAAGAAAATGATAATTCTCAAATAGGAGATAAAAAAATTAACCCCTCACTTGAGGGGTTTTTTGTTTTAAATGAGATTAATGAAAGAATTGATTAATTTTATTATAGTTAAATGAATATTTCATAATAAACTGTTAAAGGAGTTTAGAAATGAAAAAGTTTTACCTTCTCTTTCCTTTCTTCTTTGCATTCGTTCAAATTTATTCCCAGGTTCCTTTCAACCAAAACCCAGACTGGATTTCAACTGATATCAGCAGCGTTTCAACAGGCGGTGCATTTGCAGATATTGATCAGGATGGCTGGCTTGATTTTGTAGTTGCAAATGGAAATGATATTTCGCGACAGCATCTAGTTGTTTATTACAATGATGGAACCGGTTCTTTTCCAGCAACACCTAATTGGCAGTCAGCAGATATAGATTATCATGGTCATCTGGATGTTGGTGATATAAATGCCGATGGTTATCCGGATGTGGCTGTTTCAGTTTATATCGGATCGGGTGGTTTTACTACTCCCGGAAAAGTAAAACTTTATCTGAATAGTGCAGGAACTCTTTCTTCAAATCCTGATTGGGTTTCCGCTGATGAATTTTACACTTTTAGCTGTGCTTTTGGAGATGCCGATGGCGATGGCGACCTCGATCTTGCAGTAGCCGGTGGTGAGTCATATTACAGCAATCCTGCTCAGCCCAGAATTTATTATAACAATGGCGGTATGCTTGAATCCCTTCCTACATGGAAAGCAACAGCTTCAATTTATAGTTACGATGTTAACTGGGCAGATTTTGATAATGATGGCGATCTTGATCTGGTCTTTGCAGGTGAAAGCAATCCTAATTATATTTTTGAAAATTATGGTGCATTTATAAGCGTTAATCCAACCTGGCAATCCACCGATGCAAGTCAATATGCGAATTCTTTGTTCGTTGGTGATGTGAACAACGATGGTTTCCTCGATCTTGCTATCTCTGATAACAACCAATTGGGCGGATCAGGTAAATTCAAAATTTATTTGAACAATAATGGCACATTAAACACAACACCTTTCTGGACTTCCACCTTCTCTGGATACGGTTCGGGAATATATCTTGCTGATATTGACAATGACGAGGATTTGGATTTGCTCACCGGAGGATGGTGGCAGCCCTGTAGAATCTTTTTAAATAATGGAGGTACATTTTCTCTCAATCCACAGTATACTTCTACAAGTACCAGTGTTGTTGAAGTAATTGTTTGCGTAGATGTTGACAAAGACGCTGATCAGCAAGTTCAGAAAATTTTTATTAATGATACTCCGAGAAAATTATACTATTTTCCCCGAACTCCACTGCAGGAAATAAACAGGGTAATAGTAGGCGCTGATACGCTCCAGTTTAATGAATACTGTTATGATTTAGAAAGCGGCTGGGTAATTCTTGCGAGTGCACCAAGTTCAGGAGTTGAAGTAACTATAGAAGCTTTAGTCTCCTGGGATTTGGATATGGGGATTACCAATTGGGACCAGAATCAAGGAAATTTTCTTTTTTATAACACAACAAATCCGGTTGGTGTTTCAGAAGAAGAAACTTTGCCTGAAGAGTTCGTTCTCTATCAAAACTACCCAAACCCATTCAACCCGAGTACAACAATAAAATTTTCAATTCCCACTTCAGGTTATACAACATTAACAATTTACAATACACTTGGAGAAGAAGTAGCGGAGTTGTTAAATAAAGAATTGACTATGGGAACATATAAGGTTGAATGGAATGCAAGCGGTTTACCAAGTGGGATTTATTTCTATCAACTAAAGACAGAAGGGTTCGTAGAGACAAAGAAGATGTTGCTATTAAAATAGAAATTGAAGTTCGGTTATGCTGAACTCAAATCCCGCCCTAGCGGGACTAAAAAAATGATTCTTATTGAATAATAATCAGGAGTAGAAAATGAAACTAAAAATTTTATCAATTGGTTTAATTCTGTTCTGTTCGATTGATTTATTCCCTATTAAGTCAGGAAAGAATTTTACTAATCCACTTGTTGAAGCTAGTCTTAGCGACTCGATACCTGTCATTCATTCGTCCGGTGATGCAGATGCTAATGTATACGTTGCAGTTGAAGATCCTACACAATTAACTGGTAATGACTATGAAGTATTCTTTCATCAGCAAGCTTATTATCGGAATGAATTTGGTGAGTGGATACCTATTCCACCAGGAAAACCAAACGACAATCCATCTGGAACAGATACGTTAACCGGCTCCACGATTGATATGGCTGCTGTTTATGGACCTGCGGCGGGAGAAATCGAATTGATGTGCTACTTAAATCTCGTAAGCCCTGATTACAATTTTGCTGATGGTATTTCAATGACATTTCCTGCAGGAATAACAGTAATTGAAGCCGATTCATTTGAAGCTGGAAATGGATGGGTTTATCCCGAGATAGTCGGTAACACAGTGAATTTTGGAATTGTGAATGGACCTCCAACAGGTAACGGAGTTTTTGTAGGAGGTGAAGAATGGTCATTAATCATTTCATCTTTTCAACCCCCACTAAATGTTGATTGGATTATTTACGATGATGGATACTCCGGAGGAATTGTAAACTCAGAAGGTTCTACACAAATTTATGCTATTGGGTATGCAACTAAGACTCAAAATGAATGGAATCTTAAAAATATTAGTACTCAGGATACTGTTTTAAAGCACCAAACTGTCATTATGGGATATGACATTTATACAGGTGAATATGTTGGCGATCCTGTTGTTGAAGGATTTAGAATTTCTGTTGACGCCAGTTATGATCTTACAACTATAGGAAGCGTGAAAGTAAATGGAACAGAATTAACTTACTCTGAAAGTAACGTTTGGTGGTTTGGAGATAATTATACGGTATGTGATTTTACTCTTTTTGGTTTTTCTGATGGCTATGCAAATACTTCATTACCTTATTATGGAGGAGCTGGCGGAACATCTGATATAACCGTTTTAAAGCAAGATTATGAATTCAGATGGACTGGTATTCTTGAGGATACAGTAATTAATGGCAATACTCTTACAATTACAAAAAGTGGTGGTTCCATAATTACACTGTTCGGTGCAAGCGGATACGACTTAGCAGATCATCCACTTAACCCCAATCCTGGCTTTGATCAACGATTTACTGTAAGAATTCCTTTCGAGGTATGGAACACTAACACCGGCGAACAAGTAAACGCGTTGTTCTGGGATAGATCGGGGGACCCTACGGTAAATGGTGGTGCAGTCTGGAATACGACAAACAGAGAATATTTATGGTTAGTGAACACTCCATATAGTCCCGATGTTATTGATGAAACTTCTCAGCTAGTTGCTGAAAATGCAACCTGGAATGAGGTATTTTATTTGTCTACGTTTACTATTGGAGATGTTGTAAAGATAGTCTATATAAATCCAATAGAATTCGGTGTTGATCTGTTTAATTTTACCGGAGTAGTATCTGTTGAGGATGAAACAGTTCCTGTTAAGTTTCAGGTTTTCCAGAATTACCCTAACCCATTCAATCCGAACACAACGATTAAGTTTTCACTGCCTTCCACAAGTTACATAACGCTTAAAATTTATAATGCATTGGGTGAAGAAGTAGAGGTACTATTGGACAAAGAGTTAACAAACGGAATATATGAGGTCGAATGGAATGCGAACAACTTTTCAAGTGGAGTATATTTCTATCAATTGAGTAACGGGAAATCTTTTCAAACCAAAAAAATGTTGCTCATCAAATAATAAAAAGGATAAAAGTGAAAAAGTTATTTCAAATTCTGTTTATCATTTTCATTTTCTTTACAATTGATTTACTCGCACAACAAACAGGATGGTTCTGGTTAAATCCGACACCCCATTTGATTGATCAGTATTCAGTAATGTTTCCCACTACAAATGTTGGTTATGCTTGCGGAGCTTATGCATCTGTTTTAAAAACAACCGATGCAGGTTCAACATGGGTAGTTCAGAGAACAGGATACCAATACACGCTTAATACGATTTTTTTTATAGATGAAAGCAATGGCTGGGCAGGCGGAGGAACTTATTTGCTTTTAGGTAATCAATGCAAAATTATTCACACAACTAACGGCGGAGAAACCTGGTTTGAGCAGGATCCAACAATTGACGGACAGGTTTTCTCTATATTTTTTACCAGTGTGAATAACGGAATTGCTGTCTGTGAATCAGGGCAAATACTAAAAACAACTAATGGTGGTAGTAACTGGGTATTGGTTCCATCCGGTGAAACAGCTCAACAGCGATCGGTTTTCTTTACAGATGCAAACACAGGATATGTTGCCGCAGCAAACGATATTTTAAAGACAACAGATGGTGGCACCTCCTGGAACGTCGTTGCATCAAGTCTTAATCACATCTACTCAATTCATTTTCCCAGTTCTACTATCGGATATGCTTCTGGTCGTGACGGATCAATTTATAAAACCACAGATTCAGGGTTAAGTTGGACGCAAATATATGAATGGAGCTCAATGAATATTTATTCAATTTATTTTACAGATAATGATTATGGTTTTGCAGCAGGTGTGTTTGGTCTTATAATGAAAACAACGGATGGGGGTACAAACTGGACATATACTTTTGATCAATCTGAGCCTGATAACAGATCAATTTACTTTACGAATAATAACGATGGTTGTGTTGTTGGAGACATAGGAAATGTATATTTAACAAGTGATGCAGGCGGAACATGGAACAACATAAAATCTTCGTTTACCGATGTGAACTTTGCGAGTTGCTTCTTTACAGATAATCAGACTGGTTATGCTGTCGGCGCAGGAGGTTCGTGTTTCAAGACAACTGACGGCGGAGAAACCTGGAATACTCTGACTACTCCAACAACTGAAGATTTAACAGACGTTTTCTTTACGGATAATTCTATGGGTTATGCGGTGGGACTTCATAACAGTACTATGATAAAAACAACCGATGCAGGTGCGAGCTGGCAATTTCTTTATGTACCGGAAAACTACGGTTTGCAATCTGTTTTCTTTACTTCATCCAACGTTGGATTCATTAGTGGATCGAGTAACGCTATTTTTAGAACAACTAATGCAGGACAAAACTGGGAACTTAAAACCACTCCGGTAAGTGGTTATATGAACTCACTTTACTTTGTTGACAATAATATTGGTTTTGCTGTTGGAACTTCCGGAAAAGTTATGAACACAACAGACGGTGGGTTAACGTGGCTGGTTCTTCCCCTTAATTCACAAAGCGATCTTAACGACGTTTCATTTATTGATGCAAATGTCGGCTGCATCGTTGGTGCCTCCGGAATTATATACCGAACCACAGACGGTGGGACAAACTGGGAGAATATTTCTTTTGCACCCATATCTGAATTACAATCTATTCAATTTAAAGATGATGGAATTGGTCTGGCTGTTGGTTTTGGTGGTGCTGTTGCAAGGACAACTGATGAGGGTTCAACGTGGTCTGTTCAGCAGTTTACAAGAATTAATTTTCTTGGTTTACATTTCCCTGGGAACGATACAGGTTATGTGGTCGGGTCTAGTGGATCTATACTAAAAACTATAGATGGCGGAACTCTTGTTAGTGGCATTAAACCAGGAAATGAACAGCTAACTGTTAATGACTTTACACTTTCCCAAAACTATCCTAACCCGTTTAATCCCATTACAAATATTGAGTTTCGTATTGTAAATTCTGGATTTGTGAGTTTAAAAGTTTATGATATTCTCGGAAACGAAGTCGCATCTTTAGTTAACGAAGAACTTACTACAGGAGAATATAAAGTTGAATTCAATGGAAAAGGATTATCAAGCGGGATTTATTTCTATCAATTAAAAACAAATAATTTTATTGAAACAAGAAAGATGGTAATGTTAAAATAAAAATCGATTTTATTTAATTCAGGGAGGAAAAAGAAAATGAAAACTTTGATTTTTTTAATCTCAATATTTATTATCACGAACTTATTTTCTCAAACACCGAGTCAGTTCGGGAGTACAAAGGAAGAAAACTATCAATCAATTGATGCATATATTGGTGATTGGGTTGGAACAGGTTGGGGTTGGGAAATTCGTTTCAAACAATCTGCAGGGGATTTTGGGAAACAATTTGTTAAGGGGAAAATAAACTTGCCTTTTGAGAATGAGAAAATCATTATGTCTTTAATGGTTACTCATACCACGCATTTCTATTTAAATATTGATGAGAACGGAAATGTTAAAGGGGAGGGAATAATTACATACGATCTAATTCCCAATCTCTGCGGACTTGCAGCATTAACAAAACAGGTTAACGAAGCTATTAATATGATGGATAAGATTCCATCAATATTTAAATGGGCGGGTGAACTTAGTAAAAAAGCGATAACTAGTTTTAACAGAGAATGGGCTGAAGAGTATGCAAATTACGCCGGTTCGTTGGAGGAATTCTCTTCGTTTACGAAGCAATGTATTTCTGATCCTGGTAGTGTAACCGATGAAGAAATTGTAGCATTTGTTGAGAATTGGTGTGTTGAAGCTTCTAATTCAGAGGATATCCGCGAATTAGCTTCTTCAGTACTTTTGAACAGATGTGCAACAGGGCAGTATAATTTTGGTACTGATATGAGTTGCTCATTGATTGGAGGATTGCTTAATCAGGAAGGTCCTGAATCATTAGGTAAGATGGCTCTGGAGGAATTGGTTGATCAAGTGTTGAGTAAACTCTCAGAAAAGTACAAAGAAAAAATGAAGGGAATAGAGCTTGAATCGCAAAAAGGAGAAGAACTTTGTAAATGTGGTGCAGGTGCGTCGGTCGTTGCGGGAAATAAATATGGTCCAACAACTCTTGAAGAACTCGTAATGCAGTTTGGTCCCGATATTCTTGATGCCGCAATGTTTCAGGCTGCACTTGGAAGCGCACCATTTGGTTTAGTTCTTTCTATTCCGGGAGTAACACAGGTTCAATATTATTATAAAGGTTTGAAAGATGGACCAGAGAACCGGAAGTTTAAGATCAAAGGAAAGGTTGTGACTGACAAATTATATCTTGAAATGGATGGTGATGTTTATGACGGAGATAAAAATTTAACGGTTGAATACCAGGTAAATTATAAAAAGGAAACGCCAAAATTTCCTTGCTGGACTCCTTTCCGTAAAGACGGTGCAGATGCAAAGGAGTCAGGTAAAGAAACTATTTATGAGAGCAAAGAGTTTGTTACGATTAAAGAGTTTGAGGATCCGGCAACAGGTAAGAAAATGAAAATTGAAGTTCCTGAAAGAGTAACTTCAAAAAAGGAAATTTACCAAAACACACCATTTGCAACATTCAGAGAAACTGGGACTCACAGGGATAAAAAATCAATGTGGCATGACTATGAGTATGTATGGAATGCTCACAGGATAACAACACCTAAAGAAAAATAAAAAGGGAGAGAGATGATTCTCTCTCCTTAAAAAAAATAAATCTCTATTTCATTCCCGGCATTTGCATTTTTTGATAGCCGTCCGGAATTTGAAATAATGACTTGTCAACATCGCCTTCCTTAATATTTTTCAGCTCCATAGTCGTCTCATCTCCCATTTGATTAACGACCTTGAGCGGAAACTTAATAGTTGGTGATTGCCAGTAGGTTAATATAGTTTTGCCCTCACGAATAACATTATACTTCTCGCATTCATATCCGTTAATGGTCTCGGTACCAACAAGTGTTGGTTCTGAAGTTTCCTTTAAGTTGTTGATGCTTTGAAAAACATCATTCATCTGGCTCATCATTCCGCTGCTGCCCATTTCCATATACATTTTCTCTGCAGGTCTGAAAACTCTTGTGACTTTAGTTTCCTGATCGACAATCACAAAAATGTCCTCACCGTTTTCTTCCATGTCCATTCTATAGTATGGATCCAGTACAGATAGCTTACTGGTTTTTGTAACACCATTTTCGGTATTCAACATATCTGCTGTGAATTGTGCGAGACAGGTGCTGCTGGTTAAAAACAGAACACCAAACAATAGTGCAGTTTTTATTAATAATTTCATTTTAATCCTCCTAAGTTGTTGATGAAAGTAATTTATAATAATTATTAGAATGAAATTGTTTTCTGATATCTGAAAAGGGATTCTGGTTAGAAAAAAGTAAGTTATTTAAACTTTTTGGAGATGGAAACATTAGCATTCAATTCCATTTTTTATGGAGAAACACAAAAGCTATCTGTAAATATATCAGACTATATGAAAATCTCAACTTTAGTTTGAATTATTTTTTCAAAAAATTTTTGTTGTTAAACAAAAACACTTAACAATCATCAAGCTTAATTTTATTGTTTCTAAAAATTTTTATTAGCAAATTAAAATTAAAAATAAATAGTTCTGCACTTTGGGGGTAAAAATGGTGCGAGTTATTCTACTTGCTGCTATACTCTTTCCTTTATATTCCTCTTAGGGGTAGAAATGTTCCAGAGTAATTTCATAGGAGGGCGCTATGAAAAAATTATTCTTCATCTCTTTCATCCTTATTTTAATTCAGTTTAATACTTTTTCACAAACAGGCTGGTACTGGCAGCATCCTTATCCTCAAGGGAATGAATTGAATGCCATTCAAATGGATGGATCAGTAGGTTGGGCAGTAGGTGCTTTGGGAACTGTTATGAAAACAACCAATGCAGGAAATAATTGGGAAATAGTTGATTTAGGTACTTTCGAGACTCTAAATGGAGTTACAAGAAATACTTATGGTGAAATCTGGATTGTAGGGGATAACGGTCTTATCATTTACAGCAGTGATCACGGTGTGACCTGGATAGACTATACAGGTCTTACTACTGAAAATCTAAATTCTGTATCTTTTGTATATGGTGCATGTACCTGGATTTGCGGTGATAATAATGTGGTTCTGAAAACAACAGATGGCGGTGAAAACTGGGATATTTTCAATCCGGGCTTTATGCTTGATTTAAATTCAATAGATCATTTTGATTGTTATAATGCCTGGGCTGTTGGTGATGAGGGATTGATTATTAGTACAACTGATGGTGGAACTACTTGGACTTCTCATGCAACTCCAACCTCCTGGGACCTCTATTCAATAGATTTGACAGAGTTTTCTTATTACCGAGCCTGCGGTCAAGCAGGAACCATTATTCATTCAACTGATCAAGGTAGCACCTGGCAGATTGAGTATCAAAATAACAACTATAATCTCTACAATGTAGATACAAGAGGTATATATCCACACGCATATGCCGTTGGTTCAGACGGAACTATTCTCGAAACAACCGACGATGGTGTTAGCTGGTTACCAAAAGTTGTTTATTACATACCAAACTTTAATGATGTAACCTGGCAAGCAATTGATTATAATGTTTACGTAGTTGGTTATTACGGAGTTGTTTACAAAAATTCGGGCATCGGAACTGAATTCGAGCTTCAGAATGAAGGTAATAGACTCTGGATACAATCTGTAGAATTCCTAAACGAAAATACAGGTTGGGCTGCAGGTGGTGATCCGGGTTGGGGTGGAACAACAGATGGAGTATTTATGAGAACAACAGATGGAGGATCTAATTGGGAGGAGTTGAGTTTTTCTACTCCACTTAATGCTCTGGATTTTATTAATGAGAATGAAGGTTGGATTGTAGGTGAAGATGGTACTATTAAACATACAATGAATGGAGGTCAATCGTGGGGAACGCAGAGTAGTGCTGTAACTACAGATTTAACGTTTGTTTCTTTTGTGGATGAAAATTATGGCTGGGCTGTAGGGGACTACAGTGAAATTATTAATACAACTAACGGTGGAGCTGCTTGGACAAGTCAACCAAATCCAGCACCGTCTGACTTATATAGTGTTTGTTTTGTCAACTCTACTACTGGTTGGGCAGTTGGTTTTGATTCAACTCTAATTCATACAACAGATGGAGGAGCGAGTTGGGTTAGACAAGTTACAAATGCCTCTTCTGGTTTCAGATTCACAGACGTATTCTTTATCAATGAATTGCGTGGATGGATAGTAGGAATTTATGGCAGCATATTTCTTACTACTGATGGAGGTGTAAGCTGGGAAGAAATACCGAGCGGCACTTTTACTGATCTTTACTCAGTTTATTTTATTGATAATTATAACGGATGGATAACCGGCAATTTTGGTCTTATCCTGAGAACAAGAGATGGAGGATTAACCTGGCAAGAACAGTTCAGTCAGGTTGAAGCTAATTCTCTATACTCAGTTTGTTTTGTTGATACTTTGAACGGTTGGATTGTAGGAGAAGGAGGTACAATTATTCATACTACTGATGGTGGCGGAGTTGTTAATGTCAAAAATGAAGATGACGAATTCAGTATACCTAAAGAATATTTTTTGTCTCAAAACTATCCCAATCCCTTTAATCCAAGCACAACTATAAGATGGCAACAACCAGAAACGGGATTAGTAACTCTAAAAATTTACGATGTTTTAGGTAATGAAATAGTAACATTGGTTAATGAAGAAAAAAGTGTTGGCATTTATGAAATAAACTGGAATGCAAATAAGCTTTCAAGTGGAATATATTTCTATCAATTAAAAGCAGGTTCATTCAGTCAAACTAAAAAAATGATATTATTAAAATAAATTTTAAGTCGAGGTAAACATGACCATTTTTATAACGGGCGGAACTGGTTTTATTGGAAGACATACAACTGAGTTGTTAAGTAAAACCAATCATCAATTAAAGTTGCTTGTTAGAAAAACCAGCAACTCTTCCTTTCTGAATAAACTCAATGTCACAATAGTTGAGGGTGATCTGAAGGACAAACAATCTTTACTGGAAGGTATGAAAGATTGTGATTCGGTAATAAATATTGCTGCGCTTTATTCGCTCTGGGAGCCAAACAAAAAAATTTACAACGAAATAAATGTTAATGGCACAAGGAATGTCATGGAATGTGCTTTAGAAGCGAAAATTAAAAAAGTAGTTCATATTAGTACTGCTGGAGTTTATGGTAAACCAAAAGAAGATCCGTTTACTGAGGAAAGTCCTGTTGGTCCCATTCAATACAGCGAATATTTCAAAACTAAGTACGAAGGTGAACTCATTGCATGGGATTTACACGAGAATAAAGGATTACCCCTGGTTGTAATTTATCCTGTTTGTGTTTTGGGTGTAGGAGATACTAAAGCCAGCGGGCGGTATATACAGGACATAATCAATCGCAGGTTACCTGCCACTGTATTTAGAAATGGAATGTTCAGTTATGTTTATGTAAAAGATGTGGCTCAAGCGATTGTTAATGCTTTGGAAAAAGAAAACAACATTGGCGAAAAATATTTAGTTGGAAATTATCGATACACATGGGGAGAGATCAACAAAATGATTAGCGAAATTTCAGGTGTTCCATTGCCGAGATTTAATTTACCAGATTCAATTACTATGATGAATGCATTCTTTTTAACCGGTTTAGCTAACATGATTAAAAAACCACCGCTTTGGGGAATGGCAATAGATCAGATGAAGGTTATGAAGGTTGGGTTTAGTGTAGATGGAAGTAAAGCAGAAAGAGAGCTGGGAATAAAATATACTCCAATTCGGGTAGCACTTGAAGAAGCAATTAACTCATTTAAATGATAAAAAAGTTTTGACACTCTGAAGTAAAATTTTTTCAAGGAGGTTAAAATGAAAACGGGAAAGCTGTTAGTCATTCTACAGATTATTCTTGTTATGGTAGCTTATTCTCAAACTTATATTCCTCCCGGTGATGTCTCAGGATCCTGGTCTTTAAGCGGTTCTCCATTCTATATTTTAGGAAATATTACCATTCCAAATGATTCTACTCTAATAATCGAGCCCGGAGTTCTAGTTGAATTTCAGGGATATTATGCTTTGAATGTTCAGGGGCAATTAAAAGCAGTTGGCGATGAAGCACTAAATATTACCTTTACTGTTAATGATACTACAGGATTTTATGATCCCCATACGACTCTCGGGGGTTGGAATGGAATTCAGTTTATTGATACTCCGATTGAAAATGACACCTCAATAATTAATTACTGTACTATACAATTTGGAAAAGCTGTAGGTTCAAGCCCCCCGGACAATTCCGGCGGTGCTATTTTCATTTCCAATTTTAACAAAGTAATAATTTCTAACTCAATAATTTCTTATAATAGTGCGGGTGGGACCGATTCACCGGCAGGAGGAGGAATAGGTTTTCAATTTGCGAGTATAACTTTAAATGATAATGAAATATCTCACAACCATGCCTTCGATGGAGGAGGAATACAGATTTGGGAATCTGACCCTGTTTTTAAAAACAATAGTATTTTATTTAATACAGCTGAACAAGCGGGTGGTGGAATTTGGATTGGTGGCGAATCAAATTCTGAATTTAACAAAGATATTATTTCCAACAATACAGCTGAAGGAGATGGTGGTGGAATAATATGCTGGCAGACAACTAATACTATTTTCAATTCTGTAAATATTATTAATAACGTCGGTTATTATGGGGGTGGTGCAAATTTTATTGATTGTGATGTACAATTAAACAATTGTGAAATAAGTGATAATTCCTCAGGCTGGATTGGAGGAGGTATACATGCTTACTCCTGTGTTCTTGAAATAAACAATACAAATTTTGAAAGAGATACAACCTTCATTTTTGGTGGTGCCATGGGAGTTTACTTTTCAGATTTAGACATAACCAATTCAAGCTTCACAGACAATAGTGCAAGGATCTTAGGTGGTGGAATACATTCGGACGAAAGCAATATTTATATATCAGGTACTTCTTTTACTAGAGATACAACAGGTGAATCCGGGGGAGCAATCTTTAACTGGCTCTGTCATACACAATTCAATGATTGTAATTTTAGTGAGAATTCTTCTTCAAATGGTGGTGCAATAAGTTCATCAAACAGCGACTTACTTATCGATTCCTGTTGGTTCTATCAAAATTCTGCTCAAAACCAGGGAGGTGCGTTGGAATATATTGCCGATACGTCTGGATTTGTTTCTGTATCGCAGCTTGAAATAAGTAATAGCACATTTGAGGAAAACTCAGCTTCGACCAGATGTGGTGCGGCTCTCATTGAGCAATATAATTCTAATGAACCACTCGCTAATGTTTCGATAAATAATTGTGAATTTAAAAATAATGATGCTTTACGAGTGGGTGCATTGAGGTTCGGAAACATTTCAAATTTCATTCTTTCAAGTTCAATATTCATCGGCAACACGGTTACACAGCATACTGCTGCTTGCACGTTCACTCTTTACAGTAGTGGTTATGTTGATAATTGTTTATTTGCAGGTAACGTGGCAGGTGGAGGTACTTCAGGCGGTGCGGGCGTAAGTAATAACTCAACAGTTGATTTTATGAATTGCACATTTACAAACAACAGTTCCGGAAGCGGCGGTGGAATTCAGTTAAGACAAAGTGGAATTGCAAAGGTTACTAATAGTGTTTTCTGGGGAAATTATCCCGACCAGATTTCTTTAGACGCAATTAATGATACTTCAACTTGTATTCTTTATTCAAACTATAATGATATTCAATATGGGGTTGATTCAATTCATATAAATGATACTATCTCTGTTGTTAATTGGGGAGTTGGAAATATTGACGCCGAACCGCTGTTTGCTGATACATTGAATAACGATTTTCATCTTCAGGATTTAAGTCCTTGCATTGCAACTGGAATAGACTCGATTGAAGTTACAGGATTTTGGTATTATTGTCCATCAACTGATATTGAAGGAAATCCAAGACCGAATCCATTAGGTACAATGCCAGATATGGGCGCATATGAATCTGAATTTCCAGTCAGAGTAAGCGATCAAAATTTAGATTTACCAACCGAATTTGTACTTTATCAAAACTATCCCAATCCCTTTAATCCTTCTACAACTATTAAATGGGAAATGCCTGAACCAGGATTAGTAACGCTTATAGTTTATGATGTGTTAGGTAGAAAATTAACTATGCTTGTTAATGAAGAGTTAAGTGCAGGTAAACACGAAGTTATTTTTGATGCATCTCGGTTTAGTAGCGGAATATATTTTTATCAATTAAAAGTTGGAGAGTTTATTCAAACAAAGAAAATGGTTTTAATAAAATAAAAATTATCAATCTTAATTAAAGGAGATAAAATAATGAAGGTTACAAATGTGAAGCTCATTTTATTAATTAACATGTTCTTAACCATTTCATTTGCACAAATCCAGGAAACAAAACTAGTTCCAATTGATGGACTATTAAATGATGGTTTTGGACATTCTGTTGCATGCGATGGAAACTACTTAGTTGTTGGTGCGCCTTCTAGTAGTTCTAATCCTGGTTATGCCTCTTTATATGAAAAAATCAGTGGAGTCTGGATTGAAAAAAGTAAATTACAAGCCAGTGATGGTTATACGGGACAAAAATTTGGTTATTCAGTTTCTATTTCCGCTGATTTTATACTCATTGGTGCTTACAGCGATGATCAAATTAGTAATAATTCCGGAGCTGCATACATTTTCAAACGGGACACAGTAACTGGAAATTGGACAGAGATGCAAAAACTTTTTGCAAGTGATAGCTCATTCTATTCTTGGTTTGGATACTCTGTATCGCTTCTTGGCGACCACGCTATAATCGGAGCCCCTCGTTACTTTAATGATTCAGTTGAGACAGGAGCAGCATATATATATAAATGGAATGGCTCGGTCTGGTTTGAGGAAGCTAAGTTGGTTCCGCAAAACGGAGTGGGTGGTGGACAATCATTTGGTAATTCTGTTTCAATTTTTGGAGATTATGCATCAATCGGAGCCTATGGAGATGAAGGATTGGGGGGTTATCCAGGTGCGACTTACATTTTTCATAACAATAATTCAAACTGGATACAGCAAGCCAAACTTAATGCATCTGAAATAAACTTAAATCACCATTTTGGGTGTTCCGTTTCGATTTATGAAGATTATGTTGCAATTGGTTCATATCTTGCTCCGAATACAACTGGCGGGGCTGTTTTTGTATTTCACCGTAATGATACTACCTGGATAGAAGAAGCTACGCTTGAGGGAAGCTCAAATTTCTATCCTATTTATTTCGGGTATAGTGTTTCAATGGATGGTGATTATCTCGTTGTTGGTGCACCTAATGAAGATACAAATGGAAACAATGCAGGATGTACTTATATATTTAAACGTAACGGTATAGATTGGACTGAACAAACTAAGCTTTTAGCAAGTGATGGTACTGAAGGTGATAAGATGGGATGGTCTGTTTTTATTGAAGATGATGAAATATTTGTTGGCGCTCCCATCCAGGAGGCAGGTAATAAATACTGTGGTGCTGTTTATGTTTATACTGATTTTATATCTGATGTAAATGAAATTAATAACAACTTTGTACAAGATTTTTTTCTCAGTCAAAACTATCCCAATCCATTTAATCCGACAACAACTATTAAGTACAAAATACCAGAATTAAGTTTTATTACGCTTAAAGTTTTTGATGTTTTAGGAAATGAAATTGAAACTTTAGTAAGTGAAGAATTAAATGCTGGCAATCACGAAACTGTTTTTGATGCATCAAGTTTTAGTAGTGGAGTTTATTTTTATCAGTTAATTGCAGGTTCATTCAGTCAAACTAAAAAAATGATATTATTAAAATAATATTTCAATGGAAGCCAAAATGAAGAATTACCCATAATAGAAGATGATATTTATGTATTAGAATTTCTGAATAATAAGTCTCTTCTTTAACTTTAGTTAGTAAGAATAAAATTTCATTTTATGTTGTATTTATTCAGACATAGCTTCTTACTATTTGTCTTAGCTTTCCTAGGTAATACTGTTTGCATTGTACCTCAAACTATTCACTTCAATCATCTTACTACTGAAGATGGTCTCTCTAACAACAATGTCTATGATGTGATTCAGGATCAAATAGGCTTTTTATGGTTTGCTACAGATGATGGGCTAAATCGTTTTGATGGGTATGAATTCAAAGTTTTTCGAAATGAACCTGGAAACCAAAATTCTTTATCCGATAACTCTGTCTGGGCACTTAGAAAAGATAAAAAAGGATTTATCTGGATTGGAACTAAAAACGGCTGGTTGAATCGCTACGATCCGGTTTCCGATAAGTTTAGCAAATGGAAAATTGAATCGGATGTACAAAAAGAGAACGCTATAACATACATTTATGATGATAGCAAAGGACTGATATGGGTCGGTACATACAGAAGCGGGCTGTACAGACTAAACCCATCAAATGATAAGATTGATCATTGGAGTAATGAACCGAATAACAATGCTTCAATCAGTAACAATTATATATCTTCAATTCTTGAGGACAAATCTGGCAACCTCTGGATAAGTACTTATAACGGACTAAATAAGTTTAATCCAAAATCATCATCTAAAATATTTACACATTACTTTCATCTCCCCGAAAATTCAAATTGTTTAAGCAATAGTCTCGTATGGTTTCTAACACAGTCTGAGTCAGATTCAAATATAATCTGGATTGGAACAGCAAACGGATTAACGAAATTTCAAATTGATAAAGAAAATTTTTCTCAAATTCAAATTCCAAATCCTGACCGTTTACAGTTTGGAAATGCAGTAGGAAGTGTAATTGAAGAAAAAACTAATGGTGAAGAAAATATTTTATGGATTGATTCCTATGCTGGACTTATAAGGTTGAATATAAAAAATGAAACTGCAAACAGATTTATTAATAATAAGTATGATCCAAACAGCATCAGCAGCAATCAGATCCACCGTATGTTCAGAGACCGTTCAGGTGTGCTGTGGATAGCCACTGAAAAAGGTTTGAGTTATTTTTCATTAAAGAGTGCAAAATTCAATTACCTGTTCTCTGATAATTTCAATTTGGCTAATCCTGAAGTACTTCGTAAAAAAAATATTAAAGCAATTACCATAACTCCTGATGACAGAATCTGGTTTGGTACAGATGAAGGTCTGTATTATTCTGATAATTCAACAGGTAAGTTGACTCTGAAAAAACTTGATCATTCTGAAAAGTTAAATGTTTGGTCACTCGCTTCCGGTTCTAAGGAGCTCTGGATAGGAACTTATGGTTCTGGATTATTTTATCTTGATTTAAAGACAAATTCTTTGAAAGCGATTCCCAACTATGAAAAAAGAAGCAGGTCTCAGGCAGTAAAATATGTAAAATCACTTTGCGTAGATAAAGATAATAAACTCTGGATAGGTTTTTGGGGAATGGGTCTTGCCAGGTTTGATCCATCTAATGAGCATTACGTAGGATGGTTGAATGAAAAAAGTGATTCAAGCAGCTTGAGCTTTGATGATGTGTGGGTAATTCACCAGGATAAAAAAGGAAGAATGTGGATAGGAACGGATGGCGGAGGATTAAACCTTGCCTACCGGCAGGCAGGTTTATTAGATGAAAATGATGGCGGGAGATTTTATCGCTGGACTGCTGGCGAAAGTGATTATAGAAATTTAAGCAGCAGGGGTGTTTACTCTATTTGTGAATCTTCTGTGAAAAAAAGCACGGAGGATGCTACTGTATTATGGATCGGAACGAATAACGGTTTGAATAAGTTCGCAGTCAAAAATTCTGAAAGTAAAAAAGATTTACCCCCCGAAGTTGAAATAGCCCAGTTTACAATTAAGGATGGTCTGGCAGATAATTCAGTTAAATCTATAGTTGAAGATGACGATGGAAACCTTTGGTTGGGAACAGGTTCCGGGATTTCTTTTTTCGATACTGATAAAAATCAGTTTACAAATTTTAGTAAAACCGATGGGGTTATTGGCAGCGACTTTAATTTTTCGTCTGCTTACAAAAATAAAAATGGTATTATTTTTATGGGCAGTACAGAAGGACTTAATTATTTTTATCCTGCTGATATTAAACTCTCTGCTTACATGCCGCCGTTACTGATCACAGATTTTCAAATTTTCAACCGGTCAGTTAAAGTTGGTAACAATTCACCATTAAAATCAAGTTTATATCAAACTGAAGAAATAATTTTATCTTATGCTCAAAATGTTTTTTCGTTTCAATTTGCCGCTCTTGATTATTCATCTCCGCAAAAGATTCAATACGCATATAAAATGGAAGGGTTTGATAACGACTGGGTAAATAGTGGTTCGCGACGCTTTGTAACATATACAAACCTAAATCCTGGCGAATATACTTTTAAAGTGAAATCAACAAACAGCGATGGAATCTGGAATAATAATTTTAAAGAATTTAAAGTAATAATAACTCCTCCTTGGTGGCAGACTCCGTGGGCAATTGGTCTTTATGCCCTGATATTTATGCTCGGCGTTTGGGGCATCTTCAAATTCCAGACTTACCGTACCCGATTACAGAACGAACTTAAAATGCAGGAATTTGAAGCTCATCATCTTCGTGAAGTTGAAAATATGAAATCGAGATTCTTTGCAAATCTCTCGCACGAATTTCGTACTCCATTAACATTGATAAAGGGTCCGCTCGAGCAATTAATCAGTGGAAGGATAAAGGATAACCTGGTCGATTATTATAAAATGCTACTGAGAAATACTGAAAAGCTTCAGACACTTATTGATCAGCTGTTGGAACTTTCACAACTCGAAGCAGAAAAAATTCCTCTGAATAAACAAAGGCATGAATTAGTGGGCTTGCTTAGAAGTTTTACTTATAATTTTATGCCGTTAGCAGAAGAAAAGTTTGTAACTCTCGTCTTCCATTCTTCAGTTGAAAGCTTAATCGCAATGATAGACAGAGATAAACTTGAAAAAATTATTAATAATCTACTCAGCAATGCTTTTAAGTTTACTCCAGCAGGAGGAAAAATTACTGTAGATATTGCATTGGAAAATTCCACTGAACCTGGAATTGCGACAATAAAAATTAGTGATACCGGAATCGGGATAATGGAAGAACATCAATCAAAAATCTTTGATAGATTTTTTCAAATTGATGATAATTCAGCTAACTCATTTCAGCAGGAAAAGCGAAGCAGTACCGGTTCGGGAATAGGATTAGCCCTGGTAAAGGAATTGGTATCATTGCATAACTGGGATATTTCCGTAAAGAGTAAGGAAGGAGAGGGAACAACTTTTACTTTAAAGATTCCCGTGGATAAAGAAGCAGAAATCGAAGATTTAAAAGAAGTGCTCTCAATAACGGAGCCGAAGGAAAGTAGGAGAGAAGAAATATCTAATCTGATTGAACTGGAAGACAGAATCGAAATGGATACAGAAAAGCAGCAGCAAGAAAGACCCATAGTACTTTTTGTCGAAGATTCACCGGATGTTAGGAGCTATGTTTACGATTTGCTGAAACAATATTACAAAGTTCTACTTGCTGAAAATGCTGAAGTCGGAATTGAACTCGCTTTGAAAAATACGCCTGATTTAATCCTAAGTGATATAATGATGCCGGGAATGGATGGAATAGAATTTTGTCATCGCAT